>ERZ773024.44-NODE-44-length-38712-cov-4.756810_pt1 | contig 38712 bp, 30 predicted proteins | sample MGYA00511667_ERZ773024 | MGnify/ENA primary metagenome ERZ773024 (study PRJEB29015, sample SAMEA2738117) | human oral metagenome | biome: human oral; feature: human-associated habitat; material: saliva | place: China | collected 2258 ... | reverse complement strand
CAATCGCCAGCTTCTGGAACTCGGCGGCAAGCACCGGGCCGTGGTTGGTCCACGCAACATTCGCCAGGGTGCCGAACAGGCCGTCCAGGTTCAGCTCGTTGGGGCGAACCAGAGTGTGGGAGAGCAGGTGCAGACGCAGGTACGCGTCGACTGCGTCTTCGGGTGCCTCATCCAAGTTGATGGAGGCGGTACGCACCTCGGTGCGGGCATTGCGCGCCGGGTGCTCGGCGGCCAGTTCCTCCAGCTCGTCCGCGATGGACAGGTCGGGGGTTTGGGTGAGGGAGGGGGCGGGGAACCAGGCATCCAGGACGGTGCCGGCGTGCTCGCCAGAGACAACAACATTGACCAGTGCAACGCCGGAGGCGTAACGGGGAGTGTTTTCAGACATGCCTCCCATTATAGTTTTGGGGCTTGGCACACATTCAAGACCGTCTCATATGCTCGATATGGGAGTTATGGGCGCGGGTGTGTGTACCGGGGAACCTGTAAGGTGGAAGGATGAGCGTTTCCCCGAATATTTCTGAGCGTCACCCTGTACCGCAGCCGCCCCTGAACCTGGACGTGTCCATGCCCGAGCTGACGCGTGCCCTGCTGGATTACGAGTCGGTTTCTGGCAACGAACGAACGATTGCCGATGCCGTGCACATGGCGCTGTCGTTCTGCCCGCACCTGCACCTGACCCGTGACGGGGACGCCATTATCGCCCGCACCGAGTTCCCGCCGCTACCCGGCGCTGAGGGGGAACGCACCCGCATCATTCTTGCCGGTCACCTGGATACCGTACCCCTGCCCACCGTTGAGGGCTCGATGGGTACCGTGCCGTCCACGGTGCGTGAAGAGGACGGGCACAGCGTGCTATACGGCCGCGGCGCCACCGACATGAAGGGCGGCGTGGCGGTTCAGTTGAAGCTCGCCGCCGAACTGACCGCGCAGGACACCGACTATAACCTGACCTACATCTTCTACGACAACGAAGAAGTCGCCAGCGAGCTTTCCGGCCTGGCGCGTCTGATTCGCAACCACGGTGAGCTCATCACTGATGCAGACTTCGGTGTGCTGCTTGAACCGACCAACGGCACCATTGAGGGCGGCTGCAACGGCACCATGCGTTTCTTCGTGCGCACCCGCGGCCTCGCCGCCCATTCGGGACGCGCCTGGCGCGGCGAGAACGCGATTCACGCACTGGCGCCCGCTCTGGCAGCGCTCGCCTCCTACGAGCCGAAGACCATTGCTGTGGAGGGGCTGGACTATCGTGAGGGTCTGAATGCGGTGCAGATTTCTGGTGGTGTTGCCGGTAACGTGATTCCTGATGCGGCGGCAATGCACGTGAACTACCGTTTTGCCCCGGATAAGACCCTGGATGAGGCGGTCGCCCACGTGCGTGAGGTTTTCGCCGGCTACGAGCTAGATTTTGTGGATCTTTCCCCGGCGGCACGCCCCGGACTGGACACCCCGCTGGCGGCTTCCCTGATTGAGGCGGTGGGGCAGGAGCCTCAACCGAAGTACGGTTGGACGGACGTGGCGCGCCTGAGCGAGATCGGTATTCCCGCCGTGAACTTCGGCCCCGGTGACGCTCTGCTGGCTCACACCGATAACGAGCACGTGAGCTTTAGTCAGCTGACCCGCTGCCACGCCGATTTGCGTGCCTGGCTGCTCAGCGACCGTGACGAGGACTAGCCGTGACGAGGACTAGCCGCGACGCTAACTCTGCTAGTGCTGATTCTGCCGGTGCTGGCGCTACTATTTGAATTTAGGTGACCGTCAGGGGTTGACGGTCCTGCATGATATGAGATTGACATGAACTTTCTTCTGATTCTGCTTGCCCTGCTGATTTCGGGCATTGCGGTGCTCTCCGTCGTGGCGCTCTCCGGTGAGCGTGCCGTGCCCGGTGCCGCGTTCTTCAGCGGCGTGGGCCGTGACGGTCTGGGCACCTTCGACCGTGTGGAGGATTTGAGTACTGCGGTTCGTTTCTTCGGCGATCCCGAAGATGACAAGGCACTCGAGAACGCACCCGCCGCGGAGGCTGCCGATGCAACCGCAGAATCTGCTGATGCTAACGTGGCTGCCGCTGAACCGGTTCGCCGCGGCGCGGTTCCCCTGTCTGATGATGCGGAGAGCACCTTGAGCGCGCATGACTTTGTGGAGAAGCGAAAGAACCCGCAGGCTGAGGGCGTGCCTTCGGTGGCTGAAGGGAGCTAGCGCCGGTGAGTGTTCCTTCTCAGCACACTAGTCCTGTTCCGCCTGCCCGCGCTGACTCTGCCGCTGACTCGGTACCTCGCACCGCCTCCACGAAGGAGCAGGGCGAATCCTTTGACGAGCTGCTGACCTGGGCGTACACCGCCGCCGGTGAGTGCCTGCACCGGGTGGGGGAGCGTCTGCGTGCCCTGCCCGCATGGCTGTCGGTACTGCTGATTTACGGCCTGTCCCGTGTGTGGGGTTTCATCGTGTTTGCCGTGGTTGGTCAGCAGCAGCTGCGCAGCCCGTGGGGTCAGCACCTGGATTATTTGTCGTTCATTAGCATCTGGGATGCCGGCTGGTATGAGCAGATCGCGGTACAGGGCTACCCGAGTGAGCTGCCGGTGAACGCGGCGGGCGTGGTGCAGCAGAATCAGTGGGCGTTTTACCCGATTTTTCCGCAGCTTTCCGGCGCTATTAGCCATGCGACGGGCATCGGGTACTACCCGGTGGCGGCGACGGTTGCTCTGATTGCCGGTTTCGCGGCGGCGTGGGTGATTTACCTGCTGTTTGAGGCATCGTTGAAAGCGACAGGTTTCGAGAGTGAGGAGTCGCCTTCTGCGCTGTCTATGTGGGCTGTGGCATTGGTGTCGTTCTTGCCGGTGGCGCCGGTGCTTCAGGTGCCGTATGCGGAGTCGCTGAACCTGGTGTTCCTTGCCGGTGCGTTGCTGTGCCTGGCTCAGGGGCGCTACGGCCTGCTGGTTCCTGTGGCGGCGTTGGCGTGCCTGTCCCGCCCGGTGGGTGTGCCCCTGGGCGCGGCTGCCGGCCTGTGGTGGTTTGCGTGCTGGGTGCGTTCGAGCCGCCAGTCGGGTATGGGCGCGGCGTTTGTGCGTCATCTGGGGCAGCTGGTGAGCGCCCTGGTGGTGTGTGCGTGTGCGCTGGTGTGGCCTGCGATTGCGTGGTGGGCTACGGGCCGTGTGGATGCGTACACCGCCACGGAGACGGCGTGGCGCGGTACCCATTTGGCGCCGATTCAGCCGTGGCTTTCGCAGGGGTACCTGTACTTTGGGTATGCGGCTCCGGTGCTGCTGACTGTGCTGATTTTGGGCTTTATTGCTTTGTGTTTGAGCCCTCTGGCGCGTAGGGTTTTGGCGGCTCCGTTGAATCTGTGGTGCCTGAGCTATTTTGCGTATTTGATTCTGTTTTTGAATCCGCAGTCGTCGACGTTCCGTCTGTTGTTGCCGTTGTTCCCGCTGGTGATTGTGGTGGCGGCGGCGAGCCGTTCGCGGGCGTATCGTTGGGCGTTGCTGGTGGCGGGTGCGTGTGCGCAGTGGGGCTGGGTTGGCTGGCTGTGGCATTGGAAGCAGCTGCCCGGCGGTGGAGACTACCCGCCGTAAACCGAATATCGTGACTGGAGACCGCCGGTGCGCTGCCGGCGGTCTTTTGCGTTCGGGAGGCGGGCGTGCCTGCGGTTGGAGCCGTAGCGTTTTAACCCGGCGGTGGAGACTACCCGCCGTAAACCGCTGATGTGGTGTTCTTAGCCGTGGGCGCAATGCCCCTCCGCGGTGCTGTAGCGTACGCCTTCTGCTTGTCCAGAGCTTAAAGACACGTCCAGAAAGCGCCGCGGGTTCGGCGGTGCTGGCTCGGAACTGATAATCTATATTCTGTGTTTGGTATTAGTGGCACCGAGTTGATTATTTTGGCCATCATCACGTTTGTGGTGATTGGCCCCGAACGCATGCCCGAATACGCCCGCCAGATTCGTGAATTCGTCAAGACCGTGCGCCGCATGGCGTTCGACGCGAAGGATGACTTCAAGGAAGCCCTGGGCGAGACGGGTCTGGAAGATATTAACTGGCGCCAGTACGACCCCCGCCAGTACGATCCGCGCGTGATTGTGAAGCAGGCGTTCGCTGAGGATGACGCCGAGCGTGAGCGTGAGGCGAAGGAACGTGAAGAGGCGTTGCTGAAGGAGAAGGAAAAGTCGGAGAGCCGTGCTCTTCCGCGAGGCGCATACGCCCCCTTCGACGTGGACGCCACCTAAGATTTTGAAACGAAAGAACCCCGCACCGTGGTGGTGCGGGGTTCTTTCTGTATCAGCTTTTTGACCGTCAGCTTCTAGATGCTCAATCTTTAGACAAAGAGCGGCAGGCTCTGACCCGCCCGCGACTCGCCCGACTGCAGCAGCTGCAGGGCGATGGACTGAATCTCTTCGGCGGTGGGGGAGTTCGGGTGACCCCACACGACAGGCATGCCCTCGTCGCCGCCGGTGCGCAGGTTCACATCCAACGGGACAGAACCGAGCAGCGGTACCGGGTAGGAGAGCGCCTCCGAAAGACGCTCAGCGAGCACCTGACCGCCGCCAGAACCGAACATGTCGAGCACGGTACCGTCCGGCAGGGTCATGGCAGCCATGTTCTCCACCACACCCACGACCTTCTGACCGGTCTGCAAGCTCAGGGTGCCGGCACGCTCCGCCACATCCACCGCGGCGTGCTGCGGGGTGGAAATGAGCACCAGCTCCGCATTCGGCAACAGCTGAGCCATGGAGATGGCAATATCGCCGGTGCCGGGCGGCAAATCGAGCAGCAGCACATCCAGGGCGCCGAAGTGCACGTCCATGATGAACTGCTCCAGAGCACGGTGCAGCATGGGGCCGCGCCACGCCACCGGCTCGTTGCCCTTGAGGAACATGCCGATAGAAATCACGCGAATAAAGCCGCCGCTGACCTTCTGCTCACCCCAACGCTGGGCGGGGGCGGGAACGTCCACGGTCGGCGGAAGAATCAGGTCATCCAGGCGGGTCGGGGCGTCGGTAATACCCAGCAGACCCGGAATGGAGAAGCCGTGCACATCCGCGTCGATAATGCCCACCGCAAGCCCGCGCGAAGCGAACGCGGCGGCAAGATTCGCGGTCATGGAGGACTTACCCACACCGCCCTTACCGGACACCACACCGAACACGCGGGTCAGCGAACCGGGTGCGGTAAACGGGTTGGAACGCTCCGGCTTGAGCATCGAACGCAGGGCGGAACGCTGCTGCGGGTTCATCGCACCCACTTGCAGCTGCACACGCTCGATACCCTCAACGGTGGCGGCGGCGTCACGAACCTGCTGCTCGATGGTGTTCTTCAGCGGGCAACCCTCAATGGTGAGTAGCACCGTGACCTCAGCCCAGTGGCGGCCGGGAATCGGCTCACCGTGCTCATCCAGTTCAGGATGCACGAGCGCAGTCTCCACCATGCCCAGCTCCGTAATGGGGCGGCGCAGTTCGGGATCCTCGACGCGGGCAAGTGCCGCGTAGAGCGCATCCTGCAGGGGCGAATTAGCGGTCACGGGCGCCTCCCTCACGGGTGCGCTCTGCCTGCTGCTGTGCCTGCTGGGATTCGCGGCTCTGAGGCTGGCTCAAATCGCCTCCGTGGGGATCCTGCGCGGAGTCCTTTGTAGGGCGTTCAGCCTTGTCAGAAGCCTGCTCGGTACCGTTCTCGGTGCCTTCAGAGCTCTTTCCCTCAGCGTCCTGCTCCTCAGCGTCCTTTTCCTCGCCCTCGGAGATATCGATATCGTCGATAGCCTCCTCCAGGTCCTCAATGTCCTCACTGATGTCCTGCAGCTGCTCGGCGTGACGCTCCTGCTCCTGCGCAATATTCTGCAGTTCCTCAAGAATGTCACGCAGCTCACTACGGACGAAGTCACGGGTCGCAACCTCACGCAGAGCAATACGCAACGAAGCGATCTCGCGGGTCAGGTACTGGGTCTCCTCCAGGTTCTGCTGGTCACGCTTACGGTCCTCAGAGGCCACCACGCGGTCGCGGTCATCCTGACGGTTCTGCGCCAACAGCAGCAGGGGAGCAGCGTAAGAAGCCTGCAGGGACAGCATCAGGGTCAGCAGGGTGAAGTTCAGGCTACGCGGGTCGAACTGCATCTCCTCCGGCGCCAGGGAGTTCCACGCCAGCCACACGCCACAGAAAATGGTCATCCACATCAAAAACTGCGGGGTACCCATGTAGCGCGCAAACGCCTCGGTCATGCGGCCGAAGGAGTCCGGGTTGGGGCTGGCGAACAGTCTCGGCTTGCGGGTGCCGGGGGTGCTCAGCTGCGAGTCGCTGCGCTGCGGGCGGGAATCGCCGCGCTCGCGGTTGCGTTCAGCGTACTTCTTCTCCAAGCGGTCCTTGAGGATGCGCGCCTTATCGATGCGGGGGTTCTCTTCGGTACGGTTTGCGTCGCGGCGGTTCGAATCAGGCAAAGCGTCGTCCTACCTTTCGTACGGGAGTTCCATCATCGTAAGTGCGCCAGTCTTCGGGCAGGAGCGCATCGAGCACGTCGTCGATGGTCACTGCGCCTACCAGGCGGTGCGATTCGTTCACAATGGGAACGATGGTCAGGTCATAGGTCGCCAGCACGCGTGCCAGCTCTTCCAAACTTGCCTGGTCAGAGACAGGCTCAGTGTCGGTATCGAGGATGTGACCAATCGGCTCACTCGGCGGCACACGCAGCAGCTTCTGCATGTGCACCAGACCCAAGTACTTGCCGGTCGGCGTTTCCAGGGGCGGGCGGGTCACCATGACGGCAGCCGCCATCGCCGGAGGAATCTCCTCGGCACGGATGTGCGCAAGCGCCTCGGCAACGGTCGCCTCGGGGGAGAGGATAATCGGCACCGGGTTCATGAGCGAACCGGCGGTACCCTCGTCGTATTCGAGCAGTCGACGCACGTCGTCCGCCTCGTCGGGCTCCATGAGTTCCAGCAGCTTCTCACGCTGGGCGTCGTCGAGTTCGATGAGCAGGTCGGCCGCGTCGTCCGGTTCCATCTCTTCGAGGACCTGCGCGGCACGCTCGTCGTCCAGGTGCGAAAGAATCTGCACCTGGTCCTCGGCGGGCAGCTCCTGCAGAACGTCCGCGAGGCGTTCGTCCTGCAGCTCGGCGGCGATTTCGACCATGCGCTTATCGCTCATCTCGTGGATGGCGTCCGCCAGGTCGGCAGGCTTGGAGTTTTCGTGGTTGGCCACGAACGCGGTTGCCGCCTGCGGTTCCACGTCGGTGGAGAGCACCGCTTCGTCCCAGTCGACGATGAGGGTCTCCTTGGAACGGCGGCGCCACGTGCTGGAGCCGGAGCTGACGCGGGAGACGAACAGCTCGGTCACGCCCCAGTCGCCGTTGCGGCGCTGCTCAATGGCGACGTCTTCAATAACGGCGTCGCCGCTGCCGTCAAGCAGGCGTACGCGGCGGTCGAAGAGCTCACCGACGATGAGGGTCTCGGAGTTGCGCTGCTCGAAGCGGCGCAGGTTCACCAGGCCGGTCGAAATAATCTGGGAGGCGTCGATGCTGCGCACGCGGGTCATGGGCATGAACACGCGTTTCTTGCCGAGCACCTCAACGATGATGCCGACGACAATCGGTTCGGTGCCCTTGGCGGGGCGGGCGCCGGCAATGGAGGCACCCAGGCCGCGTTTGAGCACGACAACATCGCGGAGACGGCCGAGGCGGTCACCGAAGGGGTCAAAAACGTCGAGGCCCAGGAGGCGGGCAATGTAAATCTTGCTGGGGGCGCTGAACTTAGAATTGCTCACCCCTCTAGGGTACGCTCCGCCGCCTGGAATCGCACTTTGGGCGTTCTCGTTCTCAGCGGTGCCCGCAGGGAAGCCCCGCGGCCGGGCCCGGACAGGCCGGTACAATTAATGCCATGACTTCTCAGCTGCCGAATCTGCCCAACACCCCGCCCTCTTCGTTTATGGCCTCGCGCCTGGCCCAGGCCAACGGCAACCCCCTGCCGAGTGGTGAGCCGGTCGCCTCCTTCGTGCGCCACGACGACGCGCTATCCGCTTTTGACGTGCTGAACGAGCAGCAGTTCCCGGTGACGGCCCTGTACCTGGTCAACGACGGCATCCGTCAGGTGGAGTACCCCGTGCAGACCGGCTACGGCCGCGCCCTGCTGGTATCCGCCATCCAGGGCGTCATGATCGGTCTGCTGTACTCGATGTTTGTGGCGGCCGGCGGCACGAACTTTATGAGCGCGCTGCTCTCAACGGTGCCGATTTCAGTGGCCATTTTTGTGCTGTGGCGCGTGTTCGACCTGCGCCGCGGCCGCGGGGTTCGCTACCCCATGCGCACCGAGGCGATTCCCTCGCGTACCGTGCTGTACGCGCTGCCGGAGTACGCCCAGGAGGCGCGCCGCGTGCTGGGTGGTCATTCCCGCTTCTCTGCCGCGGTTGCGGCCGCGCGTGCGGCGACCGCCCCGGAGGCTTCGCAGGCGCGTGCCGCGCAGAGCACCGTCTCGATGAACGGTGCGCCGGTTCCGACCGGTGCCCCGAAGGCGCCCTCCTACCGTTCGCAGGCCGGTAGCCAGCCCGCCCCGAACCAGAACCTGCCCGAGCGCGATACCACCGCGCAGAACGCGGTGGCCCAGAGCGCGGCCCAGAACATGCCCGCGCCCGTCCAGCCCGCGCAGAGCGTTCAGCCCGCCGTCCGGGAGGCGGCAACCGCCGAACAGGTAAACAGCGTGCAGGCTACCGAGCAGAAGCCGGATGCGCAGAAGCGTCCGGCTCAGCGCTTCGGCCTGCGCGTGGACGACCCGGAGGAATACGCCAAACTGATTCAACCCAAGCCCGAGCGCCCCACCCCGCGCCCGCAGGGTCTACGCGATAAGTCCTCGAAGGACTCCGAATAGGCTCCAGCCGCAACGGCGGAAAACAGGCGGAGAAGACGGAGACTGAGAAGAGACGCGAAAGCCCCTCACCGATTCACTCGGTGAGGGGCTTTCCTCATGCATAGACAACCGGTACTAACCGGTACATCCGGCGGGGATGGGGTTACGCCTCCTTGGAGAGCTTAGCCATCCACTCCTCAATCTCCTCGACGGTGCGAGGCAGAGCAGCGGAGAGGTTCACGTTGCCGTCCTCGGTGCAGAGCACGTCGTCCTCCAGGCGGATACCGATACCGCGGTACTCCTCGGGAACCGACAGATCCTCGTCCTTGAAGTACAGGGCCGGCTCGATGGTGAAGACCATGCCCGGCTCCAGCTCAGCCCACATGTACAGCTCAGCCTTAGCCTGCGCGCAGTCGTGCACGTCCAGGCCCAGGTGGTGGCTGGTGCCGTGCGGCATCCAGCGGCGGTGCTGACCGCCCTCAATGGTGAGGGAAACCTCGGCAGAAACCGGCAGCAGGCCCCACTCTTCCAGACGGTGAGCCAGAACCTCCATAGCGGCGTCGTGAAGTTCGTGGAACTTACGGCCCGGCTTAGCCACAGCGAACGCGGCGTCAGCAGCCTCCAGCACAGCGTTGTAGACCTTCGCCTGAACCTCAGTGAACTTACCGTTCACGGGGAAGGTGCGGGTCACGTCTGCGGTGTACAGGGTGTCGTCCTCAACACCGGCGTCCAGCAGCAGCAGCTTGCCCTCGTCCACGGTGCCGTTGTTACGGATCCAGTGCAGGATGGTTGCGTTATTACCGCACGCTGCGATGGTGTCGTAGCCCAGGTCGTTACCGTCGGTACGTGCCACGGAGAAGAACGCAGTCTCAACGACGCGCTCACCGCGGTGGTGCTCCTTAGCCTTCGGCAGTTCACGAATGACCTCTTCGAAGCCCTTGACAGTCATGTCAACGGAACGCTGCAGGTTCTCAACCTCGATAGCGTCCTTAATCAGGCGAGCCTCGGAGAGAGCCACGGCCAGTTCGGAGTCCAGCTTGTCAGCCTGCTCCAGCTCTACGCCGGTGTTGTAGCGGGAGGTGTCAACCAGCGCGTCAACAGCCGGGTCAACGTTGCGGACCAGGCGGATGTTCACGCCGCCCAGGCCCTGGTTGCCGGCGTTCTTGGTGATAGCAACCTCAAGCTCGGACAGGTCGCGGGTACGCAGACCGTAACGTTCGGAGAATTCCTTCAGGGTCGGGCGGGGGCCAACCCAGAACTCGCCGTAGCGTGCATCCGCGTAGAACTCTGCGGTGTCGCGGCCAGCCAGCGGGCGGAAGTACAGGGTGACCTCGTGGTTGGAGCCGTTGTCGCCGGTGCCCTCTTCGACGGGCTCGAAGATCAGCACGGCGTCGGGCTCGTGGTCGATGCCCAGACCGGTCTGGTGCGCAAACGCCGAGTGGGGGCGGAAGCGGTAGTCGCAGTCGTTGGAGCGGACCTTCAGCGGGCCTGCGGGCAGGACGAGGCGCTCACCGGGGAATGCCTTGGAGATCTTGGCGCGGCGCTCAGCTGCGTAGTCTGCTACGGGCTCGCGGGTGTAGCCGTCATCTTCGGCAGGTGCCCAGTTTGCGGCAATGAATTCGGTGAACGCAGACGCCTTAGGGGTGCTGCGGTGGTCAGTCTTCTGAGCTTCGGTGCTCTTCTCGTTGTTCTCAGTCATGGGTTAATCATATCGCCTTCGCCACAGGTGGGCAGGTGTTTTAGCGCTTTTGACCATAAGAGGGGGTGCGGTGGGACAAAATATATCTTTGACCTGCGACCGGGTGCCTGATATTGTGCCGCCGATATTGGTAGGGTTGAATCAGAAGAGTAGATGACATTCCTTAAAACCCCGCTGAGGTGGCGACGAACTAGCAGGGGCGGGGAAGGAGAGAATATGACGCAGACAGAACACCGAAATAGTGCACCTAATGCGCAGCAGGCACTGCAGCCCGCTGAATCGGGCGCGCCTGAAAACCTGAACCGTGCCGGGCGTTACGATCTGCATATTCACTCCGCTATTTCTGACGGCACGCAGAGCCTGACCGAGCTGGTGCCGCTGATTGCTCGCGCCGGGTTGGCGGGTTTCGCGCTGACTGATCACGATACGACGGCTGGTTGGGCGCAGGCGGCTCAGCTGGCGGGTGAGTACGGTCTAGATTTTCTGCCGGGTGCCGAGTTCTCCTGCCGTTACCGTTACACCGATGGTGAGGGCCGCGCACGCACGAAGACTATTCATCTGCTCGCTTATGGTTTTGACCCGGTGGGCTCGGAGTTGGCGCGCCGTGTGGAGGCGATTCGCGCCAGCCGTGAGGGCCGTGCGCAGGTTATTGTGGGCCGTCTTGCCGCTGACTACCCGCTGACCTGGGATGACGTGTTGGCGCAGGTGGGGGAAGGGAACACTGCGGTGGGCCGCCCCCATATTGCTGATGCGCTGGTTGCTGCCGGTGTGGTTGCTGATCGTTCTGAGGCTTTTGCGAAGCTGCTGTACACGGGCAGCCCCTACTATGTGCCGCAGGATGCGCTGGACCCGCTGGAGGCGGTGCGTCTGGTGCGTGAGGCTGGGGGTGTGCCGGTGATTGCGCATCCGATGAGTACGATGCGTGGACCCGCGTTGAGCCTGGAGTACCTGGGTTTGATGGTGGATGCTGGCTTGGCGGGCGTGGAGGTGTATCACCGCGAGAACTCCCCGGAGGACCGGGCGCGTCTGCTGGAGTTCATTGAGCGTCAGCCTGAGGCGGGCCGTGATGTGCTGGTGACGGGTTCGAGTGATTATCACGGTGCGGGCAAGCCGAACCTGCTGGGTGAGAATACGACGGATGCGGTGACTGTGGCGCGTATCCGTGAGCAGTTGGCGGTCCAGTAGTAAGACGAAAGAGTGTGGGGCGGGTTCCTTATCGGGAACCCGCCCCACACTCTTTTGTTTTCACCCCATTGCACATTCTCTAAATCTCTACCTGAAGGTTAGGATTTTTGATACGCTGAGAACGTTCTACTCATGAGGGTGCACAAAGATTGTGCCCCCCCTTATTTTCAAGGAGCTATGATGCTTCGACAATTATTCACCCGCCCCACGAAGCGGGCCATCCAGGCCGGCGGTGCTGCACTGCTTGCAGGCGCCATGGTGTGCGGCAGTGTTCCGGCGTATGCCACCGGGCATTTGAAGCCTCACGAGGTGACCCCTATTGTGCAACCGGACGAACCGGCAGTGACCTGTAACGACCGCGCAGAGTATGAGTATTATCGGCAAGATGTCGAGTTGGGGCGTCGCGTTATCTTTAGTTGGGCACAGTGTGTTGGTCTGATTTCTGAGCGCCAGAAGTACCAAATGGTCAAGAAAGATAGTGTTATTTCTCGCGGCCAGTTTGTGGACTATCTATACCGTCTGTCAGGTTCTCCCGAGGTGAAGAACCTTCCGGCTCAGTCTCCGTATGGTGATATTAAGACTGATGATCCGCGTTTTCCTGTGGTGATGTGGGCTCGTGAGCGGGGCATTACCTGGGGTTGGAGTGATGGGAATTTCCATTACGATACCCCTGCTAGCGAGGCTGCTACTGCCTTGATGGTGTATCGATTGGCGGGTAGTCCAAACGTAACGGTAGAAGTAGACGATCCTAATGCCTATTTTCTATATACTCCTTGGAAAGAAAAATGGCCGAATATGCCATATAATTCGGAGCTTCATAAAGCATACACCTGGCTATACTATGGTCTTCAGAATCCAAATAATAAAGATTCTGTCGAGAACGTATCGTATCGACAGCATGGTATCGTATCACCTAATGATGAATTTGAGTGGTTGACTTACGCTACGTATGAGCAGGCCTTTGAAGTGATTCGTCTGGCAGATAAATCTTTCAAATTTAAATAAGAAACGTATCCCCGCTTATGTATCAATACATAAGCGGGGATATGTTTATGAATTTATTCTACAACTATATATTCTTTTTTATTGGAAGTTCCCACTGGAGTCTCAGTAGATTTATAGACATACTGATTAATTTCAATCTTGTAGGGTGGGTTCAGGGAATTTTTAATAGAAAACTTCCATTTATCGTTCAGAACCTTGGGTTTAGGTTTGTTATTGTCTTCGTAGTCCATGTGGCATTCGTCGTATGCGTTTGCTCCAATAATATTCAAACGCCTAACACTACCTTCAAGATAGAAGCCCCACAGTGAAGCGAGGATTCTTTCTAGGGGTACTTCTTGGCTTGGCCCGTAGGGGTTGTCTGAGCGTACTCCCGTGAAAGTGCAGTCGCTAGCCCACGAGCTGATATACCAGTTCGCTGCCTCGTGATTACTTGCTGTGCCTGAGACTGCGTCATGCCAGCTGGAGGATTCACCGATACAGCCTACATAGTTATTCCGTGGCATGAGGGCGAACCATCCGTGGCCGCCGTTCTCTTGAGCCGTACATCCTTGAAAGAGGTTACGCGTTCCGGCGACATACCATCCAGCACCGGTCTTGGCAGTATATTGATCGTCGGACTGGTCCTTTTTCCGCGTTACGTAGATAGAATTTTGTAGCACGGATCGGCGGTTGTACCAGCTGGTTGACCCAAAAAATTTGCATTGGGAGGCATAGATTTCAATTCCGGCGTAGTTTTTCCCTGAAAGGTTGGCATCAGAGATATCTACTGTAAGGAACTTATTATCTGCGCCACCAGGATTATTGCCATCTTTGCGGCGTAACGGATGACCGACAGGTTTGCCAACCAGCAAACCTTGGCGCAATGACTTGCGGACACGGATTTTATCAACTTTCATACCGCGGTCGTGAAGTCCCAAAATCGCAACACCCATATCTACATCCCAAATTTCTAGGTTAGAGAGGGAAGGGACTGCTTCAGGGTCATTAGGCTTACCCTTAAACTCAGTGTGCAGAATAACCCCTGCAACATGGGCTAGCGGTGCCCTAGTATGCGTATTATCCCTAAGCTGCTCTTTGTTGATATCCCCTTTCTGGGTACTTGTGCGAATCCACATGTCACGTACTCCGAAGCGCATTGGACGATTATTTGTCGCATTAGATGTCGGGTTTTGATAAGTTCCCGTATGAAAAACACCGAAACATTCATCAGAGGTACCCGCTGCCTTGGTAAGCGCATCTGTGGACGTCGCAATAATTCGGGTAGACATTCCATGGCCGAAAAACTCCACCTTATCGAGCAAGTGAATGAAGGGGTGCGACACCTTGTAAATACCGGCAGGTAGCTCAATTGACCCTCCACCGAGCCAATATAGTCGCTCTGCCAGCTTATTCAGCTGATCGGTGCAGTCCACTACACCCGTGGGGTCTACGCAGTAATCCAGAACATTAACGTGAAGGCCGTTCTTTGCAAGATTGTGGACTGTGCGCTCCCTCGCTTTGGTATTGTACTCGAAGTATTGTAGGCGCGTACGGAACTCGTCTAGCCGCTTCTGGGGATTCTCTACCCATTCTGGGGCAGGAGTCATAAACTCCTCAGGCTTATTTGCTTGCTCCGCATGGGCTGGGGAGAAAGCTGAGACTCCTGCAGTGGTTGCGGCAAGAGCTCCTCCTGCCAAAAGGGCGCGCCGCGATGGCGCATGGTATTCAGACATCGATGTCTCCTAGAGGTGAGTGAATTATTCGCCCTTCATCACGACGAAGTGACGTTAGTGGGCGGCTATCTTCTGCATGGAGCACCGTGCTGTGCTACAGAAGATACCTCTAGTGTGTATCTCTTTTTCTTATCTTTGCAAGAAATTTTATGATTTTTACATAAATTCGTTTCAAGTTTCATGTAAATATTTCAATTTTCTTCAATATATTAATGAAGCCTATAAAATCTATTACTTTAAAGATTTTTAACATTAAATTAAAACTAAAAAGAAGCATAAAGCATGATTTTGACCCTTCGTTGGGAGGAACGTCATCACAACATCCCAAGTGGTTCGGAATTGCGCTGGGCATACGCCTGGCTGAATTTTACTGAGGATGGCCGAACGTATTTACCTAGCGACGTTGCAACTGTTGACGAACTGTGGTTCGATGCATGACAATTCAAGCCACTCATATACAGGCTATTGAGCTGTTGCGCATAGCTGATACTCGAGGCGCATCTAAAGCATTTATAAAGAGAAGGCACCTTAGAACAGAACACTAGGGCAACACAAAAGAATGTGGGGCGGGTTCCTTGCTGGGAATCCGCCCCACACTCTTAACACGTGCTCTCACGAACGCGCAGACAAGACAGCCTAGACGCTCTCACGCGACGCATGATGCTGCAACACCGCACCCGCAGCCGCCGCATCCATCTGAGCAGCCGCCCGCGCCGCACGAGCCTTAGCCCGCGCCTGATGCTGACGCTGACGACGCAACTCATCACGCCCATCAATACGCATCTTCTTATCCACCGCATCCATTGACCGGTGACGCACAAACCGGCACGACGCGCCCTCAACCGGCTGCGTAGTCTCCGTGAGCGTATCCAACACAGCCTTCAACGCATGACGGCTCGCCGCCGTCAACGCATCACGACTCGTGCCGCCACGAACACCCACCGTACGCTTCGGCGTGAACAACACACTCGCCCCACGCGGAACACCACGATACTCAGCGAACGACACCGAATCCACACCCAGACGCTTAGCCATCACCTCAATAGCCGGCGGATTCTGATCCACACACACGAACTTACGACCCAGCTGAGCCGCCGCCGCACCCGTAGAACCAGAACCAGCGAAGAAATCCAACACCCAATCGCCCGGGCGGGAACTCGCCGCAATCATACGGCGCAACAAACCCGTAGGCTTCTGCGTGGGATACCCCGTCTTCTCCTTACCCGTCGGTGACACAATAGTATGCCACCACACATCAGTAGGGAGCTTACCGCGAGAAGCCTTCTCCTCAGTCACCAAACCGGGAGCCATATACGGTTCACGATCAACCTCCGCAGTATTGAAGTAATAGCTGCGGTGATCCTTCGCGTACACCAAAATATTGTCGTGCTTCGTCGGCCAGCGGCGCGTAGACTTCGCGCCGTAGTCGTAAGCCCAAATCAGCTCATTAATGAAGTTCTCACGACCAAAAATCATGTCGCACATAATCTTCACGTAGTGCACTTCACGCCAATCCAAGTGCAGGTACAGGGTGCCGTCCTGCGCAAGCAGACGATGCGCCTGCTCAATACGCGGCGCTAGGAACGCCCAATAATCCTCGAACGAGTCGTTATAGCTCGCCAGAGTCTGCAGGGTGCTCGAATAGCTCTTGCCCTTAAAACCGGTGCGGTCGCCCTTCTCAGAAGCCTCCGCGCTCAACGTGCGGCGCGTCTGCTTCTTACCCGTATTGAACGGCGGGTCAATGTAAATCACGGTGAACGCACCATCGGGCAGCTCACGCAGATACTCCAGGTTATCTGCCTGCACCAGCAGCGACGGGCCCTGCGGGTCGAAAAGCGCCGAATCCGTGCGGTTCGCCTCAACGGCAGGGGAGGGCGCGGCGGGCACCGGGGATGCTGAAATACCCAACCCCGGCCCTAGCCTTCAGAACCAGCACGGTCAGCGCCACGGCCCTTACCGCGAGAACCCTCAGCACGCGAGCCTTCAGCACGCGAGCCTTCAGAGCGGCGGCGGGTACGGCGGCCCTCACCCTCCACGGGCTGACCCTCAACACGGCGGGTACGGCGACGCTGACGAGGCGCACGCTCAGAACGCTCCGAAGAACGCTCGGATGCGCCCTGCTCGTTACGCTCCGCACGCTCGGAAGAACGCTCGGAACGCTCAGTGCGCTTGCGGCCCTCGGAGCGGCTACGGCGCTCGCCGCGGCCCTCACCGGAACGACCTTCACGGCCGCCGTCACGGGAACCTCGGGAACGGCGCGAACCCTTCTCACCGTCACGACCGCCAGAACGACCACCCTCACGGGAACCGTCGCGGCCACCGCGAGAACGAGCCGGACGGCCATCACGCGAGTCGCGGGCGCTCTCAAAGAACTCATCGCCCATGCCCTCAGCCACACGCTCCTCGCGCGGCAGGCGGCCCTTAGTGCCAGCCGGAATGTTCAGGTCATAGAACAGATGCTCAGAGGAAGAGTAGGTCTCAACCGGCTCAGGAACACCCAGCTCCAGGGCGTCGTTAATGACCTTCCAGCGCGGCAGGTCATCCCAGTCAACCAGGGTCACAGCGGTACCCTCATTGCCGGCACGACCGGTACGGCCGGTACGGTGCAGGTAAGTCTTCTCATCCTCGGGCACGCGGTGGTTAATCACGTGGGTCACGTCTTCAACGTCAATACCGCGAGCCGCCACGTCGGTCGCAACCAGAATGTCGACCTTGCCGGTGCGGAACGCCTTCAGCGCCTGCTCACGCGCAACCTGGTTCAGGTCACCATGCAGGGGAGCGGCAGCGAAGCCGCGGTTCACCAGCTCCTCCGCCACACGGGCAGCATCACGCTTGGTCTTGGTGAAGATGACGGTACGGCCGCGGCCGGTAGCGCGCAGAATGCGGCCAATCATCTCGTCCTTGTCCAGGTGGTGCGCACGGTAGACGACCTGGCGGATCGACGCCTTAGTCTTCGAGGCGTCCTCGGGGTCAGCGGCGCTAATGCGCATGGGCTTGGTCATGTACTGGCGTGCCATTGCAATGACCGGGCCGGGCATGGTTGCGGAGAACAGCATGCTCTGGCGGTCCTCCGGCAGGTAGCTGAGGATCTTCTCAACCGACGGCTGGAAACCCAAATCCAGCATCTCGTCAGCCTCATCGAGGACCACGATCTTAACCTGCTTCAGGTTCAGGAAGCCCTGCTGGTACAGGTCGATAATGCGGCCGGGGGTGCCCACCGCAACCTCCAGGCCGCGGCGCAGCAGCTCAGCCTGAGGCTCAATCGGCACACCACCGTACAGGGTGGCGACGCGGGCGTTGCGCAGCTTCGCAGCAATCGCCAGGTCCTCGCCCACCTGAATAGCAAGCTCACGGGTCGGAACCAGAATCAGCGCCTGAGGTGCGCCGGGGTGCTCCAAATCAGCCCAACCCTCATCGTCGCGGCCGACCACACGCTGAATGGTGGGCAGACCGAAGCCGAGGGTCTTACCGGTACCGGTCTTTGCCTGACCAATGATGTCCTGGCCAGACAGAGCCACGGGAAGAGTCAGCTCCTGGATGGGGAAGGGGGAGGTAATGCCAACCGCCGCGAGGGCGTCGCTAATATCCTGGCGAACGCCGAAGTCGGCGAAGGACTTTGCAGTCTGAGTGGTTTCCTGCGTGTTCGTTTCAGTCACTGGACCGTATCTTTCTACCCCTGCTCGGGGTGTGTTTCTCCCCGAAACGGGGTGTACCAGCCAGCGCCTCAATGGTGGAGGCGGTGACGGGCGGGCGTCGAAAGCCGGCCGCGGGAAATTCTTACACGGGAAATTCTTACCGAGACGCCGTCTGCACGCATGATTAATACTCATGGTTCATTCATGATGAGAAGGCGGTGCAGTCTCGGGGTCTTGAAAGGGGTACGACCGGTCATTCACTTAACCCCTCAATATTAACCTGGATTTGCTTCCGGCGCACCCCCGACTGGTTGTGGTGTGCGCCCGTGATGGGCGATATACCGCCCCAAAACCGGGTGCCGCGAAGTTTTTTGTGTAGGCGGTTTAAAACGCAAACCCCCGCATTCGGCACGGCGTAACCGTACGGTGCATAAAGCGCACGCACACAGCGCATAAAGCGCGGTTACGCATCGTGACGGATGCGGGGGAGAGCTAAAGCTAAAGGGGGTTCAGCTACCGAACTAATTAGGCGCCGATACCGAAACCAACGTGACGCTTAGCGTCAGAACCCAGCTCAACGTAGCCAATCTGAGCGCCGGAAATCAGGGTGGTGTTGCCCTTATCATCCATAATCTGCAGCAGCGAGCCATCCTCAATAGCCTTCGAGACCTTTTCCATGAGGATTTCCTTAGCCTCACTGGTCTCAACAACGATTTCGCGGGCGATGTGGCGAATGCCAATCTTGATTTCCATGAGTCTCCTCGCAGAATAGTCCGGTGCAACCAAACGTGCGCCGGGTATGGGAACTGTCTTATCTAGCATCTACTCTAGCGTGAATGCGCCCATCGGCACCGTGAACGGGCGGTACTTCGCCGGGGGCTAATAAAATACTCGCCGCCGGATGCGCGAAAACCTACGTGAAAACCCGCGCGAAACCCGTATGCAACACACGTAAAACCCGTGCGAAAACGGGGGTGGGCATGCGAAAAACGCCGGAAAAATACCGAAAAACGCCGAAGAAATACCGGGAAGAGCGGGGGGAGAGGAGGCTCTTAAGAGTCCTCCACTTGAATACCGTAGAGAGTCTCCAGTGCCTGCACGTAATCCTCCGTGCGGCCCTCCGCCGCAAGCTTCTTGGCGCGCACCGTCGGGGTGTGCAGCAGGGACTTCACCATGCGGCGCATCGCCAGCTCAAACTGCTCCGTCGCCGCACCGCAACCAAACTGGCTGCGCACCTTCTCCAGTTCGGAATCCAGCACATCCATAGTGTGCGAGCGTAGCGCAACAATCGCAGAGTCAATCGTGCGGGAACGCTGACGAGATAGGAACGCCGCCAGCTCAGACTCCACGATGCGCGTAGCCGTCGCCACGGATTCCTCGGTTTCCTCGGGTGCGGCAAGGCGCACCGATTCGAGGGTAATCAGCTCAACGTTCGGCAGGTCAGCGACCGAGGGGTCAAAGTCACGTGAAAGAGCAAGGTCAAGAATCGTGTGGTGGCCGCCCGGAATCTGCTCGGGAAGCAGCGGGTCGGATCCGCCGGAGCAGCCAATAATGACGTCGGCAGAAGCCATGGCCTGCTCCATGCCGTCCACCGGCACTGCAGAAACCTCGCGCTTTGCCGCGAACTCGGCGGCACGACCAGAACGGGAATTGACCCAAATATCGGTGCAACCGCGCTCGCGCAGTGCCGCAATGGTCGCGCCCGCGTAAGCACCCGTACCAAAAATCAGGGCGCGGCGGGTCGACCAGTCCTTTTCGGCAACCTCGTCCGCAAGATCCAGGGCAACAGACACAATCGAGCGGCCCTGGGCGCCAAGCGCCGTATGCTGACCCACCTGACGAGCCGTATGCGCCGCATGCTCAAACAGCTGAACCAGCTCACCGGGAAGGGGTACGCCGTCCTCTTGTGCCTTCGCCTGCGCGGCGGCCAGGGCGCGGCGCACCTGACCGGTGATTTCGCGCTCGCCGACCACGGCAGATTCCAGGCCGGAGGCGACCGTCAGCAGGTGGCGTGCAGCCTCATCATCTGCGTACACATCGAAGCTGGAATTGACCAGTTCTTGATCCAAGCCGGAGGTGCGCGCAATCGAATCAGCAATCAGCTCACGAACCATGTGTACATGGGCGGATACGTGTAGCTGAACATACATTTCAAGACGGTTACAGGTGGCAAGAACGACTGCACCCTTCACGCCCAGCTGGCGCGCCATATCGCCCGCCAGAACATCGGGTACGCCGGAAGCACCGGCGCTCAACGCAGCGACGGTGGTCAGATCAACGGTGTGGTGCGATGCCACAAATGCATAAGTACTCACTAGAGATTAATCATAACCACGCCGACTAAGCCCCTGTAAAGCTCACAGAGCCTAAGTTCCATCATCGTAGGGGGCAAGAAAATCTGTACGGTGGGGGGAGCGGGCACGAAGAGTAGGCGCAAACTAAGGTGTCCCTCACTGCTAAGAAAGCCATCATTAGGTAAGAGTCACCATGACATAGTGTCGCAAAAACGCCCACATAAACCTGTCACACTAGAGACTATGAGCGAAAACCAGCACACCACCCCCGCGTCGGCACAGGGCGCCGCACAGGCACCCGCCCTGCCCGCACACCCCACCGACACCCAGCGACCCCTGCTCACCGACGAGCAGCTCGCACATCTACCCGCCAACCACCCCCTGCGCGCAGGCACCACCGCCGATTCGCCCATGCTCCGCGCCCTCACCGGCCGCCCCTCCAGCCACCGACCCGTCTGGTTCATGCGCCAGGCAGGCCGCTCCCTGCCCGAATACCGCCAGGTACGCGAAGGCATCCCCATGCTGGACGCCTGCCTCACCCCCGACCTCGCCGCAGAAATCACCGTGCAGCCCGTCCGCCGCCACAAGGTCGATGCTGGCATCTTCTTCTCCGACATCGTCATCCCCATGAAGCTCGCGGGCGTCAACGTCGACATCGTGCCCGGTAGGGGCCCGGTCCTCGACCAGCCCGTACGTACCCTCGACGAGGTGCGCGCCCTGCCCGAACTCAAAGACAGCGACCTCGACCCCATCCGCGAAGCCGTCGCCGCCACCGTAGAAATGCTCGGCGACACCCCGCTCATCGGCTTCGCTGGAGCCCCCTTCACCGTCGCCGCATACATGGTCGAAGGCGGCCCCTCCCGCGACCACCTGCGCCCGCGCACCATGATGCACGCCGACCCCGCCGCCTGGCACGAACTCGCCGCCTGGGCAGCCCGCACCGCAGGCCAGTTCCTGCGCGCACAGATCGAGGCGGGCGCATCCGCCGTGCAGCTCTTCGACTCCTGGGCAGGCTCCCTCAGTGAAAGCGACTACCGCCGCTACGTGCAGGCACACTCCGCAACCGCCCTCGATATGGTGCGCGAATACGGTGTGCCGCGCATCCACTTCGGCACCGGCACCACCGCCCTGCTACCCGCCATGCACGAAGCCGGCGCAGACGTCATCGGCGTGGACTACCGCCTGCCGCTGTCCGCAGCGAACACCCTGCTCAACGGCGCCGTACCCCTGCAGGGCAACATCGACCCGGCACTGCTCGCCGCAGGCAGCGAAAACCTCTACGCACACGTAGACGAAGTGCTCGCAGAAGGCAACGCCGCCCCCTCGCACGTGGTCAACCTCGGCCACGGCGTACCCCCGACCACCGACCCGCAGGTGCTCACCGACCTCGTGGCATATATCCACGAACGCACCGCGCAGGCATAGGATAAATAACGATAAATAGACGGCGCAGATGCCGGACACCCTCCAGCATCTGCACCGAACATCTGCACCCCGAACCAACCACCACACCCGTTGCCCCCCAAAGGGCAACTCCACCGCAGACAGACCGAAGGAGAACCACCATGGGCCACACCAACCAGGCACCGCACCGCACCGCACAGGTCAGTTCCTCCGCCGCGCCCCAGAACGCACGAGCTTTCACCCGCAACGAGAAGGCACCCACCGCCATCGTCATCGGCGGCGGCCCCTCCGGCCTGATCTCCGCACGCCGCCTCGCCGCAGCCGGTATGCGCGTCACCCTGCTCGAACAGCGCCACCACCTCGGCGGTGCCGTTGGTGCCCACGAAGTTGGCGGCCTTCTGCTGGACTCCGGCGCAGAATCCTTCGCAACCCGCAGCCCCATTGTCAGCGACCTCGTCAAGGAACTCGGCCTGGGCGACCAGATCGTCACCCCCAACTCCTACGGCTCCTGGCTGTACCTGCCGCAGGGCGCCCGTCGCACCCCCAGCACCGGCATCATGGGCATCCCCGGCAATGTGAACGATAAGTCGCTGATTCCCGTCATCGGTAAGAACGGTCTGCGCCGCGCCCAGGTGGACAAGTTCCTGCCCGTCTCCGCAGGCGAGAACGCGAAGACCCTCGGTGAGCTTGTGCGCATCCGCATGGGCCAGAAAGTGCTCGACAACCTCGTCGCGCCCGTCGTCTCCGGCGTGTACTCCACCCACCCCGACAAGCTCGACGTCGATGCGACCATCCCCGGTCTGCGCGAAGCCTTCCGCAAGCACCGCTCCCTCTCCGCCGCAGCGCACGCTTTCCGTTCGGCAGCCCCCGCAGGCTCACAGGTCGCCGGTATCGTGGGCGGCATGAACCAGCTCTCCGAACGTCTCGTCGAAGACCTGTACGCCGCCGGCGTTCGCATCGTCACCGGATTCGACGTCATCGCCGTAGACCGCGACGAATCCACCGGCCAGTGGTTCATCATCCAGCGCCACACCACCGACGGCGAAAACACCCCCCTCTACGCCGACTACCTGGTGCTCGCCACCGACGGCCCGACCGTGGCACGACTCATCGGCCCGCACGTCTCCACCGCCCTACCCGCCATGGAACCCGGCCCCGAAGTCGCCCTCGTCACCCTCGTCGTTGATGCCCCCGCCCTGGACAAGCACCCCCGCGGTACCGGCCTGCTCGTCTCCGAAGAAGCCACCGCCGTACGCGCCAAGGCACTCACTCACGCCACCGCCAAATGGCAGTGGGTCGCCGAGGCCGCAGGCCCCGGACGCCACGTGGTACGCCTGTCCTACGGCCGCGGCGGCGAAGACGCCCGCTTCTCAGAAGTGGCACTCGCCGACGAACAGCTCATCACCCTCGCCCTGCGCGACGCCACCCGCATGATGGACGTAGCCCTCACCCGCAGCAACCTCGTCGACGCGGACGTGGTGCGTTGGCGCGGCGTACTGCCCGCCTCCACCCCCGGCCACCGCGACCGAGTCAAGGAATTCCGTGAACGCGCCAGCGAACTCGGAACCCTCAGCACCGTCGGCTCCTGGGCGGCAGGCTCCGGCCTGGTCTTAACCGTCAAAGACACCTACGAGCAGATGGACCGCCTCATCTACCACGCGGCGCAGGACTGGGAAGGCGTCACCTCCCCGAAAGCTGCAACCGCCAAGTAGACGGCGCGGCGGCGGCAGAAGCTCAGTCAATAACTCAGCTCAGTCAGTAACTAGACCAAAAAATTGAGAAAACGCGCAGCTACGGAAGCCGCGCCTCCAGCACAGCGAACCCTCGCTGAAGAAAGGAACACACAATGTCTCACGATCACGTAGCACACGGCCACGGCGGCGCACACGGCGCAGGTCAGGGCGGCTACACCCACGCAGGCCACGGCTACGGCGGCGCACCCAAGGGCTACGCAGTCCAGCACTCCGCAGCTGACGAGAACCGCCGCGGCCGCGAAGAGGGCGAAACCCTGCACTACGCCCTGTACACCGTGTTCGCACGCTCCGGCGCACGCCCCGCAGAGTCCAACACCGACGAGGCACGCGCCGAGTTCGAGAAGGTCGCAGAACAGCTCGCAGCAGACGGCGTGACCCTGCGCGGCATCTACGACGTCTCCGCAATGCGCGACAACGCAGACGTCATGATCTGGACCCACGGCGCAACCCCCGAAAAGCTGCAGGCAGCAGTCCGCAAGATTCGCCGCACCGCACTCTTCGCAGGCACCACCATCGTCTGGTCCACCATGGGCGTACACCGCGAAGCAGAATTCACCCGTAACCACGCACCCGCCTACGCACGCGGCAAGGCACCCGAAGCATGGGTCTGCGTCTACCCCTTCGTACGCTCCTACGACTGGTACTACATGAACCCCGAACGCCGCGCAGAAATGCTCAAGAACCACGGCATGAAGGCAATCGACTTCCCGCAGATTCTGGCAAACACCGTCGCAACCTTCGGCATGAACGACTACGAGTGGGTCCTCGCCCTCGAAGCACCTCAGCTCGTTGACCTCGTCGATATGATGCGCCACTTCCGCAACACCGAAGCACGCCTGCACGTACGTGAGGAAACCCCCTTCTACACCGGCCGCCGTATCGAAGCAGACGAAGTAGCAGAGGTTCTGGCGTGAGCCATCAGCCGAACAACGGCGTAACTCTCAACGGCACGCTCCTGCCGGACGACGTGGTACCCAACCGCACCGACCCGGCGAACACCGCCTCCAACGGCCCCGCCGTGCTCAACGAGCAGACCCTCGGCGACTACCGAAGCGAACGCAGCATCACCCGTGAACGTGCCGAAGAGGCGCGCCCCTACGACCTGGTGATTCTCTCCTCCTTCGGTGGCCCCGAGGGGCAGGAGGACGTCATCCCGTTCCTGCGCAACGTGACCGCTGGCCGCGGCATCCCGGATGAGCGCCTCGAAGAGGTCGCCACCCACTACCGCGCCAACGGCGGCGTCTCGCCCATTAACGAGCAGAACCGTGCCCTGCTCGCCGCGCTGCAGCAGGCGCTCGCCGAGCGCGGCCCGCACATCCCGATCACCTGGGCGAACCGCAACTGGAAGCCCTACGTGAAGGACGTGCTCGCCGAAGCCTACGAGAACGGTCACCGCAACGTGCTCGTGCTGGCGACCAGCGCCTACCCGGGCTATTCGAGCTGCCGCCAGTACCGTGAAGACTACGGCATGGCGATTGAGCAGCTCGGCCTGGAAGGTCGCGTGCACGTGGGCAAGATCCGTCAGTTCTTTGACGTGCCCGGCTTCTCCCGCGCTTTCGCTGACGGGCTGAAGGACGGCCTCGCCACGGTGCGTGAGCAGCTTGCCGCACGTGATAGCGGTTCGCTGAACCCGCGCCTGCGCATCATGTTCTGCACCCACTCGGTGCCGACCTCCGCAGCGAATGAGGCAGGCCCGCGCGGCGTGAACTACGAGGGCGGCTCCGCCTACGTGGAGAAGCACCTGCAGGTCGCTCGCGCCGTGCTTTCGCTGGTTCGCGATGAGGCCCCGCAGCTTCTGCAGAACGTCGAGTGGGAGCTGGTGTACCAGTCCCGCTCCGGCCCGCCGTCCATGCCGTGGCTCGAACCGGACGTCAACGACGCCCTGGAGGCGCTCCCCACCCCCGCCAACCCGGCGGAGGACGGCGAAGCCCCCGTGGAAGGCGTCGTGCTGGTGCCCCTCGGCTTCGTCTCCGACCACATGGAAGTCAAGTGGGACCTGGACACCGAGGCGCTGGACACCTGCGAACGCCTGGGCGTGGTTGCCGTGCGCACCCCCACCCCCGGCACGCATCCGGCGTACGTGGAGTCGCTGCGTCGCCTCATTGAGGAGCGCGTGGAGAACGGTGTTTCAGCCGACCTGCGCCCCGAACGTGAGAGCGTCCTCGCCCCGAGCGCGAACGGTCAGTACGGCTGGTTCGACGAGTGCGAACCCGGCTGTTGCAAGCCCGGCCGAGGTGCGCCGAAGCCGGTCATCGCCGAATACGCAGCCGGTGCTGATACCGCCGAGTCTGAGGAAGCTCCCGCCAGCCGCTCCGGTGGATGCGGCTCCGGCGGATGCTGCTCCCACTAACACCACCCCTGTAGCTCCGGCTCACCCCAACGCCCCATCACCGGGGTGCGCGGGCGGGTCGGAGCGCACGTGCCTACAGGCTACCCCCAGAATTTAGACAAACACACAGCGTCGCAAACACACAGCCTCTGGGGGAAACGCACACGCCTACGGGCTATCACACACATCACCGACAAGGAGAGATATGAGCCATCACGAGTACATCTTGGGCACCCGCGGGTCTGCTCTCGCCCTGACCCAAAGCCGTATTGCCGCTGAAACCGTCACCTCCCTCTACACCGAACACCAGGCACACCACGGCGCCGCAGATGCCGAGGTCGTGGATTTCACCCTGCGCACCGTCAAAACCGAAGGCGACGTGCTCACCGGACCCCTGGCGACCCTTGGCGGCACCGGCGTATTCGCTGCGGCACTGCGCCAGCGCCTGCTCGACGGCGAGAACGTCTCCGAAGAAAACCGCGTGGACATGGCGGTACACTCCCTCAAGGACCTGCCCTCCGCGCCCTGCCCCGGCCTGGTGGTCGCCGCAACCCTCAAGCGTGAAGACCCCCGCGACGCCCTCGTGGCACGCGACGGCCTGACCGTCGACACCCTGCCGGAGGGCGCCCGCGTGGGCACCGGTTCGCCGCGCCGCGCCGCCCAGCTGCGCGCCCTACGTCCCGACCTTGAAATCGTTGACATCCGCGGTAACGTGGGCACCCGCATCGGCCGTGTGAAGGGCCTGGAAGAGCACGCCGGCAAACAGGTCGTACTCCGCCAGAACGCTGAAACTTCCGAACGAGCCGACCACGGTGTCGGCACCGAACGCAGCGGCGACTGCGACGCCGTGGTGCTCGCAGTCTCCGGCCTTAAGCGCCTGGGCAAGGAAGAACTCATCACCGAGTACCTTGACCCCACCCGCATGCTGCCCGCCCCCGGCCAGGGTGCGCTCGCCCTGGAAGTGCGCGAAAGCGAATTCGAGAACCCGGACCCCGCCGTGCTCGCCGACCCCGAGGTAGCGCGCCCGGTGCGTGCCCTCGGCCGTGCCCTGCTCGCCGCAAACCACCACGAAACCCGCCTCGCCGTCAGCGCCGAACGTGCCCTGCTGCGCCGCCTCGAAGCCGGATGCGCCGCGCCCATCGGCGCGTACGCGCACGTGGTTGAAGGCGACCTGGTGCTTAACGTTGTGGTGGCGTCCCCGGACGGCACCGACATGCTGCGCCACACCTCGGCAACCGCCGAACTGGATGTGCCCGGCGCCGAGCGCCTGGGCGTGCGCGTGGCCGAGGACCTGCTGCAGATGGGTGCCGCCGCCCTGGCTGGACTGGATTTGAAGTAGGCGTCATGTCTGCCTCGTTTTCTGAACCCCGGCAATGCGACGCCCCGCAGGCTGATATCCCGCGCACGGTTCTGCTGACCCGCTCCACCGCCCAGGGCGCCGCCTTCGCACGCGCCCTCACCGAGGAATGCGCACAGAACGGGTTGGGGGAGCCCCGGGTACTCTTCGCCCCGCTGCAGCAGGCACGCACCGTTGAGCCGGGCGAAGAGCACGCCGCCGCGCTGGAGGCGCTCGCCTCCGGTCAGTATGCGTGGGTGAGCTTCACGAGCGCCAACACGGTTCGCGCCTGCGCCGAGCTGTGGGGTGCGGAGTTTGCCCGCGCCTGCGCGAGCGGGGGAGTGCGCATCGCCTGCGTGGGTGCGGCAACCGCCCGCGCCGTGCACGCCCAGCTGGGGCTGGGCATAGATTTTCAACCGCAGGTGCAGAGTGCCGCCGGTATGCTCGCGGAGTTCGAAGGGCCCGCGGCCGGGGCTGTCTCAACCGATTCAGCCGCGGCCGGGCCTGATTCAACCAAGCCCGCCGCCGTGCTGGTTCTGGAGGGCTCCAACGCCCGCCCGACCCTGCGCGAGGGCCTCAAAAACCTGGGCTGGTCGGTGACCGCGCGCGTGCTCTACGACATGGTTCCCGCCGAACGGGTGGAGCCCGGCGAGCTGAGCCTTGCCGCCGCCCGCGCCCTCCTGCGGGGGAGCACACCTGAAGGGAGCATGCCCGAACCCCCCGCCCCGGACGTTATCGTGGCGACCGCTCCCTCCCGCCTGCACGCCCTGCTCGACGGCGCACCCGCGCTAGAGCCCGAATCCGTGCCGCCGGTGGTGGCGATTGGGGCGACCACCGCATCCGCCTGCCGCGCCCTCAACCTGCGCCACGTGCAGGCCGACTCACCCTCCCCGAGGGATTTGGCGCGCGCCGCAGTATCCCTCATCTAAGACTTCACATTATTTCGTAAGAATTTTCAGGAGAGATCATGAACCTCACCCGCCGCCCGCGCCGCCTGCGCACCACCGCAGCTATGCGCTCCCTCGTCGCTGAGACCACCCTGCGCCCCTCGCAGTTGATTCAGGTGTTCTTCGTTCGCGACGGCATCGACGAGCCGCAGCCGATTCGTTCGATGCCCGGTCAGTACCAGCACACCCTGGAGAGCATCATTCCCGCCGTGCGTGAGGCCTACGAGGCGGGCATCCGTTGCATTGACCTGTTCGGTATTCCCCGCGATGAGGATAAGGACGAGGTCGGCTCGACCGCCTGGGATCCGCAGGGCATCCTGAACCGCGCGATTGCCGTGTGCCGTGAGGAATTCGGCGACGACCTGGTGGTCATGGCTGACACCTGCCTGGACGAGTTTACGAGCCACGGCCACTGCGGCGTGCTGGTTGATGACGGCCACGGCACCCTCGTGGTGGATAATGACGAGACCGTGGAGCTGTACTGCAAGATGGCGGTTTCGCAGGCTCGCGCGGGTGCGCACACCGTTTCGCCCTCGGGCATGATGGACGGCCAGATTGCGGCCATGCGCGCCGCCCTGGACGAGGCCGGCTTTGAGGATGTGTCGATTCTGGCGTATTCGGCAAAGTACGCTTCGGCGTTCTTCGGCCCGTTCCGTGACGCGGTGGAGTCCAGCTTCACGGGTGACCGTAAGACCTACCAGCAGGATCCGGCGAACCGCCGCGAGTCGCTTCTGGAGGTGCGCGCTGACCTGGAGGAGGGCGCGGATATGGTGATGGTGAAGCCTGCCGGCAGCTATCTGGATATTGTGCGTGAGGTGGCGGAGTTTTCGCCTGTGCCGGTGGCGGCGTATCAGGTGTCGGGTGAGTACGCGATGATTGAGGCGGCTGCTGCGAACGGCTGGATTGACCGTAAGGCTGTGGTGTTGGAGTCGCTGCGTTCGATTCACCGCGCCGGTGCGGACGTCATCCTGACCTATTACGGTACGGAGGCGGCAGGCTGGCTGCGCGAGCTGGACGCCTAACCCTTCCCTCATTAATGCCGAGAAGCCACATGTGTTTCGAAAAGCCACGTCTTTGGTGGCTTCTCGAAACACATGTGGCTTTTCGCCGTTTATGCTTGTTCTTCGCGCACGGGCTTGTACCCGAGGGAGGTGCACACGATGTTGCCGTTGGTGAAGTATTCCGCGAGCTTCTCTCGGTCGGCGGGGGAGCGCAGATCCGCCCAGCGTTCCTGCTCCAGGTAGAACGCAACCTGGGAGGTTAGGCAGACGACCCGCTCATCGTGCACCGCCACAATGTGCCTGCGCAGCCACGGCATGCGCTTGGCGAGGTTTGGCGGGATCTTGGACGGCACCTTGACTTCTATCTGCCATTGTGAGGGCTCGTAGAAGGTCGGCTTGATCTGTTCGGGGTTCTTCGGGAAGACGCAGAACTCCTCAATGTCGGGGTAACTGTACTTCTTCGCGGGCAGGAAAAGCCGCCCGACGTAGAACGAGTCGGGGTTGAACAGCAAGTACCGCCTCCTGCAGTACCACCGTGTCGCAAAGGTTATCGCGGCGACAATCCCCAACATGATGGACGCGTCGCGGCGGGACATCGGACGAACACCCAGAATAGTCCAGCCAATGAGCGCGTAGAAGAAAACGCAGAAGGCTAGGAACAGCACAAAGTGGGTTTCAAAATAGAACTGGTTTCTTTTCCAGACTCGTCTGGCTCGGGGAGGAACGTCCTCCAGCGTTGCTGAAGCGCTTAGCTCCATGAATTGTCCTCTCCACGGGTATCGGTGATGGTGTGTGGCCTCGCGTCGGTTAAAGGTTGCTGGCTAATATCTGCACGTATTAGCCGCTAGTCCGTCTTACTGTAGGACGCTACGATGCGCGCCACTGCCTTTTCTGTCAGCTCGTTCGTCGGCTTGTAGCCCAGCGTGAGGCAGGTAGCCCGACCCTCCACAAAGTACTTCTCTAACAGTTCACGGTCTGCGGGGGAATCCACATCCGCCCAGCGTTCCTGTTCCAGCTTGAATGCAGCGTGCGCAATCAAATGGTCGATGGAGCTGTCGTAGAACCCAAAAGTCTCGTACGAATCATCCGAGAACGTGATGACACACTGCCATCCGCTAGGCATATCCTCGCGAGGATTCGTATCCTCGCCATACCAGGGATAAACCTTGAACCGCTCAATATCGGAGTATTTGTACACCTTCGTAGGTAGCAGGAGACGCCCTCTCTTTACCCGGCCCAGAGTGAACCAGTAGTATGTACGGTTCACAGACCACACACATAAAACTGCCATAACGTACGGGACCCACAAGAGAATAGAAGGCAGACCAATATCGGATGAGATATACGTGTGCATGTTAACGTTCAACAAGGAACGCAGGTATAGAACCAGGCAGAACCCGCCAACGCAAATAGCCACAGTGAAAAGGACCATATGGCCCGTCCCAAATGTAGTGATCGGCAGCCTCAACGATGTGTCCTCAATACGGGGGGACTCAACACGTCGGGGCATAACACGGCGGAAGAGTCTACTCAGCTTCTCCAGCGTGTTGATGTAGACCGCGGGCATGCCCAGGTGCGTGTCCCATGAGTTGAAACCGCGTGCTTCACGCCAGCCTTTGCGGCCCCATTCTGCTGCCAAATAAACCACGATGAAGGGCAGAAGGAGAGCAGGGATAAGGTTGCCTTCATACACCATGTACCAGTACAGGACGAAAGTAGCGTAGGTGATAAAACAGGCTGCAGCATACATGAGGAGGTGTCCTAAGTCCATAGTGACGCTGGAACCCTTGATGTCCTCTAACTGAGCCTCAGCTTTACGGATTGCTTTTTCTTCCTGCTCGGGGGTGAGGGGATCTCCTGCTTCTGCGCGCTCTTCAATCTTTTTCTTTGCTTCCTCGATGGGGGAACCCATGACCGAGATATAAACTTTGCGTGCGCGCTCAGCGTCAATAATCGTCGGGTAGGCGAACTCCACCAGCAGGCAGCATGCCAGGTAGATGAAGAACGCCACCAGCCATATGTTGCGCACCTGCTCTAGGGGCAGACCGAGGGCTGCAAGGTCCATGATTGTCCTCTCTAACGGTGTCTCTCTACGGGGTATCGGTGATGGTGTGTCTGTGATGCTCAGAAGCCACATGTGTTTCGAAAAGCCACGTCGTATGTGGCTTCTCGAAACACATGTGGCTTCTCGCTGTATAAGAGCGGGATAAGAGCCGCTTACTTGTACTGCGCCTTCTGGAAGGACGCGCGGCGTGCCGCCTCCTCCGCATGCTTACCGGCAGGCTTATACCCCATGGTCGTGCAGATGACGCGGCCGTCCACAAAGTACTTCGCCAACATTTCACGGTCCGCCGGCGAATCCAGCTGCGCCCAGCGTCCCTGCTCAATATTGAACGCAATCTGCGCCACCAAACAATCAATCTGGTGATCATTCAGCGAATAGTCATGTTTGCGGCCGCCGGGGAGTAGAATCTCCAGCCTCCACTGGCTCGCGTCCTTCGGGTTCAGCTTGATCGCGTCCGGGTTCTTCGGGTACACGCGGAACGCGCGAACATCCGAGTAGGGACGGGACTTCGCCGGAAGGAACAGACGCCCAGCCTGGAACGAATCCGGGTTGAACAGCACGTAATCGCGGTTATACATCAGCAACATAATCATCAGCGGAATGTATGCCGCCGCCAAGAACCAAGAAGCGTGACCGATATAGATTGCTTCCCAATCCTCGTCGATGCTCCAGCCCGCCAGCGAAACCAAGAAGACCGAGGCGAGCAGGAACGCAATACCGTTGAGAATCCAGTAGACGGTGCGATCGTCACGAATCGGCTCCACACCCGGCACGGTGCCGCGCACACGGAACGGTGCGCTCAGCTTACCCAGCGTCGCCGAGTAGATGCGCGGCATGCCCAGCACACGGTCGTCCTTGCTGTATCCGCGAACTGCACGCCACTGGCGGCGGCCAATACGCGCACCCAGGTACACCATGAGGAACGGCAGAATCAGCGCCGGCAGCACAACGCCGTCGTACACAATATCCCAGTACAGGGTGAAAATGGAGACCGCCACAATCCAGCCCCACAGGTACATGACCACGTGGAACCAGCCGCCAAACACGCCAGCGCCCTCAATAGAATCCAGCTTCTTCTTCGCCTTCTTCGTGGCGCTACCCTTACGGGAGGAGCTCAGCGGCGCACCCATCGCGGTACGTTCCGCGGTGGCGCGGCGTGCCTCATCAACGGGCGAGCCGGACACCTCAAGGTACAGTTCGGCTGCCTTCTCCTTCTTGATGGGCACCGGGTAGGCGATATCCACCAGCAGGCACAAGCCCAGGTACACCATGAAGGCGATCAGCCACACGTCGCGTAGCTGCTCCATAGGCAGTCCCAGAGCGCTCAGATCCATGAGCGGCTCACCTCCTTACGTCTCTCAAACCCTTAAGCGGATGCGGCAGCAGCTGCGGCAGCCGGAAGAGCCGAGATGATACGGTCCATCGCCTCATCATTGTGGGCGGCAGAAACGAACCATGCCTCGAATGCGCTCGGCGGCAGGTACACGCCGGATTCGAGCATGGAGTGGAAGAACGCGTTGTAGCGGCTGGTTGCCGAGGCCTTGATATCGGCGTAGTTGTGCACGCCCTCCTGAGAGGTGCCGAACGCGACCGAGAAGAGGTTACCGGCGCTCTGGATGGAGTGGTCCACACCGGCGGCGTTGAACGCCTCGGTCAGAGCCTGCTGCAGCTGGGCGCTACGCGAATCCAGGTGCGCGTAGACCGCGGCATCAGCCAGGGTCAGGGTCGTAATACCCGCCGCGACGGACAGCGGGTTACCGGAGAGGGTACCCGCCTGGTAGACCGGGCCGACCGGCGCCAGGTACTCCATGACCTCACGCTTACCGGCCAGCGCCGCGATGGGCATACCGCCACCAATGACCTTGCCGAACGTGAAAATATCGGGAACCCAGCCGCCATCCTCGGGAGCAGCGTAACCCCAGTAACCAGCCGAAGACACACGGAAACCGGTCAGCACCTCATCAAAAATGACGAGCGCACCGTTCGCGTGAGCAATCTCGTGCAGGCCACGGTTGAAACCGGGCTCGGGGGTCACCACGCCCATGTTGCAGGGCGCCGCCTCAGTAATAATTGCGGCAATCTGACCCTCATGGTTCGCGAATGCCTCACGCACAGCGTCCAGGTCGTTATAGGGCAGAACGATGGTCTCCGCGGCGGTTGCGGCAGTCACGCCAGCAGAACCCGGCAACGCCAGGGTAGCCACACCCGAACCAGCCTCAGAAAGCAGCGCATCCACGTGACCGTGGTAGCAGCCCGCAAACTTAATAATCTTGTCGCGACCAGTCACACCACGCGCCAGACGAATCGCAGTCATGGTCGCTTCAGTACCGGTCGACACCATACGCACCTGATCAATTGCACCGGGAATCGCCGCGTTAATACGGTTGACCACCAGCTCAGCCAGCTCAGCCTCCGGCGCGCTCGCCGCACCAAACGACAGGCCGCGCTCAGCCGCCTGCTGAACCGCCTCAACCACCTGCGGATGCGCGTGACCCAGAATCGACGGACCCCACGAGCAGACCAGGTCAACGTACTCGTTGCCGTCCGCATCGTACAGGTACGCGCCCTTAGCCTTCGCCGCAAACGCAGGAGTGCCGCCCACAGAATTGAAGGCGCGCACCGGGGAATTCACACCGCCGGGAATCACCGCGCGAGAACGCTCAAACAGCTTCTCGCTGGCTTCGTGGTGCAGCGGGTGGGTAGAGGAAGGAGTCATCGTATCGGTGCCTTTCAACAGGGACGGCGAACTAAAGAATTACAGGGGACGATGTGCACCAGGCGACGAAGCCCGCACGCTATGAGCGTCCCGTACCTAACCATCATAGGCGCTACAGATGAACCGCAGGTGACAAGCACCTGAACGTACCGAAAGGTGACGATAAAACACAACAAACAAGTTAGGGAACAGAGAGGATGCGCAACGCGCTAACGCAGGTGCCGGTCAGTGTCCAGACGGTTCAGCACCTGAGTGTCCTGATCAAACAGCCAGTTCTTATCAAAGAGCAGACGCACAAACGCCAGGCCCATACCCAACGCCATGAAAATCAGTAGGGACTGCACAAAACCGGTCGCCGCCGAGTACATGTCACCGCTGGCAAAATGCGACATGGAACGGTAGAACAGCACACCCGGAACCATCGTCACCACCGCCGGAACCGACAGGGAAATACGCGTGTACTTACGCTGATGCAGCGGCGCCACAATCTCAGCCAAAATACCCACACCAAACACGGCAATCGTTGCCGCCATATGCGCGGGCATGCCCGCCTCCACCATGTGAATACGGGCGGGGTTAGCCACCGCAGCAATCACGCCACCCCACACGCACGCCACCGGGGAAGCGGCAAAAAGCATCGCAAAGCCAGCCGCCGCAACACCCGAAGAAAGCACCTGCAGAAGCAAATCCAGGGTCGGATCCAGAGTAAGAGGCGCCGGAGTAGCCAACGGCAAATGGAACAGCGAACCCAACAGCCACACCGCAAACGACGCACTAATCAGCAGCAAACCCACATAGGTCAGGCGCGAAATACCCGCCAAAAAGTCCATACGAGAAATGTCGAGCATACCCGTCACCATGGGGAAACCCGGCACCAAGAACAGCACCGACGAAATAAAACCAATCATATGGTTCGGGCTAACCCAACCCGCCGCAACCAGCACATTAACAACCGCAATGTACAGGCCCGCCGCCAGGAAACCACACGCCATCCACGTCGCCATGTGGCTCACCCCGCGCTTGAGCAGAGTCGAACGCAAATACTGGCCAGCACCCGCCGCCAAGAACACGACCGAGCACTCCACCAGACCGCCACGGTTCAAGAACGCGAACCCGGCACATGCCACAGCCGACGCCAAGGCCAGCATCCACGCGGTGTACAGCGGCTTCGCCGAATCGATACGGTCCAGCTCGGCGTTCGCCTCCGCCGGAGTAATCTTGTCAGGAAGCTCAGAAATGAACTTACCCAACTGATCCAGCTTATGAGCGTTAATGCCCATCGTGCGCTGCTCAGCCACCTCAGTGCGGAAATTACCGTCCGTGTACGAAGACGTCGAAATCTCGGTGAAGGTCACCTGCGCGTGATGCTCCTTCAACCCCACAGCCTTCGCCAGGCGCGCCATCGACGCCTTAATGCGGTAGGCGCTCGCACCCGACTTCATCAGGATGCGGCCCAGGCGGAGCACCACCTGAGACTGCGCCACCAAATGCTCATGCGCCAGGCGGGTAGAACCCAAATAAATACTGCGCGTATTAGTGTCAGGGTACGGCTCGGTAGTGCGGGGCTGATCATCCATGAGAGGCCTTCCGGGTCGTGCTATTCACGTGCTATTCGTGTAGGTGCGGTTACCTTCTAGCATAGGGGAGAAGCCCCTGCGGGGATAGTGTCAGCCCGTCAGTAAAGGAGAGGTGTTTGGGGATGCTGGGGCGAGTTTAGCGGCGCAGTTTTATCGGCGCACAGGCCAGCGGCCGTCAATGACCTCAGATTCCTTACCCGGCTGCGTACGCAACCACGCCTGGAAGCTCGCCGCCTGCTCCGCCGCCCACTGAATCTGCTGCTCGTGCAGCTGGCGCGCATCCACGTTGAGGACCTCGGGGAACTGCTCGGTCAGCTTCACCAGCAGACGCTCCGCCGCCAGGGCATCATCAGCGGAAGTATGCGCATTCTCCAGGGAGACACCGTACTCGGCGGCAAGAACCTCAAGGGTGCGCTTGCCGCGCTTACGCGGAATCACGTGCTTATGCAGAACGTACGGGTCGAGCACCGCACCGGGCGGCAGCTCGCCGTTGGCAATATTGTGGCGTAGCATCTCGTGGTGCAGCACCGAAAAATCGTAGGCGGCGTTGAACGCAATAATCGGCACACCATCAATATTGAGCGCACCAATCGCGCCGGCAAGCTCCCACACGACCTCGCGGGCGGGACGGCCGTGCTCACGCGCGTACTCAGTCGTAATACCGTGCACGGCGGCGGCACCGGCGGGGATCTCAACGCCGGGGTCAGCCAGCCACTCGCCACGGCGCATCACATTACCCTGAGGGTCCAGCAGGATCAGGGAAGCAGTCACGATGCGGGCGGTGGTGACGTCCACACCGGTGGTTTCAAGGTCAAAGGTGGCGCGCAGGCCGTTCATCCAGGTCATGCTATAAGACTAACCCAGCGGCGGTGCAGGCGCGCGCCCGGTCGTCACGCAGCTGTGGATAAGCCCCCGGCAGAGCGACATCTTAAGCCACCGGGGCGGCACATAAGTAGCTGACGAGCCCACATGACCGCCCACAAGGTGCAAGCGCGCTACAGCCGATAGACTGAAACCATGACAACCCAACTTCTCACCGGCATCCCCGGAACCGGTAAAACCCACCACCTCACCGAACGCGCCCTGCGCTACCTCGCCGACGGGAACGACCCCGCCCGCCTACTCATCCTCGCACCCACCCGCACCGCCGCAACCCGCATGCGAGACACCATCGCCGCATCCAGCGACCGCAGCCTCTCCGTAGCACCCACCCGCGCCTGGGCCGCATACGCCTTCGACCTGCTCAAACGAGCCCAAACCCGCGGGCTACTCAGCGGCGTAGAAGGAAACCTCAAACTCCTCTCCGGCCCCGAACAAGACGTCATCATCGGCGAACTACTCGCCAACCACGCCGAAGGTATCGCCCCCGGACCCGCCTGGCCCGACGTACTCCGCGACGCCCTCGCAACCCGCGGCTTCCGCCACGAAATCCGCGACTTCTTCGACCGCATGGCAGAATACGACCTCACCGCCGAAGACGTACACGCCCTCGCCACCGAACACAACCAGCCCGCCTGGCACGCCCTCGCCCAACTACACACCGAATACCGTGCCGTGCGAGCCCTCCGCGCCAAAAACGCCTACGACCCGGCAGTACTCATCAACGACGCCTGCCGGCTGCTACTGCGCGCCCCCGAATTCCTCGCCGAAGAACGCCGCCGCTACGACCTAATCCTTATCGACGACGTGCAGGAACTCAGCCCCTCCATCTACCGGCTGCTGCGCCTCATCGCCGCAGAAGTCGCCCCCGCAGACGCTGCGCACCTGACCGAAACCCGCCCCGACCTCTTCGCTGAAGGCCCCCAGGTTGTCATGACCTACAGCGACGAAGCCGTCGTCCAGGGCTTCCGAGGCGCCCGCCCCGACCTCGTCACCACCCTGCAGGCGAGCTTCCCCAGCATGAGCACCCGCACGCTCACCACCTCGTACCGCCTGCCCGCACTCATGATGCCGCTCATGGCGGACATTCGCCGCCGCCTGCCGCGCTACACCCGGTTCGTGCCGCTCACCGCCGAGCAGGATGGGGCGAAGAGTGGTGTGCAGGAGGGGGTCAAGAATGGTGCGCCTGCAACCTTTGGACGCATCAACACCACCCCCGCCGACGAAGCCCTCACCTGGGGCGCCGCCGACGAACCGCTGCTGCACCTGGGTGCCGACGGCAAAATCCTCGACCCCGCGCACTACCGCACCGCACCCGCCGGCGTGTATAAGTATGCGCTCTCCAGCTCTCAGGACGAAGCGAACCTCATCGCCCAAATGCTGCTCGAAGAACGCATCTACGGCAACCACCCCTACCGCGAGTCCGCCATCATCGTGCGTAGCAGCGCGGACGTGGCGCGCATCCGTCGCGTGCTCTCCTCGAACGGTATTCCCTCGCGTACCTCCGCGGCGCTCGTGCCGGTGCGTGACGAGCCCGCCGTACGCCCCTTCCTCGACGCGCTCAGCCTGCTCGTATACGCCCGCAAGCGCGGCGAGAAGGCACTGAACCCCGCCGTGCACATGCCCGCCGCAGAAGACGCAGAAGGTGCGGAGGCGGCGGAGCGTGGCGGTTACGAAACTCTCAGTGCCACCGAAGCCGAAGAGCTCATGCGCCGAAGCCTCGACGACGTCATCGCCGAAGAAAGCCGCGCCAACCCCCTCGGTGGCGCGCAGAGCGCCATCACCCTGCTCACCTCCCGACTCGGTGGCGCATCCAGCATGGACGTGCGACGACTCCGCCAGCAGCTACGATCCATCGAACTGCAAAGCGGCGGCCACCGCCCCAGCGACGACCTGCTCCTCGGCGCCCTGCTACACCCCGAAACCCTCCCCGAAGAGGGCGTAGGACGCGCCGTGCACCGCATCGCAGCCGTGCTCTCCGCCGGACGTAAAGCACTCGCCCGCCCCGAATCCACCAGCACCGAAGTGCTCTGGGCGCTTTGGGAAGCCGGCGGCCTCGAAAAAACCTGGGTCGCCCAGTCGCGCGGCGCAGGCCCCGACGCCGACGCAGCCCACCGCAACCTCGACGCCATGATCGGCCTCTTCGAAGCCGCCGACCGATTCGACGAGCAGATGCGCGGCGCCGGTGCCGAACAATTCCTCGACTTCATCGACGCGCAGGACCTACCCATGGACACCCTCGCCGCCCGCGGCGTACGCCAAGACGCGGTCGAGATTCTCACCCCCGCGCTTGCCGCCGGGCAGTCCTGGCGCACCGTATATGTATGCGGTCTGCAGGAAGGCACCTGGCCCAACACCA
>ERZ773024.36-NODE-36-length-42716-cov-6.250064_pt1 | contig 42716 bp, 56 predicted proteins | sample MGYA00511667_ERZ773024 | MGnify/ENA primary metagenome ERZ773024 (study PRJEB29015, sample SAMEA2738117) | human oral metagenome | biome: human oral; feature: human-associated habitat; material: saliva | place: China | collected 2258 ... | reverse complement strand
TGCCCATCCCTCCCTGGTTGTGGAAAACCCTGTGGATAACTCCAGTAACCCAGATCGCAATGTGACCGTCGTCATGTGGAAAACTCCCAAACCTGTGGAAAACCCTGTGGAAAACTTCTGGGAACATGACCAGCATCACAGCATATAATAGAAGGTATGACAACCCACACAAACACCACAATCACCATATACGAACCCAACAGCCCCACCCCCATCACAGACGCCACAAACACAAACAACCCAACCCTCATCCGCCAAGCACTCGCACACAAAATCGCCACCGTCATAGACGACCCCAGAACAGGCGACACAGCACTCACAAAACTCACCGCACAACTCATACAAATCACAGACCAACTCGCCACCACACAAAACGAAAACACCACCACACACGCCACCGACATTCCAAACGAAACACAAACCTGGGACGGCATCTGATGAGCGAAAAACACCTCAGCGAAATCGCCGCCCACCTCACCCTCCCAGAAAACATCACACACACCGCATGGCCGCCAGTCCAACGCCGCCTCCAAGAAATGCAATACCCCCTCGACACATGGCAACAAGACTGGCTCAAAGCAATCCTCGCAAAACGCGACGACGGCCACTACGCCGCCAGCATCGACGGAATCCAAGCATCCATCCCCAGACAGGTCGGCAAAACATACACAATCGGCGGCCTCACATTCGCACTCGCCACCCTCCACCCAAACTACTTCGTCCTCTGGAGCGCACACCGCACACGCACCGCAGACGAAACATTCAACGACATGAAAGGAATGGCACAAATACCCGAAATCACCCCATACGTGAACAAAATACGACAAGCAAACGGGCAACAAGCCATCCTCTTTAACAACGGATCACGAATCCTCTTCGGAGCCCGCGAAGGAGGATTCGGACGAGGATTCCACGGCGTAGACATGATTCTTTTCGACGAAGCCCAAATCCTCGGCGCCGCCGCACTAGACGACATGATTCCCGCCACAAACACCGCCCCAGACCCGCTCATCATCAAAATCGGGACACCACCAAAACCAAAAGACCCGTCCGAAGCATTCAGCGAATTCCGCAATCTCGCCCTACAAGGCGAAATAAAAGACGGCCTCTACCTAGAGTTGGCCGCCGACTACGACGCTAACAGCGACGACAGGAAACAATGGGAAAAAGCAAACCCATCATACCCGCGCCGCACCCCCGAATCCGCCATTCTAAGAATGCGCCGGCAACTCGGAGAAGAATCATTCCGCCGTGAAGGCCTCGGAATATGGGACCGCGCCAACGACAGGCTCGCAATCGACCCCGTCGCCTGGAACACCGCCACAATACGGCCAGAAAACACTCCGACCGGTATGCGATGGTGCGCCGCAATAAGATTCGCACCCGACGGATCAACCTGCGCCCTAGCCAGAGCAGGACACAAAGCAAACACGCCAACACACGTCGAACTGTGCACCCACCAAGGCGTCCGCCGCATGAACGAAGGCACACAATGGATCATCGATTACATTGCGGACACAAAAGACAGGTGGGCGCAAATCATCGTAGACGGAAAATACGGTGCCGGCGACACAATCGAAAGACTACGCAACATCGGAGTACGCCCCCAAGTCATCATCACACCCACAATCACACAAATCATAGACGCCTACAGCATGCTAGACGCCTCACTACGCGAAAACACAATCACACACCTAGACGACATGCAATTGCGAACCGAGGCCGCATCAGCGACGCCACGCCCAATCGGAACATCCGGAGGATGGGCGCTACAGGCGCCGCCCGGCGCCACCGTAGCCGGCCTAGAAGCATGCACGCTCGCAATGTGGGCCGCACGCACAACAAAAAGAAGACCCCGTCACAAGCCTTATGATAAAATCGAAAACGCCAATAGCAATAATGATCGTAGCGGCGGAGTACTGTTCCTATGACTGAAATTTATCCTGACGACGGACGACTCGTTAATGCTACGCCGGCACCCACACGCATTTCCGGACTCCCCGACGAATACAAGGTAACATTTCTGCAGCTGTGGCAGAAATGGCAGCAGCACTCGAACAAAAACAAGCTGCTCTCCGCCTACTATGACGGCCATCGCGCTTTCCAAGACCTCGGCATCAGTATTCCGCCGCAAATGACGCGCACCAAAGCCGCGTTGGGGTGGCCTCAGAAAGTCGTCACCATGCTCGCCCGCAGGCATGTGTTCGAAGGCTACTCCCTGAACGGCGCCCCCGACGCTTTCGAAGCAAACGAAATACTATCCGCAAACAACTACGATCTTGATCTCGCGCAGGCAATAACGTCCGCCTACAAACACTCTTTCTCGCTACTCACCGTGACGCGGGGGGACGAGACCATTGGCGAGCCGCCCGTCGTGGTGCAGGCCCGTGACGCAGAATGGTCCGCCGCACTATGGGACACTAGGCGCCGCATCATCGAAGCCGCCCTCACAATCGATCAGACCAACAAATACGGGCAGCCGGCCGGCGCCATCATGCACACCCCCACCGCTATTTGGCGAATCGACGCCAAAGAGAACGGCGGCGGATGGAAGGCTGAGAAGCTCGGAGACACCCCCCACCGCATTTTCGTTGAAGCACTCTGCTACGACCCGCAGCTGAGCCGGCCGTTGGGGCATTCACGAATCACCCGTGAGGTGAGATATCTCACGGACGCGGCGGTGAGGACAATGGTCCGCGCAGAAACGTCCGCCGAATTCTTCTCCTCACCGCAGCGTTACGTGCTCGGTGCGGAAAGAGCTGATTTTGCCGGCCAAGATCGGTGGTCCGCAATCATGGCCCGTGTCCAAGTGCTCGAGCCGAACGAGAACGGCGACATTCCCAGCGTTGGGCAATTCTCACAAATGACCATGAGCCCACACCTGGAAATGTACCGGCAGCTGGCGCAGAACTTGTGCGCGGCCACAAACCTCCCTCAATCCGCCATTGGAATCTTCGCAGATAACCCCTCCTCGGCTGAGGCAATGCAAGCGTCCGAGGCGGCGCTCGCAGACGAAGCTGAGTACCAGTGGCGAATCTTTACCGCCCCGTTGCGGCGCACGCTGCAGAACATTATTATGGTCAGAGACAAGCTCGACGAGCCGCCCGCCGAGTCGTGGAAGACTTCGGTGAAGTGGACCCCCGCCCGCTATTCCTCGCCCTCGTCTGCCGCTGATTTCGCGGTCAAAATGGTGTCCGCATTCCCGTCGTTGCAGGGTTCGCAGACTCTTATGCGGCGTGCTGGACTCACCGAGGACGATCTCGCAGATATCAACGCCGAGAATCGTAAAAAGAATGCGGTGTCATTGCTTGATCGTGCTCTCGCCGCCACGAATAACGAGAATGTGGACGAGAACGGTGAGAACGATGACGCAGCCAACAATAATGATGATGGTAATGTCGGCAATGCTGGCAACAGCAGCGATGGTAACGGCAATGATAGCAACCCGGGCATTAATAACCCGGTCAATACAAGGAACAGGGTTAAGCGCAACATCAAACTGCTCGACGGCACCAAAACACCAATAAACTGATACTATTATGCTGTCAACCGCAGAAATCGGGGCGTATGGGCGAGCAATAGACTCACTCACTACACTCGCCCAAAATGATTTACACACACTCTGGTCCCACGCCGCTAGACAACGCCCCGAACAAGCACGTGACCTTCTGCTCGAAATCATGCCCGCCCTCGTAGACCAATACGGCAGTGCGGCCGCCGCAATCGCCGACGAATGGTACCGAGACATGCGTCTAGACCAGGACATTCCCGGCGACGCACCCACGGTACAAACACCGCTCACGCCACAGGGTGAAATCGACGACAGTGTCAGATTCAGTGCAGGCGCACTATATGCCGGAACCCCCGATATTGCCCTATCCTATTTGACTGGGGCGCTCATTCGATACGTCAGCGACGGCGCCCGTTCACAAATCGCAGACATGACATGGGCCGACCCGGAAGCCATGGGGTGGGAAAGGCGGACACGTAATCCGCAAGCATGCAATTTCTGCGTCATGCTCACAATGAACGAATGCTACTACCGATCACAAGGAACAGCATCATTCGGGGCGCATGACAATTGCAAATGTGTCGCAGTCCCCGCATGGGACCCAACCTCTCGGGAAGTGCCAGCAAAAGCATACGTGCTCGCAGCAAGACACAAAACCGATAAAGGTCGCAAACGGCATCGTGAGCTCGTCTCATCGTGGATAGACACACACCAAGAAGAGCTCGCAGAATGGCGCACCCGCCCAATTGAATGATTGTGCTACAATGCATAAACAAGGGCCACGAAGACGGCTGCAAAGCCCAGAATAGTTGCCTGAAAACATCACAATAACCGCACGGTCAAAATATAGGAAATGCCCGATGAGAAATAACGCCGCAAGCAACACGCCGGCCGACAGCAGCGTCACTAGCAGCAACGACACTCCCCAGAATGGGGACAATACTGCCGCTAGTAAGCCTGAAATCGACTGGAAGAACGAGTCCCGGAAGTGGGAGAGCCGCGCCAAGGAGAACCGGCGCGCCGCCAACGAGCGGGATGAGCTTGCCAAGACCATCGGCGACAAGGATGCCACAATCGAAGCCCTAAAGGCCAAGGTGGCAGATTTCGAAACCGTCGCCAAGGTCCGCGAATGGTCCGCCAATGCGGCCGCAGAATACGGTATCAGCGCCGATTTGATCCGAGGAACAACCGAGGACGAAATCAACGCCCATGCCGCCGCAATCGCCAAAGCATTGCACGACGCTAAGCCGTCCGTTGCCCCCGTGGTACCCCAGGCCGGAGCCACGCCCGACAATGACGGCGGCAATCTTGCAGAATTCGCTCGGAACATTTTCGCCGGCGACTAAAACACTAGAAAGAAACGGAAACCAACAAAAATGGCCGTGTTTGATTCAGGCAAGGCGAAGGTCCTCATGCCTCGGCAGATCGCCGACGGGATCATTACTCGCACCCAGACTCTCTCCACCGTCGCCAAACTTAACGGTGGAATTCCCATGACCTTCGGCGATGTGGATATTATCACTTTCGATAATTTCCCGCGCGCCGAGTTCGTCGACGAGGGCGCCGAAAAGGCACCCACCTACGGCGAGTTCGGTTATGTGACCGCTAAGCCGCACAAAGCCCAGGTCACTATGCGTTTCAACGAGGAGGTCCAGTGGGCTGACGAGGACTATCAGCTTGACGTCCTCAACCAGCTCGCCCAGAAGGGCAGCGAGGCGCTTTCTCGGGCCCTTGACCTCGGCCTTTACCACAGGGTTAACCCGCTGGTCGGTGCCGTTATTGACGCGTGGACCAACTACCTGACCTCCACTACCAAGAATGTCGAGGTCGGCACTACGGAGATGGACCAGGCGATCCGTCAGGCCGCCGGTCTGCTCATTAATGATAACGCCTCGCCTATTACGCCGACTGGTCTTGCGCTCGCCCCTTCCGCAGTTTGGGCGCTCGGAAGCCTTCAGACCAAGAATGCTGACGGGTCGCCTTCGGGCACGCCGCGTTACCCGCAGATCGGCCTCGGCGTCGACATTGACAACTTCATGGGCCTTCCGGCCGCCGCCGGAAACACCGTTGCCGGCAAGCCCGAGTCGACCGTCGCCACCAATGTCGAGGCCATCGTCGGCGACTTCGTCGACGGCATTCGCTGGGGAATTCAGCGTTCTCTGCCGCTCGAGATCATCCGTTTCGGTGACCCGGACGGTCAGGGCGACCTGAAGCGTCGGAACCAGATTGCTCTGCGTCTCGAGATTCTGTACGCCTGGTACGTTTTCCCGGACAAGTTCGCGACGATTAAGACCAAGGCCGGCGCCTGATAAAATCGCCATAAAGAAACAAAACACAACCCATCCAAACAAAAATTTTCCCAGGGGCGATTCCGGAAATGCGATCCTACAAGCACCGAGACCACGACATTGTAATCCATCTCGCAGACGACCACAATGTGGACCTCGGAGACGAATACGCCGAAATCACTCCCGGGAATGATGACGCCGGCGAGGCAGACGAGCCCACCCCCTCCTCTTCCTCCTCTCGTACTGCCTCGCCGGCACCTGCCCCCCGTCGGGGACGAGGTCGCCCTAGAAAGACGGTAAAGTGATACCGGACGACATTATCCCGTTCGCCACGGTCGAAGACCTAGAAGCCAGGTGGCGGGCGCTCTCGGACAATGAGCGCATTCGAGCCGACGTACTCCTCGCCGACGCGACCGACCTTATTGTGTCGAAATGTCCTCGCTGGGAATCCGCCACCCCTCGCACACGAAAAAGGGTGGCGTGCGCCGTGGTGCGTCGCGCAATGCAGGGCGGAGACGCTATCGGCGGCGTCACGGACAGTGGTGGTGGAATCTACTCCGAGCCCCACGGGATTATCGCGTCAGAATCGCACACGACCGGTCCGTTCAGTGACCAGTTCACGTATCAGAATCCTGAAGGCGGCCTCTACCTGAAACGCGAGGAAAAAGACGCCCTCGGAGGCAGTGGTGGTGCATTCGAGGTGGACCTCCTGCAGGATTACGATGTGCGATCCGCTACCGATCAGCTGATCGAAGACATTAATGCGATCAGCGGTCAGGAACCGTGATGCTTTCAGGATATGTGCCCGTTATGCGGCGTAGGCGAGGCCCGGCGTCGAAAGACCAGTACGGTAATCCCGTGCCGGGGCAGTGGGAGAACGTTGCTCTGCCGCCCGCGGTGTTTGCGCCGGCCACGTCTACTGAGCCGATCAGTGCTGGGGCGATGCCTGTCACCGTGCCCGCCGCCCTTTATTGGCGGAATACCACAATCGACGTGACCGCCGAAGATCACCTCATTGTGGACGGCATAGAATATCGTGTTGAAGGCCGCCCTTCACCCTACCCTAAAGGGATGGTTGTGCAGATTCGCGCCAACGAAGACAAGGTGAGCGAATAATGCCGAAAGTGAAATTCCAGCTCAACAGGGACGGTGTAGCCGATCTTCTGCGCGGCCCTGACGTAGCCCGGACTGTAGCATTAGAGACTGGGCGCGTAGCTAACGCTGCCGGGCAGGGGTTCGAGGGTGAGACGACACATGGAAATCGTACCCGCGGATATGTCAGGGCGCGCACCATCGCCGCAATGCGCAAGCAAATGAGGGAGCACACTCTGGAGCGTGCGATCGGCCTCACAATGGGTGGCGGGAAATGAGCCCGACATATGATCGCGCCCCCGTGGTGCCGGACATAAAGAAACGGTTCATGGATTTCCTGTCAACGCACATGAGCGTTCCTGTTGTGGCTCGCAGACCTGAAAGTCCGGACCGTCCCGCTGCGTTTATTCGAGTCCTCTCAACAGGAGGTACCGGTGTCACGCAGAAGGCACTCTGCACCGCGTTGGAGACGATCGACGCCTACGCGCAATCGTCGGGTGAGGCGATGAAAATCGCGTGCGAGGCCGTGAATGTGGCGCACACAATGCCGAACTATCAGGATGGTATAGTGATGGTACAATCATCATATCCGATAGAAATGCCCGATCCGGACACGTCTCAGGCGAGGGCGACTGCAACATTAACAATTACAGCACACAGGTGAAACAAAATAATGGCTGTTAACGCTGACAATGCACTCATTTTCTCGTCCGACAATGACGCACTCTGGCTGGGCGACTACGTCGAAAAGTTCGGTGAGAAGGTCACGTCGCTCACCCAGGACCTCTCCGGTGTGACCGGTCTCACCAACGTTGGGTGGATTAGCGAGGATGGGTTCAAGCTCACCTCCGATGACTCCGTCACCAAGATTAAGGGTCACCAGGGACACGGTGTTGTCAAGACTTTCCTTGACTCTTCGGAGACGACTTTCAGTGCCACTCTTCTGGAGACTATGCTCGCCCCGCTCTCCTGGTATCTTGACGCCACCAGTGAGAAGGTTGAGGATGGTGGTGCCACCAAGGGCGTGAAGATCACCGCCAAGTCCTCCCGTAAGGTCAAGCTCCTCTGCGGTGTCGCCGATTTCTTCGACGTTTCCGGCGTGGGTGCGCAGATTCGTATTGTTTTCCCGCGTCTGGAGCTCGGTGAGCGCGGCGAGATCACTTTCCAGCAGGCTGAGATCACCGGCTACGAGTACAACCTCTCCGTGCTGGGCGACTACATTATCTACTCGGACCACAAGGCTCTGTTCCCGGCCTGACATATGATGCTTCCCCGCTATTTCGTGTTTCGGATGGGTTGTCTCGGAATAGCGGGGAAGATCCAAAACAAATACAACCCATCGCTTTATGGAACAATTTTGAGGACAACCCATTATGTCTGACAAGGATACGAAGAGCAAGGCAAAGGCCGCCGGAGCTAAGGCGCCGGCTGACAGGCTCGCCAAAGCGGAAGCCACGCGTGACCCGATTCACGTGGACTACAAAGGAATTGAATTCGACATTCCTCCGGAGGCGCTGGAGGACTTCCGCGCATTCGAGGCCCTCGACGCTGGTAACCCGTTCCCGCTGTTCCGCCTCATTGTAGGCGACCACAAGGATGAGGTCTACTCTGCGTTGGAGGACGAGAATGGTCGCGTTCCGATCGACACGGTGACCGACTTTATGCAGTCAATCGTGTCCGAGGTGGGCGCGGGAAACTGACGATTCTCCCACCACTACTCCGCGAGTATGGGTGGGAGATAGAAGCCGACCTGCAACGATACTACAATACTGACCTCCTCGATCTATATCGTGGCAGAATAACGCCCAGGCGGGTAATGGCGCTCATCGGCGGCCTTCCGCCCGGGTCGACATTCGATAGGGCGCGCGGCGGAGACAGGTACTGGTCCGACGAAGTAGCCGCCACAATAATGTCAGCACACAACATTCAAACCACGCTACTTGCCGTCAATGGCGTCAAAAAAGATAAATGGCCTGAAGCGCCGAAACCTCCGGCTGAAGGATACCGGGAAACCGGCAACCCCAAAGTGTCAAGTAAACATGCTAAAGCACAGAAGGCCAAGGGCGAGAAATGGCTTGCCCGATACGGTAGCTGAGTCGCGTTTCTATCGGATAGTGTAAAATGGTTCACGCCAAGACAAACATGAAAAACGGTTTGATTGGCGTGAACCATTTTCGCTACACATGATTTCGGAGAGGTATCAATGGCCGGATATGATCTCGGGACCGCATGGATTCAGATCAGCCCGTCCGTGCGAGGCCTCGCCCGAAGTATCAATAGCGAAATCGGTAACGTCGACACCAGCCCGGCCGAGAGAAAGATCACATCCGGTCTGGGTGGTGCGTTCAAATCGGTAGCGAAAGTCGCCGGAGCCGCGCTCGGAGGACTCGCAATCGGCGGCATCGCCGTTGCGTTTGGCGGCGTCGCAAAAGAGGCATTCAATGCTGCCGACGCCACAATCAAATTCAAGCAAACGCTTGCGTTCGCTGGTAAAAGTGCGGATGAAATCAACGCGCTCACAAAAAGCACGCGCTCCTACGCGGACCGTACGATTTATGAGCTTGACGATATTCAATCCATTACCGCGCAGCTCGCATCCAACGGCGTAAAAGGCTACGATAAGCTCGCCGAGGCCGCAGGTAACCTGAACGCTGTTGCAGGCGGAAACGCACAAACATTCAAAACGGTCGGCCTCGTCATGACGCAGACCGCGGGCGCCGGAAAACTCACCACCGAGAACTGGAACCAGCTTTCCGACGCAATTCCCGGCGCATCCGGTAAATTGCAGGAAGCCATGAAAAAGAATGGCGCCTACACCGGTAATTTCCGGGAAGCCATGGAAAAGGGTGAGATCACCGCCGAGGAATTCAACCAAGCAATCCTCGACCTCGGTATGGAGGACGTGGCCATTGAGGCCGCTACATCCACCAAAACCCTGGAAGGCGCCTGGGGGAACTTCAAGGCCACCCTTGTGACCGGGGCGCAGGAGATCGCCGAAAAAGCACTCCCATGGATCACCGCATCCCTTGACGCCATGAGCAAAGGGTTTGAAAAAGTATTCAACTGGGTGAGTAATTCATTCATCCCCAGTATCACGAATGTTTTCAACGTTATCCGCAAGGGTGATTTCACCGGCCCGATCTTCTCATTCGAGGAAGACTCAAGCTTCGTTGATTTTCTCTTCCGCATGCGCGATGCCGCCGCCGCCGCGGGGGAATGGATCAACAAAACGCTCGTCCCATCATTGAAGAATCTTAAAGATCTACTTCTGTCCGGCGATTTCACGGGGACGATTTTTGGATTCGACAAAGACTCCGGAATCATTTCCTACATCACCAATGTTCGCAACAGTTTCGTCGAGCTTGGCAAATTCATTGTCGGGACGCTCGTCCCTGGCATTGCTACTGCTCTCAGCACCATCGCGAACAGCAGCCTTGTCCAATTCATGGAGAATCTCACCGTCGCTATTCTCAACAGTAAAGTGGCGGTTTACAGTATCGCGGCCGCATTTACGGCATGGAAAGCCGTCATGGTCATGTCCTCAATGCAGCAATGGCTTAACGACATGGAAGGCGTAGCCGGGGTAGCAGGGCGTGTCACCACAGCCATTAACGCGATGACCATTGCGAAGGTCAAGGATGTAGTTGAGACCGCGCAGCTCAACCTCATGTACGCCGGCGAATTCCTGTCAAATATCGCACGTGCAACGACACAGATCACAATGCAGGCGGTCGCTTGGGGTAGGGCCACAGCAATGATGGTCCTCCACAAGACAGCAACAATCGCCTCGACCGCGGCGCAGTGGGCATTCAACGCTGCAATGGACGCCAACCCAATCGGCCTTGTTGTGATCGCTATTGCAGCACTGGTCGCGGCAATCATTGTGGCATGGCAGAATTCAGAAACATTCCGCAACGTCGTCATCTCTTGTTGGGAAGCGATCAAAACGGCAGCCGGGGCCGTGGCCGATTGGTTCGCCGCTAACGTATGGCCTCTCATGCAAGTCGCCTGGGACGGGATCGTGGCAGGCGCCCAATGGATGTGGGGCGTCATGGTATCCGTATGGCAAGGAATGCAGCCTGTTATTCAAGCGGTCATTGATTGGATTGTCGGCACCGCATGGCCCGCGCTTCAGGCGGCATGGGATGGGATCGTCGCCGGCGCCCAATGGGTATGGAACGGCATCGTCGGCGTATGGCAAGGAATGCAGCCCGTTATTCAAGCCGTCGTCGATTGGATCGTAAATACCGCATGGCCCAACCTTCAAGCCGCCTGGGATGGCATCTCCGCGGGCGCAATGATCGTCTGGAACGGAATGGTCGCGGCCTGGCAAGGGATCAGCGACATAATTCGGCCCGTCGTCGATTGGATTGTCAATGTTGCCGCCCTGTACCTCACTACAGCATGGGATGCTATTAGTTGGGGTGTGAGTGCGCTCTGGTCCACGATTCAGTGGGCGTGGGACGCTATTTGGGCGGCAATCATGCCCGTCGCCACACAAATCTACAACGACATTTGGCCCATGGTGGTCGGTGCATTTAATGCGATTAAAGACACCGCCTCCATGATGTGGTCTGATATTCAGATCGCATGGACCGCCATTCAAACCGCAATTCAGCCCGTCGCGGATTGGATTTACAACACGGTTTGGCCATGGGTCGTGGGTGCGTTTAACGCGATTAAGGATACGGCCGCTAACATGTGGTCTAATATTCAGGTCGCGTGGACTGCTATTCAAGCTGCTATGCAGCCCGTGGTCGAATGGATCTACTATACGGCCTGGCCGTGGGTGGTCGACACGTTCAACACAATCAAAGACGCCGCCTCTAATCTTTGGGGCACCATATCAGCGGCGTGGAACGGTATTTGGGCCACTATTCAGCCCGTCGTCGACTGGATCTACAATATTGCATGGCCGTGGGTAGTCGGCGCATTCAACGCCATTAAAGACACGGCATCTATTATGTGGGGTTCCCTATCGGCGACATGGAATGGTATTTGGGCCGTTATGCAGCCTGTGGTGAATTGGATCCAAACCTACGCTGCACCCGTTATTAGTGTAGCCTGGGAAATAATCTCTACGGGTGCGAAAATTCTGGGCGGAATCATCGCGTTTGTATTCGCGTCCATTATCGCTGCGGTCACTATGGGAGTCGCCGTAATTCAAGGCGCAGCCACCACGATCAGCGCCGCCTGGAACACCGTTGTTTCGTGGACCAGCTGGCTGAAAAACATGGTCGTCTCCGCGTGGAACATTCTGAAAGGCGAAATCCAAATCGTTAAAGATTGGATTGCCAACACGCTTGTTCCCGCAATCACAAGCGCATGGGACAGGGTCGTGGCCGCCGCCAACACCATGAAAGACGGGGTTAGGACGGCGTGGGACAAGATCAAGGAAGCCGCCGCCAAGCCCGTTAACTTCGTTATCGGCACAGTCTACAACAATGGGCTGCGGAAACTCGTTAACGGAATGATGGAGAAACTCTCCCTCGATCTTCGTCTTCCCGAGGCCCCAACGATTGGCGGTTACGCGTCAGGTGGTGTCCTGCCCGGATACTCTCCCGGCCGCGACATTTACCATTTCGTATCACCCGATGGTGGCGGCCGGCTCGCGCTTTCCGGCGGAGAAGCAATCATGCGGCCAGAATGGGTGAAATCTGTTGGTGGGCCCGCAATGGTGAATGCCATGAACCGGGCCGCCGCGCACGGGGACCGTATTCCTGGCGGCGACGCCGGCTATGCCGCATTCGCACCTGGCGGTATTTGGGACCCTGTCAAAGAAACGGTTTCAAAGGGCGCGTCCGCCGCGCTTAATTGGATCACCGGCGCGGCCGACGCGGTATCCTCAATATTCTCCGACCCGATCGGAGCCGTCGAAACTGTCATCAAGGCTCCGGTTCACAAGCTTCTCGATTCATGGGGAGGCGACGGGGCAAAACCATTCTTCGACGCCGGAAAAGCTGGCGTTGATAAAACCATTGACGCGCTCGGCGACTGGATTAAAGATCACATGCCCGTGGTCAGCGGATTCGGTGGCGGAATCGGTGCTATTGGTGCCGCCGCCGGCGACCTCGTGAATACGGCGCGACGGGCTATCGGTACACCGTATGTTTGGGGCGGCGTCTCCCCTGGCGGTGGTCTTGACTGTTCTGGTCTTGTCTATTGGGCGCTCAATGCGATGGGTATTCACGTGCCGCGTCTCACGGCGGCTGGATATCAAGCAATGTCATCCCCCGGTAACCCTATGGTTCCCGGTACGCTTCTGTTCTGGGGTTACCCGGCCCACCACGTTGCTATCGCCTCCGGTAACGGAATGATGGTCGAGGCTCCGACTTTCGGTATCCCCGTGCGTGAGGTCCCGATCTATGGTGGCCCGTCCGCAGGGAACCTCCGCTACGATAACGGTGGATTCTTGCAGCCCGGCCTCTCGACGATCGAGAATAAAACTGGCCGTCCGGAGCCCGTTTTCACGTCAGCCCAGTGGGAGAAAATGGATAAGCTGATCGGCCTCCTGGAGAATCGTGCGCTCGGCCCGGACGTGCTCGAAATTCGAGACGTGGACAATGATCTTGTGGGTCGCATGCAAGTAGAGGCGACGTCGGCCATAGTAGACTATGACCGAATGAACCGATAAACCATTTTGACGGAAAGCATACAATAATGCCGATTACGGGATGGATTGCTACACACACTGGGCTGCCGTCAATAATGGCCACCGGCAAAGAACCCGTCTACGCGGGGGACCGTCTTTTCGCTGTGCCTGGGATGGCTCGCGATAAAAGACCACTCACCGGCAGGGCGAAAATGATTCGCGAGCTCGAGGGCCCCAAGCTCACTGAGCCGGTGACAATGATCCTCTCGGACGCATACGCCGTGCCGGGCACCACAATAAAATACACTCAGGGTGATTCCTCGGTCACGTTGACTCGCCCCGAGGTGGAGTGGTGGCGCGGCATGGTGAGCGGCCTCAATGGACGCACCGTCCCAGGGCTCATCTGGGAGGAGGCCCAGGACAAAAGAGAATGGTCCTCCCCAGTTTCGAGATATAACTCACTTATCGCCAGGTGGCCGATGCTAGAAGTGGATCGCACTGGGGGAGGCCAATTCGTCCTAGACGACCCGTCACACGTTAACAATGTTTGGGAAATCCTGCAGAAGCGTGAGCCGCTCATTCTTACGCCTGGCGCCCCCGCCGACGTCCTACCGTCGCGATTCATTACCGTGGACAAGGTCGACAGTGCCAGGATCACGGGCGACGGTATCATCCGGTGGAACGTAAAATGGCATGAGCTCCCCGAGGACTCACCAATGCTTGTCGGCCCTCACGCCGGCTGGGGAGCCGCCCCATGCGTCACTTGGGGTGAATGGCGTGAAGTCGACAAAGTCTGGAAATCGCGCACATATATTGAGATTTGCAAAATGATTGCGGGTATGCCATGAGAAACGGCCCCACTCTGGCCGCCCTTTCAGACGGCCTCAGCATCGGCGCAAGAATAGATATCATTCGAGGCGGCGAAGTCCTCAAAACGGGCATCCCCGCCTCCGAAGTAAAGATAGAGTGGTCTTCAACGAACCGTCAAGTTCCGGGCGCCTTGTCTTATTCTTGCCCAATGTCATGGGTTCCGGAATGGCCATTGGATGCTCTCAACAATTTCGGACAGCGATCCATGGTGACCGCACTCTATGAGAATCGGCGCGGCGACTACTGGGAAATTCCACTCGGCGAATTCGTCAACATGGAATGGTCCGTGTCAAAGGAAAAAGTGAACGTTTCCTGTAAGGATTTGACGCAGATTCTTGCCGATAATCCGAGGCCGTGGCCGTCCTCCCCCGCCGCTGGCGCCACCCTACTCTCCGAGGCTAACGAACTTGCAGAATATGTGCGAGTGAAATTGGAGGACGACGTATGGGACGCACCTATCCCCCGCACCACACAGTGGGGAAACTCGAGGATCGAATCAATCTATAAGCTCGTCGAATCGCGAGGCTGTGGTATTCGTAGCGGAGCTGACGGGATGCTGCATATCTTCAAGCTCCGCGACAAAACCTCCCCCGACGAAATTTATACGTACGAGTCCGGTTTTCTTTTGGAGGCCCCGCGCGCTCCGAGGTCAGGTGGCCGTCGTCCGAACCGGTGGTACGTCACTGGCAGTAAGCAACAGCGGGCTCAGGGTGAGCAAGAGGAACGATGGACAGCAGAACGCGAAATCACTGACCCACCGTACGAACCAAGCGGTTATGGTTGGGTTACGTCACATAAAGAATTCAGTGCTGCCAGTTCGGCGCGAGAGGTGTCCGAGGCCGCGGACACGTACATGATCCAGGACATTTCCTCCCGTTCTTCCCGCTCTTTGACAATTATTCCGGACGCCCGTATTGAGGTTGGGGATATTGTTGGTGCGATTACCGAACATGGTGAGCATATCGCGGGCCGTGTCACGGCTTATAGTCTCCCGTTGTCTGCCCCGTCCGCTACAATGAGGGTAGACATAGAGGTACTGGGAGAATAGCGGGCATCATGGTCAGACCGTCACTATTGCTTGACACGGCGCCACGAAACGGCGGCGGGCGCAACAATAACAATGTTATTGTTCAACAATCCTCAGTATCGTGGACGTACGGGAAAATCACCGGCACGTCCGCCACGGACTCCACGCTCCCGTCCGGATGGGTTGAGGTAGGGATCCCCTACAGCAACCCAACGTCTCACGCGGTTGGCGAATCTGACGGTATTGCCACATGGATAGGCGCCCGCGTACTGGTCATTATTGATTCATCCGGCCGTGTAGTCAAGATCAGTGACCCTATCGCCGAGCCGCCATCCGGAGCGAAAGTTGAGAACCTCGGACATACTGGCAAAATTCTCAGCCAGGCCGCGAAAGACGCCGAACGCGCTTTCAAGGAAGCCGACGCCATTCGAGACCGAGCAAACAAGGCTGAAGGTGCCGCGAACAAGGCGGCGAAAGACGCAGAAAAAGCCGTTCAGATTGCGGAAGCCAACCGTCCGCCCGTAGTGGCCCAGACCGCGCCTGAGAATCCTGTCACAGGATTGATATGGTATGTCACCGACAATGCTGGACACATTACTGACGTGCGCATCTGGGATGGCACACAGTGGGTGACCAGAACAATGGTTGCCGGCAGTATCCTTGTCCCATCGTCCGTGGGGAACGTCTCGCTCGCTGACGGTTCCGTGTCCGCTCGCAATATTTACGCGTCCGGGGAACTTTGGGCCAAAATCGCCGCGTTCGCGTCCGTCACTACGGAAATGCTGACCGCCGGAAACGCCACATTCAACGCAGCCAAGGTCACCGGCGATCTCATTGGTAACCGGCTTATTGGTGGTGAGCTTTCGCTCGTTGATACTGAGCCGACGTCAGGTGAGAAGAATATCCGATTCGGGCTCGGTAGCGAATATGAGTTCTGGGAGTCTATCTGGTCTCCCAAAATCGCGACTGTCGAGGAGATGGAGGGTGGCACACGATTTGTTCTGACGGACAGGGACCGCCCTAATCGTAACGATGGCGCGCAGATGGCAATCTACGACATTGCTGTTGCGAAACCAAAAACATACGGTATTGCCGGTGAGGGCGTCGGCAAGGTCGAGGGATATATTCTTTTCACCCCGTCGTGGAACGGTCGCGCGATTCTCACAATCAACATCGGCAAGAACAGGATTATTTCTGTTGACGAGCAAGCGACGGCCGGGCAGAAAATAAGATTCGATTTCACGCTCCCCGATGGTGCGTGGATCCAAGACACGGACACGCCATTCTATATCAGTGCCCGCACGAACGATGTTTTCACGCCGGGAATGACGCTCGGGACCATTTATTCCATGTACGTGTCATGGAAGATGAGCCGCTCCTCCGGTTTGCATATTTTCCGTGACGACGATGGTGTCGCGAAAATACAGATCACCGACCGCCAGGGCGGCGAGCTCATTATGGACACGAATGGTGTGTCTTACGACCCGCCCGGATCGCCGGCGCCTCACGCGTCGTCGTGGCGTACTTTCACCGAGCCGCCTTTCGCCCACATGGCAACAAACAACGCTCACCTGTGGACTGTGAAAGACAAATGGACTGAGGTTCCGGTCGGGTCGCAGGAGAAGATCGTCCGCGGCGGAATGCAGGTGGACGGTGTCGAGATCATTATTCCGCAGAGTGGTCTTTACCGTCTAGACGGCACAACATGGTACAGGTCGTCATGGGCGGGATATGTTGGTGGCACGAGGGTTGCTCGCAGCAACGATGTTGAATACGGCGTTTACATGTATGCCGCGTTGAACCATGGCCTGTGGACCGCGTTGCAGGTGACAGGTGTCAGGCGACTGAACGTCGGGGATCGGATCGCGCTTTATACGTATCAGAATATTGATGAGGGTACAATTATGGATTGGGGCGAGATGACGGTTAGCTGGCTCACCTACTGAAGATTGTGTAACAATATTTTTAGGAGAAAACAATATGCCTAACACTAGGTGGACTGGCGGCGTCGTCCCCACAGTAGACGATAATCTCATTGAAGCCTGGGACGCTTATGACGATTCCGCCGGCAGGGTTATGCCGGCGGCGTCAGTAGCGGCGGCACGGGTTATGTTGGCGGCTGCACCGTCCGGGGCAGTGTCGAAAGCACGCCCGGCCGTTTTCATTATTGACGACATTCTGTACACGGCTGACGGTTCCAAGGCTGGTGACGGGTCGTTCAACATTAACCCCGCGAACTCGTTCAGTGGTGTGCTTTACCGTCATCGCGATAATACGAATGGTCGTGGGCGTTCGACCTCTGATCACGCCACCTATACTTGGGGTGACGGTATCGTTACTCTGCCGATCAAGAGTCTCATGGAATTTTCGCTTGACGTGTGCGTGAGTATTGCGCACGAGGACTATCATTCTGAGGAGGAGAAGGATAAGGCGGTCGGCTCATATTTCTTCGGGTTCAAGCTTGATAATCGGGGTATTTGGCAGACTGAGATTCAGTATAATCGCACGTTTATGACCCACCATATGCAGTGGCGCCTTTCCGTAGAGGCCGGTTCTCACAGGGTTGCCTATACTACGGCGGGCAGTTATGGTGCTGACCCGTACTGGCATTACGATGGTGGCGTTTTCCCGGGGACCGTGTTTACTGTGGCCACCCTTGGTGCGACCCGCGTTGACCTGTAATCAACAAATATAGTTCACTATTAAAAATAGGTGATATAATATGACCAAAGTCATAGCTACGATCGTGAATGCTGCCGGTAAGACAGTCAACGCAACAATGAGCGTCCGCCCCGAAACCGTCTACACGTTCGACAATATTATGACAGTCCCTGCTGCCGTGCGCGGTGATGCCGACGACAAAGGCAGGATCGAGGTTGAAGTAGACGCCAGCCACGGCGGCAGGTGGGCAATCGTCCTGAACGTTGCTGGCGTTTGGGCGCGTGAAGTTCGTGGCGCGGAGTTGCCGGCCTCCGGTGACGTGCAGGTGACCTCCCTGTCGGCATGGAACGGCGACAGTACACCCGATCCCGGCAATCCTGGCGGCGGTGGCGGCCAGGGCAATGCTGGCAAGATCACCGTCAGTGACGATGGTCTTACCTGGACCTACGGAGAGTGAGGAAACACAATGGCAAACGTTACTGGGTACACTAAGGCCGGCGTCGATAAGCTGGTCGCCCCGCTGTTCTCCTCGATCTCGCCTTTCGCGGTCGGTGGTCACTATTATTCCCCGGTCACGTATTTTTGGCCCGATTTCTACAATGATGGCCAGGCCGGTAAGGTATCAAAGTGGGCCAAGACATTGGCTTACGGTGATGCGCTCGGCTACGTGATCATGAATCGTTCTACGGGCGATTGGTCCGCCAAGGATAACGATTTTCTCACTCAGGCTCAGCGCGCCCAGTCGGCCGGGGTGAAGAGGATCCTTTGGTACATTCCTACCCGCTACGGTGTCGCGTCACTCGCCAAGGACGATGCTGCTAGGAATGGCGTGCCCGACCCGGACAAGTTCACGCGCGAATACATTATGCAACTGTGCGCCAATCTACGCTCCCAGTATGATGGTCTTTTCCAGGGCGTATTCTTGGACGAGGTAATCAACGGATGGGGCGCCCAGGCGGGACGCGTCGGTTGGTACGGTGACCTCATCGGCGAAATTCGACGCACCTACGGCAAGAATTTCACAATCGCAATCAACCCTGGCAGTAACATTACTGAGGCCGTATGCGCGCTCGATTTTGACGTGTGTATGAGTTTCGAGAATACTGCCACCAAGTATTTGACGGATGACCCTAATAACCCGATTGCGAATGATGTGATGCGTGCGCAGCCGTCCACCAAGTGGTGGCACGTCATTCACGGTGTTACGAAAGAGAATTTCCGGCAGGTAATCGATCGCGCCGCATCATTCGGTGTGTCACATTTGTATGTGACTGACGGTGAGCTGGTGCAGGGTGAGGGTGGCCAGTGGGTGCCTGAGAAGAACCCTTATCAGAATCCTCCGTCGGATTGGATTATGGAGCGCGTGGTCGCTTGGCATGGCGGCTACCTCGGTCTGGCCGAGCGTGTTGCCGCGTTGGAGGCGAAGGCGGCTCCGGCACCGCAGCCGGGCGCTTGATGTTTCACGTGAAACATTCCCCCCTCACCGCAGAAATCGTGGTGAGGGGGGAATGTTTTCATGCCCGACGCAAGAGACTACAGTCCCAAGTGTTGGTAGTCTCCTCCGTGCTCGCGAGCGATATCGTCCAGGACGCCCATGAGATCGGAACGCGCATCGTCCTGAACATCGATTGACGGTGAGTTCAGAATTGAGTGAATCGTGTTATTGATCTCTTGGAATTGACGAGCAGCGATTGCGTCACACTCTACGGTAGTCCATCGTTGCGCTAGGCGGCGTGCAAGATTGCATGTGCTCTCGCTGCTAGTTTCATGGTAAACGCCCACAACGTTCAATGGCCAGCCCCAGACAATCCATTTACTGACAGCGCCGCCGCCACCGTTTTCTACGGTGACGTCAATTCCAACACCCTTATAGCGGTTGTGCCACTCCAGACGGGCAACCATATGTGCTTCGTCAATGTCACACACGTCGGGCTTCGGAAGCCACAACTGTGCGAGATTGATCTCGTGCTCAATCTCCAGCATTGGGTCATTCGCTGTCATGAGACGCTCCGCAAAAGTATGCTACAGCGCACTGCAGAATGCTTGGGGCCATCGGAGTCTTTGTGAGTCCATCCTGTTGACACGCCGCGCTTCGTCTTCACGAAAACACCATTATCGGTGACTTCGATTTTCCCCGGCGAACACTCAATGGTGGTGACTCCAGTGTGGTCGGAAATGCGGGGCGACGGGAGCGTGTCCTGCAATTCCTTAGCAATAGTCAGCGCGATTTCCTGGCGGTCAATCTTGCTCATTATTCTACCTCCATAGCAGACGGTGTGACACCGGCCTGTCCCTGATAGTGCGATTCGAGACCATCGGTGCCGTACGGTGCACTGGCGGGCCTGTCCAGATCTTCGAAAGCAATCTGCGCAATCCTATCCCCCGGGAAAAGACGGGCAGGCTTGCTGGAGTGCAGATTAGCGATCTCCAGGGTCACGTTTCCTTGGAATCCCGGATCAATGTACCCCGCGGACACGTGAACAAGGATTCCGCGGCGCGCCCACGATGACTTGCCTTCCACCCTGGCCACTAGGTCGGCGGGCACACTGACTTTCTCCTGGGTGGACGCGAGAATAAACTCACCCGGCAGCAACTCGTAACCATTCTCACCGATGGTGACATTCTCGTCACCGTGACGGTAGACGATAATGTTTTCGTCTAGTCGCACTTCCACTGACGCCGGTTGAATAGACAACGGTTTGCGCCAGTCGGAGATGAGTTCGCCCCAATCGATTCTGCGTCGGAGAGTGAAATCACTCAGCGTAGCCATTGCGGTAGTCCTCCGTCTTCGTTTCCTCGATCATATGGACTGTGTAACCTTTGCCACGTAGAATTGCTTCGGCTTCGAGAGCAAGGGCAGGCTTCTCTCCTGGGAAGATTTCTACTGTGTCTTCATTGTGCTCTGACACCACGATCGCGCAGACGTACGCATTATCGTCCGATGAGTCACTATAAGTGAGCACGTACCCGCCTATCTCATCCGAATATGTGCACCTAGTAAAAGTGATCCTTTCTTCCCGCCACGAATGTAAGGCAAGTGTCACATCCTGAACATGCTGCGCGATACGCATAAGCTTGCGAATCGCGGCAGACGGATCGGTCGAATAACTCCTGATAGTGAAATTGCAGTCGGCGGCATGTATAAACGCAGTCGCGCCCCACAGTTCACCGCATTTCGCCAAATCAACGAAAATAATATCAACGACATTCTCCACAATACTCACGCTTCCAGAATATAGTTACTGAGATGATCGCGTGAAATAGCGGACATGAACTCTGTGAGCCGGTCTCGAACCTCCCTGGCGCGATCCTCTGGGGTGAACTGTCTTTCGATAGTGTCCCAGTAGACGTTTCGCAGAATCGCGATCACCGTCTGGTCTCCGCGCTCGGCGACGAGTTCACGAAGATACCATGCCGCTTTCCCCATGTCAACATTCTCGTCAGCACCATTCTTGTGACCGGCCCTGAAAATATACTTCAAAGCACTGCCAGTCAGATAGTCTTTGTCGCTAATGAAAGTGGTAGGCTCAGGATCGAGGGTCGCATAATGTGACGGGTGAGACACGACATTCTCGCGTACATCATCCTCGGCATACTCATCATTCTTCAACGCGACGTAGAGAACATCATCACGGAGAGTCAACTCATAGAGCCGCTCGTCAAAGGAAAAGAATCCTTCTTCGTCCTCTTCGGTCTCACACCAAATGCACCATTCGCCAGTGAAATACCTAGACGCTCTCTTGACGGGGACTTCATAATCATCAGGGAGATGAATATGAATTGGTTTGTCCGTGAATTTCACCTCATAGTCGTTATAAGCCCAATAAGGTCCAGTTGGCTGCCAATACCAGCCATCGCTCTTATGCTCCAAAGAGAAGCGATTACGACTCCAGCACGCTACTCGCCGTTTATTAGCCAAATTGCGGACATGCGCCTCCCAGAACCCCTCATGCTGCACTACCTTCGAAACATACTCGTATACGCCATTCGGGTAGTAAATCTTCTCACACCCGTCATCTACAGGTGATACCATATAATCCCCTCTCTTCGTCTGGATAATCGAATAGTCGTTGTACTTGAAATAGTGTTCCCGCTCCACGCCAGCCTGAATAGAATCGAAACCAATCCCCTTGTCGTCGCCGGTTTGTGCTATGATTCTCTCTTTACTGCCGTCTGGCAAGTACAGCCAAACCGGCTTCAAAAACACCGTGTCCATAGCCGTTTCCCACTATTCTCAGTTGCCGAGAGTGCCGACCGTGGCGAAATAGGCGAAGAATACTTGGAGCCACCAAAAAGCACGCCACGCCAGAGACAGTCCGATAACACCGACGATGAGGGCGACTGCACCCATTGCCATACCTTCACCCGTAGACCGCGGCTTGCGGAGCCATGCCATGAAACGATTCGTGGGACGCGGTGGCGCCATCACACTGAGTGGCACGGACCATGCGGGCGGTGCCGGGGCAGGCGACGGAGCGGGCGGAGGAGGTGCGGGAGTCGGCGCCGACGGGGCACTCGAAAAAGTAGACATAATAGTTGTTCCTCACTTTCCGTTCAGTTCTGTCATGAGACGGTTGGTCCAACCGTCACTGTAGTTGAAGTTCGTGCGCTTAGTATGGCGTGTGTTCTTGATTCTCTTCGCTCGATTCCTCTTGTGCTCCTGGAACTCGATCGTCTTGTGACGAACCTCGTCCTCGCGTCCGTCCATACGGCGGATTGCCGGGTATTTCATGATTTGACCCACTCGATTCCGTCGCCGATAAGCCCACGCAGATCATTGATCAGATTGCGCACGTTCCCGAATTCCTCCTCGGCGATATCGAAAACTCGGTAGACGTTCCCTTCGGTGCAGACCACAAGGAAGGAATCGCGGGCGCATTCGGGAACGAAAACATTGCGAACATTCCCGACGAGGGCGGGACGCTGAACAGGAATGGCCTGCATGAGGTCGGCTCCAGTGAGAATTGCGACAGCGGTCACCTTCTCAACGGGGATGCCCCGAAATTCGTTCTCACCTTTCTCGTATCCTTTTGCGGGGAAATGAATCTTGGTGCCTTTCAGGTTAGTGAATACGGCACCTCCCGTAGTTTTGCATGATCCGTATCCAGTGCGACGACGTGCCATGATGATCCTCTCCTCAAAATATATGTGTGTGATGGTGATGGGTGGTGGCCCGTCGCCTGTGACGGGCCACCACCGTCATGTGTGTACGTGTCAGTTCTCCAGCCACCACTCGGCCAGGTAGGCGATGTTCTCGTCAGTCAGTGCGGAAAGTCCGTCGTGGACGATGGTGAATCCATCGGCATCGTACTGCCAGAGTCCCCAGGAGACGACGTCCTCGCACACGTGGAGTCCGAGTGCCTGTCCGCCGTCGGTGGTGCTTCGCTTGAGGCCGATGGTCTCGCCGGTCTCGTCTACCCAGTAGTCCGTGTTACCCCAAGCGTTGGCGGCTGTGCCGACGGCGTAGGCGATGTCGGTGTCGGTGGTGATGTTCTCGGTGGTGGTCATTGTCTTGTCCTCTCTATCTTCTGGCTGGGTGGCTTGTCCTCCCCGCCGATGACTCAATCATGCTCCCCCGCACGCTGCCGGTCAACCCTACGCAACGGTGACCCATCCCACAAAACCAATGTTGTGCGGAGTATTGACAAACATGGGGCGTGCGTGGTATACGCGCGCGCACATACCTATATACGCTAAAGACGCACCCCGGGCACTCATGATAAAATTAAAGCCACCGAAAACCTTTACGAAAGGCGGTGCAAAATTGGCAGATTCCGTCACAGAATATGCTGCGTCGGAAATGAAATATTGGTGCACCACAGGCGACTACGGGGGCACCGGATACGCCCAGGACAACCGGTGGACCTGTTACTGGAATTCCAATGATGCCGGCTGGAAAACTGGTCCCGGCGACATGGACTGCAGTAGCGGCGTAGCAGGAGCCTACAATATTGCATTCCACAATGTCTGGGGAACCGGCTGGGACGACCCGATCATGTTCCCGCGGACCGGCGAAACATGGACCGAAACCCTGAATTCCCTGGCCGCAAATCGCGGTTTCATGGATATTGGGGACACATGGTACGGGTCCACGCCGTCGGGAGGATTCCATGTCGGCGACATGGTTCTGAAAACTACCGGAGACGGTGGACATGTTGCAATGTGTGTGCGCGAAGACGACGGCTCATTCAACGCGGGCGACCCGCTCCTCGCTGAGGCGTGGATTAACGAGAATGGTGAAATCTCGGAAGGGCAGATGGGGGACCAGACCGGCTACGAAACGCACGTAGTCCGGTACAGTAGTCACCCGATGACTGTCGCGGCCTCGTGGTCCACATGCATCCGTTTCGGAAAGCGAACCGATGCCGATAACGGGCACGAGTCTGCCGGCTCATACCGCCTTTCTTCAATCCAGGAGGCTGTTCTCAGGGCCGCTGACGCTGAGAATTGCCCGTGGTGGGCCGCCCTGGCGTGCCTATGGATGGAGACCGGCGAACGCGGCGCAAACATTTACGGGCACGACGCTGGTGGTGCCGGCCCGCACGGTGAGGAAGTGACCGAGGAGAATTTCCGTGAGTTCCTAGCGGCAATTCGAGACGGCGAAAATTCAAACGGTGTGGGTCCGTTGCAGATCACGTATCCGGGTTATTTCTTTGATGACCCGGATCGTGAATGGTGGATGCCGGAGAAGTCGGCTGAAGTCGGCTGTCGTATTCTTCGTGACCTTATCAACGCCGAAGGTGACAGCTACGAAGCGTTGAAGCGTGTTGGGTCGCGTTATAATTCAGGAAACCCGTATGACGCGTACGAGTCTTATGGGATTCTTTTCAGTAATCGTTGCAAGTCTTGGTATGATTATGGTCGCCCTTCAGGGGGCGCCGGAGAGGAATTTTGGGATATGAGCGAGGGCGTTGATCTGCTCAGGGAGATTCGCGATCTTTTCCGTAGCGGAAAGGCGGGGGATCACTTTGCGGGCGACATGAATTGGTACGCGAAGGCGACCTATGAGGAGGTCAAGTCTATTCACGCGTCTGTGGATCAGATTCTGCATTCTGTGACTCCGGGTCAGGAGAATGTTCGTGAGGCGGGTGCGATTTATGGTGCTGTGAACGAGATTCGTAAGGCGGTGTCTACGCCGTCGTCTTTGCAGGCGCATGATGGTGTCGCGGAGTCTCCGACCCCGGAGTCTCCCACTCCCGCTCCCGAGCAGAATTCCTGACACAGCATATTGGCATTTATCGCGACCCGTTCGCCCACTATTATAGTGAGTGTCGTTCCACGATAGATGTGACATGCGGGGAGCTTCACTCTCTTCCCTCTCCGTAGCCTCCTGTGGTAGTGGTAGAGCAAGTCTCCGGACGGTCAATGAAAGATCGTCCGGAGACTTGCTTTTGTTGTATGCTATACTCTCCTCGTACCGCTCATATTGGTTAATACACAAATATTTTCCTACGCGTTCCGACGGTGCAACAAGAGAATACTATCGCCCTCATGTTTTCCTGCATTCTTCCCCTTAGCAGCTCTAGGAATCGACGTGAGGGCGATGGTATACAATCCATCTAATGAAAGTGAAAATTAGAGTGACTAAGTCGCTTTATGTTGCTACTATTTTTGCGGCCATCATGGTGACGGCAAACACTGCGTTCATGGTGTGTGATGATTTCACAAACGGCACCATGAATGTGACTCGTGATTCTCTGTGGTGTGTTGGTGCGATTATTCTTTGGTTCAGCGTACGCACCATACGGTTCATGCGGACTGTCGGCTACCATCCGGGATTCCACAGAAAGTAACTAAAATATAACATTCCCCGCCTGGCGTTACCATTGCTAGGCGGGGAATGTTATATAATACGTGTTGGCAGCCCCGCAAAAAACAATCACTATAAAGAGGACATTGGATATGCTCAATTTCTTGAACGATGTTCTCTCGGACGCCACCCTAGTAGCTTTGGCTGCCCTCACTGGCACAATATTCTCGAACATTACGCAACGCAAAAACGCGAGAGACCAGGAACAGATCTCAATCCTGGACATTACCGTCCGCTCTCTTTCCGATAGAGTGACTGCCCTGGAGGCCAGTCTTACGGCCGCTGAAAGAGCAGCAGATCTAGCGGAAGACGGCCGCCGACGTGCAGAAGTGAAATGGTGGGAGGCCGTCTCTTTCGCACACACTGTTATCGATTGGGGACGGTCCCTGAAAATTCTGATACCATCTGATAAAGAGGACTCAATCCCTACTGAGCCTCAAATTCCGGAATCTATGAGGTGATTCATAAATATGTTTACTCCTGAGGTCCGCAAGGCGCTTTACGCTCTGCTCACCGCCGTTCTCGGTGTTTTTGCGGCGTTCAATGTTATTTCCGCGGATCAGGCGTCTCAGTATGCTGACGCTGCTACCCAGATTGTCGGTGCTCTGACTCTGGCGCTGGCTACGTATCACACTCGCCCCGGCGCGGCCGCTGGTCGTCACGCCGCCGGTGAGGGTGAGTCCACTGAGGACAAGGTCGCCTGACCTCCGTCATTCACAGAACATTACTGCCCCCTACCGTTTGTCCGGTAGGGGGCAGTAATGTTTCACGTGAAACACTGGGGCATGTTTCACGTGAAACACTCACCGCCGCTCCACGTCGTCTCCGATGATGCGGGCGATCACGTCCTCGTCGTGACGTTTAGTGACTGCCCACAGGAAAAGATGACGCCCCGCATCACGTGCGTCGTCCGCATCCGGCTGGCCCACATCGGTTCCCGTAGGCCAAAAACCAAGAATCTTCAAAACATGGTCGGGTATGGTAGTTTTTGCCATTGCGGGAGTCTGCCAGACAATATCCTCGATCTCCCATTCCAGTACGGAGTTGATTTTTACAGGGGTGAGGTCTGCGAGAAAATTGTTGCCAGGTCGAAGGTCGAACTGTTCGCACACGATAATGTCTGGGGCGAATTCGTTTCGTGTGGCCAGAATGTCGTAAACACTGGCCGTCCAATGTTCATACTTGAATTGTTGGACGTGAATGATTGAGAATCCATGGTCGTCCTGGAAGTCTCCGACGACGATTCCCGTTGATTTGCCGGGATCAACAGCCATCACACGTTGCATCATGTCTTTTCTTGCCTCTCTCACTTTCGCAGGCTTCGCCGCGATTTGTTCACGTTGACGATATTTTTCGTAGTGTCTGTGCGTACGCCGTCTACTTCGAGCCACAACGTGTCTGGCATCACAGGCACCCCGCGGCCTTTCTTCAGAGCCCACGGTGTGCCCGGTTCGCTCGGGAACGGCAGATGCTTGTAGCACCATATTGCGCAATCCTGCGTGGAGTCAAAACGAAAGTCCTCTTTCGACACATACCGTCTCATGTCGTAAATGCGTCGCATAAGTTTCGGGATAAGCCACTCGGGTACTTCTCTGTACATGCGGATTGACGGGCTAGTGCATGGGCAGACCACGGTCCTGCCGCCGCTGAAATGCGAAACGCGAAGCCACTTGTCCTCCCCGCAATTCACGCAACGCATGTGGAAATGCTTATGACCATCTCTCATAATCTTCCATTCGGGGGATACTACTTCCCATTGCTGGAAGCGTCGCCCCATCATTTCCGGCTGCACGCCAGTAGTCGTCTTATAGGTTTTGGCGGGGTGAAGAATGAGACGATCGTGCGCTTCCCGCCTGTTCTCGGCGCGCACTATCGAAATCTCGCCGGGGCGAAATACCCCGTTCTCGGTGGCGAATTCCCAATCGAACACAACCGAAGGGTTGAATTCGTTGTAGCACCATTCGATAGCCGACGTCATGCCGTCGAACTCGAAATTATCTACACCGTTACGCCCCCGCCATTTCCAAATCTTAAGACGAATATCATTGTAAGAACGATACGGCATAAGCGTGCCATTCACCTTACAGTACTGATGCGAGTACGGCGCATCTGGGGGACGGTTCAGCACTATGTCAAGATTGCACGGGGCGATCGGTTTAGTAATGTCGGGGCGCGTAAATCGCCACTTATTGTCCTCAGGAATTTCCAGATACTTGAAACACCATTCAATAGCGGCGTCAATCGAGGGAAAAAGGAAATTCTCGCCACTAGTACGGTAGGTGAGCTGGGTGACCCTGTTAGCGACTACCCTGTATTGTTCGTATGATGGTTGCGTCATTTGCGTGCTTCTCTCTTCCTTATTGGGTTGAATAGCGGGGGCAACAATCATGTTGCCCCCGCTATTCGAATCATGCGACCATGTGTGTCAGAAAACTACCGACCACGCGTTCACAGTATCCTTTTTGGCCTCGAAATCAATGAAAGAAATCTCGGCTCTCGGAGGCCAGAAAGCGGGCTTCGGGGCGCCATCCTCACCGAGGACCGTGACACCGTTCTCGTCCTGCTCGTATGCGGGGCGACCGTAATCGTCAAGACGAGGCCTTGGCTTGCTCATTCGGGTCACCAAGGTTGCGTGGGCGCCTTCCAAATTCTCGCACACGCGCTTCACGGTCGCGTCGATCTTCTGCGGCGAGAGAAGATCGGCCCGCTCTCTGGCGTCCGCCGGCCACAGACTCGCCGCGCTGAAATACTTCGGAATATTGAAGTGAATGTAAGTCTTCCCATTCTTGTTGATAGTGAAAACGGTGCGGTCGGTGAGCGCCTTTCCGGCGTCCTCGTCGTCGCCGTCAATCATCCAATCGGTGACAAGCATCGGCCTGCCGCCCTTGGACGTGGTCATCTCAGCCTTAGTGATGAAAGCGGAATGTTTTCCCGGCTTGGGCGGCTCGAAATTTCCACCGCTGGTAGCGACTTCCAGTGATGAGAGGTCGGTGCCGAAGTTGAAGCCAGTTGCCATAATTATTGTACTCCTATAAGTCGATGGTAAAGAATTGCGGTGGTCAGTTCTCGCTAGTGGTGGGCTTGCTGCGGAGTGCTTCCCTGATCGCGTCAGCAGCGATAGCGAGAGTCTCAGCGGAGACACCACGGTCAGCGGTAACAGTGATCTTAGCCATAATAGTTTTCTCTCTTCCTATGTTTTGGTTAGTGGCTAGTGATGTAATTGTGAATCTTGGTCATGCTCGGATTCCCCATTGCTGGCGGGAACCCGCGCGTCTGTTGCTTTGTCACAACATTGGGTTTGCGAGTGTACAGTACCGGCACGGTGATTTCCTCACCATCCCCATTATCCACGTTCGCCCACTCCATGTAGCCCACGAAATTGAACAAGGCGGGGATGCGCTGCCCGGACTTCTGCCCCTCGAAGGAGGGGGCGATGAACGTTTCCCCAGTGACTTCATTGCTTTCGCGCGCGGAATGCGTGATAGCAATGAATGAAATGTCGGGGGGGTCCAAGAATACGCTGATCGCCTTCAACAGGGAGTCATATACTGCCCGCCATTTCGTCCACGTATCATTCGACACGGCCTCATAGTGGGAGAGGATGAGTTCCTGGCACTTATCCAACGTGTCGAACACGACAGTCTTGTAGGGGAATTCTGCAAGATTGCGTGCAATATTGTCGCAAAGATTGGCACAGTCGAGCCACTTGTCACAATGCACGACAGTAATGTTTGCGGGGTTCCCCCAATCCCGTACTGGGAGCGTGCCGGATTCGAAATCAACGTACAGGACGGGCGACATGTCGTCCACCTGTGACGCCGTGGCCGCGAGCGATGTTTTGCCAACACCACTCACACCATGAATAAGCATATTGAAATGATTATTCTGCTCTGGGTTCACGACCGTCATTCCGAGACGGGCGAGAGTGTCTTCGAAAGTCATGCTATGTTTCACCTCCTAACCGTTGATAGTGTAGTTTTTGAATGTTTCTGTGTGGCGCTCGTGCGAGCAGTACCAACATAGAGGGGATGATTGGAGACTGTCAACCCTACCGTCATGTGACCTTGCTCTCTCCCAAATGTTTTGGAGTCTCTCCAGAACCGCGAGCGCAACGTCCTGCCGCCACGGAAAAGAAAACTCTTGAATACTATCCGGTATAACTTCCACGCTGCAGTCTCTTGGAAGGGCGACGATAGAGCAGCGGGCTACCTCGTGTCCGAGCTGCGTGAGACCGTACCCGTAGAGCATGATTTGAATGTAGTATTTACGAAATTGGCTTCCTGCCACCGTATTAGCGAATCGTGGTAGACCACCGTCCCATTTAATGTTCTTCCGGAATGCGGAAATCTTTTTCCGAGAGAGCAGCTTCCAGTCTAGGACCGTCGCCGCCGCAATATCGAAACGATCCACACTCCCAGAAATACGCCCATAGTCTTCAAGATCACACACCTCTACTCTCTGCTCCACTAGAACATTCGAATCGTTTTTTGTGCGCGATTCCGCGAAAGCATGAAATGCTGTGCCGAGAAACGGTGCCAGAGGCGTACCCGTATTTTCTGTGTCGTGCGGGATTCCGAGGAGTTTGTCGGCGATGCAGCGCTCACAATCGTCCCCGATCTCGCTCACGCCGATGCGCGCTTGTTTGTCACGCTCGGTCGGGGCGAAAACATTACTGACCGCTGTTGTGGCGGCCGGGCTCAAATTCAAATTTCTCCCCTTCCTGAATTGCGGCGATGGCGGCGAGCCTGACGTCACGCCGAACTTCAATATCTCCGCTCGCAATGTCTTCAATGAAGAATAGTCTTGCGTCGCCGGCCGGCATGATTTCGTAGACCGTGCCGTCGAGCTCTTCGGCGCGCATTGCGGCCTGTTCAAGATTCGAATAGACCCGGTAGTCGCCCTTCTGCGACGATTCCCATACTAGATAGACGCCCATTAGTGTTTTTACTCTCTCTTCCTCGGAATGTTTATTGATAGCGTGTGTTATTCGACGATGGTTGCTGTGAGGCCGGGCCGTTCTTCGATCGCCGTGGAAATAACGGCCGCATAGCATTGGATTCGCCAGATGTTCCCCGATCGAATGCTGGGCACGTGCAGCTGCATTGTCTTGACACCAAAGCGTGTCGGCCATTTCAGGATGATGGTGCGGCCGGCGATCTCGTCAATCGTGGTGCCTTGTGTGATGCGCATAATATTTTTCACCCCTCCTCTGTGATGAGTTCGTAAATGTCGAAGCTGTTATTGATGGCCATGCCGCGCACAATGCTAACGTTGTCCGCCGTAACATGAATGACATTAACGTCTGAGTGCCCGTCGTTCACTGGGGCGACGATCAGGAAATTCCTGCCAACAAGTTCACTGTCATCGGATACGAGAATGTTTCTGATGGTGCCTGTCATGCGACGTCGTACTAGATGAATGGTCGAGCCGCCGAGTGTTTCTGTCTTCATGGCATCTACCGTACGTGCGTGATGGTGGTGTACGCAACCCATGTGGGCGTGGCATCTATCACATCTCATATGAGGCTGCTCTCACGCAGACGCTCATACCCCGCCGCCAACCTGGGCTCCACAGCCGTCACGTCAACAGTACCCTCACACTGCAAAAGAAAACGATTCACCCGTTTTGTTTGCCCCTTACGATTCAAACGAGCAGACGCCTGCAAATTCAAAATCACACTATTATCCTCACTCAACCAAATCTCAGTATTGCAAACATTCTGCAGACCGTCAATCCCTTCAGCGGCGGCCGCAATAACAGCACACAAAACCCGTGGCCCATCGGGCTCCAAAAACTGTCGCCACTCGTCATGGTAATCACTGGACAACTCAACGCTTCGATAGCCGGCATCGGCCAGTCGTTTCCGCAACGGCGTCATGAATTTACGTGAATGGCACCACAGAATAACTTTCTCGTTCGACGGCAGATCAGACAGAACGTCGAGGGTGGCGTCAATCTTCGAAGATCCTCGCTCCTCAAACTCAATATTATCGTCCACGATTCTCAGCGGCCCGAGAGTGATCTGCCTGAGACGTCCGTCTAGAACGGCGGCGGACGAGGCGACGCTGGCCCCACCATCCATGATCGCCAAACGATAATCCACAAATTCCCGATACATCCTCTTCTGTTCGCGTCTCATCCCACAGGTGATGCGTTGAACATTTACGGGGGGTAGATCCCCGAAAACCTCACTACCCTGCATCGCAGACCAAACATCGCCCACAGAATCGCGGAGAGCGCCGGGATTCCTTTCGCCGCCGTAGATCCTGGCATACGGGGACACCGCAAAAGGATTGAGCTCAGAAACAAAAAACTCATCCGCAAACCGGTAGAAACTACGATCGACACTATCCGGGTTCAAAAATTTGAGAACACCGTAAATATTGACGGGTTTATTGCCTGCGGGCGTACCCGACAAACCGAGACGATACTTTGATTTCAATGCTTTTACGGCTCGGAAAGACTGAGTATGGTGATTCGCGATACGGTGAACCTCATCCACGATCACCATGTCGAACGATTTCCTCGAGAAAGAAACGGCCGGCCACTTCCCCGTCTCTACCGCCTTTCCCAGGGAAACCAATAACTTGAAATTAATAACCCACCAACCGTCCGCACCACCCAACATGTCCTCAATGTTGGCACGCCCCGCCTTAGTAGCGCGTGACAGCACTTTCGCTTCCCGACCGGTAATGGTCTTGATACTGGCCTGCCATGACGGAATGACGCGCTTCGGACACACAACAATGACCCGCCTGGCTGCGTTAAGTTTCTGTGTGACCCAGATGGCGCCGTATGTTTTGCCGCAGCCCGGTTCCCACGCAAGCAACGCGCCACCGCCATCTCGAATCGCGGTAACAGTGCGGTTGATTTCCCTTTCCTGCGCCCCAGTGGGGTGAATATTAATCATTGAAATTCGTCCAAACGATCACTAGTAGGCAAATGGTGAGCGTGAACACTAGTAGTGTCACTTGTTTTTCCTCTTTTCTGCACAACGAACCCCGCCTCACTGAGCGATGAGACGGGGTTCGTTCTGTCGGGTTAGTGGACGATGACGTGACGCTCCACAGCGGCCCAGTAGGCGTCCTCGTCAACGTCCACCACATAGTAGGGAGTGCCAGTGGCAGAGAAGTACTGTCCGATCACATCATCGGCGATTGCGACAACGTCGTAGTCGTCCACCTGGTCCAACGTGGGGATGATGTCGAACATGATGACGTCGTCCCGGGTGCTGCGGCGAGCGGTGATGTCCATGATTTCCTCTTCTCTTCGTACTGTCACCGTCCCTCGGTGACGGCTCTAGTGTAGGCAGACCGTGCTCGCCCTCGTCAACCCACGGAAGCATGATGTGGCTCACATCTCCAGTTGGAGGAGAGACAGCGCCCTACCCACAGCCACGCCCACGTCACCCCCACACTCCAGCACTCTCATGCAATCGAACGTCGTGTGCGCCCGCCCGTCCGCGAGCGGATCATCCGCATGATGCGAGAAAACTAGACCACTGTCCAGCATCGTCACACCTGGAGCCGTGTCCCCACCACGGGTATACCGCCACCGCCTCCCAACCGACTCGTAAGGCCAACCGAACAAACCGACAAGATCATTAAACCCATACTTTGAATTGAACTCGCCAATCACCCCACCATAGCCGCCATCGGGCACAGAAAACAAAGAAATATCACCATCGTCTTTCTCCTCGTACCCGATATTCTCCAGCCATTTATCAACATTCAAACGGGCACCGTCAATGAGCCAATGGCGCACTCGCAAACCGAGACGATGTGATGGCAGGAAAAAAGCTCGGGACGCTTCAGCGCATGACCCGTCCCACTGGGCCACGGGCCCCAACACACTAAAGCACGTCCTGCCGATCGCCTCACACTCCCCTATCGTCATGCTGCGAGTGCACGGCACGACGACACGAAAACGCGGGGACGAGAAAGACGACGATGCCGTCTCCCATACAATGCCGGCGAGATTCGCCGCCCGCATGCGGTCCCCGACGAAATCTTTCCGCGACCCATGGTCCGCATCCAAAACAATAGCGGACCGGGACACGAAATTTCTTTTCTGCCGCCTACCCCCCGAAAGAATGCCAGCAAAAAACGCGGGAGCATCATTCTTCTCACATTTCGAGGGCGCCTCACACAGGGCAGCAAAATCGTTAAGGTTTACGTTAGTGGCACGCCACCCTGTGATGGAGCGAACACTGCCCGCTACCATCACAGGGAAACGCACCCCGAAAACATCACTCACTGTACGACGGTTCTGCTATCTGATCCCGCAGAATCGCCTCCACGAGATCATTATCCACAATCGTCCCTTCCGTCCGGAATTTCACGCCCCGACGAAGAATGTACTGCCGATACTCCTCCACGCTCCTGGGAGACAGATTCTTCGCCTCCAAAACCTGGTAAAGACGCGTCTCGGTCGGCGGATTACTACTGAAATCATCCACCATACGCGTCAAATCCGGAACAAAAACATAGTCGACCATTTTCAACGCGTCAGGCAGCCAGAAATCGGCGGCCAGGCTGAAAGCTTTCCTCACTGCGGACGATGATACGCTCATCTGCTGTTCGAAAAGAGACAGAATAGCGGCCACACGCATAATATGATTCCCCATGCGGTCAATGACCGCCTGCACTGCACGCTGGAAAGGCGACTCTCGGGCCGCCTCCCTGGCCCAGGTTCGCATTGTTTCTACCCACACATTCCGGGCCGACTCGGTCACAGTCATAACCATTGGCGTATTGACGGGCCAAAATTCGGTGTCGCAAGTGACAGTGCCCCGGAATTCATGCTGCATCATACCCAACATTGTCGAAATGCGTTCAGAAGCATGCTCAACAAAACCATCACCACCATGCGCACTCAGGTCATTGTTAGTGGTCCATCCGAAAGACGAAGGATCAGACTGGCGGCTCTCCTCATCCAACGCGAAAAGAATGCGCGGTCCCCATCCCGTCTCAAACAATGATTGCGACATGTTATCGACTACGTCGCCGAGAATCCCGGTGCCGCAGAAAGCAAGAGAATGAGGAACCCTCTCACTGTCCGCCCGCCTGACATCATCGTCGCCGACACGCACGGACTCGACAGTCCTGCCCGAGTAAACGTCGGTAAGGAATCCGATGAGTCCGCTACGATAACCCTCACCCTGTGACGCAGAGTACATGTTCTGCAGTTCGTCTACAAACATGATAGACGCCCCGCCAGGACGCTGAGCCATCCGCAAATTCAGGCCTTCAGCCGTCACATTAGACCCAAACAAAACATTCGCCATAAGAGACCGCTCACACGGACTATTATCGATAGTGTTCAGCAAATCTTTACGATCGGCCTCGAACTCGGCAATGCGATTATTGATATCATCCCGTTCCGTCCGGTACTCGTCAATATCGAGACGCCCGCTCCTCTTCTCCAGGGATTCCAGGCGACGACGCAGCATGCGGAGTGCTGAATCAACCTCCTGCATGGCCGCCAAAGGCTGAAATGAATCCCACCGAAACGCACCCACGCAATCGTCAAAAAAACTACGCACCAAAGACTGAGCCGTCGTCTTCCTCGACAAGGTAGACGCACCAAGGCAATGCGAATACAAAGTCAACGGCACCACACTCTGCGCGCTCGCAGACAAATGAGTCCTCGCAGACAACGGTGCAGACACCATCGTCAAGAAAGTCGTCCACAGGAAACGAGGCGGCGTCTCCGGCGACCTGGACTGCAAATAATCAATAACCCTATCAGCAAACCAATCGGAGTGCACTTTCCCCGTAGGGGACTGAAACTCGTAATCCGCAATACCCTCAACGCTCAATTGTTCCCCACCCCCACACGGGAAAAAAAACTATTGAAAGCATCAAGAACCTCATCGCCATCGAAAGTGTACCCGACATCAAACATAGGGCCCCAATAACGGTCCGTCTGTTCGAAAATCGTCGCCTTATAGCCACGAACAGTGTCAGCTTCGAAAACAAACCGGTGCCCGGGCGATGCGACGACAATGTGGATGCTGTTATTCCAGGCGCTCACTTCCAGGCCGAGCGAATCATTCCCGCCACTACTGACGTAATTCTTGCACGCCTCAGTGACATGCTTCAGGAACTCCCAGTCGAATAGCTTGATCATTTGTCCTCCCACAGTCTTGTCTTGATTTCGTTGAGCAGCTCCTGAAGCCTCCACGCCCCTGTTCCTCTTCTTATTGTCATTATCGTTTCGTCCGTGCCACGGTCTCGAATGCTCACCGAATACTCGCCACCCACAATGTTGAGAGTGCACCCGCGTCGTTTCCCGATGACGTCCAAGTAGAGGACAGGCAGATCACTGCCCACCAGGGCATCCTCCCCAGTGTCCAACAAAATGGACTCGCAGCGCGGGTCATTGAGCATTTCCGCCACGAATTTGGTCACGATGGGGCGCAGCTCACCGTCAATCATGACTCCTCAGCTTCCACCATGCCGGCCAGCTCCATGAAGCGATTCATGGCGTGGACGATAAGGTCTCGGTCGGCGTCAACCCCATCCAAACGAATGTGATTCGACACTTGAATAATACGCACCCGCCACTCATCGTTTTTCGTGACTCTAATCCTGAAGACTGTCCTATCGACAGGGTTCACTGCCATCGCTTTGAAGAGAACCCCGGAAAGACGGCCACCTTCATTGCGGCCTCGCAAAGTAACGATCGAACACTGAGGCCATTCAACGAAATCGCCAACACAACTAGCAAGAAAGGCGAACACGGCCTTATCGACAGCAGAGTCACTCATTGCCGTCCGCCTTCCCACGGTTCGCCGCCACGGTCAAAGCACGACGAACAAACTCACCAACACTCTCCGGAGAAATCGCGGCGCCCTTACGCTTGACGGACCTTGCCCTCACAGTGTTACCGGCGACCACAATGCGGCAAGTGCTGCCAATAGTGATGATACCGCCGTCATAAATCCTACGGGCAGGCGCATGAACATTGAACTCATGACGGCGCCCGTCCTCATTCCACTCACAGACCGCCTGAGTGACAACCGTCTCGAAAACTGTGGCCATAGTAATGCTTCTCTCTTCCCAAATATTGCGATGGATACTACTATTTACTGTTGAAAGGCGTGGGGATTAAATATCGAAGGCGATCACCTCCTCAGCCGACACGCCCGCCAGATCACACAGATCAGCCAGCCTGTCCCGCGCATCCAACCGGGCACACTCCCACACAGGCGAACCCTTATCGCTGCCCCGCATTTCTTCCAAACAAAGAATGAAATCGTACGCCAGACGAGCGCCCTCCTCTTTTACCTCATGCCGCTTGATATGCTTGCGAATCCATCCGGCTGCAACGGCCGTGTTCTCACCCTTGCTGGAAATCTTCCTCCACCACGCATCCACTGCCGTGTTCTTCGGGGTGAAATACCAAATTGTCGGCCTACCATCGTCGAAAACATACGTCTCAACAGTACCGGCCCTGATGTCCCAAACAATGATAGTGAAACCATCACTATCGTGATAGTAGGACGTGGCGGGCGGCATATTCTCCCGAATAACCCCCATCTCAGTATCCCGATCAGTTACCCCCTCAACATTGGGGTCATCACATTCAAACCACAGCATGATTCTCCTCCTATCTTTCTCTGAATTGCGGTGTGTGTCAGGCGATCACACTATCGTGAATCTCCCAAATTCGAGCACAGAACCAGCCCCACACCTCCTCCACGGCGTCCGACCAGTCAGAAGAACCCAATCTGCCAGGGGCAAGCTCAACACCACCCTCACCCACGCCCACAGCAATCTGCCCAATAATCTCACCATTGAAATAGGCGACCATAAGAGAATCCTCCACCATTGCGAGAGTGATACCACAGGCGCCCGCCACCAAAGCAAGACTATCCATGACCGAGGCGCCCACAACAAGACGATCGAACATTTCCTGCACCCTACCCGCAATATTCTCAGTGCGGGTCACGCCAACATTGGTCCCCCACTGGAGAGTTTCAATGTTGTCCACGGTCAACGCGGCCTCGCCGGAGACGAACGTCATTTCCCCCATCGGCTTCGTGTAAATGTGGAACCGCATTGAATGTGTGAGCGGTTTCGTCGGCCTCCACCGTGCAGCAACCTCAACGGGAGTGCGGGAATGCACCATAACAGGATCGTTGGTAAGATCATCCACAAAGTGGTCCCAGATAGGACGCTTCGACGCATCCTCCCCAGTGAACGGGTCAACGTCCAGCCAGGCGCCGTTTCGCCTCATAGCGACCATCATGGTTCCAATCGTCGCACCGCCAGACGACACTGTCAGAGTCGAAAACTCGTCCTCGTCAACATGGAGGCCGTGCTCGTCGGCCAGGGTAAGAATACGGTCATAAATTTTCGCCATACCCACCATGGAAGCCAGCCCCTCGCTATCGGAACGACGGTCGTCCGGAAACTCGGGAAGATAGGCGGGGACAAGACGATCGGACAGAAGAATGCCTTCCCTGTCCACTATCTGCATTGTGCCTTCCAACCAAATGCCCCACGACCAATTCGTGATGTCAACGATGAAATGCGCGTCATAAAACATGGCGTCTCTCCCTCATCTAGTGTTCGTGCTGTTCGGAATCGCGGGGGTTTACCGTGCCCCCAGCGCACCCCACAGGGTCCAGATAGCCGCCGCGACACTAAACGTGCCGATCACAGCGAGACACGATGCGGTCAGGTAGATGACGGCGGCGAGGATGATTTCGCTGCTCCGCCTCAAAGGGCGGCGGGTCACAACATTGCTGTTACGTGGTGCTGCATGCCTCATGCTCATGATGTCTCCTCTTCCCCCTGCGATGGTCTTAGTTGTGGTGCTGGGCGCCTGGCTTCACCCTGGTGGGCTGCCGCGTTGCTCCCGATGGCCTTAACTCTAGGGCCACGACGCCCGCCAGTCCACCCCACCATGGTGAGACGTTCATCACATGTCTGGGGTGTTGGTCTACGACGTCGTCGGCCCACTACCCCAGAACATCGAATGATAGGCCACATATGGTCACATCCTCCGCCCCATAATCACACGGGACGGAGGATGCCAGATTGGACAGGGCGACACGTCGTTGGTCACACCGTCTCATACAACGTCAATATCGTTCTCCTCCAGTACACTCCCAATCTTCTCAACATTCTCCACATTCACGCCGGCAACGCTAATACCGCACTTGATCTCACCGTCAATGTGCTCAATGACCTCAACCTCAAGTGTGACACGATCTAAACCGAAAATGATTTCCCTACCCAATAGTGCGACGGGCTTCGCGTCCACATATCCGATAGTACGGAGAATGTCGAGGGCGCGGAACATCATGTCAGCGCCACGCGCGACAAGGGAGAGTAGTGTCACCAAATGTTCGGGCGTCTCTTTTCTGTCGATGACACTCACCTCGTAGTCCGTGCCGTCCATGTGTTCGATCAGAATTGTGAAGTGTGAGCCTTGCTCGTTCGGCAGTTCGTTAGTCCTACGCACATCCATGTGTCGGACTAGCATTCCCCCATCTATCATGTTGCCCACTTGTGCGTGTCCTCTCTTTCTTCGCGCGCCGACCTTCGGCGGTGGGTCTATTCTGGAAAGGCGGTGCGTGGTGCTGTCAACCCTCAACGTGTGTGATCTGTATCTCGGTGAGGTCTGGGAGCTCCTGTGGACCTGCACTGCTGCCCCATCTGCATCACACTGGGAACAGGGATGTCTCAACCTACCGAGCCGCCCGACCCTACGATATGACAGAGAACACACCCCAGGGCCTTGTGCTAGCCAAGACCCTGGGGACATTCTTATACCAACAGAACAGTCCAGCCAACCAGGAGGGAAGAGAAAATGAGCAACACCATCCACCGCACTGACGACCCCACCCTCGAGACCGTCGAGTTCGGCGCCATCTACCGGGTCCACGCTCCTCGCACAGGCGACCCCTGGACCCTCTACACGACGGGTGATGATTGCGGCGTCGACTTGGTAGAGCCACTGGAGGTGCCCGACGGATGGGACGACTCCTACAAGTACCCGGTGGGCTACAAGCACGTTTGGCCTCGCCTCGCCCGCCTCGCCATGGACGCCTACCTTGCCGGCGCCATCCTCGAGGTCGCTCTCGTCCCCGTCGAGGATGGGGGTGTGGACGTCGACTCGCGCGCTCTGCTGTACCGGCTCGCCTGGCCCTACTGACCCGACTACCCTGAGGACGACGAGGCCCCACCTTCGACGAGGAGGTGGGGCCTCAGTGTGTCTCACACGACTGAAGGGCGGTGTGTGCTGGGGTGTGTGGTGTCGGCCACCGCGACGCCAATCTCTCACAGTTTCCGTTAACCTTCCGTTCACTTTGTTCACCTCCCGTTTACTTTCTACGCATGTGGGTTGTTTGCTAGCAACTGGCTTTCTAGGGCAAAAACACCCCTTTGTGTTACTACAATATTGGTGCATGTCGTCACACTTTTCCGCCTTGTAGCAAGGTTTTGTGTCAGAGCATTTGGCGTGATTGCAACGTTTGGTCCCTGTCGGAGCTGTTGTGTTGGCGGTGTTTGTTGCGGTGACTTTGGTCCCGTATGCTACACTCAAGTAGACGAATCGTCGAAGACGATCGGCGGCGCAGCCGCTGAGGAGCCCTAGCGACGCAAGCGAGCGTCAGCGCCGCGGGTGTTTTCGAAGAGTTCGCCACTGTGTTGGGCCCAACCTATACTCTTAAAAGAGTACTAGAATTAGACACTGTCTAACACGACTAGACGGTGTCTAATTAGGGAATATGTGTTATAACGTAATTAATGTTCAATGGTGAACATGGTGATCGTTAACAGTGAACAGTGTGTTGTGGTAGAAGCAACACGCACCATGGTAGACAAACCCGAACAACAAAGGCGCGTGTTGTGTTACGTGCGTGCTCGCAGAGCTGCGCGCGCACTACACAACACACGCCAAACCAAAACAAAGAAAGCGAAAAGAGAAAAAAGACGAGGAGCGAAAAAGACAAGAGAGTAGTGTTAGACGGTGGAGGCGCTCGTCTCGCTGACGCTGCGACGCGCCACCACCTAACACCAACACAAGAGAAAAAAAGAACAACGGTGAGCAGAACAAGCACACGAGAACACCGACAATTCAGAAAACAAGTACTCGCCCGAGCACAACAAATGGGCATCACACACTGCCCAGCATGCGGAACCAAACTCCAATACACAAACAACGGACAACGCAAACCCAACAGCGCCGAAGCAGACCACATAATCCCAGCATCACTAGGCGGAACCAATCACCCGGACAACGGGCGAGTCCTCTGCGCCAAATGCAACAGCAGACGAGGCAACGGACGAGGAGGAAAAGGAAGAGCACGCCACTACCAGAAAAACGAGGACGAAAGAGACAGACTACCCATCGCAGTCATGCCAACACAACACACCGACGCATGGTGAACCCTCCCCGTCCGCCATTCCAATAACAGGAAAGACAGGGGGGGGCGGAAAGGCGGGGAGCAGAAGAGAGAAGAAGACACAACACACAACAAGAGAGAACGCAATGGTGTTCGGGGCTAACGTGCGTGCTCGCAGAGCTGCGCGCGCACTACCCCGAACACCAACACAAGAAGAAGAAAGAGGAAGAAGAAAGAGAAGCAACGAGATCATCACCCCCCCACCGCCATTCCACAACCCACACACCACACCAAGACGCACACCACAACACACGAAAGGCCGACAGTGAACAGCGACAATAAACACCACACACCACACACCCTTCCACCCCCACAACCATCACCGCTATTCCACAATGACACAACCCTGACACAAAGACACACCACTAAACCAACAATGCTGTGACAACAAACACACTGAAGGGCGGGACAATACAAAGGGAAGCGGGACAATACAAGATGCCGGACCCAACACGACACGGGGCACCACAGCGCACACCGCGCCCCGCCATTCAACACGGCCACCACGCAAACAAGACGGGGGATACCAACACGCAAACGGGAGGGTCGGTATCACACACCCCGCCCTTCATTCACCATGCCACCCACCACAACACACACCCCACCATCCACTACAGCCCCACCCACCACCACTGCGAGGGGGGAGCACACGAAGGATACCCCACCACACGAACACCATAGAGGAACACGCACCCACACACCACACACCCAGCAACGAACAGCACACGACACGACGCAGTACTCACATGCACTGAGGAGGTGGAGTGCGGCCAGGCCGTGCACGCTGGACAGCGCAGGCTAGCAACAGCACACACCACCGCCATTCCACAACAGCACACACCAACGAGGATGGACACCATCCACTCATCCTCTCACTCGTTCACGTTCACACAACCAACGAACAACAATGATCAACGAACAACTATTGTTGTTCATTGATTGATCAACGAACAATGAACAACGAACATCATGATGATCAATGATCATCATGAACATGATGATGATGAACATCATGATGTTCATGTGATGATGATGTGATGCATGACATGCATGCCAATACCATGCACCATGCATGGTGCCAACGCATGCCACAAAGGCAACACAACGCACAAACACACAAACGCACAAAAATGCATAAAAACAAAAGAAATGTTACAAAAACACGCAAAAATATTCAAAGGCACGAATCAACAATGGCGTTCAAAAAACCATGGCAGCAAAACGAGACGAACACAAAGGGGGCCCCAACATAGTAAGGGATCCCTTAAAGTAGGACCCACATCACAAAACAAGACAGAGAGCACAACAAAACGAGACGCACACCACACAATTCATGTGACGGTGGCCACCCCCCCTCCCCCATCCGGCCGCGAACACTAAAATCCACAGACTCAAGTCCCTGATACAAAATGTCATAGTATTTGCATATAAACTGTGCACATCC
>ERZ773024.34-NODE-34-length-43245-cov-10.026742_pt1 | contig 43245 bp, 32 predicted proteins | sample MGYA00511667_ERZ773024 | MGnify/ENA primary metagenome ERZ773024 (study PRJEB29015, sample SAMEA2738117) | human oral metagenome | biome: human oral; feature: human-associated habitat; material: saliva | place: China | collected 2258 ... | reverse complement strand
TAATCATACTAAGATGAGTATAAATCAGTTCGATGATTTTATCCTGAGGGCTGATGTTTTTAGCAGCTACTTCGTCCAACTTGTCTGATAAACGCTCCAGCTCCGACTCAATAACAGCATAATACACATCGTCCTTGCTTTTAAAGTAAGTGTAGAGTGTGCGTCTACCTTTACCTGAAGCCTTGGCGATGTCATTCATTGTTGTGTTGGCAATACCATTTTTTGCAAAAAGTTGGCGTGCTACATCAACAAGCTTTTGTCTGGTCTTTGATATTGACATACCCTTGTAATTATCTATTTAGTTACTTGCACATCGCAAATCTTATGTGCAAAATTATAGATTATATCCCATATTCGCAAATTTATACGGATAAAAGTTGTCCTTTTTTAATCTTTTTATCCTTAATGTTGTTCTGTTTTACCTTAAGATAGTCCTTGAGAAGTATAATTAGCCTTAATTGTATAGTAGATAATACTTCTATTCTTCTTATTGATTGTTATATAAGTTATCTCTCTCTTATCCATATTTTGTAATGTGTTTAAGCCTCAACACCAATCGTGTTGGGCATGAGCACCAATCGTGCTGAGCATAAGCACCACTTGTGCTGGGCAACAACACGTTGCTTGAAAATGAAAAGAGAGATACTTTATAGTAGTTATATATAAGATAGAAAACTATAAACACTAATGATAGAGTCAATGTTTAGCGTACAGCAGTGAGTAATAGTTGGACTGATTTAAGGGTATAAAAATTATCCCTCGATTCACATCGAGGGATAACAACAACACAAACACAAAATAAAGCAGGATACACCTGCAATATTGTTTTTGCTTACTAATCTTGACTATTATTAATCGTAAAAAATGATTTCTACATAACTCCGTCTTCTCTAAGCTTCTCCTGCCATTTCCAAGCAGTTGCAAGAACGTCAGCCAATGGCGTGTCAGCTTTCCAACCCAATACTTTGTTGGCTTTGGTGCAATCGCCCCAAATCTTTTCAATATCGCCTTCACGACGTGGACCATACTTCCAGTTTACCTTAACACCAGTAGCTTTTTCAAAGGTTTCAACAATCTCCTTTGTAGAGTTACCACTACCAGTACCAACGTTGAAGTACTCAATCTTCTCTGTATCCTGGTCAAGTACACGTGCCATTGCTGCTACGTGTGCCTTTGCTAAGTCAACAACATAGATGTAGTCACGGATACATGTACCATCAGGTGTGTTATAATCATTACCAAAGATGGTCAACTCCTTTCTGATACCCATAGCGGTTTGTGTAACAAAAGGAATCAAGTTATTTGGTACACCATTAGGTAACTCACCAATCAATGCTGATGGGTGTGCACCAATAGGATTAAAATATCTCAATACGATGCTCTTAATATCGGCACCGCTATTAATATAATCTAAGATGATTTGCTCGTTGATTTCCTTGGTATTACCGTATGGAGAGGTAGCTTTCTGATGTGGAGCATCCTCTGTAACAGGTAGGTTTTCAGGCTTTGGCTGGCCATATACGGTACAAGAACTTGAGAAGATGATTCCCTTTACATTGTACTTTGGCATAAGCTCCAATAGATTCAACAATGAAACAATATTGTTTCTATAATACATCAAAGGAAGCTGTACACTCTCGCCTACTGCCTTAGAAGCTGCGAAATGAATAATACCTTCAATCTTAGGATATTTACGGAAGACATTTTCTGTAGCTTCACGATCACGAAGGTCAACCTGCTCAAAAGCTGGTCTAACGCCCGTTATTTTCTCAATACCATCTAAAACCTCAATTTTAGAGTTAGATAAATCGTCAACAATAACGACTTCATAACCAGCTTCTATCAGCTCTACACTTGTGTGTGAACCAATAAATCCAGTTCCTCCAGTAACAAGAATTGTTTGTTTCATTTTATATTGTTTTCCTTATTTAGGCTGTTTTATTTCAAATAGTTATGTTGCAAAGATAATGTTTTTTTTATAATCATCAAAAAAAGAGCGTAAAAAAATGTGTTCGTATATACAAAATCGAAAACTTTTTGTATATTTGCCGTTGTTATAAAATAAACATATACCAAGGACATGATAGGAACCGAACAGATCCAGCAACAAATTGAGCGCTTTTTGAAGAAAGTAGCACAGAAATTTACTGCTAATGATTGTGATATGCCAATGACAGATATTCATTTGCGTGTATCGCAAGATAGTGGTGATCTTATGGCTTTTGACGATAGCGATGATGAGATTACTCGCTGTGTTATCGACCAATGGATTGATAATAAGAGTGATAATTTTTATCAAGAAGCAGCATGTATCTTGCGTTCAGAAATTAATCGTATAAAGGATGTAATTGAGAATATGTCAATCATGAAGCCTTATAGTTTAATCCTTGAAGATGATGATAGGAATAATATTTCTGAGCTTTATCTTGTTGATGACGACATTGTTATTATAGGTGGTGATCTTATGCATGATTTGGATAAGGACTTAGATTGCTTTCTCAATGATTTATTGAATAAAGAAGAATGAGGAGATTAGGCTTTATATTCATCTATTGCTTAGCTTATCTTTTCCCCCTTTCTACCTCTGCTCAGCGACATGAAATCAATGACGAGAATATCCGTTCATTGCAGGTTGTTGCTAATCAGAAGTGGATGGATTTGCCTATTATGGTACTCAATGACGGAAAGATAAGTATAGATTTTGACGATCTTACGCATACTTATCGCCGTTTGACTTATCGTTTAGAGCATTGTGAGGCAGATTGGAAACCTTCTGTCGGACTCTTTGAAAGTGATGTCGTAGATGGTTTTATTGCTGGAAACACAATAGATGACATAAAGGAATCTACCCTTACGAATACACTTTATACACATTATCATTTAGATATTCCGAATGATAAGTGTCAACCAAAGTTGTCAGGCAATTATCGTCTATATGTCTATGATGATGATAGTAGTTCTGATTATCCTTTGCTAACTGCTTGCTTTATGCTTACAGAGCCTGCGGAAAGTTCTATGGGCGTCAGATTGAATATAACTACACAAACAGATCAGTCAATTAGTCGTGAGCAGCAACAGGCTGAGATGCTGATAGATTATGGTCCTTACACGGTAAGTAATCCACAGCAGCAGATTAAGACAGTAGTATTACAAAACCGTAATTGGCTTGATGCTCGTTGGAATAGTAAACCGCAGTATGTCATGCCAAATGGTTTACGATGGTCGCATAATCAAGATTATATCTTTTGGGCGGGTAATGAATATAGGAAGTTTGAGATTCTCTCAACCGATGTTGCTTCTATGGGTGTAGATAAAATTGGTTGGGACGGTAAGAATTTTCATGCCTATCTCTTCCCTACTACTCCTTTCTTGAATTATCTGTATGATGAAGATGCTGATGGTGCATTCTTAATACGTAACTCGGATAATGTTGAGATAAATACAACGAGCGACTATATGCTGACTCATTTTCAGTTAAATGTACCTTCCCCCTACCCTTACAGAATATTTCTGAATGGTGATTGGACTTATGACCATCTGCTTCCTGCTTACGAGATGACATATAATTCTGCTGGTGGATATTATGAGGCAGTAGTCCCTTTAAAGTTAGGTTATTATAATTATCAGTTCCTTGCAGCAGATGAGCAAGGTAGACTCTCGTCTTTTAGAGTTGACAATAGCCATTATCAAACCGAAAATAGCTATCAAGCCCTTATTTATTTCCGTCCACCAGGAGGACGTACCGATAAGCTTGTTGGCTATGCAAATGTTAGGTTTATCAAGAGATAAGGGATTATTCAGTTATCAAAGCATCGTGTTTTTATATTCTGAAAGTACCTAATATTTTATATTTTCTTGTTTGAAAATATATTACATAATTTATTATTTTTACTCCCTAAAAGCATAAGATATGATGTCTTAAAATCATCTTTATAACTATCAGTAATTCAGTATATTATAAAACCATATTTTAAAAGGTGCTTAGTAAGGGTTCAAAAGGGCGTTAGTTAGCATCGAAAAGGGCATCTTTTGTAAGCCAATTGGGCGTTAATTCAAACGCAATTGAGCATCTTTTAAAAAGTAGGCTGTGAAAAAATAGGACAAAAGAGAGCCTTTGGGCAGTTGGGAGAAATTGTATATAAACAGAAAAAGTGTATCAAAAGGAAACAATGCTGTTTCATACTTTTGATACACTTTTTCTATTTTACTAATACTGTAAACTTACTGTTAGAAAAGAACAATAAGTTTCAATAATCTGATTTCATTAATCATTCATCGACAACAGGAACTCCTCATTGTTCTCTGTACGTCTCATACGGTCGTGGATAGAGTTCATTGCCTCAATAGAATTCATATCAGCAATGTACTTACGGAGAATCCACATACGATCAAGTGTTGTACGATCCTGGAGGAGGTCATCACGACGTGTACTTGAAGCAACCAAGTTAACAGCTGGGAAGATACGCTTGTTACTCAAGCTGCGGTCAAGCTGCAACTCCATGTTACCTGTTCCCTTGAACTCCTCGAAGATAACCTCATCCATCTTAGAACCAGTATCAATCAAGGCTGTTGCTATGATAGTCAAAGAACCACCACCCTCAATATTACGCGCAGCACCGAAGAAACGCTTTGGCTTCTGCAATGCATTGGCATCCACACCACCAGTCAATACCTTACCAGATGCTGGTGCTACAGTGTTGTAAGCACGTGCCAAACGAGTGATTGAGTCAAGGAAGATAACTACATCATGACCACATTCAACCATGCGTTTTGCCTTCTCCAAAACGATACCGGCAATCTTAACGTGGCGTTCTGCAGGCTCATCAAATGTTGAAGCAATGACCTCAGCATTTACTGTGCGTGCCATATCGGTAACCTCCTCAGGACGCTCATCAATTAAGAGCATCATCAAGTAAGCCTCTGGATGGTTGGCTGCAATGGCATTTGCAATATCCTTCATCAAGATAGTCTTACCCGTCTTTGGCTGTGCAACAATCAATGCACGCTGTCCCTTACCGATTGGTGAGAAGAGATCTACAATACGTGTTGAAAGATTAGTTGTACGAGGATCGCCACAGAGTGTGAACTTCTCCTCTGGGAAGAGTGGTGTAAGATGTTCGAAAGGTATACGGTCACGTACCTCAGAAGGCTTACGACCATTAATCTTGTCAATGCTTGTCAGTGGGAAATACTTCTCACCCTCATGTGGTGGACGTACGTGGCATTCTACAACGTCACCTGTCTTCAGACCATATTGCTTAATCTGATTGTTTGCAATATATACATCATCAGGTGATGATAAGTAATTATAATCGCTTGAACGGAGGAAGCCATAACCATCAGGCATTACCTCAAGAACGCCGTTTGCCTTGATAAGATCAGAGAAATCATAGTTCGCATTGTTTGCAACTGGAGCATTATCATAGACCGGAGTTGACGGCAACTGAGTAGGAGTTGTAGGCTGATCAAACATATCATAGTTTGGAACAATACCCTGATCTTCAATTGGTAGGTCAACAACTGGAATGAAATCTGTACCATCGCCTGGGTCACCTGCCCATACACCATCAGGTAATACAGGATAACCAGCTGGTTCCATATTCATATTATGTGCGTTAACCTTCTCCTGGAGGCGTGCCAATAATTCTTCTTTACCTTCACTCTCTTCCTGCTGTGGTACGTTAGAGAACTGATCTTCTGGGATGAAATCCTCTGGAGCAGATGGCTCTACATTCTCTATTGGAGCCTCCTCTACAGGCTCTTTTGTCTGCTGTGCCTCTTCTGCTTTAGCCTTAATAGCTGCTTCTGCAGCTGCAATAGCCTCTAATTCAGCCTTAGATTTACGACCACGATGCTTTGGAATAGATGCTAATATTTCTTCTGGAGATTTCTCTTCAGTCTTATCGTCCTTTGTTTCAGGTAACTCTTTGAATAATGAAGGCTGACTTGTTGCCGTGTTTTTATTCTTCTGTACGTCGAAGTTTTCCCCTTCTTCACCATGTACCGAATAAACCCTGTCGGTATCTTTTCGTGCTATTCTGGTACGCTTACGCTTTGATTCTAAGGGATGTGCTGTGCCTACCTCTTCTGCCTGACGGTCAAGGATGGCGTAAACGAGCTTATCCTTATCATCTCCAGGTGAGTAAACAGCACCAGTACTCTGAGCAATAGCTTCAAGTTCAGAAACTTCTTTCTCTAATAATTCTTCTTTGCTTAACATATAAATATGTATGGGAAATTACAATTGATAGTGTCGACGTTTCATAAGGTGAAACATCATTAAATGTGTCTTTTGTGCCGCAAAGGTATAATTTTTATTTGAACCTTACAAGATTTCTCTTATCTTTTTTGATATTATTCTGTGGATGAATAGAATATAATAGGTGTTCTTCCGTTAAATGTGTTGACACTTTTCGTATTGCTTTAATGGAAGAATCATAGCCAGTCATTAAACAAAAACTTGGCTAAGATAGTCAACATTCTATCCTATTATCATCCTCTGACATTGAAAATGATCTCTTTTTAGACTTCGAAAATATGCAGACAGAGTTTGAAAAATCATTACATAATTCCGAGGAAAACATCTATAACTAACGGCAAAAATACATATACGAAGCTGGTTTGTAACCAACAGGAAATCAATTGGTTATAAAATAGTAAAATAAAAGGTGCTTAATTGGACTTCAAAAGGGCGTTAGTAAGGGTCTTAAAGGGCATCTTTTGCAAGTCAATTGGGCGTCTTTAAGAAGCCAAAAGAGCATGTATTGGTTTCGACTTGTATGAAAATAGTTTACAAACAAATCAATTGTATGGGAATAAACTGTTTGTAAAAGACAGATAGACGTTGCACCTAATTACATTTGTCATGTAGTTTATCCCCCTTTATAAAACCACCTTATTGGAGGTAATCATACCATGTATGTGGATTAATCACTAATAGAATCTTTGTATTGTTGCTTTATCTTTTCTTCGAGTTCTCCTAAGGTTTGCTTGCTGTTGAATAGACTCTTGATAAGGCGATAGCCCAACCATATCAAGATCATGCCAACAAGGGCAAGGAGATATTGGAGTACGATACTGTTGACAATAGTCTTGGTATAGTTCTCGCAGATGACAAAACCTGCTATTAAGATGACATAATCAATCCAGCCCGAACCTTTATAGCTCTGGGCAATACGCTGATACTCTTCGTTGTTGGCAAGAACCTCTTTGCGATTCTCTGCCCATTTCTTTTCAAATTCTTCGTTGGTCATGGGGTTGTGGGTGTTGGGTGGTGAATGTTGGGTGGTGATGATTTGTGAGGGTGGGTGTTGGGTGGTGAATGTTGGGTGGTGATGAATTGTGATGATAGACTTATACTTTCATTAAATCGCTCATAACGGAGTCGCTAACATAGATGCCGTCACGGGTGAGATGGAGCCAACCATTGTCCTCTTTCAACAAACCTTGTTGTTGTAAAGGCTTGGCAAGGCGCATGAGATAAGTCTGGTATTCAGCAGAGAGCGTTGAGAGATCTATTCCTTCACATGTTCGGAGGGCGGTCATAATCATGTCATTGTAATGTGTATCTGCATCAATTATCTCCTCCTCGCAAGGGAATCTGTCTTCCTCAATAGCAGCGATATAAGCCTTGGTATCTGCTATATTCCAACTCCTCTTGCCATTGCTGTAGGAATGGGCTGAGGCTCCGATGCCTATATAAGGGACATTGTGCCAATACGAACTATTGTGTTGAGAACGGTAGGGACTTTGAACATTGAACTTTGAGGTTTGAACTTTGAGGTTTGAGGTTTGAACTTTGAGCTTGGCAAAGTTACTAATCTCATATTGTTCATAACCTGCTTCGGCTAAGCGGTCGATGAGTGTATCGTACATCTGACGATAAAGTTCATCGTCCATATCCTTGACCTTTCCCGCTTGAAGAAGTCGATAGAGGGGAGTCCCTTCTTCATACATAAGACTATATGCAGAGATATGTTCAATGTCTAAAGCAAGCAGTCGCTCAATATCTTCTTTCCATTCTTCAAGTGTCTCATTGGGAAAACCAAACATAAGGTCTACTGATATGTTCTTGATGTTTACATTTCTTAGACGTTTGACAGCTGTTTTCACCTCGTCAGCTGTATGTCTACGATGTAGGAAACGTAGGCGTTCATCAGAGAATGTCTGCGCTCCCATAGAGATACGATTGATAGGAAGAGAGCGCAAGTTCTGTGCAAATTCCTCCGTTATATCATCGGGGTTACACTCCATTGTGATTTCGATAGGAGTCGCTGTGGTACAAGTGTTGTTCTCTGTATCCCATTCTAAACCAATGTGATACACGTTATCTATCGTCTGGAATATCTTTTGTAGACTCTCAAAAGAAAGCTGTGAAGGAGTCCCACCACCCAAATAGATAGTTGACAAACCGCCTATTCTTTCGCCAGAGTTGTTGCTATTCTTCTCCGCACGCAGTTCCATCTCATGGCAGATAGCATTCACATAGCGTTCTTCTATAGAAAGCCTTTCGTCCTTCTTCTTGGCTGGCACAGTCGAATAGAAGCCACAATAAATGCAGCGACTGGCGCAGAAAGGTATGTGAATGTATAATCCTAACATGATAAGTGTATATACGTATATATTAATGTATGCCTTACAAGAATTAATGCAAATGTACTAATAAGTTTTAAAAGATTTCGTTTTTTTCGTAAGAAACTTTGGTGCTTTCGATGAAAATGTATAACTTAGACCGCAGAATTGATGAGCTACGGCTTGTCCCTTGAGACGAAATAAATTATTACTAACAGCTTAAATCTATCAGATATGAGAGTATATCAGACAAACGAGATTAAGAACATTGCCTTGGTTGGCAGTGCCGGTAGCGGCAAGACTACTCTTGCCGAAAGTATGTTGTTCGAAGCTGGTGTCATTAAGCGACGCGGTTCAGTAGAAGCTAAGAATACTGTTAGCGATTATTTCCCTGTTGAACAGGAGTATGGCTATTCAGTGTTCCCAACGGTATTCCATGTTGAGTGGAATAATAAGAAGCTGAATATCATCGACTGTCCGGGTAGTGATGACTTCGTAGGTGGTGCGATTACTGCCCTCAATGTAACCGATGAGGCTGTTATTCTTATCAATGGTCAGTATGGACCAGAGGTCGGAACACAGAACAATTTCCGTTATACCGAGAAACTCAAGAAGCCTGTTATCTTCCTTATTAACCAGTTGGATTCTGACAAGTGCGACTTTGATAACCTTATTTCCACCATGCAGGAGATTTATGGTTCAAAGTGTGTTCCTGTACAATATCCTATCGAAACAGGTCCTGGCTTTAATAGCTTGATTGATGTTTTGTTGATGAAGAAATACAGCTGGAAGCCTGAAGGTGGCGAACCTATCATTGAGGATATTCCTGCTGACCAGATGCCAAAGGCGATGGAACTACATAAAGCACTCGTTGAGGCTGCTGCCGAGAATGATGAGGGCTTGATGGAGAAGTTCTTTGAAGAGGAAACACTGACAGAAGATGAGTTGCGTACAGGTATCCGTAAGGGTCTTGTAACACGTTCTATCTTCCCTGTTTTCTGCGTATGTGCAGGTAAGAGCATGGGTGTTCGTCGTCTGATGGAGTTCTTAGGTAATGTTGTTCCTTTCGTTGATGAGATGCCTAAGATTCATAATACACGTGGTGAGGAGGTTACTCCAGACAGTAATGGTCCAGAGTCTCTCTACTTCTTTAAGACGGGTATGGAACCACATATCGGTGAAGTTAGCTATTTCAAGGTGATGAGTGGTTGTGTGAAGTCGGGTGATGACTTGACTAACTCTGACCGTGGCTCAAAGGAACGTATGGGACAGCTATACGCTTGTGCGGGTGCTAACCGTATTCCTGTTGACCAGTTAAATGCAGGTGACTTAGGTTGTACCGTGAAGTTGAAGGATGTAAAGACTGGTAACACCTTGAATGGTAAGGGTACTGATCAACGTTTTGACTTCATTAAATATCCAAACTCTAAATACTCTCGTGCCGTTGAAGCTAAGAGTTCACAGGAGACTGAGAAGCTCATGGCTGCTTTATTGAAGATGCGTCAGGAAGATCCAACATGGGTTGTTGAGCAGAGTAAGGAGTTGAAGCAGACTATCGTCCATGGACAGGGCGAGTTCCACCTACGTACTTTGAAGTGGCGTTTGGAGAACAATGAGAAACTTCAGGTGACTTTCAAGGAGCCAAAGATTCCATATCGTGAGACAATTACCAAGCAGTCAAAGGCTGAGTACCGTCATAAGAAACAGAGTGGTGGTGCAGGTCAGTTTGGTGAGGTGCACTTGATTGTAGAGCCTTACGCAGAGGGTATGCCTGATCCAACAACCTATAAGTTCAACGGACAGGAGTTTAAGATGAATATTAAGGGACGCGAAGAGCGTGACCTCCCATGGGGTGGTAAGCTCGTGTTCATCAACTCTGTTGTTGGTGGTGCTATTGATGGTCGTTTCATGCCTGCTATCTTAAAGGGTGTGATGGATTGTATGGAGCGTGGTCCACTGACGGGTAGCTATGCACGTGATGTACGTGTAATTGTCTATGACGGTAAGATGCACCCAGTTGACTCTAACGAACTTTCATTTACCTTGGCTGCTCGTCATGCGTTCTCAGACGCTTTCAAGGCTGCAGGTCCAAAGATTCTTGAGCCAATCTATGACTTAGAGGTGTTTGTTCCTGGTGACTATATGGGTGACGTGATGAGCGACTTGCAGGGACGTCGTGCCATGATTATGGGTATGGATTCTGAGGCAGGTTATCAGAAGTTACAGGCAAAGATTCCTTTGAAGGAGCTTGCTAATTATAGTATCTCACTGAGTTCTCTCACTGGTGGTCGTGCAAGTTTCACAACAAAGTTTGCAAGTTACGAACTTGTGCCAAATGATATCCAGCAGAAGTTGATTGCTGAACATGAGGCAGAAGTAAAGGATGAGGAAGAATAGTTCTCCAATTTTAGACTAATATAATTAAAGAGGTTGATTCGAAGACTACATAATGTAGCATTAGAATCAACCTCTTTTCTGTTTATTAGTATGTCAGTATTGAATAATGAATGTGTGCTTATTGGTTCTTAGTTGTTACAAAGATGACCTTCTCCTCTCACTTTTAGCCATTGTGTTAAGCCTCCGCACATTTCGTGTTGATACTCCGCACATAGCGTGCTAAGCCTTAGCACCACATGTGCGCATACTAAATACGATGCAAAGGAGTTGCTAAGTTTTACCAGATTGCAGTACTTTCCCTTATATAGAAACAAACTGCTATAAAAGAAAGAACCTTCTCTTTGTGAGTTATAATGTACCGATAGACTGGATATCCGAATATCGGAGTTAGCAAGGTCATGCAGGCGATATAGATCAGTTTAATAGGAAACGGCTGTTTTCTGCATAAAAACGGCATGAGAATGAGTGCTATTATAAAAGATAAGCTTTGTATTAGATTTTATTGCAAATATATATTTTTATTAAGAATAACGCAAATTATATATTGAAAAACTTACTTCTACAGATAAGCAAAGAGGCTATATCTCGATGAATATAGCCTCTTTATAAATGTCTGAAGTTTAGATGGTTAAACCAACTTACCAGCTAAAATGGAATCTTTTAGACGTTCTACTTGTTAGGCACAGCAAACTTGTCGCCAGTCTGTTTTACCAGTTCGCGCTTAAAGTAGTCGCTGTAACCCGTACGCTTTACATGCTCGCCAAGACCTGTTGAAGTGCGGAGGAACTTGCCATCCTTCTCAGGCTTAACTGCCATATCATTAAACTTCACAATCAGATGGATAGCCAACTGACGCCAACGTGTAATCATTTCGTTACTCTTCTGAATAGAGTAATCGTTGAGATACTTCACTGCAGCTGCCTTGTCGGTGGCATAGAGTGCTTCTGCCTTCGCCTCCACACCCTTTTGTGCTGCGAGGAAAGCGTTGTCAAGTGAGTCGCGCACCTCTTTCAATGCAGGGAAGAGCTGAGAGTAGCGAGGGTAAACCATGTTGCTAACCCAGTTGCATACCCAGAAAGCATTCTTATCAGAGAAGGTTACTGCATCAGCGCCTGGTGTGTTGAAGCACTCTGCACGCTCTGTATTGCTGCAATAGATTGGTACATAAGCAACCATGTTACCATCATCGTTACCGAACCAAAGGACACCACCAATCTCACGTGGCAACCATGAACGGAGCTGTGCAATGTAAGAGAAACCTGTCTGCTGGGTTGAGATAGGGCGTTCGTTGAAGTACTGCTTGCCATCTACCTCAAACTTTAGTGGGGTAGGGCGGTAAGGAGAATCCCAGATACCCTGTGCTATATCCTTATCGAGTGACAGAGGAGTGCCCTCATAGTGGTCGCGCATACAAGCTTCCATCTTAGGTAAGTCAACCTTCTTGTCTGGTGCAATCCAAAGTGGCATATCCTCTGCGTTAGGGTCTTTACCCAACGCCCATGGCAACCAACGTGACATGTCTTTGAAATGATTCAGATAGCTCCATACACGAGCATCGCACCAACGACGGCCACCGAAGTCAGGTGCTGCATAGGTCATCTTCCAGTTGAAGTCCTTATCTTTGCCTGTGAACCAGCCCTTTGAACGTGCAAAGCTGATGCAGTTCTTAGAAGTGATGACCTCTGTGTTGTAAGTTGAGAACTGACCGATGCGGCTCTGGTTAGCATGAGCAGAAACCATACCATCAGGGATGCGGACAGCAACCCACACAACCTTCTGCTTCTTGTCGCCACCACAACCCTGCATCTCGAGCAACCATACCTCGTTAGGGTCAGCAATAGTGAATGTCTCACCACCAGAGTTATAGCCATAAGTCTCAACGAGTGAGGTCATTACTTTGATAGCCTCGCGTGCAGTTTTACTACGTTGCAAGCCAAGATACATCAATGAACCATAATCGATAATACCACTCTTGTCAACCATTTCTTCACGGCCGCCATAAGTTGTTTCACCAATACTTACCTGATACTCATTGATATTTCCAATGACATTGTATGTTACAGGAGCCTCTGGAATAAAACCATGGCTCTCGTGAGTGTCATAGTCAATAATCTCACGGCGGTCACCTTTTGCGTGTGTGCCTGCTGGGTAATGACATAGGTTAGTAAACATGCCGTAATCATCAGCGGTGTAAGTAACAAAGACAGAACCGTCTGTTGTTGCTCCCTTTGTAGCAATGAGGTTTGTACACGCATTAGCATACGTAATCATTGTAAGGAAGAATAGTGTTGCAAATGATTTCTTCATACTCTACAATTTAATTGTTAATACTTTATTTTAGTCAGATATTCTTTCTTATTGTCACGGTTGTCGGTTGCGATAATCTTCAACGTTCGTTCCTTTCCAGTAGGGCGAACGGGGGTGTCTGCGAGGTTACAGAAGAATAGTTCTTTGTTCTTACCGAACTGCAGCAGAATAAACTGCCCATCGAGGTAAGCCTTGTAACCTTGTAAACCGCTACCTGTGTCAGTTATCTTAAAGGAGAGGTTGCGTGGGTTGAGATTCAACTGTGTAATCGTTGGTGGGGTCTCATCGTAAGCAAGGAAGTAGGCATTTGCCAACTCGCGCATTCGTCCTGTAACCCAACCATTCGCATATGTTCCACCGCAATAGGATGCTGGAGTGTCAGCGTTCAAGCTGTTACGCATCGCAACATATAACTTCTTTGGATTATGTATCATACCAGTTGGCTTAATACTTATCTGTGCATAATTGAAGAGTGGATAGGCTGCTTTAGAGAAACTATAAGCCATAGACAGCGCACTGCCTGTATTGCCTTGTCGTAATTGTAGCCAACCGTTCTTAGCAAGTAAGCCCTTCTTGATGTTCAGTCGTACTCCCTCAGCCTCAAAGTTATTATCTTTGGCATAATAGAGTGGACTTGTGCCGTCTGGAAGATGAACTATTGGAATAGCTTCTGGCTCACCCGTCACAGTGAATTCCTTTATTGTTTGATTGCCAAAGACGTCTTTTATGACGTAACGAAGGTGGTAGTCACGTTGCTGGTTGAAGTTGATAATACCCCTGTTAGCTCCTGCATGTAAGATAGGGAGTGTGTTACCGGGTTCGATGTAAGACTTCATAAACCAGATCTTTGTAGAAAGGAAGTGGTCGTAATCGCCCCACGAATTAACCATTCTGTGGCAACTCGTAGGAATATTGTTCACATCAGAGGAGAAAACCAATTTACCATCACAATACAACTGTGTGTATCTTACTCCAAAATTATTATATACAGAGTCCATGTGATCACTGGCTCTTACACCAAAGCCCACCTTTCCCCATGCTTGGAAATGTCCTTTGTCAAATGTGAAGATGCGTGAGTCTGAACTGTGTTGGAATACTCCTTCTCCCGGTTGAGGATAGGATTTAAATGAATAAACAGCAGGAGCAGTCTTGTCTTTAACGATAGCCTTTAAGAAATTGAGTGGGTCGTAAAGGTTTCCATTTGTAGTCTTATGCATCTCTAAGTGGATGTGTGGACCTTGTGATGAACCTGTATTACCGCTAAGAGCGATGAACTGTCCTTTCTTTACAGGGAACTCTCCTGGTCGGAATTTAACATCGCAAGCAAACTGTTGATGCTGGTATTGCCATTTACGAACAGCAGCTTCAATCTGTGGAGTGAAGCGATTGAGATGAACATAACAACTGGTATATCCATTGGGATGAGTGACTAAGATAGCACGGCCATAGCCATATTTCTCAACGATGGCGCTTGAAATATAGCCATCTGCAATAGAATAGACACCAAGATTTACTTCACGTTCGGTTTTGATATCAATACCTCCGTGGAAGTGGTTAGGTCGAGGCTCTCCAAAGTTGCCCGCCAATTGCACTGGAACGTGAACTGGTGAACCGAAAGGGAGTATGGATAATAAAATATTTAATAACAAGCTCATTGGCTATCAGATTCTTTCTTTTTATAGGTGTGTCTGCTGTCTTCCTCGTGGTAAGACTACAGAATCATTTCAGTAATTGCTTGTCTTTGTAGGCTCTGGGCTTACCATCATTGTCGAGGCGTATGGTGATAGTACCTGTTGTCCATTCCGTCATCGGTTCTTCCTCTGTGAATGGATAGGACTTGAGAACAATTCCGTCTTCAATAACGACAATTCCTTGTTCTATAACGCCCATCGAAGTTTCAATGATGTTAGCACCGATACGTCTTATCGACTTTTTCCTGTCGGTCATAACTTATCGGGCTTGGTAGGTATTCCTCGTTCCTTCATTGCGTCAGCGGGTGTTCTTGTTGGTGGTCCTGCAGGCTGATTAGGGTCTGTTGGAGGACTGACAGGTTCACCACCAATCGTTCTAATCGGGTCGGACTCTTTCAAAGAATCAGTTGGTTGTGTTGTCTCCTGCTTTCGAACATGCATACGAACAAGATGGATATTATTGAGAATAAGCATCTTGAAAGTAGTCGTAGGCTGTTGTCCCTTCAACATTAGGAAGTAGCCACGAATGTTCTTGATGCGCAAAGAATCCCCAGCATCAATCGTCATCGTATTGTGGGAGTCTGACGTAATATGCTGGTATTGTGTGACGATACTATCATTTGAATAAGTAACAGCCATCATGATAATCGCATCACGCATACCATCTTGAATGATAAACTGTGAATCGAAACTCAAGAGGAGTCGGTCGCCCTTGTGGAAGGCTGTGTCTGCTTTCATTTCAAAGGACTCACGGTCTACTGGAGCATATGGAGAGAGTATTAATATACGGTTACCACGCCAGATGTCGGTAGTATCTCCCTTTGAAGTAATATCACCATATTGAGCCAACTCACTCTCTGATGCACCCTGCGCACGCGCCTCACTTTCCAGCCGTTTGCTGAGTTCAACATAGATGTCATGTAGCTTCTCGGTATGTCGCATGTAGTATTGAAGAGACTTATCGAACTTCTCTTCCGATACGTCATACTTCTTCATCACAGCGAGTTTAAAAGCTTGTTGCCTGACATCTGTATAGCCTTCACGATTGGCTATTGCCATGGAGAGGTGGTAATCGTAGAGCATATCCTCCATCTCTGAAGGTTGGATATACTCAGAAGGGATAGAAGGCTTACAGCTTACAATGAAGAATGCAAGCAGTAACCAACAAAGAGTGGCGAAGAAACGAACCAGATATTTACTTCTCATTATCTATCTACTGATTATCAGTAATGTTTTCTTTATCAGCAACCTTCTTGTCCTTAGCTGGTACCCAACCGTTGAAATCCTTTCGAAAAGCAAGGATAATCGTAATTACACCCACAGAGATGCAGGAGTCTGCAAAGTTGAATATTGGTGAGAAGAAGGTGAATGACTCACCACCCCAGAGTGGGAACCAGTCTGGGAATGTGCCGTGGAAGAGTGGAAAATAGAACATATCTACCACCTTACCCATCAGTACAGGCGCATAGCCTTCTCCCCATGAAACGAGGGTAGCTGGTGTGGCTCCTTCTATGTAATAGGGTGTAGAGGCTGTAAAGAGCTGACCATAGAAGAGGGAGTCGAAGATATTACCCGCAGCACCCGCAGTTATCATAGACAAGACAACGATATAAGCCATTCTTGCTCCGTGTTTGATACGATTAGAAATGTACCAAATAAGGAAACCAATAGCAACGATACGGAAGATACTAAGGAAGAGTTTGCTTCCTAATTCCATACCCCATGCCATACCATTGTTCTCGATAAATTGTATTTGGAACCAATCGAAGATATGGATAGATTCGCCTAAATTCATATTAAGCTTGACAACAACCTTGATAATCTGGTCTATCACAATCAATAGAATAATTAGCAAGGTGGCTATCAAGCTTTGTTTTTTCTGTTTACTCATTAGTGATTTTTATTTGCCATCTTGGATGCTACGCTCAGTGTTGCATGTGGTACTATGCGCAGTCTTTCCTTTGGAATAAGCTCTCCAGTGATACGGTCAATGCCGTAAGTCTTATTATTGATTCTGACAAGTGCAGCCTGGAGGGCTTGGATAAACTTCTGCTGACGTTGTGCCATCTGTACCAGTTCTTCCTTAGTTTGGTTTGAACTGCCTTCTTCCAACGCTTTATAGGTTGGTGATGTGTCATTAACGTCGTTTGTATTCTTGTTCATCAGAATCTTCATCGTCTCGTCGTAGTCAGACTTGGCTATCGCCAACTTGTCATTTACTATCGTGCGGAACTCCTCGAGTTCCTCATCGGTATAACGCTTCTTAGTTTCCATAAAGTAAAGAATTGAATTAGGTTATGAAAGTAATTTATAATATTTTGAGGTTGTCGAAAGCCTGATAATAGGGACGTGTACAAGACACGTCCACTATTGTTCTTAGCTTATAGATGCACGACTCGTACACCCCGACTATTTCATTTAGCTCTTTTTGATTTCTATATGGAGGTTGAATTCATCAAACTCAACATTTGCCCCATTGTTCTCTGCAAGTGTAATGTCATTAGCGAGAACCTGTGCTTTAATCAGTTCGCCGAATGACTCTACAGCTGCTGCTGCCTCTGCTTGTGGCTCAATAATGACAGAGATGCGGTCGGTAATCTCAAGACCAGTCTCCTTGCGGAGGTTCTGGATACGATTGATTAACTCACGTGCCATACCCTCACGACGGAGTTCTTCTGTCAGTTCAACTTCAAGTGCAACGGTCAAGTTACCCTCGTTACTTACCAACCAGCCTGGGATATCTTCTGAGATGATTTCAACATCTGCAGCCTCTACCTTGATTGGCTGACCTTCTAACTCGAAGTTGAATTCGCCTGCAGCTTCCAATGCAGCAATCTCTTCCTGTGAAAGAGCATCCATACGGGCTGCCACCTGCTTCATCAGCTTACCGAACTTCTTACCCATGACACGGAAGTTACACTTCACTTTCTTAACAAGGATGCCCTGTCCCTCAACGAAAGTAAGGTCCTTAACGTTCACCTCGTGCTTGATTAGGTCTGCTACAGCTTCGATGTGTTTCTTCTGAGTTGCATCGATAGCAGGAACCATAATCTGTGCTAATGGCTGGCGTACCTTAATATTCACCTTACGACGCAGCGCGAGAACCATTGATGTGATGCGCTGTGCCATATCCATGCGTGCCTCAAGGTCAGCATCAATAACAGACTCGTCTGCTACTGGCCAGCGATCCAAGTGGATGCTTTCCAAGTTACCACCTAAGTCTGAATAGAGTTGGTCAGCATAGAATGGAGCAAATGGAGCCAACAGACGTGCAACGGTCATCAAACAAGTGTACAATGTGTCGTATGCACTCTTCTTGTCAGCACTCATTTCCTTACCCCAGAAACGTTTACGGTTCAGACGAACGTACCAGTTACTGAGGTCGTTATTCACAAATGAGTCGATAAGTCGACCTGCACGTGTTGGGTCAAAGTCCTCTAATTCTGCAGTTACACCCTTGATGAGTGAGTTGAGTTTAGAGATAATCCAACGGTCAATCTCTGGTGCATCAGCCTTTACAGCCTCACATGTTGTGGCATCATAGCCGTCAACATTTGCATAGAGAGCAAAGAAACTGTATGTATTATATAAGGTGCCGAAGAACTTACGGCGACACTCGTCAACACCTTCTGGGTCGAACTTCAAGTTATCCCATGGTTCGCTGTTCGTCATCATATAGAAGCGTACAGGATCGGCACCATACTTATTCATCATCTCAAATGGGTTGGTAACGTTACCCACGTGCTTACTCATCTTGTTACCCTTTGCATCGAGCACAAGACCTGTTGAAATCACGTTCTTAAAGGCAACAGAGTCAAACACCATTGTTGCTATTGCATGGAGTGTGAAGAACCAACCACGCGTCTGGTCAACACCCTCGTTAATGAAGTCTGCAGGGAAGAATGCTGGTGGAACAGCTATACCCTCATAGCATGAGTGTACCAACTGATCACGATACTCAGCCTCAGTCTTACCCGTAGCCTTCAAGCCTTCAGCATTAATCTCACCCTCAAATGGATAATGAAGCTGCGCATATGGCATTGAACCGCTATCGAACCAAACGTCAATGAGGTCTGATTCGCGATGCATTGGCTTTCCTTCATCATTTACGAGGACGATATCGTCAACGTATGGACGGTGAAGATCAATCTTATCATAGTTCTCTTGGCTGAAGTCACCAACAACGAAACCCGCTTCTTTCAGTGGATTCTTCTCCATGATACCTGCAGCAACAGACTTCTCAATCTCGTTGTAAAGCTCCTCAACAGAACCAATACACTTCTCGCCACGGTTTTCATCACGCCAGATAGGCAATGGAGTTCCCCAGAAACGTGAACGGCTGAGGTTCCAGTCATTCAAGTTCTCAAGCCAGTTACCGAATCGACCAGTACCAGTTGATTCTGGTTGCCAACGGATAGTCTTGTTCAACTCAACCATACGCTCCTTCTTAGCAGTGTCCTTGATGAACCAGCTATCGAGAGGGTAGTAGAGGATAGGCTTGTCTGTACGCCAGCAGTGAGGATAGTTGTGTACATGCTTCTGAATATTGAAAGCTGTACCTTCCTGCTTCATCTCCATACAGATAATGATGTTCAGGTCTTCTTCTTTCTCTGAAGCCTTCTTATCCCATACGCCATCAGGGTTGAAACGTGGGTCGTATGAGTTCTTTACATAGTCGCCTGCATGATGACCATATGCATTCTCGTCAACACATGCCTTAACGAAGTTCTGGTCTAACTCGTCGATAGTAAAGTATTTACCCTGCAAGTCAACCATTGGACGAGTCTGTCCCTTCTTTGAAATCAGATAAAGTGCTGGGATGTTTGCATCCTTTGCCACCTTAGCATCGTCCGCACCGAAGGTAGGAGCAATGTGTACAATACCAGTACCATCATCTGTTGTGACGTAATCACCAAGGATGATACGGAAAGCCTCACTCTCCATCTCCACAAACTTATCACGACCATCTTCGCTTGCAAACACCTTCTCAGGGTGAGCTGCAGCATAGTCGTTCACAAACTTTGGTGCAAAGTCACCTGTCTGCTCAACAGGCTTTACCCAAGGCATCAACTGCTGATAGTGTAAGCCTTCAAGTTCTGTACCCATCACACGACCGACGATACGATAAGGAACATACTTATCACCACGATCGTAGGCTGGTAATTCGCCACCATCGGTAATCTCACCTTCTGACTTCAGATAGGCAGCTACACGACTTGCAGCCATAACGAGTGTCAACTTCTCAGCATCGTATGGGTTATAGGTCTCAACAATAACGTATTCAATCTTTGGACCAACACAAAGTGCAACGTTTGAAGGCAATGTCCAAGGTGTGGTTGTCCATGCAACAAAGCAAGGTTTACCCCATGTCTCCTTAGGTAAATTAGCCTTTTCTGCCAATGCTTTCCAGTCTTCTGTAGGGATAGCAAACTGTGCTGTGACGGTAGTATCCTTTACATCACGATAGCAACCAGGCTGGTTCAACTCATGGCTTGACAAACCTGTACCTGCACCTGGTGAATAAGGCTGAATGGTATAGCCCTTATACAGCAAGCCCTTGTTATAGAGTTGCTTGAGAAGCCACCACAGTGTCTCAATATATTTGTTATCGTAAGTAATGTATGGATGCTCCATATCAACGAAATAGCCCATCTCCTCTGTCAACTGCTTCCACTCAGCAGTAAACTTCATTACATTCTCACGACACTTATGGTTGTATTCCTCTGTTGAGATATATTTGTCAGATGCGTGGTTGTCGATATCTTTCTTCGTGATACCCAACTCTTTTTCTACACCCAACTCTACAGGCAATCCATGGGTATCCCAACCCGCCTTGCGGTGCACTTGGAAACCTTGCATAGTCTTGTAGCGGTTGAAAGTATCCTTAATTGCGCGTGCCAATACGTGGTGAATACCAGGATGTCCATTAGCTGATGGAGGTCCCTCGAAGAAGATGAACTGTGGATCGCCCTCACGCTCATCAATACTCTTGTGGAAGATGTCTTTCTTCTCCCACTCTTTCAATACTTCCTGATTTGTGCTAACAAGGTCAAGTCCCTTGTGCTCGGCGAATTTCTTTGCCATACTATCTAATTGTTTTGCTTATTTTCTAAATACCTGCAAAGATACAAATAACAACTGAAACTACCAAACTTTTTATTATATGAAAGACAATGCACTTTCTTTCATGCAAAGTATTATTAGTTGGTATCTTTCTTATGGCATTATATCTCATATCGTAAGGATAATTTCTTATAAGGTCAACAAACTCTAATTTTATATTAAGGTGTAGTACATTATTATAATATAGTAGATAAGTATGCGTGCTGTTTGCATATATGTTTTATGGACAATTATAGCTTTTGTTATAGTTCTTGATAGGTTTTAACAAAAATATTGGAAAAAGTTTCAATATTATGATATTAATTGTTATCTTTGCACGCAACAAGGAGAGTTAAGGGTGTAATTATATTTCAAAAGAAGCATATATCTTCTGTTTGATAGACAAATATACTGGATATAAAGGTATTATATAAGAGATTGTTTTCTTTAATCACCTGTTTGTTATTGGACTATTTGATAGAAAGATACAAGTTTCTCTTTGACACTAACTAAAAGAACAAATAACAATATATAACTAAATATTAACTTATTATAAATGAAACTTATATTATGAGTAGAAAATCAGGAGTGTTTTTAATGCTTGTTCTGACAGTTCTGTTGTCTTCCATTTCTATAAATGTAAAGGCACAAGGTCAGGATAATACTAATTTCCAGTGGATTGGTAATGATATCTCAACGGTCATTGGGAATTCAAATACAGACATGAACAAAGTTTATTTGTATAATGTTGGTACTGGTAAGTATTTGAACGTAGGTGATGTTTGGGGTACCTCTATTAATGCCTACAATGTTGGGTTGGAGTTGAAGTTGAACAGTGTAGGGACTGATACCTATACTATTCAGGGTGCGTTGACAACTACAGATGGAACCTATTTGGGTTTCCCTTATGTTAGTTCTGCTGACACTATTCCTGACAAGCAGCCAAGTTGGGATCGTATCTTCTGTGACCGTAATACTACTAATGCGAATGTAAACTGGATTATCAAAAAGGCAAGTAGTTATACTGCAACAAATAAGACTTATACACTGTGCTGTGATAATAGTACTGTTCCAACTGGCTATGAACAGCCTAAAATTGTAAAGGGTAAGCGTTATCTCGTAGTAAAGTCTGATGTATCAAACCCTAATCATACCTTGTATTCTAATCGTACCTTGTACGACTATCCTACAGAAGATCCTTCAGCTGTTGGTAATGAAAATGGTGAATGGAAGTTTGTAACACTTGCTGACTTGAAATTGGCTTTTAAAGGTCAGTTTGCTTCTGCTGAGGCTCCAGCTGATGCAACCTTCTTGATGTCTGACCCTGACTTTGTTAGAAGTCATAGTGGTATAGATAAATGGGTTGTATCAGGTTTTCATTTTTCTAAAATTGCTGCGATTCACAGTTTCAAACAAGAACAGTCAAATACCTATTATGTCGGTGTGGGTCAATTTAATGGTTGGCCAGACCAGTATACAAGAGATTATGGTAGCTACTGGAATGCTTCTATAAGAAATCTTGGTAATAATACGAATGCAAATGGTACTGTCAGTCAGAAAGTGACTACTCTCAAGAAGGGTTGGTATAAGGTTTCATGTGATGGTTTCTTTAGCCCTGGTACTGGAAGTGGTATGAAAGCAAGTCTGTTTGCTAATGTTGATAACACAACAGATGGTCGTTCAAACGTTTCTGCTATGTTAAATACTTTTGGTAATGAATTTACATATAACCAAACTGACTTGACAGAGACTTATAATTCTCCTAAAGCTATTGCTAAAATAGAAAGTCCATACGTAAAGGCAGCTAAGCTTTTTGAAGAGGGTAAGTATAATAACTCTATCCTTGTTTATGTGCCAGCTGATGGTGATAAGTTAAATGTTGGTATTAAGGTTGAAGGTTCTGATAAGCCACTTGACTGGACTGTTTTTGATAACTTCCAGTTGAAATATTGTGGTGATAACGATATGATTTTGGACGAGAGTCAGGCTTCTATTGAGTATCTGAATAAGCAGGGCTTACAGACAACAAATGCTTATACTCTGATTCTCAAGCGTACGTTAACACCAGGCCAGTGGGCATCTATCACTCTTCCTGTAAATCTTACAGCAGCTCAGTTCAAGACTGCTTTTGGTGATCAGGCTAAGTTGTCTACTTTTGTTGGTCAGGATAATACGTTGAAGTTGCGTCTTAGATTTAAGACAGTTGACCTCTCTAATGACAATGATGTTGTTTTGAAGGCGAATACGCTTTACATCATGAAGACCACACGTGCTGCCAATGTTACAACAGGTTCGTACACAAAGAATTTGCAGCCTCATGGTTCATTGACAGTTCAGGCACCTTATTACACAATCAATAATGTAGTACCTGTTAATCTTACTCCTTCAGAGACATTCAAGGAGGCTGCAAAGGCTTCATCTACAGTGAACGGAACTGTTCAATTCTGTGGCTCATTTGTTAGCAAAGCAGGCTTTATTCCAGCTCAGTCTTATGTAATTGGGGCAAAAGACGGAAAGTGGTATTACACAAACAAAGCTCTTAATGTTAAGGGCTTCAGAAGCTGGATAGAAGTTAATGGCAGTGCTCCTGCAAAGGCTCTCTCTATCTTTGTTGATGATGAGGATGTAACAAGAACCGTGACTGGTATTGAAGGTATTGGAGTTGCTGCAGATCGCAACGCTGTTAAGACTCCTGTATACAACCTTCAGGGACAAAAGGTGGCTGAGAATGATTCTCAATTGAACACTTTGCCAGCTGGTGTTTATATTGTAAATAACAAAAAGGTATTCGTTAAGTAATTAAGGTCATGAAAAAAGAATATATAAAGCCTACTACTATAGAGAGTTCTGTATTAGCAGATGAAATCATGCTGAGTCCTTTCTCTAAGATTGATAATACCGGTAATGGTGGTAGAGATGGTGAAATCTTTAAGCCTATTGATGGTAATCCAGAGGATGACGAGGTAGGTGCTAAGCCAGAAGTTCCACTTTGGGAAGTATTTCAGTCTAACGTGTGGGATGACTAATAGTTAAGTGATATGACAGCATAGAAAGGTGGTCTGTTAAGATAATCTCTTTAGTGTGCTGTTGCTGTTAACCACTGAGAAGGCAAGAGGCGATATCAAGTTTATTTTGATATTGCCTCTTTTCTTTTGCTCTTACTGCTAAATTTTAAGACAAATCAGTTAGGAAGGACGGAGTAGAGTATTTTCTTTTCCTCATATAAGATTCTTGAATTGTAAAGAAAAATCACATCTTTGATTTCTATTGATGCTTAATAGGAGTCTTATTAACGCCCTTTAGGCTTGCAAAAGATGCCCTTTAAGACCCTTACTAACGCCCTTTTAAACGCTAATTAGGCACCTCTTATTATGCTGTTTTGGAACTATTTGATTTAGTGGTAGTTACAACTGCATTCGAATGGCTCTTTTTTTGAGTAAAAAGGTGTGCTTTAGAGAAGAGTTTTGTATAGTTTTTTCAGCGTCTTTCGTTGTTAGTTGAGACCTCTTGAAACAAATAACGGATGCACAATTGTGCATCCGTATTGAACCTTTCTGAAACCTATAATAAAGTCACAGTTTATGTTTCTTTATTTATCTTCATTGAATTTGTGGTGAAACTTTGCTGATAGAGCCTTGCTTTAGGCTATCTTTTCTTTGTAGTTATAGCCACAAGTAACGTTGATAAATCTTTATAATTAATGTTTCTATATATGCTTTTGTATTATAAATGGGTATGGATAGCTTTGTCATTTCTTCTATGACTCAGCCCCACTTGCCAATCTTATTCATGGTTTTACCATTGGTTACACCACGCTTAGTGTATTTTGAGGAGGTACTTTAGTTCAGTTCCTCTTTCTCGTTCATTGCCTCAAGGCAGTGAGGACAGATACCTTTATAGTAAAGCTGTGTGTCATCAATTCTAAAGCCCTTACCAATTTCGCCAGTATAGCGTGGCATTTCCATAGCCTCAAAGTCATAAACCTTCTCACAACGCTTGCAAAAGAAGTGTGCATGTGGCTCGGTAACGCCATCGTAGCATACGCGGTGGTCATCAATGGTAATCATTGATGCCGCTCCGTGTTCTGACAACATTCTCAATGTGTTATAAACGGTTGTACGGCTCACCGTTGGAAGTTGCTTCTTTAATGCAAGGAAAACCTCCTCCACTGTAGGGTGGGTGTGGTGAGTAGCGAGATACTTCATGATTGCTACACGCTGTATAGATGGGCGAATACCTAATGCTATTAATTTGTTATATACTGAATCCACTGTTGTCTACCTTTTTATCAATTTATACTAAATATATTTCCACTAATCATAATAAATCACCCGAATTAAAACGAATGATTGATAGAATATCACTGCAAAGGTACGAATTTTGTGAAAAACTGACAAATATTATGTTGGAAAAACTACAGATATTGTTGAAGTAGACGAGTGAACAAGTAGACGAGTGACCGAGTTGCTTGTGAGAAAGACAGGGTAACATAGTAGTTTGACAAGAGAACAGTTTGCTCAGAGAAAGACACAGTAACAAAGGAACGATGAAGGAGTAATAACATAACAAGTAACTTATCCACTTCTTAATTTGTATGCAATAAAATGTGTTCTTATGTTACTTTGTCGTCTTTACAAGTAATTTTTTCACTTGTTAACTTGTATGCATTAAAAGTGTTCTTATGTTACTTTGTCTTCTTTACATGTAACTCGTTCCTTTGTCATCTTTTCATTTGTGTGCTTTGTTAGAACGGATAAAAGTGTTACTTTTGTATTTGATAAATGTTTAAAGTGTATACATAAAGATTATTTAGGATGAAGGAAGTAAGTTACAAAGATTTAAAGTTTAATCCGTTCAACCTTTTAGGAAAGGAATGGATGTTGTTATCTGCTGGTAATGAGCAGGATGGATGTAACACGATGACAATCAGTTGGGGACATATTGGCTGTATGTGGGGTCATAACGACCCAACAGTTGTTGCCTATATACGTGCCAGTCGCTATACAAAGACCTTTGTAGACAAGGAAGATTACTTTACGCTTTGCGTGATGGATGCCTCTTTTAAGAAGCAAATGGCTTATCTTGGTTCTGTTTCAGGACGTGATGAGAATAAGATAGAGAAGGCTGGATTGACAAAGGTTTTTGCTGATAATAGTGTTTATTTTAAGGAGGCTAAGTTAGTTCTTGTTTGTAAGAAAGAGTATGCTGCAGACCTAAAGGAAAGTGGTTTTATTGATAAGGAGGTTTTTGAACAGGCTTATCCTAATGGCGACCTTCATACGATGTATGTTGGTAAGATTGAAAAAATACTCGTTCGTGATGATGAGTATCTTGGTTAGTAAACAAGTGAACAAGTAGACAAGTTTATCAGTTGCTTGTAATAAAAGATGAATTGTAAGAGGCAAAAGGTTTATAAAGGAATGAAAATAGGGTATATCCTTGCGTTTCTATTGCTTCTTGTAGCCTGCAAACCTTATGCTGATTATAAGGAAAGGGGGCATTGGAAGCAACTGAAAGAAAACGAACGTATAGGTTTTTATTGGCGGCATAATGATAAAATCTATGCTGCCTTAGGCGATTCTGCCGTCCTTATCAAGTATGTTAAGCCTATGGAAGATGTCGATATAGCGACCTTCTATGTGAATAAAGAAACTACCAATGGGATGGAGAATTATGCTAAGGATAAGAAGAATGTTTATTATCCTTTGCATGTAATATGCGTTGATGCTGACAGCTATGGTTATGAGTATGCTACAGAGTCTATTGTCAAGGGTGCCTTCCCTTCTTCTTTCAGATATATAGGGGATGGGAAAGGAACTGATGGGTATACGATGTATAGATATGGTAGGCGAGTAGACGAGTGAACAAGTAGACGAGTGAACGAGTTGCTTGTAATAAAAGATGGTGTATCATGGTAATAGACATAGTAACAAAGGTAACGTGATAATTTAATAAGTAACTTGTTCACGTCCTTTGTTATTATGTCTTTTTTTATCTTTTACACAAGCAACTGGTTCACCTATCTACTTGTTTACTTTGTTATGTTGTCTTTTTTATACAGTAAACTTGTTCACTTCTTCATTATTCTGTCCTTAATAGGATAGGTGTTGCGGCTCCGCACATGTGGTGCTAAGGCTTCGCACGAGTGGTGCTAACCAACAGCACAAGGCGTGCGGAGCAACAATACCGCTGTAGAAGATGGGATGTAAGTTGATTGATAGACGAGTTTAAGAGTAGGAAAGTTGCTTGTTAAATTTTCATTTCCTTTTTTCTATCTTTCTCACAAGCAACTCGTCTACTTGTCCACTTGTCCACTCGTCCACTTACTTAATATCATCGTATGCACGAATAGCCTGAAGGAAACGTGCATTGACATCTTCGAAAGTATAAAGACCGTCAGTATTCTGATTGAGACCCTTCAGTTTTAAAGAGAATACTTGTGGAGCATGCTGCAGGTCAAGTAGGGACATCTGCTTAAGTTGGTCTGTACTTTGATAAACAAGGTTTACGGCTACATATGCTTTACCAGCAGCGTCGACCCACTTCTCTAAGACAAGTTTTGAACCGATAGGAGTCTTCTTCTCGATAGAGTTTGGAAGTGAATAGTCCTCAACGCCAAGGGCAGCGTCAACACTTGCGATGTTTGAATCGTGACTTGTTTTATCTGTCCATGCTTTCCAAAGAATACACCATGGTTAAGTGTGGCAATGTAAATCCCTTCACCGTTTTTTACTTGATGAAAAGCTGTTATATATCTGTTATCCATTGCCTTTATCGTATCTGTCTTACCATTTTGGGTATCAATGGATAATAGATAGTCTTGCACGCCAAGGAGTATCTTGCTTTGTCTCGGCAGAAATGCCATAGAGGTGATACGTGTCTTGGTTTGCGCCAACAGTTGTGGACGCTTAAAGAGCTGATTAATCAGGTAATGATTACCAAGATTCAGTCTGAATAGCTGATTATTAGCATTATAGTAATAAATGTCCTCACCATTGGCATACATCTCCTTTGGCAACTCATCATTTTCAAAGTCGTATATCTTCGTTGCTATCTGTTCACCTACTTTCTGGCAGAATAGCTCATGTTGATTATTAACATAGATAAGGGATTTGTCCGAAAGACATGCAGCAAGGACCGGAGGATTAGCGTTAAAGAAGCCGAGATGGTGTGGAATACGCCATACTGCATTCTTTGTCAGTAGCACAGAAAAGCCATTGCCATCGTCTGCAATGGATATCTGATGCGGATTGTCTGGAATATTGTTACGTAATGGAATGGTAACAAAACGCTTTAAGTTGTCTGATAACAGAATGCTGGATGAAGTAATAAAATAGTAAGTTGAACTTGCTTTATAAAAGGATAGAACCGATTGAGGAAGCGAAAAGGTCTTACTATCAGCTCCATTGAAGCCTTCAATCGTCAGCTGATTATCAGATAAGATATAAAGTTTGCCATCATAAATAGCAACACTACGTATATTTTCCCCTTTATGACGCAGTTCTTTCTTCTTTGTTTGGAGGTTTATGCTTATAACACCAGCTTGTGTTGCTGCAAAAAGCCACTTATTTCCAACATGACAGAGATTATTTACTAAGAAAGGTTCATAGTACTGACCTGCCTTTTCTTTATGAATAGGGTAAAGGGGCTTTAATCCTTGCTGCTGTTGATTAAGCGGCATAGAGAAAAGTCCTTGAGAAGTGGCAACAAAGAGTGTACCGTCTGCTATATCAATATTATATGGAGAGTATCGGTTACCTTTGCTTGGAATCTCAAAGGTCGCCTTGTGGACAAGCGTGTCGGCAGCTATGTTCCATAACTGTAAACCGGCATTACGTGATGCTATCCATATCTGATTAGCCTGGTTGGGGGCGCGTTCAATGTCATAAATGCGGTCAAGTCCTGTGTAAAAACGCTTTCTGTTTTGTCCGTCAACATGCCATATAACACCCGTCTCACCGCCAATCCAGTATCCTTTTTTATCTATAGCCAGTGTTGACAAGCGGTCATCATAGTGAAATTCCTGCTCTGATAACGACCGTGAAGTCGTTGTTTCCTTGCAGCTTGAGATGGTAAATAATAGTATCAAGCAAAGGCAGCTACAAAGAAAATGCTTCTTTATCCCTATGTTATATCTTGTAGTCATTAGATTCTACTTTGTCTGCAAAGATAACGAAATACTCTGAGATTGTAACAGAACATCTTATTTACTTTATGGAAAAGTTATGCTTCCGATGTGTTTCTCAGTGTGTTTTATCATAGCGTTTGCTTGCTTAATAATCACTCAAGCTTTCGGAAGAGCCTTTTATTAACGCCTTTTCGTGTCTTATAATGAGCATGATGCCTCCTTCTCTTACCATCTCCAACCAACGTATTGATGCTCCGCACATATCGTGTTAACGGTCCGCACATAATGTGCTAAGGGTAAACACCAATGGTGTTGAGGGTATATCGCTTTGCTATATGTGGTCAAAGTAGATGTAATCCTAAGTTATGTAAACCAAAGTAGGCAATCTCAACTGGCTTAGGTGGTTCTTCTGTTAATAGATAAGAAAAGGGAATGTACTGTAACATCCCCTTTCTTATAATCGTTTATCTCTTTTTATTTTTCAAGATTCGCTGTGCACAGTCTGCTAATACAACAACGGCACCTGCTAAAATACATACGTCCTTGATGACAAGTCGACCTGCACCAGTTAGTAGCGGGAATCCATGTTCACCACTACCTAAGTCTGGAACCCAAACTTCAGGTGTCGTGACAAGGAAGGATAGCGTTCCGAATGTCATGATAATGACCAGTCCAGAGCCTACAAAACCAACCTTTGGGAACCAAATACCCAATAATGTCAAGATACCAAATGACATGATTGCAATACCCAAGCCGTGTGAGAATGTATAAGTGTTGTTTGCCTCATGCCAGTCATGCTTAACCTTATCAAATTCACCCTCTTTGAGTTTATAATCCTTATATTCAGGTGCTTGCTTTGTATAGAAGAAGCTCATAAACGGACTGTTAGCAACGAAAGGTACAATACCCTCTGCCTCATAGTTCCAGAACTTCAAACCACCAATCCATACGAAGATGATAAAGATGGCTATACGTATCAAATGAATACCTGTACCCTTCAGCGATGCTGCGGTATTAAGAACGAAATCTAATAATAATTTTACTTTATTCATAATTTGTTTTTTATTGACTTTATGTCTTGATTTTATACTTTGTACTTGTGGAATTATCCCGCAATTTATAGATTAAGTTTAGTTTTATCCTATTTCTTTAATCTATTTTATCCCTATTATTTGGATTTGTCGGCAAAGATATATATTAATCTTCAAACCACAAAGAATTATATTGTATTTATTTCAAATAATGCTTCAAAAGACCTATTTATCATGCCTTTTACGTCCTAATTACCTAAAAAATACCATGTTTGTGGTAGAGTCTAAAAGCGTTGTATAGGGAAATTACATGTACGTTACAGCATTATTTAAAATGATGTAATTTGTAAATTAATTCATAAGAGTGCTGAAGACTATTTGCAATACATGAATATGGCAAATACTAAAACTCTCCAGCACACTCCAAGTTACTACGGATAAATTCTATCCCTATGCCTTTTTACCAGACACGAGGGTGAAGATGATGAGGATGCCGATGACGAAAATGAAGAGGAAGGAGCCTAATGCACCAGCATAGATTCTACCTGTGTGTACCTCTAAAGCAAGACTCCAAAGCGACATGGGCTTATCTTTCAATTCTTCTGGCTGTTTTGCGAAGGATGAACCTTGGAAATAGGTTGCTATACATTCCTTGTTTGTGAAATCAGAACTATAGCCAGAGATTGTCTGTTCGTCTGGTGCAGTGCCTGGTATGCGGGGAGTAGAGACCATAGCATCATTGTAGTAAAGTACGACGTTATTCTTACGATCCCAGTAGAATAGACCATCGAAGGAGCCTACTATCCATGATTTGTTGTCTGCATGTTGCCAAACATTTTGACCCATAACACTCACTGGGGGTGCTGTGGTGATAGGTGTTGGCTTGGAAGAGAGATTCTTAAGAGAGTAGAAACCTTCCGAAGTCGAGATGAGCCAATCGTGAGCTTGCTCATCATATCGAATCATTCTTAGTTTATCATTCCAAGGATTATCATTGTCTAAAGTCGTGCCAGGCAATGGTTTCGTACTGTTTGTGGCGAGGAGAATCATCAGTGGAGGACGTAATGCCCATCCCGTTATTGCGATAAATAGCGTTAAGGCGAATGTGTAATACCCAATCTTTGTATGCCAAACGACCATTGATACTGTTTTACGACGAATCCAATACCATATACCTGTCAAACAAAGGATAATTAAGACGATTCCAATTCCGTCTACAATGAGCTTTCCTACGGTTCCAAACAGTGCACCACTATGCAATAACCATATTTGACGGAACAGTGATACCTTCCCCTCATTGCCCTCACCAGCTTGTAGTGTCAGACAAGTAAACTTCTTATAAGGTGCTGTAGCATAGTAGAGGTGAGAGCGAGAAAGAACGATGAGCGTATCACCATGGGTGGTGATGTCTGTCAATAGTTCGTCATCCTCTTGCTTAGGTAAGTCTACTTTTTGCCAAGATGCGTTCTTTCCCAGTTTATATAAGTCCATGACGCTAACCGCAAACAGGTCATTTTGTGGGGTTTTAACCATTCCTCGCATCTGTCGATAGTCAGCACCAGCAGGTAGACCTTGGTTATATTCGGTGAAGTGAGAAGCAGTTGTATCAGTTTGAATGACACCCGCTGCGCCATATATGAACACTTTATCTTTGTTTTTATTATCTTTGTAGCGTAATGTTCCGCGTAGTAATCCGTTGTTCCATTGGTTAAATTCATAATGACCAGGCAATATTCCACGGCTTACATTAATATCAGAAAAGAGTTGACGATGATTGAGGACAATACCTGAAAGGCAGAACATTACTAAGAAGAATGTTATGATGATGCCAATCCACTTATGGTTTTTAACCCATGTCTTACGTTTCATATTTTGTTGTTTGTGTTATGTTATTTTTAACTCAGTTTTAAAATGCTGTACAAACTTACACAAAAAAACTGTATTTCGGGGCTTTTTGAGCTATATTTTTGATTCTTCCAGAAGTTGGAGTAGTAAAGTGGAGCTATTACGTAATAAGTCACACGGAGAAATAGAGCGGAAGGACCTAAACTCAAAATCATGGAGTTGATGATGGCTTAAAGAGAGACAGAGGTGATGCGTACAGATTCTTGATACCTTAAAGGAATTCATGCTTTGTACATAAAAACTCGCAAACAACCTCCGTTGTTTCAAGCATCGTCGTTGCTTCAGTAACTTCTATCGCTTTGTTTTGACAATTCTCAGTTATCTCCTTTTCTCTGTGTGATATTTGTTAAGATTCTAAATGCAAAAGAATACCTAACCATTTCAAGTTTCCGAGTACCCCTCTTTGTCCTAATTTTTCATAAACTGATTTTGTAAAGACCATAAAATGGCTTGCAATTAACGCCCTTTAGGCTTCTAAAAGATGCTCTTTAAGCCTCTTACTAACGCCCTTTTGAAGCCTTATTAAGCACCTTTTGAAATCTTAATTTGCAACTACTTGATAGCAAATAACTTGCAAAGGTGATGAAATAAGTCACTTTTAATCCATTTTCCTACCTTTTCTTTAATTTTTTGTCAATATATTTCTTTACCTTTTAGACTAAAATATGTTGCCTATAGGGGTGTTTTCGGGTGTTACTTTTAACTTCGTCTGCTTTATTTCTTCGTGTGATTTATTATGTAATAGGGGTTTACTTTATCACTCCTTATCTTGAAGAATAAAAAAAGAAACCCCAATTAACAGAGCTTTATATAAGTTCAAGCTACTATTAATTGGGGTGTATATTATAAGTTTGAGTTTGTTATGTCTTACTTTCTTGTAACACGAACATATCTCATAACCTTCTTAACGACTACTCTTCTCAAGTCGCTGTCATTGAATTTGGTCTGAGTTAGCTCAAACTCATTGTTGTTCAAGAATCTAATTTGGAGGTTCTTGCGCATCTTACCGTCTATCTTCATAAAGAAACCATCACGGCGGAAACCATAAACACCGATATCGTCATCACGCTTCCATCTGCCATTGTCTTCTCTTTCTATAACGCTCATGGTTCCATCATGGTAGAAATCGAAACGGTGCAACTCATCATCGAGGTCGTTATCATCGTGACCAACAAGTGTACGAAGATTAACAGGCTCACCTGTAGCGAAGTCAACAGGGAGGAACTTATAGTCATCATATCTGTCAATCGTGAAACCTACCTTATATTCCTTATGTGTTCTTGGATTGCGCACAATAGCATAGCTACCCTTATTTGTAAGCTCCCAAGTACCAACAATCTTAGAGTTGGTTGTAGGTGCAGCAGCTACTACGTTGTTATTATCCTTTACTTCATTGTTTGCAGCGTATGAACTGGAAAATGTAAACAGTCCACCTAATACTAAACCAGCACATAAAGCGCGGTTAGAAAATAAGTTTTTCTTCATTGTTATATATTCATTTTTGGATTAATATGTTGCAAATATACGTAAAGAAATTATAATAGCAGGGAAGTGTTTATACCGCTTTAAATGATTTTATAGAATTCATTAACAGACTGCCTCTTAATTAACAGATTTGTTCAAATAGAAACAAAATCTGTTGACTGAGTGCAAAAGGGACGTGATAGCTTCCTATTTCGCAGGTTTATCGCCCATTGTGAAGTCGATTATAGGACCTGATGTTAGCTGTTCATGCTCAAGATAATAATGTGGATAAGGCTGCCCATTCATTGTAATATGCTGAATGAAGCGATTGTTTTTGTTGTTCTTTTCTGCCCGAATTGTGACAGTCTTGCCATTCTCCAACTGTATCTTGACTTTACGGAAGTAGGGTGTACCAATCATATATTGTGTGCTGCCAGGACAAACTGGGTAGAAGCCGAGAGCGGAGAAGACATACCAAGCTGACGTCTGACCATTGTCTTCGTCGCCACAATAGCCATCAGGATGTGCAGTATAGAGTCGGTCCATCACTTCACGCACCCAATACTGCGCCTTCCAAGGCTGTCCGCTGTAGTCATAGAGGTAAATCATGTGCTGGATAGGTTGGTTACCATGTGCGTAATTACCCATGTTCATGATTTGCATTTCACGTATTTCGTGAATTGTAAAGCCGTAATAGCTATCGTCAAAGATAGGAGGAAGTTGGAATACACTGTCTAACATTTCGTTAAACTTGTCGTATCCTCCCATCAGCTTTGCCAGCCCAGCAGGATCATGGAATACACTCCACGTGTAATGCCAGCTGTTTCCTTCCGTGAAGGCATCACCCCATTTGAAAGGATTAAAAGGCGACTGGAAACTGCCGTCTTCGTTACGTCCACGCATCAGACCCGTTTCCTTGTCGAAAACCTTCTGATAGTTCATTGCTCGGAGTTTAAAAGGGTTGAGTTCTTTAGCACTCTTTCCGAGTTTTAATCCTAACTGATAGATACACCAGTCATCGTAAGCATACTCTAAGGTACGGGCAACACTCTCGTTGATTCCCACGTTATAGGGTACGTAACCTAAGCGATTATAATAGTCAAAGCCTTTACGCCCAGTAGAGCTGACGGTTGGATGAACAGCATTAGCACCATGCACAACTGCTTCCCAAAGTGTTTCTATATCGTAGCCACGCAATCCCTTGATGTAAGCATCAGCAACGACCGAAGCCGAATTGTTGCCCACCATACAATCACGATGCCCTGGACTTGCCCACTCAGGAAGGAATCCACTCTCCTTATAGGCATTGACTAAGCCTGCTTGCATCTTCTCATTCATTGATGGATAGATAAGGTTGAGCAATGGAAAGAGCGAGCGGAAGGTGTCCCAGAAACCTGTGTCTGTAAAGAGATAGCCCGATAGTACTTTACCATTATAAGGACTATAATGGATAGGATTACCCTGTTCGTCAAACTCATAGAACGAACGTGGGAAAAGTACGGAGCGATAGAGGCAACTATAGAAAGTACGAAGATGGTCGATATTATCGTCTTCTACCTCGATACGTCCTAAGATATTGTTCCATTCCTTTCTACCTTCTGCCTTCACCTCGTCGAATGTCTTGCCCTCAACTTCCTTGAGATTGCGCTGTGCTTGTTCGTCACTAATAAAGGATGAGGCTACCTGTATATTAACTTGTTCGCCTCGTTTGGTGCGGAATCCAACAACAGCCATGGCATGATTGCTGGTTGCGGAAGTCTTGCCCTCTGATAGTTTCCCATCTTCAATACTGCCAACGAAAGAGAAATCATGGTCGAAGCGCAGTACAAAATAGTTCTTGAAGTTTGCTGGTACACCTCCGCTATTCTTGGTTGTATAGCCTATGATAGTACGTTTGTCAGGCATAATCGTTACGGAAGAACCCTTGTCAAAGGCATCTACAACGAAATAAGCTTCTTCTGTTTGTGGATAGGTGATACGCATTGCAGCTGCACGACTGGTAGGACTCACCTCTGCAGTGACGTCGTGGTCAGCTAAATAAACCTTATAATAATAAGGAGTAGCAGTCTCAGCTTTGTGCGAGAACCAGCTGGCACGTCCTTCCTCGTCAAAGACTTTCTTACCCACGACGGGCATGACAGAGAACTGTCCGTAGTCGTTAATCCATGGACTTGGTTGGTGTGTCTGCTTGAGACCGCGAATCTTATCGGCTCCGTAGGTGTAAGTCCAGCCATCTCCCATCTTTCCAGTCTGTGGAGTCCAGAAGTTCATGCCCCATGGTAGGGCTATAGCGGGGTAGGTGTTACCCGTTGAAAGCTCTGGTTTTGAGGCTGAACCCACTAATGTACTTACGTAATCAACAGGGTTGTTTACTGTGATAGCATGTAGGTGAGCAGTAAATGTCAGCAATAAGAAAACAAGAAAAAGGCTTCTTTTCATCTTTTGATAAGGTTATTTATTTGTATATTTTAGGTTAAGAGTCAGCCTGATAGTTAGGCTTAGTTAATGATAGGAAGTAGTAACGGATTTCTATCGAGGACCGATAGAGCAGTCGTACTTATTTTGTAGCTGACTTCCAAACCCATAATTCGCCCATTTGGAAGCGAACTAATAGCTTTGAGCCTGCGTCCGTTAGCATGATACCTTTAGTTCCTGGCTGTAATAGGAATACCTCTCCATTATTTAGTTGTTTAATGATGGTAGAATCCTTCTTGCTTATCTCGTTAGGAGGGGGCAGTAGGTCAAGGTTGTCCATGTTGACAACTCCCAAACAAGGAATCGTCAGTGTAATCTCGTTTGCTCTGTTACTGATAAAGCCAGCATCCCTTTTGTTTGCATTCTTAACAGCCTGATCGCCATTGTCAGTTATCTCTGTTGGGATAGTTTTAATGTCATGACTGTCTGCTTTCGGTTTATCTTGTGATCCTTTATTACAGCCACTCAACGTAAAGGTAGCCACAGCAAGGAAGGTATAGAGTTTTCTAATCATTTTGTTTTACGCTTAAAATGTAAGTACAAATGTACACTTTTACAAGCATAAAGACAAGAGATGTTGAATAAAAACGATAACTTTCTTATTAATAGAGGGTGATAAATCCAAAGGAACAACTTTATTATTTACAGGGTAAACCTAATGTAAAAGCTGACATTTTACTTATCATGTGTTATTACTAATATTTCGTATTACATTGAAACATAATGCAAAATATCATCTAATTAACTTTATTTTACTATCTAACGCTTGACTTTGTTACGAATTATTCGTAGCTTTGTGGCGTGAACTTTTAGATATATAATTTATGGAGAAACTAACTAAACAAGAAGAAGAAATAATGTTGCAGGTATGGAGTTTAAAAACTTGCACTATCAAAGATGTACTGCAAAAGTTGGAAGATCCTAAACCTCCTTATACTACAGTGGCTTCAATCATGAACAATCTAAAGCGCAAGGGTTATGTAATCGCTGAGCAGCATGGACTGACTTATCACTTTGTTCCGAGGATAGAACAGACGAAGTATAAGTCAGACTTCATGAAAGGCTTTGTTGATAAGTACTTTAAGAGTTCCTTCCGTGAAATGGTTTCCTTTTTTGCAAAGGAGGATAACATCTCGCCAGAAGAACTGAAAGATATTATAAATGAGATTGAAAAGGGGAAAGAGGAGTAGCCGGTAAATACGTATTTTTTCTTTTCTCCAACAACAATAACTTAACGTTTTGACGATTATGATAATGTATTTATTGAAATTGAATATAGCCCTTATCTTACTTTTCAGCTTTTATAAGTTGATGTTCACAGGAGATACCTTCTTTTCATGGCGTAGGGCTACGCTTATCGGAATGTATTTTGTTGCCATGTTGGTACCAGTAATGGATTTTTCAGTATGGCTAAGCAACAGCGAAGGGATGACATCCATTGCCAATGAATATGCAACAGTCGTTTTACCAGCTGTGTCTACTTCCTCGCAGGGTGGTGAAGTCCTACTATGGGAGTTGATAGTGTTGATAGTTTATGGTGTTGTTGCCTGTGTCTTATTACTACGTTTTTTGTGGCAGTTGGTTTCTATTATATTGCTAAAGAACAATAGTCAAAGTTCTTATATATGTGATACAGAGGTTTATCTGTTAACCGATGACGAAGGTCCTTTCTCCTTCTTTGATTGGATATTCATCAATCCAGAGAGGCACAAGAGCGATGAGATTGAGGAGATAATGATGCATGAATTAACACATTGCCAGCAACTCCACTCAATAGACATAATCTTTTCAGAACTATTTTGTATTATCTTTTGGTTTAATCCTTTCGTTTGGTTGCTCAAACGTGAAGTGCGATTAAATCTTGAATATCTTGCTGATAATAGTGTACTTGCTAATGGTAAGGATAATAAAGAGTATCAGTATCATTTGCTTGGACTAACATATAGGAAGAATGTAGCTACAATAACAAATAATTTTAATGTTTTACCTATTAAAAAACGAATCAAGATGATGAACAAAAAAGAAACAAAAGGAATCCTTAAAGCAAAGTATATGCTTTATATTCCATTGGTAGCAATGCTATTAGCTGTAAGTAATATCGAGACTATAGCACGTAATGTAACAAAGCTTACGGCAAGTGTTGAACTTCAAAAAAAGCCAACGAAAGAGTCTGAACGAGTATTTATAGTTACAGAAGTCATGCCTACATTTAAAGGTAATTTAAATAAATGGCTATCAAAGAATCTTCGTTATCCAAAAGATGCAGTAAGTAGAAAAGAGCAAGGACGGGTTATGGTACAGTTTATCATAACGGCTAAGGGTGAGGTTATTCAGCCAGAGATTGTACGTTCTGTTAGTCCTTCTCTTGATAAGGAAGCCCTTCGTGTAGTGTCCAAGATGCCAGCGTGGAATCCTGGTAGAAATGGTAATAAGAAGGTTGCTACAAAGTATACGTTACCTGTTAAATTCTCCTTAGGCTCGAAGTAGAATATATATAGGTGAAAATTATAGTATTCTAAAATGGTTTCTAATGCTGGGATGTACATTATTTTGTGTGTCCCAGTTTTTTTTCTGGTTCTTTACTTAAATGTGTGGATGGTTACCCATGCTTGCTTCTAACAATAAGTTTGTTCCACATCGGTAATAAATAGCATGGTATTTAGTACTTCGCACCAATGGTGCTTACCATTAGCACCATATGTGCGGAGCATCAGCACGACATGTGCGGACTACTATCACGTATCTTAAAAATAAGCACAGAGAGGCGTTGTGGTTATTATTGGGAAGGTTCGTAAGTGGCTAATGGGTAACTAATATGTGTATTTCTTCTTAGACTATATTTCCTTCTTAAATAATAGAGAATGACGAGTATTACATATTTCAGTGTGATATGTAATTAAATAGGATACTCAAATGATGAAAAGAGTTTATTTATACATAGAATGAATAATTATTGTATTTTATGTAGAAATTTAAGAATTAAAGAGGTTCTGATGTGATATTTTTACTAAAATATAACAAAAATAGGATAATTTTTGGTTGTTCTAACAGAAATATATATCTTTGTATCGGAATGTCGGAGATGACATTAAAACTAACTATGTAAACGTTATCTTAATCTACAAGCAGCTGGGAGAATTCTCAGTGACATCTAAATGTCAAGTATGTAATTGATGAGACCCTTGTGTGATATGCGATTATCAACAAGGGTCTCAGCTACTTTAATACTTTGTCAGTCGACGGGTGTTAGTTCGCCAGTATGTGAGTCAATGATAAAACCACGTACAACAATGTCTTTTGGTACGAGTGGATGTTGCTGAACAGTCCTCACTGTACGGCGCACGCTTGCCTCTGTATCATGAAAGCCGTCCAAATATTCGTTAAGATTAACCTGCTGTTCTGCTTCTTTGATAGCCTCATCCGTGATTCCACGCTCACGCATCAAATGTAGGAAATGGTCTACATTCATATTGCAAGCACCACATCCAGAGTGATGGATAATCATAACCTCTTGACAACCCAACTCATAGATAGCCACAAGAAGGGAACGCATTACAGAGTCGTAGGGGGTAAGAATGGTTCCACCAGCTATTTTGATAATCTTTGCATCTCCGTTTCTTAAGCCGAGTGCATTGGGTAGCAACTTCGTCAGGCGAGTGTCCATGCAACTGACAATAGCTAACTTCATATCTGGTTGCCCAGACGTAATAAAAGGTTCGTAGCCTTTTTCAGCCACAAACCTTTTGTTATAAGAAAGTATCTGATCTATCATAATAGAAGTATTATTTTACTACTTTTCCACGATAATATGTGTCAAATGCATCTTCTGCATATCCATCTTTGAGTACTTTGAAGCTGGAACTTCTGGCGTCATTAATCTTTCTACCCATATAATATACTTCGAAGGCATCTTTGCCATATCCCCAGCCTAAGTCCTTAAAGCTACTTGCACGGTCGCTAATCTTTCTACCATTGTAAAGAACTGCATTAGAAGTAACGACGTAACCTTCATTATAATAAGGGTCGTACTCATCACGAGGATTAACTGGATAATCATCAGAATAATCGCCTGGATAGCCACCTTGATAAACACTTCCTGGTACCTTAAGACGGAAGGTCGTTGGGTCAACGAATGGAAGAATCTGTCCTTCAAAATAAACGTTATATCTATCTTTTGCATAACCATAGCCAAGATCAACAAAGGTGCGTATGTCTATTCCCATAACTGGTTGACGACCATAGAATACACCTTTCTTATTGAAAGAGTAAGGACGTACTTGACGTGAAGACTGTGCTGAAGCACTGAGTGCAAAGACTGCCATAAGGACTACGCAACTAAGGCGAAGCTGGCGATAAAAGTTCTTCTTTTCCATAATCATCTTTTTTAGTTATTATCTTAATTGTTATACCGCAAAGGTAATAGGAATAGTTCATTCATTTCATGGAATTACCCTAAATGAAATTAGGGGAATGCCTTTTTATGAGTCGGGACTCCCGATGTGAAGAATTGTCTCTTGAAAAGTGAAGACTCTTCCATGTACATCGTGGAGTGAATTATTCACCTCTTCATAATGAGAAACCCATTGGGTAGAGTAGGGTTGAGGGTGTTAAGCAAGTTCAGCCAACTCTAACCAGCGAAGTTCTAACTCGTCCAACTCATTCTTTAAGATAGGTAAACGCTTGCTCTTTTCTGTAAGTTCGTCTACAGAGAGATTACCAGAGCAGAGTTCTTCTTCAAGTTGTTGTTTCTCTTCTTCTAATTGTGCAATCTTATCAGAAAGCTGTTCGTATTCTCGCTTCTCCTTGAAAGACATCTTACGCTTTGTGTTGTTGCGATAATCCTTCTTAGGGTCGTTCGCTGTTGGGCTACTATTCTTTGATGGTTTCTGCTGTTCTTCTTCCTTAGACTTCATTTTTTGGAAGTCACGGAACTGCGTGTAGTTACCAGGGAAGTCTTGAATCTCTCCTTCACCCTTGAATACTAAGAGATGATCAACAACCTTATCCATAAAGTATCGGTCGTGTGATACGACGATGACACAGCCAGGGAAGTCTTGAAGATACTCCTCAAGAATCTGTAAGGTCTGAATATCCAAGTCGTTGGTAGGCTCATCGAGTACTAAGAAGTTCGGATTCTTCATTAGGACTGTGCAGAGATAGAGCTTGCGTTTCTCGCCACCAGAGAGCTTATACACATAGTTGTGTTGTTGTTCTGGTGAGAAGAGGAAGTAGTTGAGGAACTGTGAAGCCGTCATGTGCTTGCCTCCTCCAAGGTCGATATAGTCTGCTATGTCCGTGATAATATCAATAACCTTCTGGTCATCACGGAACTTTAAGCCTTCTTGTGAGAAGTAACCAAAGCGCACTGTCTCACCAATATCAAACTTACCGCTGTCAGGTGCAACCTCTCCAAGCAGCATCTTTACAAAGGTTGACTTGCCAGTACCATTGTTACCAACGATACCCATCTTCTCAAATCGTGAGAAGTTATAGTAGAAGTCGTTCAGTATTATCTTGTCATCAAACCTCTTTGAGACATATTGACACTCAAAGATTTTACTTCCGATATACACATTTGATGACTTCAAGCGCACCTGTCGTTCTTCAATTCGTTGCTTAGCCTTTGCTTCTAATTCATAGAAAGCTTCCTCACGGTAGCGGGCTTTGTGGCCACGAGCCTGTGGCATACGGCGCATCCACTCTAACTCCGTACGATAGAGGTTGTTTGCACGTGCAATCTCAGCACGGGTATTGTCGATTCTCTCTTGGCGTTTCTCTAAGTAATAAGAGTAATTGCCACGATAGGTGTATATCGTGTTGTTGTCTAATTCTAAGATAGTATTACACACGTTGTCAAGGAAATAACGGTCGTGTGTCACCATAAAGATGGTCTTATTTCCACGAGAAAGATAGCCTTCTAACCATTCAATCATCTCTAAGTCAAGGTGGTTCGTAGGCTCGTCGAGTATAAGGAAGTCTGGTTCCAATATAAGAACATTTGCCAAAGCAACGCGCTTCTGCTGTCCACCACTTAGTTGTCCCATTGGTTGTTCTAAGTCATAGAGCTTCAGCATGGTGAGGATTTGCTTCGCCTTTAGGAGTCTTTCTGGATTTCCTTCATGGTTGAAGCAAGCATCTAAGACGCTTTCTTCTGGGTCAAAATGCGGACTTTGCTCTAACATTCCCACTCGCAAGTCATTGCGATAGATGATAGAACCACTGTCATAACCCTCTTTTCCAGTTAGAATAGAGAGTAGAGTAGACTTTCCTGTACCGTTTTGTGCTACGAGTCCAACATGCTGTCCTTCTGCAATAGAGAAAGAGATATCCTTAAAGAGGACCTGTGCACCGAAGCTCTTTGTTAGATTTTGGACATCAAGATAGGGTATCTGCGCCATAAAGTACTATTATAAAGTCTTATTGATTTCGTCAATATAGTTTAATACTTCTTCTCTTCCAGTCTTGTTTTCAGCTGACGTAATGAAGTAAGGAGGAAGTTCTTCCCATCTATCCTGTAGTTTTTTCATCCAAAGAAGGGCGTTTGACTTAGCCTTGGCAGGTGATAGCTTGTCTGCTTTCGTAAAGATAATAGAGAAAGGAACATTGCTTTCACCCAACCAATCAACAAACTCACGGTCTATCTTCTGCTGCTCATGACGGATATCAATCAGTACAAATACGTTCACAAGTTGTTTGCGTTGGAGGATATATTGGGCAATCATCTGCTCCAACTTATTTCTTACAGTCTTTGAACTTTTGGCATATCCATAGCCTGGAAGGTCGACTAAGTACCACTCGTTATTGATAATAAAGTGATTGATAAGTAGCGTCTTACCCGGTTTTGATGAGGTTTTTGCCAAACCCTTATGGTTGCAAAGCATATTGATAAGGCTTGACTTTCCTACGTTTGAACGTCCAATAAAAGCATATTCTGCCTTTGTATCTTCTGGACACTTTGACAATGAAGGTGAAGATATAGTGAATTCTGAATTCTTGATAATCATATTTTGAAGAGTATGTGATATAATCAGCTTTTCCTGCAAAGTTACTAAAAAGTTAATAGCTATGAATGGTCAGTTGATAGTTTTTTCGTATTTTTGCAGAAAATATGCTGCACTTGGCAAAGTGGAAGCAAGCTTCCTTTGCTCTCGTTTGCGTTATTTTTGCAGAAAAT
>ERZ773024.33-NODE-33-length-43372-cov-12.471847_pt1 | contig 43372 bp, 31 predicted proteins | sample MGYA00511667_ERZ773024 | MGnify/ENA primary metagenome ERZ773024 (study PRJEB29015, sample SAMEA2738117) | human oral metagenome | biome: human oral; feature: human-associated habitat; material: saliva | place: China | collected 2258 ... | reverse complement strand
AAAAGCCTAGGATAGTCAAGATGACACTAACAGCTAGAATTGGGATGAGATACACTTCCCAGCCGACCTTCGGTTGAAAACGGAAGGTACCGGGTGCGATCATCTGAATGAGAAATTGATGGAGATAAAAGCCTGATACCAATCCTACAATCATTCCAATTAGTGACAATAGGATGGTCTCCCGATAGATGTAAAGGGTTACTTCTTTGTTATGAAAACCAAGAACCTTGATGGTTGAGAGTTCCCGAATCCGTTCAGCAACATTGATATTGGTCAAATTATAGAGAATCACAATGGCTAATAGCACCGATACCAGCACCAAAATCGCCATGGTATGATTCAGAGAATTGGCAAAACTTTCAAAGAGCTGAATGGTTGAGGCATTTTGAACGAGGCCACTGACAGCTGCCTGGTCCATAAATTCTCCTGCGACGGTTTCAGTATTGACTTCACTTTTATCCTTGAGTTGAACCAGATAAGTATTCATCTTGGGAGCTTGACCATAAATTTCCTCATAGGTAGCCTGATTCATATAAACAAAATGTCCCACGTAGTGTTCGGTAATGGCTCCAACCTTAAAGGTTTTCCCATCTATTGTAAAGTTGTCACCAACGGAAACTCCTGCCAACTGGGCTAATTTTTCAGTCAGAACAACTCCGTTAGATAAGCTCAGCCTTTCCCCATTTTTTTCTAAGATGACAAAGGGAGCCAGATCATCTTGATCCGTTACCATGATGGTCACTGTCTGAACTCCAGCCTTGCCAGTATACTTTTCCTCAATCTGCTTAGAGTATATCAATCGATAGCTTTCAACTTCATCACTCTGCAATTTTTCTTCTAGTTTTGCCTTATCAGAATATGAAGCTCGAGAATTGACAGAGAGAATCATCTGATATTGTTGCAAATCATTAAACTGCCTGTCAGCCACTCCAACCACAGAGGATTGAATACCAAGCCCTGCAAAGAGGAGGGCTACTGAACCTGCAACTCCAAAAATGGTCATCAGCATGCGTTGTTTGTAACGGAAAATGTTGCGGGCAGTTACCTTTTGGGTAAAGCTCAAATGAGACCAGATAAAGGTCATGCGCTCCAAGAGAATTTTAGAACCCTTGACTGGTAGCTTGGGTAGTAATAATTGCGCTGCTTCTTCATGCAAATCTCTACGAGATACAAGGTAGGCAGGTAAGACACTAGCTACTAAGCTTAGCCCTAGAGCCAAGCAACTATAGGTCCAGTAGAAATATTGCTGACTTTCTCCAACAATCATTCGCTCAGTGATGATATGCGAAATAGTAGGTGCTAGGATGTAATGACCAATCAAAATTCCAAAAAAAGTACCTAGAGTTCCAGCAACCAGACCATAAATCACAAACTTAGCAATGATATCTTTACTATGGTAGCCTAAAGCCTTGAAAATACCAGCATTGGTTCTTTCCTCGTCTACAAAACGGGTCATAGTCGTAAAAGTAACCATGGCTGCAACGGCATAGAGAACAACTGGAAAGATATTACCAACGGCACGAATACTCATAGCCGAGTTACTATACATGAGATAACCTTGGCCAGTTGGAGAACTCTTTCGATTATAGACATGATAGGTTGGCTCTGTTAGAGCATTCACCTCATCTCGACTGGTCTGCCATTTAGCCTTCTCACTAGCAAAATCTGACTCAGCATGACTTAGTTTTTCCTTTTCTTGTTTGACTGTAGTTGCAACAGGAGCTTTTTCATCTTTTACTGGTGAATTGTCTGTTACGACTGGAGTAGGTTTTTCAGTCTCTCTTGGTAGAACGTACTCAGGAAGAGTCACAACTGGTGGAGCCTCTGTTCCAACTGAGCTTTGTTTGCTACCTACCTCAATCACTCGATCTTGAGCTGGTGTTGCTTCTGTTTGGAGAACCTTGCGATTGTCACCGTCCACTTCAACATACTCAACTAAAAGACCGTCTTTTCCTTCTGATAGAATATGCTCTTTTCCTTTGTCTAATTGTGGGTTTTCGCGACGGATAGTCTTGAACGGTACTGGTTTATTGACAATTTCCAAATTTGGAAGTGTAAAGACAAGATCCTTGACTCCTTCTTCAGGACTTGAAGAAGTAATTGGTTTTTCTGGTTGAGTTGGAGTTTCCGGTTGAGTCGGAGTTTCCGGTTGAGTTGGTTTTTCCGGTTGCGCCGGTTTCTCAGGTTGAGCTGGTTTTTCCGGTTGAGTCGGAGTTTCCGGTTGCGCTGGAGTTTCCGGTTGAGTCGGAGTTTCCGGTTGCGCTGGAGTTTCCGGTTGAGTTGGTTTTTCCGGTTGCGCCGGTTTCTCAGGCTGAGCTGGTTTCTCAGGCTGAGCTGGTTTTTCCGGTTGCGCTGGAGTTTCCGGTTGCGCCGGTTTTTCCGGTTGAGCTGGTTTTTCCGGTTGCGCCGGTTTTTCAGGCTGAGCAGGTTTCTCAGGTTCAGCCGGCTTTTCCGGTTGAGCTGCTTCGAGCTTGCTGATTTGTTCGAGAGCAGTTTTTAGCGCTTGATTGACTGCTTCCTGAGTTTTAGCTTCTTGGATTGCAGCAATGGCTTGGTCAGCAATTTCTAATAATTTCTTCTTAGCTTCCTTGTTGGATCCAAGTTCAGCGACTTTTTTCTCGATAGCTTTTGCCAAGCTGTCCATAGCCTTATCGTACTCAATTTCCGGTTGTTTTGGTTCAGCTGGTTGTTCAGGCTGGTCAGGTTTCTCAGGTTCTTCTGGCTGTTCCGGTTGCTCTGGACTAGGTTCCTCTTGGCCTTTTTGATAGTTCTCATCCTTGGATAGGATATCTTGTAGGGCACTGACTGTCAACATGACATCCTGAACATCCACTGCATCAGCACTGAGTTGGTTTCTCAATTTTTCTAGATTTGCTTGGAAAGCTTGGCGTGCAGTAGCCGTATTCTTCAAGCCTGCTGGATCAAAGTTGGACAGATCGTCTTTCCATTTTGAGATAGACTGGATGATATCTGTCTTGCTGTAGAGTTCACTACCTTCGCCACGAGTGATGAATTGGTCTACCTGGATACCGATATTTCGAGACAAATCGTTTCGATCAGGATCTAGTTGAAGGGTGACTGCGTGCAAGTTTTCATCAAGACCTTTTAGGCTAACCAGAGTTTGATTGCCTTGACGTTGAGCAGCGTGACCGCTAAAGTATTTCTTGCCCTCAATAGTCGACGCATTTCCCATGCCGTCTTGGTAAGGAACTTCTTTGCCATCTAGGAAGACTTTGTAGATACCATGATTTGGATCAACATAGCCCTTGATATCAAGTCCAGTACCGTAGAAGTAGGCTGTGACAGTTGTCTTTTTCTTTTGTTCATCAGTTAAGCGACCAAAGGAAGCCCAAGACTCCGTTTTTTGGTACTTGTCTGCTGAATTGGTTTCATGGTGCCAGCCAGGACTGTAATCCAACTGACTAGCTTGGTCATCATAACTTGTTTGATCCTTGATCAGCAATTCAGCTTTCATCACTTGGATGGTTGCATCGGTAGCAAAACCGAGTAAAGCACCATCAGAAACAGAAGTGAGCTTGGCTTTGAAGTCAAAGATAGAGTCGGCTTGTTCTGTAAAGTCAATCGTTGGGATGGTAACAGTCTTTTCTGTTTCTCCATCTTCAAAAGTCACATCTTGAGTTGTATCTTGGTAAACTTTACCGTGAACCCCAGTTCCAGGTTCTGTGATGAAGCGAACAGTAGCAGTTCCCTTGCTTCCACCAACACGTTTAATTTTAACAGTGACTGGTTTTCCTTTTTCGACTTCGTAAGAAGTTGCTTCAAGCTCAAACATACCCTTGCTGTTATTGTTTAGAGTGTAGATTCCTTCTGTAGCAATTGGTTCACCTGTTTTATTAACAAGGGTAATGGTATGTTGGCCAGGTGCTAAATCGTCTGTTTCATATACTTTTTGGCTGCGTTTACGGCTAGTGTTCTTAGTTTGCACATCCGCAACTTTTTGGCCATCAACGTAGACGGACATTTCTCCATGACCTGGGTCAACTGTAGAGACGACATAGGCCTTGGTTCCTGTGAAGGTATAGCTTACTTTGGCATCTTTTTGATTGGTCCACATAGAAGTGCCACGAACACCTTCAGATTCATTGTACCAAGTTGTACCGGCTGTATCCGCTGTTGTATTTGAGTGGTATTCAAGTCCAAGAGGGTAGCCGTCTGTCTTTTCGATACTACTTGGTGTCTTGTAGACTGAGAAGTTGGTTAAGATTGGAGTTGCTTGAGCTCCGGTGATGGTTACACGGATTTTTTGTGCCTCTACAGGCTTGCCTTGAATCAAGCGACGGTAACCAACAGTTGAACCTTCTCCGTAAGTCACCCAGCGACCGTTGATTTCGACTTCAATCTTGAAACCAGAGATACGCTGACCTTTGGCGATGTCTTCCTTGAGTTCGACAACGTCAAAGCGTCTCTTTTGTCCCAAATCGACTGTGAAGCTACCTGTTGTGGCATCATTTGAAAGAGCCCAGCTAGTATCATCTTTACCGTCTGTAAGGTGGCTTTCTTTGTAGAGATGGTTCTGACGAGTCGAGCTTGCTGTTACAGTTGCTCCTTTGGCAAAGTCAGTCGCATACATTTGATCTAGAGTCGCTTTGAATTCTTTCAAGCGAGCCACGTCAGCATCTGCGAATTTACCTTCTTTGTTTGGTGGAATGTTGAGAAGAAGTGGCGTTCCACGACCAACAGACTTGAAGTAGATATCCATCAATTCTTTGAGGGATTTTGGTTGCTGGTTATCGTGGTAGAACCAGCCAGAGCGGATGGAAACATCTGCTTCTCCTACAGAGTACATATCTCCGTCAGGGTCACCGTGGTTAAGGTATTCGTTCTTAACATTTTCGGTGATGTTTGCTTTCTTGACCTTATGCCATACAGGGTCACCGGCGATACCACGCTCATTTCCAATCCAACGGATACTTGTTGGTTCGGCAGAGAAGATAGCGATATCTCCTTCAGCTTCCTTGATGTATTTGAACCACTCATCAAAAGTGTAGGTTACTTTTTGGGCACCGCTACCGCGTGCTCCATCCATCCAAACTTCGATAAATTTACCCTTATTACCGTATTTTGGATTACCAAGGATTTCTTTTAGTTGATTGAGGTAGTATTCGTTGTATTCTTTTTGAGTAGCTACCTTATATTTAGGGCTATTAACATCCCATGGTGATAGGTAAACACCCATGTTCATATCGTATTTAGTAGTCGATTTAGAGATTTCTTCTAAAAGGTCACCCTTTCCATCTTTCCATGGACTTGCAGCTACGGTATGATTTGTATATTTAGATGGGTAAATAACGAAACCATCGTGGTGTTTGACAACCATAATAGTTCGTTTAAAGCCAGTTTCCTTTAGAGTACGGATCCATTGATCTGTATCTAAGTTAGTTGGATTGAAGTTTTTAGGGTCTTCATTTCCGTGTCCCCATTCAGAATTAGTATAAGTATTCATACCATAGTGGATGAAGGCGGCTAATTCTTCCTTGTGATAATCAAGTTGAGCCTTGCTTGGAAGGGGACCGTGATTTCCAATTTCTGTTTCCTTATCTTCTGGATGAGCAGCAGGTAAAACAGTTGAAGTCGGATTAGAGCTATCAGAGATTTTTTCGTATTCAAAGACGATATCATTCACACCCTTGTGCTGGATGCTGGCTTCTAAGCGTGGAGTGATTGCGCGGTATCCTGCGATTTCTTTTGCTTCAAAAGTGTTTACAAAGGAAACATCGTATTCTTTTCCGTCATTATTATCAGTAACAACATCTGCTAATTCTTGCTCTGAGCCTTTCAAACGATAATGAATGGCAAATGAACCTTTATTCACTTTATAAACCACCTTGATGACCCGTGTTCCTGGAGCTGTTTTGCTGACGACGTTGTAGGTCCACTCATCTTTGAGTTGCTTGTTGATTTCGACGCCATCAATAGAGACGATCTGGTATTTCTCTTGATTTTTTGTATAGAAGTCAGTCTTAGCGATTTCTTTTTTGAAGTTATAATCAAAAGCTGTTCCAACTTCAGTTTTTTCAACAAAAGTATCATCAGTTTTGATTGGATTACCAGTTTCATCTACGTGTTGAACAACTACACGTCCGTAATCGATTCCTTTAATGAGTGTCGCAACACCATTTTCATCGAAAGAATATTGATTTTCGCCAATAACAGCCGTTTTATTTCGGAACATTTCTCCTTCAGGAGTAAAGTAATATCGTTTTCCGTTATCACCTTGGTACCAACCTTTGACGCCATATTTTGCGATAATATCTTTTACCCATTTGACTTGCTCAGGTGAGAGGACGATTCCGCCGCCGAAACGGTCTTTGTCGGGGATGCCGTTTTCAATTGTGCCGTGTTGGTGAACACCGACTACTTTACCATCACCGTTGATAATACCAGCACCTGAAAGGCCTGAAACAGAAGTCATATGATAGGTGATGCCTTTTGAGCCTTTATCATCATAATTATCAACAGATTTCACGACACCATCAGCCTTGTAAAGTTGACCAGCTACAATTGGTTTTTTGAGCTCAGGTGAGCTTGAATCAGTTGGATACCCAATCGTGCTAACAGGGTCCCCTGGTTGATAGGTTTTGTTTTCTGCCAAAGGAACAAAGGTGGCAGCTTTATTTGGACTAGCGATTTGAAGAGGAACAGGTGCTACAACAGCAGCCAAGTCATTTTGATATCCTTTTCCAAATTCTTTCTTGTTCCAAAAATGAATATCTTCTTCTTTGAAAAGAGTAGTATTACCCGTTACAGGCTGAGAATTGCGAACAGCAGAATTAGAACCGAGGTTATAGTAAAACTTAGCAGAATCTCCGCCTCGAATATGTCCTTCTTTTGTATCACGGTTTGATTCTAAAAAGTTGTGGGCAACAGTCAAGATGACATTTGGTGCCACAAAAATACCAGAACCAGACACGATATAGCGTTGGGAACCACCATTGTAAATAGTGTAAATCATACTAGCAGCAGTAGCAGGTTGTCCTTCATAAGGGACGTGCTTCAAATCTAGACCACCGTTGATAATTGCACGATTACCATTTTCAGCTTCTTTTGGAAGTTCTTCCTTGTTTTTTAGAATGCTTTCTGTCTCAACTTTAGGACTATCCTTCTTGTCTACGATTGCTGAAGTATCTATGTTTTTCACGGGTGCATCAGGATAAGCTTGATCGTGGATTTCTTCAGGAAGCAAGTCAGTAGTTTTAGTATCTGCTACAGATTTTTCTTCTACTGGTTTAACAGTTTTTTCTGATTTCTCTGCTTGCTCTGACTCTTGAGGTGTAGAAATTACAGGACTTTCATTTTTGACTTCTGGTTTGGTTTTTTCAGCTTCGGCCAATTTTTCTACATTTGGTTGAGAGCTTGTAGTTTCAATTTTTGCTTCGTCAGCTAGTGCTGTACCAGATGCAAAAAAAGCGAGCCCAACCATAACCGAAGCAACTCCAACGGTTAATTTTCTGATGCTAAAAGTTTGCTCTTTTTCAAAAAGGTATCGATTCATAATGTACTCCTAGTTTGAATCAAGACAGTCAGCTACTGTCTGAGCCCAAGTATGACTTGGAAACGATTTTCTTTAGCGATAGTTAGATTTTGTGCAATAGTTTGAGACTAATTACCCCCTCTGTTTAAGCGCTTTCATTTTAGAATAAAAAATTAAAATTGTTATCTTAATCTTTAAAATAACCTAAAAACCTTAACATAACAAATATACTAAATTGTTCCAAGAAATGCAATAGAGAAAGTAAACCTAATTTAAAGAAATTCTTTCACTTTTTAAAGAAAAAAATACATCCTTTCAAGAATTAAACTGAATGAAAGAATGTATTCAAAAAAAGTCAGAGTAATTTTTGTATCGCCTCTTCAATTTGTTTTGGGTCTGTTTTTGAAGAAAAGCGTTCAAAAACCTGCCCATCTCGACCGATGAGAAACTTAGCGAAATTCCATTCGATTCGTTTTCCTAGTGGACCAGATTTCTGGTCTTTCAACCAAACATATAGAGAATCTGCTTCTTTGCCGTTGACCTTGATCTTGGCAAAACGTGGGAAGGTGGTCTGATAATGTAGGCTACAGAAGGCGTTGATTTCCTCTGCGCTACCTGGTGCTTGTCCCATAAACTGATTGCAAGGGAAGTCTAAAATCTCAAATCCCTGATCTTGATAGCGGTCATAGAGTTCTTGGAGTCCTTGGTACTGGGGCGTTAAACCACATCCGGTAGCAGTATTGACAATCAAGAGAACCTTACCACGATAGGCATCTAGTGGAGTTTCTTGATGGTCTTGGTTCAAGACTGAAAAATCGTATAGTGAAGTCATTGCTTGCTTTTCTCCTTCTGTTTGGTATTTTTAGGAGTTTTCTCCTCCTGTAGTGATAGAAATCCGTAGGTCAGGGTTCCAAAAATGCTACCGATAATCAGGCCATACATCAGCAAAGGAACACTTTTATCGAATTGCATGAGCAACTTCACAAAATCTGGAAGGGACATCTGCTGAACGAAGACCTTATGAAAGATGAGTAAGGTAAAGAGACCAATCTGAAGACCGATAAACACAATCCAACTCCTAAATTTGATTTGGGCTTTGCTGTAGGTTTTGAGGATGATTTCTGATTTGTCATCCTTTTCAAGATGAAGCTCTTGGACGGCTTTTTGAGCTTTTATACTCATGAACAAAATGAGTCCAAAATAGATGTAGGGCATAACATTTCGAACAATTTCTATAAAGCTTCCGAACAAAATATAGAATAGGAAGAGAATGAAGGAAGAGTAAAAGATTTGGATCATGGAACGGGCGCAAGCCTTGTAGATAACCTCTTGACGGCATTCATCAAAAGGCCCTTGGATATGAAAGAAATTTCGAAGTAGGCGAGTTGTTAAGTCTTCTTTTTTCATGGGTGATTTCTCCTAAATGAACGATGTTATTTTGTTTCTTTTACGAATTGATAGAGATAATAAAGATAAGTAATAGAAGAAAGGATAGCGATAGTTAGCAGTATATAATATTTCCAATTGCTTGAAATGAGCGTCAGCTGTGGTAAGGATAGAAAGGATAGAATCATAAAGCATAGTGCTAGGTTGAGTATGCGCGTTTTTTGGGAATCTATCTTTAGATAAGTCAATCCTTTGTTGAGGGCTGGAACAAAGACTGGAAGGAGGACTATATCGTAGATTGGCAAGTTCCCTGAAACGATGATGAAGATGAGCAGAGAACTGAACAAAAGATGATAGGTAAGTAAAGTTAGTAATGATTTCATAGGTACCTCCTAATCCTGGTCTTTTTTAGCTCTTGCAATACGAAGTGAGTCGACAATATGCATCATCACTCCGAAAAGAAAGCTCCCAGTATAGTTTTAAAAATATGTTTTGTATTTAGAAGAGAACTGATAAAATTTGGATTTTCACTTGTTAGGGTATCAATGAGTGGAATTATAAAAAATATCACTGTTCCATAAATCGAACCTGCTTTTAGACCAGGATAACGTAACTGTTTCTTTTCTTTTTTCATGAGTTTCCTCCTAATCTTCATCTTGATCTTTCTTGGCTTTTGCAATGCGACGGGAGATGAGAATCTGTATAACCACTCCGAAAAAGACAGACTGGAGGATGCTTGAAAAAATATTTTTAAAAGCGAGAAGTGACTGAAGATAGTCCTGACTCTCACCTAGCAGTATAAGGAGAAGAGGGGTTGAAAAAAAACTCATTAATCCATAGACTATTCCAGCTTTCAGACCAGGGTAATGTAGTTGCTTACTTTCTTTCTCACTCAGCATATCTGGATCAATAGCTGTAATCCCTGTTTTTTTCATTTGGTAGGTGACATAGCCAGCAGCGATGAGGGCAATCACTAAAATCAGAGGAGGATAGATTAGAGCCACTTCTTGAGGGTATTTATAGGCCAGAAGGAGTGGAATAAGATTTCCGAAAATCATCAGATAAAAGAGGATGATAAAGACTTGGTTACCGATACGATCGGCCTCACGCCGTTTGTATTCGTCGAGAGGGCCAGAAATTCCGTATATGCGTTTGATGAGTTTTTCAGTGAAGGTTTCTTTTTTCATAAGTTTGCTCCTTTTTTAAAAATCTTCCTCCCAAAAGAGACTGTTGAGGTCAGTTTTGAGGCTGCGGGCGAGATTGAGACAGAGTTCCAGGGTTGGATTGTACTTGTCGTTTTCAATCATATTGATGGTCTGTCTCGAGACACCGATATCCTTGGCGAGTTCGAGCTGGGAAATGCCCAGTTCCTTGCGAAATTCTTTCACACGATTCATCTGGACTCCTTTCTGATTTGTGTCGCATATATTTGACTATATTATATTCTTCTATGAAATAGATGTCAAGCATATTTGACATATTTCTTAAAGAAATCTTACTTGTTTTTGGTCTATTTGTCTGACTAGTGCAAGCTAGTCAGATTTGTGGTAAAATAGATAAGATATGACAAAAGAATTTCATCATGTAACGGTCTTACTCCACGAAACGATTGATATGCTTGATGTGAAACCTGACGGTGTTTACGTTGATGCGACCTTGGGTGGAGCAGGCCATAGCGAATATTTATTAAGTAAATTAAGTGAAAAAGGCCATCTCTATGCCTTTGACCAGGACCAGAATGCCATTGACAATGCGCAAAAACGTTTGGCACCTTACATTGAAAAGGGGATGGTGACTTTTATAAAGGATAACTTCCGTCATTTACAGGCACGTTTGCGCGAAGCTGGTGTTCAGGAAATTGATGGAATTTGTTATGACTTGGGAGTGTCTAGTCCTCAATTGGACCAGCGTGAGCGTGGTTTTTCTTATAAAAAGGATGCGCCACTGGATATGCGGATGAATCAGGAAGCTAGTCTGACAGCCTATGAGGTAGTGAATCACTATGACTATCATGACTTGGTTCGTATTTTCTTCAAGTATGGTGAGGATAAGTTTTCTAAACAGATTGCGCGTAAGATTGAACAAGCACGTGAAGTCAAGCCAATCGAGACAACGACTGAGTTGGCAGAGATCATCAAGTCGGCTAAGCCTGCTAAGGAGCTCAAGAAGAAGGGCCATCCTGCCAAGCAGATTTTCCAAGCTATTCGGATTGAAGTCAATGATGAACTGGGAGCTGCAGATGAATCTATCCAGCAGGCTATGGATATGTTGGCTCTAGATGGTAGAATCTCAGTGATTACCTTCCATTCACTAGAAGACCGCTTGACCAAGCAATTGTTCAAGGAGGCTTCAACGGTTGAAGTTCCCAAAGGTTTACCTTTCATCCCAGATGATCTCAAGCCCAAGATGGAATTGGTATCCCGTAAGCCAATCTTGCCAAGTGCAGAAGAGTTAGAAGCCAATAACCGCTCGCACTCAGCTAAGTTGCGCGTGGCCAGAAAAATTCACAAGTAAGAGGAAAAAATGGTAGATAAGAAAGAAACAACCAGTCAATTCTTGCAGAATCGTATCAAAAAATTCTCACGTGTGGAGAAGGCTTTTTATCTTTCCATCGCATTTACAGCTCTCGTTTTAGCAGTGAGTATCATCTTTATGCAGACACGACTTTTGCAAGTGCAAAGTGATTTGACGAAAATCAATGCGCAGATAGAGGAGAAGAAAACAGAGCTGGACGATGCCAAGCAGGAAGTGAATGAATTGATTCGTTCAGAGCGTTTGAAAGAGATTGCAGATAAAAAAGATTTGAAATTGAATAATGAAAATATCCGAACAGCGGAGTAAGATATGAAATGGACAGAAAAAATAACCCGATTTGCGATCAAAAATCGTAAATCTCCAGCAAAAAACCGTAGGATAGTTGGTAAGTACCTCAGCTTTGTAGCGGTTGCCCTTTTTGGTCTCTTTTTGGCCAATTTTGCTTATATTATCGCGAAAGGTAATATATTTGGTACTGACTTAGTAAAAGAAGCTAAAAAGGTTCACCAAACAACCCGAACAGTTCCTGCCAAGCGTGGAACTATCTATGACCGAAATGGAGTGCCTATCGCAGAAGATGCGACCTCTTATAACGTCTATGCTGTTATTGACAAAAAATACAAGTCAGCAACGGGTAAAATTCTTTATGTAGAGGATTCGCAGTTTAATAAGGTAGCTGAAGTCTTCCATAAGTATTTGGATATGGATGAGGCTTATGTGAAAGAGCAACTGGCTCAACCAAATCTGACCCAAGTTTCCTTTGGTGCAAAAGGAAATGGGATTACATATGCCAATATGATGGCTATTAAAAAAGATTTGAAAGATGCTAGTGTGGAAGGGATTGACTTTACAACTAGCCCTAACAGAAGCTATCCAAATGGACAATTTGCTTCTAGCTTTATTGGCTTAGCCCAACTTCATGAAAATGAGGATGGTAGTAAGAGTTTGTTAGGGACTTCTGGTTTGGAGAGTTCTTTAAATACCATTCTTGCTGGGACAGACGGTATTATTACCTATGAAAAAGACCGTGTAGGAAATATCGTACCAGGTACAGAACTGGTATCGCAACAAACTGTGGATGGCAAGGATGTTTATACAACATTGTCTAGTCCGCTACAATCTTTCATGGAAACTCAGATGGATGCCTTTCTAGAAAAAGTAAAAGGTAAGTATATGACCGCGACCTTGGTCAGTGCAAAGACCGGTGAAATTCTCGCTACCACCCAACGACCTACCTTTAATGCAGATACTAAAGAAGGAATCACTGAGGACTTTGTTTGGCGTGACATTCTTTATCAAAGTAACTATGAACCAGGATCAGGCATGAAGGTTATGACGCTTGCTGCTGCTATTGATAATAATACCTTCCCAAGTGGAGAATACTTCAATAGCAGTGAATTTAAAATGGCGGATGCGACGACTCGAGATTGGGATGTTAATGAAGGTTTGACTACTGGTAGTATGATGACTTTCTTACAAGGTTTCGCTCACTCCAGTAATGTTGGAATGAGTCTACTTGAACAAAAAATGGGAGATGCTACTTGGTTGGATTATCTAAAACGCTTTAAATTTGGGGTTCCAACTCGCTTTGGCTTGACAGATGAATACGCTGGTCAACTTCCAGCTGATAATATTGTTAGTATTGCTCAAAGCTCATTTGGGCAAGGAATTTCAGTGACACAAACACAAATGCTTCGTGCCTTTACAGCTATTGCTAATGATGGAGTTATGCTGGAGCCAAAATTTATAAGTGCTATTTATGATACTAACAATCAGTCTGTACGTAAGTCACAAAAAGAAATAGTAGGAAATCCTGTTTCCAAAGAGGCAGCAAGCACAACTCGAAATCACATGATCTTAGTTGGGACGGACCCTCTATATGGAACTATGTATAATCACTACACAGGAAAGCCAATTATAACAGTTCCTGGACAAAATGTAGCAGTTAAATCCGGTACGGCTCAAATCGCTGATGAGAAAAATGGAGGATACTTGGTTGGTTCTACCAATTATATTTTCTCAGTTGTGACTATGAATCCTGCTGAAAATCCTGATTTTATCTTGTATGTAACGGTTCAACAGCCTGAGCATTATTCAGGTATCCAGTTGGGAGAATTTGCCACCCCAATCTTGGAGCGGGCTTCAGCTATGAAAGAATCTCTCAATCTTCAATCTCCAGCCAAAAATTTAGATAAAGTTACGACAGAATCTTCTTATGCAATGCCTAGCATCAAGGATATTTCACCTGGTGAGTTGGCGGAAGCCTTACGCCGAAATATTGTGCAACCAATCGTTGTAGGTACTGGAACAAAGATTAAAGAGACTTCTGTAGAAGAAGGGACCAATCTTGCACCAAACCAACAAGTTCTCCTTTTATCGGATAAGGTAGAAGAAATTCCAGACATGTATGGCTGGAAAAAAGAGACTGCCGAGACCTTTGCTAAATGGTTGGATATTGAACTGGAATTTGAAGGTTCAGGTTCCGTTGTTCAGAAGCAAGATGTTCGGACTAATACAGCTATCAAAAACATTAAAAAAATTAAATTAACTTTAGGAGACTAATATGTTTATTTCCATCAGTGCTGGAATTGTGACATTTTTACTAACTTTAGTAGGAATTCCGGCCTTTATCCAATTTTATAGAAAGGCGCAAATTACAGGCCAGCAGATGCATGAGGATGTCAAACAGCATCAGGCAAAAGCTGGAACTCCCACAATGGGGGGACTTGTTTTCCTCATTGCTGCAGTTGTGGTGAGTTTCCTCGTTGCTCTCTTCACCCAACAATTAACTAACAATGTTGGTATGATTTTATTCATCTTGGTCCTTTATGGACTTGTCGGATTTTTAGATGACTTCCTCAAGGTTTTTCGTAAAATCAATGAGGGGTTAAACCCCAAACAGAAATTGGCTCTTCAACTTCTAGGTGGTGTCATTTTCTACCTTTTCTATGAGCGTGGGGGCGATATGCTCTCTGTCTTTGGCTATCAAGTGCATTTAGGGATTTTCTATATTGTCTTCGCTCTTTTCTGGCTAGTCGGTTTTTCAAACGCAGTCAACTTGACAGATGGTATTGACGGTCTAGCTAGTATTTCCGTTGTGATTAGCTTGTCTGCCTATGGAGTTATTGCCTATGTGCAAGGTCAGATGGATATCCTTCTAGTGATTCTTGCCATGATTGGTGGTTTGCTTGGTTTCTTCGTCTTTAACCATAAGCCTGCTAAAGTCTTTATGGGGGATGTGGGAAGTTTGGCCTTAGGTGGAATGCTGGCAGCTATCTCTATGGCCCTCCACCAAGAATGGACTCTCTTGATTATCGGAATTGTTTATGTCTTTGAAACAACTTCGGTTATGATGCAAGTCAGTTATTTCAAACTGACAGGTGGTAAACGTATTTTTCGTATGACGCCTGTGCATCATCATTTTGAGCTTGGAGGATTGTCTGGTAAGGGAAGTCCTTGGAGCGAGTGGAAGGTCGACTTCTTCTTTTGGGGAGTGGGACTCCTAGCAAGTCTCTTGACCCTAGCCTTTTTATACCTACTGTAAAAAATAATCTAGTGTTTCGATTGTATGACACGAAAACGGACAATAGTAACGTATACAGATAGTCTAGTAGATAATATAAAGGAATAAAAATTTCTAAAATAATGATATAAGATACTTACTCAAAGTATAATACGAGTTAAGTAATAGAATGTGTCTAATGTCCGATTTTTTTAGAAAATCTAAAAAATGATTGAGTAACATTATTATCATCAGGGTATATTTAGTTGGAATCTTGCAACAGAAATTCAAGAAAGTGAAGAGTTCATTGTACTAAATTTCAAAAAATTTAAAACTGAAATATTTAATATCATGATAGACTAAAAGAGAGAATCAGTGTGATTCTCTCTTTTTTTATTATGTGACGATTAGTCCGTCTCGCTCCTCTAGGTGCGAGACAAAAAACCACCCGCTATGCGGGTGGTCATGATTATATTTTTATAAAGAAATTATTTTTTCTCCTTTGTTAACCAGTAGGTAATTCCAGCTGATGTAATTCCAGAAACAACAACAGCAACAATTACCCATAATCTGTTGTTTTCTACAGAAATAGGCGTAGCATAAGTTTCTTTTTTGGTTTCTATAGGATTTGATAAGAAACTCATAACATTTTGGTTAGTGGTTCCTCCATCACGGATATTTTTCATAACAGTTTTGAAGGAATCTGCATAATTTCTATTTCCTTGAATAACATTTGCTTCAGTAGTAATCAATTCGTTTGTTGTTGAAACAGTGCGGTCGATATTATCTTTAATCGTTTTAACTTGGCTATTAAATTGAGTGAATTGATCTTTCATTGTTCCAACAGCTTCATGATTCTTGTTAGTTATTTTTGAACTATCAGAAGTGATAGTAACTAGTGATTCAATAGATTTATACAGTTGCTCAGGTGTATAAATTTTAACCTTTAATTGATTGTTGTTTGATTCAGAAGTTGAATTTGTAATTTCAAGTTGTTTTTCTTTTGTTTCTTTCCATACCTTATATTCTTTTGATAAAGATTCAATTGATGCATTATACCAATTTGTTAAATCTGTGATTTTCACTTTGAAATAATCATTTGGTAAATCTGCTTCATTCAATTTTGGTATTTCACTTGTTATTTTTCTTAACGAATTTGAAGTCCCTTGAATTTCGTCGAGTAATTCAAGACCAGATTGTTTAAATTGTGTGATTTGTTTATTTGAAAGTTGCGATTCAATATCTTCACGATTGATATTACCATACATATTATAAACTGAATCAGGTGATAAAGCAGAAAAGTTTATAGAGCTACTGTTTGGATTTCCATAGATTGCTTTAATCATTCCTGCAGCTTGATTAATTTTACTTAATTTATCAAAAATATGTGTTAAATCCTTTTTAACAAGTACATCTGATTCCTCTTTATCACTACGATAGATGGTTTGTTTTATAGGGATTATTGTGTCTCCGATGTGTATCTCAAAAGATATATCGTTTTTTCCATAATGTGGCTCAAAAGTATAGGAAATGGTCAATTTATAGGTCTTATCATCAGCAATAACCTGTTCACCATTTACTAATTTAGCATCTCCAGTAACTGAAATTTTAGCCTTAGGTGATATGTATTTTGTTTCAGTTGATGTTTTTGTTTCAGTTGATGTTTTTGTTTCAGTTGACGTTTTTGTTTCAGTTGATGTTTTTGTTTCAGTTGATGTTTTTGTTTCGGCTGATGTTTTTGTTTCAGTTGATGCATTAGAGATTTCAGGTTTTGATTCTACATTTAAAGAGGAAGCATCACTTGGGGTAGTTGAAATAGGGGAAGAAATCTCTGTTGTAGCAGTTTCTTGCCCTGCTTGAGGAAGTTTAACTGTGATAGGGATTTCTTCGGTAATTTTGTCTAATTTATCATTTTCTGTTGTTAAAAATTCAAAACTAGGCAAGCCGGTTATAGGTGTAAATTTTTTATCAAATTTAGAATAGTTCTCAATTAAAGTTAGTTTTGAAGTATATTCATTAACTTGATCAGGGGTTAAGACTTTTAATTTCTGTAATTTAGCAAATAATTCTTTGTAGTCAGACATTTGGATACTAGTTTCTGATAGTGTTGAACGAATCATATCTTGATAAGTGTCAGGTAAAGAATTTTTTACTTGTAGGCTATTGTTTATTTGTGCTGCAAGCGTTGCTTTGGATTCAGAAGTTAAATCCGATTTAGTATCCACTCCTTCTTTTCCAAAGTAAAATAACTCTACTTTTTTCTTCTCTTTTTCTAATTCAGTTTGGAGCTTCTCTAATTCGGTCTTTTTACCATTTGTTTTATCTCGATATTCAGAAATAATTGTATGGTAATTAGAAATCAAATCTTCAAATTTACTAATTTCTGATTTTTGAGTATCATTATTCTTTCCAAATTGAGATAATGATTTTGATGCAGAATCATTTATCTTTTCTACAATTTGAGCAGTTTCTTCATATTGATCTTTTAAAATCGTATTTGTTGTAGAGACATTTTGTTTTGAATTTTCTATTTCTCTATTAAAATTACCTTCAACATCTTTAAGTTTTGTTTGTAAGTCATTACCCGTACTATTTAAAAGTTTTATAACTGATTCGGAGAAATTTTTTTGAAGTTCCTCGAAGGAAGAGTTGTTTTTTTCTAAACCAGAAACTAAATCCATAGTACTAGTAATAGATTGGCTAGCTTGATTGGATGGTGTATAGATATACTGAGAAATTTTAGAGTGTGTTCCTGATTGCTCATTGACAATGTTTTCAACATTTCTTTTCGCATCGTCTAAGTTGTTAATGACACTCGAAAAGTACATTTTGATAACGTTTTGATTGATTGTATTCAGATGTTCTCCGACACGTAACTCTACATTTTTAGATTTGACAGGATCTAGATTCGATTTTGTTTTATATGCTATCTTTGCTCGGTCTGGGTTAAAGCTTTCCAGTTGAGCTATTTTCTCTGAAAATTGTTGTTCTATGTATACAATGACGTCAACAGAACCATTCTCAAATCGATTTTCAGCGACATTGCGAGTCATAACTGTCCATTGGTTTGAGCTATCTTTGGATAATAATGTTGTAAAATCATTCCCTAAATTATACGTGTTCCCATTTAAAGATCCACCAGTGTCTTCATTTACTAAAGCAATATTTAATTTACGGTCATTTACTTTATTAGTTATTGAAACTTCTTGATTTTTTAAGTAAACAAAAGCAGCACCAGAACCGACCAATAATGTTACAAAAATGCTACCACCTATGATTATTTTTTTCATACATAAACCCTTTCATTTATAGTTTATTATATCACTAATGTGAATCTGAAACAAGGGGGCGATTTGAACTATTAAGTTTTAAATTTTTTGGGGTAATAATGGAATATAGTGTAATAAAATGATAGACAAATAATAAAATATATGATAAAATAATAAAAATAAAAATTAAAGGAGAATACTAATGTCAGTAATTAGTTTAACCCCAGAACAGTTACAATCTCAGGCGGCAATTTATCTTAGTGCTAAAGAACAAATTGAACAGGCAGTACAAACTGTTAATCGAACAAATGGCGAAATGGCATCACAATGGAAAGGTCAAGCATTTAATGCTTACCTTGAGCAATACAACCAGTTGTATACACATGTTCAAAAATTTGAGGAGCTTCTAGTGAGCATCAACCAACAATTGAACAACTATGCTCAAACAGTAGCTGAACGTGACCAACAAGATGCACAAAGCTTTGGTTTGTAGTTAATTTTGAGGAGCGTCAGGGGAACTTGACGCTTATTTTTATTTTATGATGAAGAACATTAAAAAGTACCTATTAATTCTTTGTATAGTATTTCCTGTGTTAGTCTATGCAGACGATGGTAGCTTAAAACTTGATACAGATATCATTACAAATAGTACACAGGAAACGGTCAAAAATAGGATAGAGTCCAAATATGCTCCAAATTTATTTTTAAATCGTACCCAAAAGGTTGTGGACCAGAAAACTCAAACAACCAAAGAACTTATACAGGGAGCAGAGCAGACTATATTTACTGATGGTGAAAATCACTCTATTTATCGTTTAGAAACTACTGTTGTCCAAACATCATTGTTTAATCAATACACTATAGAGGAGAAATCCTCTTTTAAACAAAGGAATTATTCAATTTTTAAGGATTGGATGGGAAATGTATTTACCAGTTTTTTCTTACTGTTTATGCTTTTGTTGGGAGTCTATTTAGGAAGGAAATGGCATGGATTACGAAAAAATAAAGTTAACTCTAGACTATAGAGCAAAACAAATAGATATTCTAGTTTCAAAATCTCTAACTTGGTTAAGATTAGAAGAATTACTAAAAGATACCAAAGTTAGAGAACAGTTGAATTTACCTCTAAATAGTTCGTTTTGTTTCAAGGTTAGAAACAAACAAATCCATATCGAACCAATGGATATCTTGGCTGTTTATCCAGTTAGCGATGGAGATTATATAGAGATTGAGGATGTATCATAGGAGGAAAAAATGTTTGAAGCAGATCGACTAGAATTTGTGAGAGAAGACAATCAAATATCAGTTCAAATTTCTTCATCAGGTTATCGTAGAGAACAACTTGAATTGATTCAAGAATATTGTCCAGTAGAAATAGTACAGAAAGACGGAGTTCTTTCTTTGCAGTATAAGATTCCTGAGTATTTTAAAACTGTTAAAGAAGAAATTTTAGAAAGAACTACGGAACTTGAACGTTTTAGTTTGGCACAAAGTATGTCTGTATTAGTTCGTTCTGAAAATGATTATAAAATTCCGTACATTCATCCTGAAAATATCATTATTTTTGGAAGTAATGTACAAATGTTACACTATGGAATTGAAAAATTACTTGCACCTCAACAGTATAGTTCTGAATTTTATCTAGAATCTTATAAAGCTTTAATGATTTCTATTTTACTACCTAAGATAGATTTTGAACTAGCCATCCATGGGATTGATGCAATAAAGGAAAAGGTGGCACAAGATATTATTCCCTTAGAGAGTGTAGCTGATGTCAATAATTATATTGCAGAAAAGTATGCCAAACTATCAGAAGAGAGTTCAAAAGCAAATTTGTTGGTTAACAAGAAAAAATGGAAGACTTTGTTAATAGGGGGAGCTTTACTTGCTACAACCACACTTGTCTTAAGCTTTGCAACTTACAAATCTATGTTTAAAGATGGGCCACTAAAATCATCAGTCATTATGGCACAATCAAATTTCATGCGAAAAGATTACTCTGAAACAGTTGAATCATTAAAAAATTATGGTACAGAATCATTGCCCAAGGAGGCCAAGTATATCTTAGCAGCAAGTTATGTCCGTTTAGATAGTTTGAGTGATAAGCAAAAGGAAGTTATTTTAAATACGATTACAGAATCAACAGATGATACAATTTTTTCTTATTGGATTTATCTTGGACGTGGAAAATTTGAAAAAGCTCTAGATGTGGCACAAAATATCGGGGACACGCAATTGATTTTACATGCTTATACAAATCTATACGAGTCAGTTAAGGCAGACATCAATATGAATGGTTCTGAAAAACAAAAGAAACTTGAAGAATATGAAAAGAAAATAAAAGAACTTTCTGCTGAGATTGGAGAAGCTACGACAAATAGTAGTGATACAAAAGTATCTACTGAAACAACAACTCCTAAAGACAACCGAACAAAAGAAAAGAGTGAACGATAAATGAAGGCAAAAAAGCTAGAATATGATCATCAGCTGGGAGACCAATTAGGAGAGCTTCATAAACCTCTTTATACCTTGTTGATTGAACAAGATAATCTAGAGAAAATAGATTTGTTTGAAGGACAAAAGGTGAAGGTCGGTACTAACGAGTATACAGTAGAAGGTAGAATAGTCTATCGAAATGGTAAGACTTTAGAAAGAGGAAAATCTACTTTTGATAAAGAAATTGTAACCTTGTTGGTTCCTGAGGAAGATATTTTTATCAGTTATATTTTCCCACCACAGCGATTTATTTGTAGCAAGAAAGAATCAGCTGATATTAGTTGGAAAATTTCGAACCAACTTATTTTTTCAAATAATCAAGTACAGGTGACGCTTGGGGAATCTCCGATTTATTTAAATGACCGTCTAGTCAAAGAGGGAGGACTTTATCCGTTTGAATTAGGGAACCGAATGAAGGTTTCTAATTATTTTATAGAAAAAAGAAAGAATCAGTGGAAGATTGGATGTCTCTTCGAAGAACCGCAATTAAATAGGAATCAAATTCTGATACAAGAAAAAAATAATGAGTATCCGATGGATTTTCCAGAATATAGAAGGAGTCCCAGAGTTAACCCTATTATCCATAGCGGGAAAATCATTATCAATCAACCTCCTCAACCGATTAGACTCCCTAAAAACTCGCTCATCAGAGCAATTGTTCCAGCTTTAGGAATGTTTACTTTAACTGCATTGAGTTCAATTTGGACAAAAGGTAATCCTGTAATGATGCTAGGGATGGGGGGCTTTAGTCTCCTGACAGCAGCGACAACTATGAGTCAGTATTTTGAAGAGAAAAAGGATACCAAGGAACAAGAAAAAAATCGAATTCAAGATTATGAGGCATATTTATTAAAACAAGTATCTGACTTAGAAAAATACTACAAAGAAGAAACTAATATTTTACATTATAATCAACCGTCAATCTCAACCATTACTGAACTGATTGCAAAGTATGATTCAAGAATTTATGAGAGAATGGACTATAATGAAGATTTCTTACAGGTGTCTTTGGGTTTAGGAGATAGGTTAAGCCAGCTAGAGCTGCAAACAAATTTTGATGAGCAAAGTAAAGATGAAATATCGCAGTTTGCTCGCACAGTCTTGCAAGACTACAGTTTGCAAAAGAAGGTTCCAATTACTGTTAATATTTTTGAAGCGACAGTTGGTCTTGTTGGAAACAGTGAAGTAACTAGGACAGCTGTGTATAACATGCTCTTACAGATGGCAATGTTTCACAGCTACTTAGATGTTAATTTTATCAATCTTGTTCAAGAACAGAGATATGTGAAAGATTGGTCTGAGTGGCGATTTCTTCCTCATTTCAATATGCAGGAACGAAATATTCGTGGTTTTGTCCATGATGCCAGAAGTCGTGATGCCGTTCTAAATTCGCTTTACCGTATCATTCAAAAACGTTCTCAAATCAAACGCGAAATGGGGGAAAAAGATGCGCGCTTTAAACCCCATTATGTCTTAACGATTATGGATGACTCCCATTTACTTGGCCATAGTTTGAATGAGTATCTAGCCAAAGATTTGACAGAGTTGGGTGTAACAGTCATTTGGGTGAAAGAGGCACGTCGTCTTTTGCCAGAAACTATCACAACTCTAATTGAATATAAGAATCAAAATTTAGGTCAAATCATTAATGATGAGGGTGCCTATAGTGCTCAAACCTTTATTCCCCACCCGCTGTTGGATTGCTATGAAGATTCTATTCGTACTTTAGCAAATCTAAAACACATGGAAGTAGAGAAGAACACGATTCCTAAATCCGTTACCTTTTTGGAACTCTACCAAGTCAGAGAAGTTGAAGAGTTACAGGTTGCGACTAGATGGTCCAAAGCGGATACTTTTAAAACCTTAGCTGTGCCATTGGGATTGCGTGGGAAGGATGACCAGGTGGAGCTCAACTTACATGAACGTGCACATGGGCCACATGGTCTTGTAGCAGGAACTACTGGTTCAGGTAAATCTGAGATTCTTCAGTCTTATATATTATCTATGGCTGTAAACTTTAGTCCAGAGGATGTTGGATTTCTTACGATTGACTTCAAAGGTGGAGGGATGGCGAATCTTTTCAAAGATTTACCACATATGCTTGGGTCTATTACTAACTTAGATGGAGCTGCTAGTGCGCGTGCCCTAGCTTCTATCAAAGCAGAGTTACAAAAACGACAACGTCTCTTTAATCAATTTGGTGTTAATCATATCAATGGATATACTAAATTATATAAGGAAGGCCAAAAAGCTACTGACAAATCAGGTTATCCAGAAAAACCATTACCTCATCTGTTCCTTATTAGTGATGAGTTTGCTGAATTAAAAGAACATGAACCAGAATTTATGACAGAGCTGGTTTCGACAGCCCGTATCGGACGTTCGCTTGGAGTCCATCTAATTCTTGCTACACAAAAACCATCAGGGGTCGTCAATGATCAAATATGGTCAAACTCTCGTTTCAAACTAGCTTTGAAAGTGTCAGATGAGTCTGATTCAAATGAAATAATCAAAACACCAGATGCGGCGAGCATTACTGAACCAGGACGTGCTTACCTACAAGTAGGAAATAACGAAATCTATGAATTGTTCCAGTCTGCTTGGAGTGGTGCGCAGTATGCCCCACAAACAGAGGGAGTTCAAGAAGTTGTTGATGAAAGAATTTGGTTGATAAATGACCTGGGACAATATGAATTGTTGTCTGATGACCTATCTAAGGATGAAAATTATATTGCTGATCAGACGGAAGAAATCACGGAACTCTCAGCGGTTGTAAACTATATAGCAAGAGTGAGTAAGACTGTTCCTTTCAATCTGCCAGATAAACCGTGGTTAGAACCTTTAGAGACAGCCATCATATCCCCTCAAACAGATATTCACTGGACCGATGAAAAAGTATTGGCCGTTCCCTTTGCTCGAATGGATATTCCGACAGAACAACGTCAGAAGGATTATCATTTTGATTTGGAAAAAATGGGGCATACAGTTTTCTATGGTTCACCTGGTTTTGGGAAATCCCTAGCTCTTCAAACTCTAGTGCTAAATCTCGCTCGCTTGAATACTCCAGAGCAAGTACAAATCAATCTATTTGACTTCGGAACCAATGGACTCTTGCCACTAAAAGATTTACCTCATGTAGTTGATTTAACAAGGTTTGATGAAGAAGAAAAACTGGTTAAGTTTTTAAAACGTATTGACCAAGAGTTGAAGATTCGTAAGGAGAAGTTTGCCATCTATAATGTAGCAAGTCTTTCTCAATACGAACAAAAATCAGGTGAGAAACTCCCTGCTATTCTTACTATTTTTGACGGGTTTGATACTATAAAAGACACAGCGCTAGAAGAAGCTATTGAAAGTATGATTAACCGCCTCCTACGTGAGGGAGCGAGTCTTGGATGCTATGTGATTTTGACAGCACTCCGCTCAAATAGCCTTAAAATCAGTATGTCAAGTAATATTACCTCGCGCTTGGCCTTTTACCTAGTTGATGAAGGAGCTTCTAAGGAAATTATAGGGCGTGATGCTCTAATTCAGCAAGAAATTTTTGGCCGTGCCCAGTTGAAAGAAGATATTCCGTATGCCATTCAGGTTTATCTCCCGATAAGTGGAGAAGGCGATATTGAGCGCCTATATAACTTGGAAGAAGAAGTTAAGCTGATTGCAAGAAGCTGGACAGGAGTTTGCCCAGAACCAATTCCAATGTTGCCAAATGAAGTGACGCTTGATGAGTTTAAACAATCAGCTACAGTTCAAGAGATGATGCAACAAGGTCAAATCCCAATAGGATTTGATAAAGAAACGACTAAGGTAGTAAGCTTTAATCCTAAAGAACATGGCTATTTTGTCATTATGGATGACACACCACAGCAAACAGAACTACTGGAATCAGTTTTATTAATGGCATTTGAAAATTTGAATGGGCAAGCTCAACGTATTCTTTTTGATATTGACGGACGTCTTGCAAATCCAGATAGTTTTGATTCAATCATCTTGTTAAATAACTTTAGTACGGCATTAACAGATCTTGTCAGTGAAATTGAACGAAGACTACAAGGTGGTGATAATCAAATGATGTTTGTTTACATGCCAGACATTCATACCGTAAATGAAAAAATGTTACTTTCTGCAAATGTGTTAGAAACGATTATCAAAAATGCCTCTAAAGCGGGAGTTTACTTTATTTTCCATGGCTATCAGAAAAATATTGAAAGTAAATTTGATGAGTTTAGTAAGCGATTGCGTGCAAATATGCCTGCAGGTATATTTGGTACTAGATTTATGGATCAAGGAATGATTAAAGGTAAATCAGATTACAAAGAAACTCTTTTAGAAGTCGATGAAACTCACTTCTTTGTTGGAAGAGAAGTTTGCAGAATTAAATTACCAAGATAATCTCAGCAACCCTTCACACTTGAACTTGCTAAGAGCCATTCCCCAAAAGTTAGCTATAGGAGTTTTCACTTTTGGGGAATGATTCAAAGGGTGTAAGTTTAATCTTAAGAATATCTATACGGGGTGTTGATTCTACGCAAAATATGTTAAAATGAATTATATATTATAAAAAGGAGAAGGGAAATGGGGTCGTATTATAAACAAATTGCGGCTAGATTTCGTCGACAAGCTGCTGAAGCTCGAATAGAAAAAAGTTTAGTTGATGGGAAAATATCTAGATTAAGAAAAGCTAGCAGTGCTTTAGCAAGTGAGATACAGTCTATCGATAATCGTGCAAGATCTTTAGGTCAGATTCTTCCTTTAGATTCCTCTAGTTTTAAGGGGAGTCGTCAGCAAGATTTTGAAGGTCATTTTTATAATTTAGGAACCGATATAACTAATTTTCGAGATGGCCACAACAATAATAAAACGACTATAGAGGACAAGATACGAAGTCTGGAAACTCAATCAAGTGAACTACAGTCTGCAATAGCATCTTATTATCATCAGGCTCGTATCTATGAATATATGGAGGATTAGGGAGAAAATGGTAGATACAGGTGTAAATCAATCCAGTTGGAACACTATTACAAGAGGTGTTTCTACTTCAACTACAGGAATCGGTAAACTAAGTGATATGGGGTTTAGTCACACAGATCTTACCCCTTTTACCACTTTTAATGACGTTTTGGAGCACTTTAACAAGTCTATTGTTACTTTAAAAAAATTCACCAGATCAGACGCGCTAAAAATGGAACAAGCAGGTCAGAATAAGCTAGATGATGACGCGCATGGAGCAGGAGTTATTGCATCAGGAGGTCTTCGACCATGAAGGAAGAACAAATGATTTTATTCGACCGAGCTTTGTCTAGATGTAACCTATCTGAAAAGGAGCAGGAAGTATTGACAGCGGTAGCGATGACCTTATCAGGACATCCGGATGTTTTTCGGGCGTGTTATATAGCTTTTATGAATGACGAACCAAGTTATCATTATCATCCAATGATAGGGGCGCCGTTGGAATTTTTCTATGAAAAAGAGCTCGTGCGGATTCGGCGTCTTCAAGAAGAAGTCACCTTACCTCGTTCGCTTTTTATCCAGTATGCTTCCTATGTGGATCTCTGCTTAAGTCGTATCTATCCTTTGGGTAGTGTTGTCGAACTTGATCGTGAGCTTCTTCCTAAGGACTTGGTTGAGTCATTTGAAAGCGAACAGATGGACTTTTTTGTAGTCATTTCAGGTCGCCGAGTTGATTTGGATAATGGTCATTATATGGACTACATCGGTCATGGCTATCCATTTGGATTACGCTTTGACACTTCACCCTTGTTTTTAAGTAATCTCTTTATTAAGAGAGTAGTATCAGAAGGGTATTCGGATACCGTGGATGAACACTACTGCCAAGAAGCTCTGCGTAAGGACTATCTAGACGCAGGACTGATTTCCAGTGTTTATGCAGAGGAGGAAGTAAATGAAGATTGATGTATCCGAAGTTCGAGTTCAAAAAGAGTTGTTAGTTATTTCGGTAAATAGTATCAAGGAACAGCTATCTGTTTCGAGAAGTCGTCTATCAGAGGTCGTTTCAACTGATAGCCTCAAAGGGGCAGTGAAGGATGCCATTAACCAGAAAGTGACCAACTATCAGATACCACTGGTTGATAACTATGTCAATGCCCTAGATAGCATTGTCGATCGTTATGATGGACTTGTGAAGCTCTTTCAAGACACGGTGTCAGAGACCGACAACAGTGCCATTATTAAGACAGAATACCTAGAACGTATCAAGCAACGCATGAAAGATCCGATCGAGGGATTAAAGAGCAGTTCCAGTAAGACACAAAATATCTATGCAGGGATAAGTGATATCCTGACGTTAACGAATCCTAGTTTGGATAGTGTGAATACGAGCTATAGTGAAGCAGTCAAGAGTTTAGATGATACCATAAAGAACATGGAAGCTTTTAATAGTGTTCTTTTAAAGACAGATACTTTTGACCTTATAGATATGCAAAATAGTGAAATTGCTACCCTATCAGGTTATGCTCCTCTTCCATATGGGAACACCGCATCGAGAAATTATTATAATCGAACTTGGTTTAAAAATTCAGTTTCAGAGATTCACACAGCTATCCATAGCAACTCCAAAGCTGTGAAGTATCAAAATTCTCTCGCAAAACAGCTTGCCGAGTCTAAGTATAGTGGGAAGGTGGACTTAAACAATCAAAACTATTCTGATGTAATTTCAAATGATTTAAAAAATAATTTCGCCAGTGAGTCAATCATGAATGGTATTGATGTGTTTGGAGATAAGGGCTGGGTTAAATTATTGGAAAAGACCCCTACTGTTGTGGGAGGGGTGATTAATGGTTTATATAAATTAAGCGATTCACTTGGAAGTTTTATTAACCTCGGAACTAATGGTATAGTTCCTCCTAATATATTTGATAATGTAAGTAATGTCGCGTCAGGATCTTTTATAAGCATGGGTAAAGGCATTGAAACTTTTGCCAAGTCTGGTCCTGAAATAGGTAGGGCGATGTCATTTATCGGTCCTGCAATTGATTTCACTACACAAGTTTCAGCTGGTGAGAATGTTCCGAATGCTGTTATTAAGAGTGGGGCTCATGCAGCAATATCGACTGGAGCTATGACCATTGGTATGAATACAGGAGCAGCAATTGGAGCTACTATTGGTAGTGTTATACCTATTGCAGGAACTGCTGTAGGTGGTATTGTTGGAGCTGCTACAGGGTTTATAGTAGGAGTGGGTTTATCAATTGCAGGCAATGCTGTATTTGATATGATTTATGATAATACTGTTGGAAAGGAAGTCACAAAAATAACAAATAATGTAGTAAAAACAGGTAAGGAAATCATAGATGGTGTTGGTAATGCAGTATCTGACTTTTTCAGTGGTATTGGAACTGTATTTCAGTGATAGGAGATTCTCGTGGACAAAAATCAAATTATAAAGTTAAAGGACGTTGAATTTGTAGGAATTGGTAATTTTGAAGGGGAAACAGTTTTTTTTGATAAGAAAACAGACAAGATGTTCTTAGGTCATTCTAAAACAAAGTTTAAAGCGTCTCCTGTCGCTTTTTCGACAGGAGCAGCACTTATTCTTTATGTTCTTGTAAGAGAAGTAACAAAGGCTCAGGTATTCAGTGGTTTTTGGCCCTTGATTTTTGGTTTTTTTCTAATGATCATTGTCTCAAAACTCCTCTACAGACCAGCTTTGAATGAAGAATTAATTATTAGTCCTTTTGTGCTTTCAAACGTTGATATGATAACTTTTCTTAAAAATGAGAAGAAAAATATAGTTAAGAGCCATCTAATTATATTATTGGCATTTCTTCCTCCAGTGCTTTTTTCTATAGTTTATTTATTGACTTCTAATTTTTTGTTTTTGTTTTTAGCCATTTTATTTTTTATATTCCCCCTATTGTTATTAAATACGAAACCAATACAGAGATTTAAAGTGGTTTATATGTTGTACAAAAAATATTGCTATTATGATAATTAGACATGAAAAGATATTTAAAAAATATGGTTCCTATAGGAACAATTGATAAAAATCCAGTTTATTTTGATAAAAAAGATTCTAGTTTATATATAGTAAGAAAAAAGACTTCTTTTTTAGAAACTGCTGGCAGTAGCATGGTCATGATTATTTATGTCATAATTGGAAAAGTTAATTCCAAATACTATTTAACCATTCTGGGAAGATATCAATTTTTAATGATAGGCATCCTGATTTCCTTTATAATAGCCTTTGTTGTTTGTTATGTTACGTACCATCGTGAGAGGAAAGTTGAAAAACTTCAATTAGAGGAAAAAGCAATGAGAGACTTCGTGTTAAGAGAGCGAAAGAATGTCTTTTTTACCTATTTATCTCTTATCATATTACCACTAATTATAATATTCTTTGCATACCTCTTTATCACATATGGCAATATTTCATGGGGAGTTGTTTCAGTTTTATTTATGACTATATATTTTATGTTCTTTTATAATAAAGTATTCCAAAGAGGAAAAATCATAAATGGACTGTATAAAACTTATAATTTAGAAAGGAAATTTTGAAAAGTAAAACTAAGAGTTTCATTGTCCTAGGTATATATCAGGGAAAATCTGTCTACTATAGCAATGAAAATCATCAACTGTTATATTCAATAAAGGATAAAATCAATGGAGCAACTGCTATTACTGGTTACAGTTCAATTGCTCTTGTTTTATATATTGTTTTAAGAAGTATAAGTAAAAATGGGGAAGTACCAACAGATTTTCGGTTGCTGTCTTTGGTCCTTGCTTATATTATCATTAGTATTGGTAGTAGCTTATTACTTTATTATGTTTTAAATCGTGTCATTGAGTTAGAAGAATTTCAAATTGATTTAAGAAACTATCAAAACTTTTTAAAGCAAGAAAAAAGGAATGTTTTAATATTATATATAACGATGCTCTGTTTTTTGATTATAGGAATAGTGACTGCTGCAATTTTTATAAGTTCGGGTAATTATATTAGTCTTGTATTAACTTTATCATCATATTTTATCGTATACACTATTTTAAATACCAAATTGATTAAACGCAGCATGATATTGAGACAGTTATACAAAGAATTAAGTAATAAGGAGAGTTAATAATGAATGATAAAATATTGCCAATCGGAAGTGTGATTCAACTTCATAACGGAGAAGTGAAGTTAATGATTTTATCTCGTTTTCCACTCTATAATAATCAAGGGACAATTGGTTATTTCGATTATTCGGCATGTTTATATCCAAATGGAAATACGGATAATCAATGTTATTTTTTTAACAAAGAAGATATAAGTAAAGTTTGGTTTGAGGGGTATATTGATGACCAAGAAAAAAGCGCTCAACAGCTTTTTGAGAAGGAACAAAAAAATATTAAATACCCTCACTTAAAGTTAAATAACATATAGAAAAAGTAGATTTAGAGATAGGGACAAGGAGTACAAGCGAGCAGATGGACTTTTTTGTAGTCATTTCAGGTCGTCGAGTTGATTTGGATAATGGTCATTATGTGGACTACATCGGTCATGGCTATCCATTTGGATTACGCTTTGACACTTCACCCTTGTTTTTAAGTAATCTCTTTATTAAGAGAGTAGTATCAGAAGGGTATTCGGATACCGTGGATGAACACTACTGCCAAGAAGCTCTGCGTAAGGACTATCTAGACGCAGGACTGATTTCCAGTGTTTATGCAGAGGAGGAAGTAAATGAAGATTGATGTATCCGAAGTTCGAGTTCAAAAAGAGTTGTTAGTTATTTCGGTAAATAGTATCAAGGAACAGCTATCTGTTTCGAGAAGTCGTCTATCAGAGGTCGTTTCAACTGATAGCCTCAAAGGGGCAGTGAAGGATGCCATTAACCAGAAAGTGACCAACTATCAGATACCACTGGTTGATAACTATGTCAATGCCCTAGATAGCATTGTCGATCGTTATGATGGACTTGTGAAGCTCTTTCAAGACACGGTGTCAGAGACCGACAACAGTGCCATTATTAAGACAGAATACCTAGAACGTATCAAGCAACGCATGAAAGATCCGATCGAGGGATTAAAGAGCAGTTCCAGTAAGACACAAAATATCTATGCAGGGATAAGTGATATCCTGACGTTAACGAATCCTAGTTTGGATAGTGTGAATACGAGCTATAGTGAAGCAGTCAAGAGTTTAGATGATACCATAAAGAACATGGAAGCTTTTAATAGTGTTCTTTTAAAGACAGATACTTTTGACCTTATAGATATGCAAAATAGTGAAATTGCTACCCTATCAGGTTATGCTCCTCTTCCATATGGGAACACCGCATCGAGAAATTATTATAATCGAACTTGGTTTAAAAATTCAGTTTCAGAGATTCACACAGCTATCCATAGCAACTCCAAAGCTGTGAAGTACCAAAATGCTCTCGCAAAACAGCTTGCCGAGTCTAAGTATAGTGGTACGATAGCTGAAAATAAAGACCTAATAGATGCATTATTTAATGTTTATAAAAACGTCACAACAAGTGATTTATATAAAAATAGTAAAGGCTATAAAAAATATTTAAAATCTATTTTGCCAGCTTTATATGCTGCTTATCGTTTTAAGAAAGATAGATTCGGGAATGTAATTGTTTACAAGGATACGACTTTATTTTGGAATAAATTAGATGAATTTTTGAAGCTTAATAAGAAACTTAATCAGAATAAATCCTATGCTATAGCTCTGTATAGTAGTGGTAAGCCTACTAAAGCGTTTGAGTCTTTATTTGCGAAGCTGGGTAATACACGTTATAATGAGGGATTAAGGAATGTTCTAGCTACTTTTGATGAAAATACTAAGATGGCCCACAAAATCGTTAAAGTTGGAGAAAGTCTAGTAAAAACAACAAATAGTTTGTTAAAAGAAGAATTCATCAAAGAAGTGACTTTTAAAGGCGCTTTAAAAAATGTCTGGAAATCTAGTAAAGCTGGTAGAGGAAAAGGCTTAGTTGAGTCTGCTACAGATAGCTTTAAAAATTACAAAGAAGGTTTTAAATCCGCTTCGAAGTTTGGTAAGTTTTTAAAAGGAACTGCAGTTGTTGGTGTTGCTTTAGATGTGGTTGATACTTTTTCGAAAATCCACGATAATAAACAAGAGGCCAAACGTCAAGGTCTAAGAGGAAATGAAGTTAATGCTAGTGTGGCGACAGGTTTTGTGATAGATGCGGCTAAGGCAGCGGGAACTACTGTTGCAGGGATTGCTGGAGCTAGCGTTGGAGCAACGCTAGCAGGTGTTGGGTTAGGTCTATTAGGTGTTGCAACCGCCCCTGCTTGGGTAACTGGAGCAGTAGCAATTGGAGTATCAGCAGTAGCGGTAGGTGTATTAAACTGGGCCGATAAAAAGTTTAATATTACGGGTAACCTTAAAAAAGGTGTCAATAGCTTGATAAAGGGCATGAGAGGATGGTTTAAATGATACTGGAACGAATTAAAAAAACATTTGAATTTCAAAGAAGTAGAATAAAGGGACCGGTTCCTCTTTGGGGGGTATTAAATGGGATTTTTATTTTATATCCTATATCCTTTTTGGCGTTTTTTGCAGGAGGATTAGAGGTGCTCAACAATCCCTCTTTGTATCAAGGCTTGATTATTACAGGAATTGTTGTTTGGGTATTAAATCTAGTTTTTCTTTTGGATCTTAAGCGAGGGATATTAACCAGTTTTGGAACCTATCTCATGTATCTGACTGGTCATATTTATATCATTATTGGTTTTGGTGCTATGAGTGGGGACCATAACTTTATTGGTCTAAAGCTATCCCTCCCTCTTATTCAATCTATTATTGTTATAGCCGTCATGAGCTGCTTGGTCAATTTAGACTCTGAAGAAGTTATCTCGCAGAAAGCCAGCAAAGTTATGCTTAACTTTGTATTCGCTCCTCCGCTTATTATATCGTGTATCTGTATATTTTTAGCGATAATTGGATATGAATATTTTTGGGGATGGGGTGTATCCTTGCTTTCGATGACCTTTGGACATTTGTTTTATGCTACCTGGTTTATAATTATCTATGCCTACCAACATCGTCATGATATTAAGGAAACAAGACCAATTAAGCATATAGAAGTGTCTTCGGATTTGATTCAAAATAAAGAATTTGATAAAAATAGATTTAAAAAGGAAAAGAAACATGATTAAAGAAATACAGCTACATATGAGCCATTTGATGACAGACCAGGTCCAGATTCAAGCGGACGAATTATTGGAGTTATTTGTTCATACAGAACTCCTTCCCTATACTGATGGTATTTATAAAGATGGCCCAACCATTTTTGAGATGACTCCAACTCAATTTAACGAAGAAAAGCAAGATGTGGGAGTCTATATTCCAGTTATATCTGAAGCAGAGCCAACAAGTCAACTGGATTATCAGGCATCTCTAGATATAGAAGGAATTAGCAAGCGGGTTCTATTTGATGGTAGCTTGGATGAAACAATTGAGGAGATGAAAGCTTATATTCGTGATCATGGTTGGGAGTTGCAGGATAAGTTATACCTAGTCTTGATACCTGTTTATGATGATTTGTTTGTGGATTTGATTATCCCAGTGGAGAAGTAAAATGGCAGAAATTACATATGGTATGAATCAATCCTTAATGATGAGTAATGTCTTGAGTGTGAACTATAATATTGTCGGTGATGAGATTGCAGTAGCCTTTCAAGATATGATTCAAACAGCTGTAGCGGCAGGATATACACCTAAAAGCAACCCATTTTACTCATGCCCCCATATCGGAGAATTGGAAGATGGAACATACAACATCACAGTCTATCTTCCCGTTCATGAGGATTATCTAGGAAAAGAAGAGATAATGGAAGGGACAGCCTATAACAGTTATTTTTTGGTTCCTCGAATGGCAGGAGTAAGAGTTACTGGAGAGGAAGCTGTTGACTTTGATAAGGGGATATACGTGCTAACCAAATTATTACTTGATAATGACTTAGAAGAATCTACACCTGTGTTTTATATTTCAAGTAAGATAAATGATGTTTTATATACAGATATCATGGTAGGGATTCGAGACAAAAGGGATTGAGGATAATATACGGAGAGCTAACGCATTCGGATAAGAATAGGTAGAATTAGACAGATGAATCGGATGTTCTGATGTTTCCTTTTTAGCATCTAAGATAAACATGTTTGATTTTAATCAAAAACCAGGATGAAGCTTATCTTCATCCTGGTTTTTGTGTGCTTAAAAGTTAGTTGGATTCATCCTTCTTACTCTTAAGTAGAAAAGTTGCTGTTAGGACTAGACTCAATCCTGACAAGAATAGTAGTGGACTAGACGTTTCACCAGTAGCTGGAAGTTGTTCTTTAGGAGAATAATTGGCCGATTGAGCAAATCCTGGACTAGATGAAACTTGCTCAGAGCTATTGGCTAATGGCTTGATATCTGTTTCACTTGGTTTTTGATTTGCAGTAGTTGATGCTCCATTAGCTTGATAAACGACTGCATAGGTGCTGAAATGACTAGTCGTAAATTCTGCCATTCCCTCGCGAATAGTAAAATCGAGTGCCTGTAACTCTTTTGATGGAGTTAGGTAGTAGACATTTTCGACAGCTGAGGAAATAGGCAAGCGGACCAAGACAGCTCCTTTTGGTTGCAAACTCTGGTCTGTTGGATTTTTAAGGTGAAGATCGTAAGCATCATAGGTCTTACCAAATAGTTCTTGAGCTAATACGCGTCTACTAGAAATATGAGAAACTCCCTCTAATTCAGTCGCTCCTCCAATAATTTCAACTCCAGTCCTTTCATCTTTTAAGACACGAAGTTTATATTCAGGAACAGAAACCGTAGGCGCTTGCTCTTGTCCTGCTGTGTCGATAGGCTTCGTGTACTCAGGAATAGAAACAGTAAGTGCTTGCTCTTGTCCTGCTGTGCCGATAGGTTTCGTGTACTCAGGAATAGAAACCGTAGGTGCTTGCTCTAGTCCTGCTGTGCCGATAGGCTGAGTGTATTCAGGAATAGAAACGGTAGGTGGCTGTTCTTGTCCTATTGTGCCGATAGGTTTAGTATATTCAGGAATAGAAACCGTAGGTGCTTGTTCTAGTCCCACTGTGCCGATAGGTTTAGTATATTCAGGAATAGAAACCGTAGGTGCTTGTTCTTGTCCCACTGTTCCGACAGGTTTCGTGTATTCAGGGATAGAAACGGTAGGTGTTTGTTCTAGTCCTGCTGTGCCGATAGGCTTAGTGTATTCAGGAATTTCTACAATAGGAGCAGGGTCATCTCCCTTGCTTGTAGTTGGCTGCTGATTCTCAACCTTCTTCTCATCCTTTTTGGTAAAGACAGCTACTACAGGACTGCTTGTTGTATTTCCCTGGATAGAATAAGCTTCTATCGCATTTCCAATTTTTCGATTGGTTTCGTCAGGGATAGGGATTTGTACCTGATTATCTTGAATTGATAAGACAGTCTGATCTCCAGTCGTAACTAGATGATTATCGTCTATCCTGCGTAAAACGAGTGGATCTTTGATGCCTGGGAAGGTCACAGCGATGGCTTCCCAATCTCCAGCTGGAAGAGTTAAAGAGATGTTTTTATCCCCTTCCTTAAGTGGTGCGATACTTGGACTATCCAAGCTTACAGCTGGAGCCTTAATCACATCAAATGAATCTAGAGAAATTTTCTTGCGACCTGCTGGTGAATTTGGATCAACTTTCAATGTCAAAATATGATTACCATCGGTCAGATTAGTAAATTCTCCAATTAAGGTTGCCTTTTGGGTAGCGCCAGCAGTGTAGAAGTCTAGACTTGGCATTTCTTTTCCATCCAGTGTCACGAGAGCTTTTCCGAGAGCGGATGTTTTGAGTCCGTAAATTCGAATACCTGTTCCAGTAAATGGAATGGTTGCTTGAGCTTCTGAAGCAGTACTTGGATCGGCGTTATTGATGTCCGCATATTTTTCTGTGCTCTTATATAATTCAGTATCGCTCCAATCTTTGAATTGAGATCCGTATTGAATGCGAGAGTCACGGTCATCCATTTTTTCAATGGTTGTTCCTTGTCCCGGTAAAACTTTAAAGTAGTCTAAGGAGATTTTGGAACGTTCACTGCCACGGTGTTTATGCTCTTGTTTTACAGTGATAGTCATCACATGAGCACCATCTGACAATCCTGTGAAGCGACCGATAAGGCTACCTTTTTCAGTTGCACCTGCAGTATAGAAGTCCAGTTCACCGACTGATTTACCATCGATTTTGACTTCAGCGATTCCCAATTGAGATGATTTGAGACCATAGATTTCAATGCCAACACCATTGAAAGGAATGGTTGCTGTCGCATCTTTATCTGTATAGTTACCTAGTGAAAGGTCGGCAAACTTCTCTGTTCCTCCAAATAATTCTGAGTCTGCCCAGTTTCCAAATGCAGAACCGTATTGGATTCGGCTATCGCGGTCATCCATCAATTGGTTATAGGTTTCGACATTGGCCTTTTCGGATACCTGTGTAGAAACATTACCCAGCATAGCCTTAACAGTATAAGTGTAGGCGAGTTGAGGGTCGAGTGAACGGTCGATAAAATGGGTTTGATTGGTCACAAATTCTCTGCTTGCAGAGGTTTGGCCGGATTCGTCTTTCACTTGTCTTTGGATAACATAGTGGGTAGCGCCTTCTACTTGGTTGAAGGTAAGTTCGGCAGTGACGCCATTTTGTCTAACTGCTGTCAGACTGGTTACACGACCAGGGAAATGTTCAAAGGTAATGACATCACCTTTTTGTGTTGCCAGTTGAATGCGGCCATCTTTAAGAACAGTTGCTTTGACAGATTTACCATTAACCTTAACCTGACTGGCTTCGATATTTGGATAATCTACAACTAGGTCTCCACCGACATTTGAAAGGAAGGACAAGCTTTGCAGGTTTTTATCTTTCCACTTCATGCTGACTTCAAAGTTACCGCGAGCAACCAGACCAGAAACCTGACCGTCTTTCCAAGCATCTGGAAGGGCTGGCAATGGTGCAATGTAGCCAGTGTGTGATTGAAGAAGCATTTCTGCAATTCCACTGGTTGCTCCAAAGTTTCCATCGATTTGGAAAGGTGCGTGCGTATCCCAAAGGTTTTCTAGGGTTGAGTATTTGAGTTGTTCAGCGAGTAAGCGATGGGCACGGTTACCGTCTAAGAGACGAGCCCAGAGGTTGATTTTATTGGCCTTAGACCAACCAGTACCACCATCTCCACGGTGGTTGAGGGTAGCACGCGCAGCTTCTAAATATTCAGCCTGATCCTTGCTAAAGAGCGTACCTGGGAAGAGACCAACTAGATGGGAAACGTGACGGTGGTTGTTTTCAATGCCTTCATTAGTGAATTGTGGACTGTCTTCTTCGTACCATTCCTTGATACGTCCTTCTTTGTTAATGTGAAGTGGTTTGAGTTTGTCAAATTTAGCCTTGACCTCTGTAACTAAGTCTTTGTCGACATTCAGATGGTTGGCGACTTCCATGTAGTCATGGAATAGCTGCCAGACTAGTGATTGGTCAAAGGTATTTCCAATGGTAATAGTACCGTGTTCAGGTGAATAGGATGGAGAAGATACCCAACGGTCGCTGGCCTGGTCATAGTGCAAGAAGGAGTTCCAGAACTTAGCAGTTTCCTTGAGCATTGGATAGATCTTTTCTTTGAGATAAGTCTCATCCTTGGTGAATTTATAGTAGTCATAAACGTTCTGCATCATCCAAGCATTAGCTGCTGGCGACCAACCCCAATAGTAATTCCAACCAGGGGTAGTCCAGCCAAATGGTGTCGCCTGGGTATGAACCAGCCAGCCATTTTCTTGTCCATCTTTGGATTCGATACCGGCGTATTCCTTAGCAGCGATACGGCCATAGTAACGCATATCGTCAATGTAATTGATCATTGGCTTGGCTGTTTCAGCTAGATTGCTCATGTAGGCTGGCCAATAGTTCATTTGCAAGTTGACATTGAGGTGGTAGTCAGAGTTCCAAGGTGGATTGTCTACGGCATTCCAGACTCCTTGTAGGTTGGCAGGAAGGGCATCTGTCCGATCACGAGATGAACTAATCAATAAATAACGTCCGTATTGGAAGAAAAGTTCTTCCAGTTTTTGCCCTTTGCTAGGGTTATAGGTCTGAAGGGCCTCTTTTGTCGTTTGAGCAGCATTGCTTCCACCTAGGTTTAGTTTGACGCGGTTAAAGAGGCTTTGATAGTCTTTGATATGGTTCTTTTTAAGTGTCTCGTAGTCTTTGCCACTAGCTGCTTCTACAATGCCTTTAACTGTTTTTTCGAGGTCAATGTCTTTGCGATAGTTTGTTTTTGGATTCTGAGCAAAGTTAGTCTTGGCACTGAGTAAAAGCGTAGCGTAGCTAGCTCCTGTGATTGTTAAACTATCCTCATGGACAGTAACTTTTCCGTCCGTTTTAATTCCTAGATAGGATGCGAACTGGAGGCCATTATCTTTGACTGTACCTTTTAGTAGGATACCATTTGGGTCTGTCGTAACATGGCCACTCTTGTAGTGAGAATATTCCGCTGAGTAGTCTCCGTTAGCAAGTAAATCTTCTGTTAAGCTATTCCAAACTGTAAAATCAAGTTTTTTGTCCCCTTTTTGGGTCAAGTGGGTCACGGTGACATCATCAGGGTAACTTGAGAAGGTTTCTCTTTTAAAGGTCGTTCCATCTTGGGTGTAAGAAGTTGTAGTAGTGGCTTCTGTGATATCCAAACCACGGTGATAGTCTGTAACTGTATCCAGCCCCTTTTTCTGGTTATTGAAGACCATGAAGATATCACCAAAGGCTAGATAACGTCCATACTGGGCGTTGTTTGGTCCAACTAGATTTTGTTCAGCTAATCGTTTGGCTTTTTGGCGATCTCCGTCTTCAAGAGCCTTACGAATTTCTGCTAAAATTTTATACCGTTCCTGATAGTTTCCTCCATTATAGTCGGTACTGTCGGGACGCGGTCCACCTGACCAAAGAGTTTTTTCGTTGTATTGGATTCTCTCCTCGCCGATGAGACCAAAAACCTTAGCACCCATTTCACCATTCCCAACTGGGAGTGCTTGTTTTTCCCAGCCATCATAGGAAGGAGCTGTTGGTCGATCATAGTTTAGCTGATAGTTGCTTTGTTCTGTCACAGGTAGTTCTTGTTTTTCGGTTTCCTTATTTTCATTAGGTTTTACAATAGCCTCAGTACTGGCTTGGTTAGTTGTAGCAGAAGTAACATCTGCCTCAGCGGGTTTGCTTTCAGAAGAACTATTATTAGCTAGAACTGGTTTTGTATGATCAATTGGCACGTTTGGCTGTGTATGCTCAGTTGATTCACTTGCTTTTGTTATAGTGTCTGTCTTAACTGTAGTTTTCTCTAATGCAGGCTCGTTTTGCTTTACTTCAATAGTATCAGCAGAGACGGTATGACTAGCTAGAAAAACCGCTCCAAGCAAAACAGAGGCTGTGCCGACTGTTAGCTTTCGAATACTGTAGCGACAGGATTTCTCCCTCCAAATTTTTTCCATAGAAACCTCCTTTATTAATTAAAAGCGCTTTCATTTTTAATGAGGCGAACTTTTGTTTCTATATTGTATTGTTAATCTAATTTTACCAGCTAATGAAGTGTTGTCAAGAGGATTAGAGAAGGATATATATTTGATATTGTTTTGTATTAAAAAAGTGGAGGAAACGAATAGTAAGGGAGTGTATTTTTTATATTCTTTCTAGTTTTGACTAGAAAGATAAGCCAACTTTAATTACAGCTTACTCATCTCTGAAAGCGTAAAACAAACTAGTCAGGGTGGCTAGTTTGTGGTATAATGAAAGAGACTCAAAAAGAAACAGGAGAAAAATGATGGATTTACTTTTAGCAATTGTATTGATTGTGCTAGCTTTTCTAGGAGGAGCTCTTGGAGGAATGTACTTGGTTCGTAAGCAAATCGAAAAAGAATTCGCTGACAACCCACGTTTGAATGCTGAAGCAGTTCGTACTCTTTTGAGTGCAAATGGTCAAAAACCAAGCGAAGCTAAGGTACAACAAGTTTACCACCAAATCATCCGCCAACAAAAGGCAGCCCTTGCTAACAATAAAAAGAAAAAATAAATAAGGAAAAGTCTGGGATGAAAGTTCCAGACTTCTCACTATGTTGGCTATGGTTTAGGGATGAGACTTTTTCCTTGCATTCTATTGATATTTGATTATGATTAAGAGAGATAGTTATTGATTAGGCTGTCATTCAGTTCTTAAAGACAAGTAATCATAATGAACTATCAATCAGAAAAAAGACTAGAAAGAAGACTGTATGGATAATCGACCAATTGGTTTTTTGGATTCGGGTGTCGGGGGCTTGACCGTTGTGCGCGAGCTCATGCGCCAGCTTCCCCATGAAGAAATCGTCTATATTGGAGATTCGGCACGGGCGCCCTATGGTCCCCGTCCTGCTGAGCAAATTCGTGAATATACTTGGCAGTTGGTCAACTTTCTTTTGACCAAGGATGTCAAAATGATTGTCATTGCTTGTAATACTGCGACTGCGGTCGTCTGGGAAGAAATCAAGGCTCAACTAGACATTCCTGTTCTAGGTGTGATTTTGCCAGGAGCTTCGGCAGCTATCAAGTCCAGTCAAGGTGGAAAAATCGGAGTCATTGGAACGCCTATGACGGTCCAATCTGACATTTATCGTCAGAAAATTAACGATCTGGATCCGGACTTACAGGTGGAGAGTTTGGCCTGTCCCAAGTTTGCTCCCTTGGTGGAGTCTGGTGCCCTGTCAACCAGTGTTACCAAGAAAGTGGTCTATGAAACCTTGCGTCCCTTGGTTGGAAAGGTGGATAGCCTGATTTTGGGTTGCACCCATTATCCACTCCTCAGACCTATTATTCAAAATGTCATGGGGCCCAAGGTTCAGCTCATCGATAGTGGAGCAGAGTGCGTACGAGATATCTCAGTCTTACTTAATTATTTTGAAATCAATCGTGGTCGCGATGCTGGACCACTCCATCACCGTTTTTACACAACAGCCAGCAGCCAAAGTTTTGCACAAATTGGTGAAGAATGGCTGGAAAAAGAGATTCATGTGGAGCATGTAGAATTATGACAAATAAAATTTATGAATACAAGGATGACCAGGACTGGTATGTTGGGTCCTATGGTATTTTTGGTGGCGTCCGGACGTTGACGGATGATGACTTGGATTTTCCTCTATTGGAGTTTGCCCAAAGATTTCGAGATGAGGATCGAGGTTTTCCTGTTTCTGTTACTGTTTTACGCTATGGTTCTCTCTATCGTTTATTGTCTTTTGTGGTAGATATCCTTAACCAAGAAATGGGACGAAATGTGGAAGTCATCCAACGTCAGGGAGCCCTACTCTTGGTTGAAAATGGGCAACTCCTGCATGTAGAATTACCCAAAGAAGGTGTTGATGTAGAAGCCTTCTTTGAGACAAACAAGGTCAGAGAAACCTTATTGATTGCGACTCGTAACGAGGGCAAGACTAAGGAATTCCGAGCTATCTTTGATAAGTTAGGCTACGATGTGGAAAATCTTAATGACTATCCTGACCTGCCTGAAGTAGCTGAAACAGGCATGACCTTTGAAGAAAATGCCCGTCTCAAGGCAGAAACTATTTCTCAATTAACAGGCAAGATGGTTTTGGCAGATGACTCTGGTCTCAAAGTCGATGTCCTTGGTGGCTTGCCAGGTGTCTGGTCAGCTCGTTTTGCAGGAGTGGGAGCTACTGACCGTGAAAACAATGCCAAACTCTTGCACGAATTGGCCATGGTCTTTGAACTCAAGGACCGCTCGGCTCAATTCCATACAACCCTAGTCGTAGCCAGCCCAAACAAGGAAAGTTTGGTTGTTGAAGCAGACTGGCCAGGCTACATTAACTTTGAACCTAAGGGTGAAAATGGATTTGGTTACGATCCTCTCTTCCTTGTAGGAGAGACAGGCAAGTCCTCAGCTGAATTAACCCTTGAAGAAAAAAATAGTCAATCTCACCGTGCCTTAGCCGTTAAGAAACTTTTGGAGGTATTTCCATCATGGCAAAGCAAACCATCATTGTAATGAGCGATTCTCATGGCGATAGCTTGATTGTGGAAGAAATCCGTGATCGCTATGTGGGCAAAGTTGACGCCGTTTTTCATAACGGCGATTCTGAACTGCGTCCTGATTCTCCCCTTTGGGAAGGCATCCGTGTTGTTAAAGGGAACATGGACTTCTACGCCGGCTACCCAGAACGTTTGGTGACTGAGCTTGGTTCGACCAAGATTATCCAAACCCATGGTCACTTGTTTGACATCAATTTCAATTTTCAAAAGTTGGACTACTGGGCTCAGGAGGAAGAGGCCGATATCTGCCTCTATGGTCACTTGCATGTGCCAAATGCTTGGATGGAAGGCAAGACCCTCTTTCTAAATCCAGGTTCTATCAGTCAACCACGTGGGACCATCAGAGAATGTCTCTATGCTCGTGTGGAGATTGATGACAGTTATTTCAAAGTGGACTTTTTGACACGAGACCATGAGGTGTATCCGGGCTTGTCCAAGGAGTTTAGCCGATGATTGCCAAGGAGTTTGAGACTTTCTTGTTGGGGCAAGAAGAAACTTTTTTGACCCCTGCTGAAAATCTAGCTGTGTTAATTGATACCCACAATGCGGATCATGCGACCCTCTTGCTTAGTCAGATGACCTATACCCGTGTTCCTGTTGTGACAGATGAAAAACAGTTTGTTGGGACGATTGGGCTCAGAGATATTATGGCTTATCAGATGGAGCATGATTTGAGTCAAGAAATCATGGCGGATACGGATATTGTTCATATGACCAAAACGGATGTAGCGGTTGTTTCGCCTGATTTTACCATTACGGAGGTCTTGCACAAGCTGGTAGATGAGTCCTTCTTACCGGTTGTGGATGCGTCAGGGATTTTCCAAGGGATCATCACGCGCAAGTCTATCCTCAAGGCAGTCAATGCCCTCTTGCATGACTTTAGTAAGGAATATGAGATTCGATGCAAATGAGAGACAGGATTTCAGATTTCTTAGAGGGAAAGCAGGGTTTATCTGCCAATTCTAAGCAGTCCTATAAGTATGATTTGGAGCAATTTTTAGATATTGTAGGTGGGCGGATTTCTGAGACCAGTCTCAAGATTTACCAAGCCCAGCTAGTCAATCTAAAAATCAGCGCTCAAAAGCGGAAGATTTCGGCCTGTAACCAATTTCTCTACTTTCTCTATCAAAAAGGGGAAGTGGAAAGCTTTTACCGTTTGGAATTAACCAAACAGACTGAAAAGAAAACTGAAAAACCAGAGATTCTAGACCTAGACTCTTTTTGGCAGGAAAGCGACTATCCAGAGGGACGCTTGCTAGCGCTCTTAATCCTAGAAATGGGGCTCTTACCGAGTGAGATTTTAGCTCTAAAGGTTGCGGATATCAACCTGGACTTTCAAGTGTTGCGAATCAAGAAGGCTTCCCAACAGAGGATTGTCAGCATTCCCACGACCTTGCTTTCAGAATTGGAACCCTTGATGGGGCAAACCTATCTTTTTGAAAGGGCAGGGAAAGCCTATTCTCGTCAGTGGGCCTTCCGTCAGCTAGAGTCCTTTGTCAAGGAGAAAGGTTTTCCAGCTCTGTCAGCCCAAGCCTTGCGGGAACAGTTCATTCTACGACAAATTGAAAACAAGGTCGATTTGTATGAAATTGCAAAAAAATTAGGATTAAAAACAGTCCTGACCTTAGAAAAATATAGAT
>ERZ773024.18-NODE-18-length-52259-cov-9.165907_pt1 | contig 52259 bp, 51 predicted proteins | sample MGYA00511667_ERZ773024 | MGnify/ENA primary metagenome ERZ773024 (study PRJEB29015, sample SAMEA2738117) | human oral metagenome | biome: human oral; feature: human-associated habitat; material: saliva | place: China | collected 2258 ... | reverse complement strand
GTGCTCTCCTTTCTAGATTTTGTTCCTGCAAACGGTATGACCTGTATGCACTTGATGCGACAGATTGTAACGGTGTGGCCCCTCAGCACACTTGGTGACGGATATCAACACACTTGGTGTCGGGCATCGGCACGATCGGTGACGGTCATCACATTGGCCGGGAAGGGGCTGTCTGCAGTCCTTTTGCAGTGCTTAATATATTTTCTGATTTCTAATTTCAGCTTTCTAAATACTTTTCTTACCTTTGCAAGGTATATAATAAAATGTGAAAAAGAATGAAGAAGATAAGTTTTCTCCTTGGAATATTAACTGTTGTGCTTGCATTTAGCTCATGTAATAAGACCGAAACATACGCTGATCAGTTAGACCGAGAGAACGAAGCAATCAATGCTTATATAGTAAAGCATGGGATAAAGGTTATCAGTGAAGAGCAATTCGAGAAGCAAGGGAATACTACAGATGTATCAAAGAACCAATATGTTCTATTTGCTAGCTCTGGCGTTTATATGCAAATAATTGATAAAGGTACGGGTGAACCACTAAAGAAAGGCGAGACTGCTACTGTACTTTGTCGTTTTACGGAGAATAACTTGATAACTGATACACTTCAGTTGACCAATTCTATTCTTTATTTTGGTAAGACAGTTGATAAGATGTCTGTAACTAATACCAGCGGAACATATACCGCTTCGTTTGATCCAAAGTCTAGTGTAATGTATGAAGCTTACCGTAGTACGTCTGTTCCAGCAGGCTGGTTGATTCCTTTACAGTATATAAATCTTGGAAGGTTGACTACTCCTACCTCAAAATTGGCGAAGGTGAAGCTGATTGTTCCTTCACAACAAGGACAGATTAATGCAACTCAGAGTGTTTATCCCTGCTCCTATGACATCACCTATCAGCGTGGATTATAGCACTAAGAAACTTATAAGATAATTGCAGAGAGGTTTTATACTCTCTCTAAACATATTTAAGTATGACACTTATCAAATCAATTTCCGGCATCCGTGGTACTATCGGAGGCCGTGCGGGTGATACTTTGAATCCGCTGGATATCGTTAAGTTTACTTCAGCTTACGCTACTTTCATTGCTCGTAAGCACCCTGGAAAGAAGTTGAAGATTGTTGTCGGACGTGACGCACGTATCTCTGGACCAATGGTTAAGAATGTTGTGTGTGGTACGTTGATGGGGATTGGTGCAGACGTAGTGAACATTGGGTTAGCAACAACACCAACAACAGAGTTGGCAGTACGCATGAGTGGGGCTGACGGAGGTATTATTATCACTGCTTCTCACAACCCTCGCCATTGGAATGCATTGAAGCTCCTGAATGAAGAGGGTGAGTTTCTCACAGCTGCTGATGGTGCTGAGGTTCTTGATATAGCAGCACGTGAGGATTTCGAATATGCTGATGTAGACGGATTGGGTAGCTATACGGATGATGATTCGTATGATCAGCGCCATATAGATGCCGTGATGGGGTTGGAATTACTTGATCTTGAAGCTATCAAGAAGCGTAAGTTCCGTGTCGTGGTTGATTCTATTAACTCTGTCGGTGGTGTCATTCTACCCAAACTTCTCGACCGTCTTGGTGTAGAATATAAGTTCCTCAATGGAGAGCCAACAGGTGATTTCGTTCATAATCCAGAGCCTATTGAGAAGAATCTCACAGGTATTATGAATGAAGTTGCTAAGGGTGGATATGATTTAGGTATCGTTGTAGACCCGGATGTAGACCGTTTGGCATTTATTCAGGAGGACGGTAAGATGTATGGAGAGGAGTATACACTCGTCACAGTAGCTGATTATGTCCTCGACCATGTGAAGGGTAGCACGGTAAGTAACCTTTCTTCAACTCGCGCTTTGCGTGATGTTACCGAGAAACATGGTTGCAAGTATTATGCAGCAGCCGTTGGTGAGGTGAATGTAACAACGAAGATGAAGGCAGTTGGTGCCGTTATTGGTGGAGAAGGTAATGGTGGAGTAATCTATCCGGAGAGTCATTACGGGCGTGATGCTCTTGTTGGTATTGCTCTATTCTTGAGTTCTTTAGCACAGAAAGGACTGAAGGCAAGTGAGCTTCGTAAGACTTTCCCAGAGTATTTCATTGCTAAGAACCGTATTGATCTTACTCCTGAAACAGACGTAGATGCTATCCTTGTACGCGTGAAAGAGCTTTATGGCAAGGAGAAAGATGTACAGGTTACTGACATTGATGGTGTTAAACTCGACTTCCCAGAGGCTTGGGTTCATCTTCGTAAGTCGAATACTGAACCAATCATCCGTGTCTATAGCGAGGCAAACACTATGGAAGCAGCTGACGCTTTGGGTAAGAAGTTGATGCAAGTGGTTTATGATATGCAATAATTAGGATATATATAATAGTATAAAAGAGGATGTCTGAAGGTTTTTCAGACATCCTTTTTTTATAGACTTATCGTCTGATATACAAGAATAAAGCGATGCGAAGAGATCCTAATTACACAATTCTCTTTTAGTTTAGAATCTTACTGATTATGTTATTTACTTAGAAAAATTATCCGTATCTTTGTATTGTTAGATTTGAAAGGGATGGAATAATGAGTATGCTAATCCATATTTAAGGCTCTTCTCTTCATCTTTAATCCTTTTATAGTATGAAGATCAGGAAACGAGATCTTGTTCCCTAAAGTGTAAAATAGTAATGAAGGAAATCTTTTTATGCTCATATTTTGCTGAGGTAGCTGCCCTTTTGCCTCAGAGTGTTCCTACTTCTTTGTGCGGAAAGACTGTAGCATTTATCCCAACTGCAAGTATCCATGAAGATTTTAATCAATATGTGGAAGAAGGAAGGGAAGCTCTTGTCTCCCTCGGACTGACTATAAAAGAATTAGAGATTACACAATGTGAACAGAAAGAGATAGAAACGGTATTGAGGAACTGTGACTGTATCTATGTCTCTGGTGGTAATACTTTCTTCTTATGCAAGAATTACGAAGGACAGGGACCGGCAGATTGATAGTTGAACAGGTGGAGAAGGGAAAACTATATATAGGAGAATCAGCAGGGGCTATGGTCTTTGCTCCTAATATAGAGTATGCAACGAAAATGGATAATCATCTTTCTATGACACCAGGATTCGAAGATTTTACAGCACTTGGTATCGTTAAATTCTATCCTGTTGTGCATTTTAATAGCTTCCCCTTTATTGAAGCGACTCGGATAGTTATGCAAGAAAACTGTCATCTGCCTTTAAAACCAATTACAAACAAGCAAGCCATAGTTGTCATTGGTGATACTATCTCTATACAAAGTAAGCAATAGCAGCTGTTTATCTCCTCTATTCAGAGTTTGATTTATAGACATAAAAAAAGCGGAAGTCCAATAATTATTGAACTTCCGCTTACCTTTTGAGGGTGGAGGGTGGGACTCGAACCCACGACATTCAGAACCACAATCTGACGCTCTAACCAACTGAACTACATCCACCATATTGGCTATTTCTTTTTAGCGAGTGCAAAGGTACGGGTTTTATTTGGACTGACCAAATATTTCCCGTACTTTTTTATTATTTTCCCTTATTTTGCTGGCGCAGCTGGTGTTGCAGCTGGAGCAGTAGGTGCCTGTGCTGCTGGTGCAGCTTGCTTCTGCTGGCTTGCACCGAAGTTAGGCAAGTTGTTAGGGTTTGTTGTATTGTCATCTAATGCAGCTTTCTCAACAACACTTGCATCTGTGGTTGCTGATGGTGCAACGTAAGCACTTGCTACGCTGATAATAACCATTGCGATAGCTAAGCCCCATGTAGTCTTCTCTACAAAGTCTGTAGTCTTGCGAACACCCATGATAGCATTAGATGATGAGAAGTTTGATGAAAGACCACCGCCCTTTGATTCCTGAATCAGAACGACACCAATCATCAAGAGTGCTGCAATCACGATAAGGATTACGAATAACGTGTACATTTTCTTGTCTTATTTTTTATTGTTATTTATTATCAATTTCTCCAAAAATCGTATTTGGTCTGCAAAGTAACGATTTTTTTTCGGATATACCAAATTTAATCGCCTAATAATTTCCAATGCTTTAGAATATCGACCTTGTTTTATATAAATTCTTGCTAATGTTTCAGTAAAGTAGCCAGTATCTTCATTTTCAGCTGCTTCATTGTGTTCATTCTCTTCAGGTTCGTACTCAGTCTCGTCTTGTAAAGTGATTTTACCCCCTTCATTATAGATGAAATCGTCGATAAGTTCTTGTCCTCTTAGTTGTGGAGTGATATCCTCATTTTGCTTACTTTCACTTTCCAATAAATAGGCAACGTAGTCCACAGTGGCATCAGCAGGTGTCGGCTTGCGCCTTCCTTCTGTTTCCTGTGTTGTATCTTCTTCTTCAGGAATCTGCTCTAAGAATGTATCGATTAGCGATGTTGTACGGTCTTCCTCTGTAGTCGTTTCAGCGTTGATAGTTATTGACTGCTTTTCTGCCTTTTTCTGTTCTGGAATCAGTTGATAATGGGCATCCTCAACGAGCTTGAAGAGGATATGACGGTCAGAGATGTACACTGCTGCACGTCGTAACTCATCATCGAAGGTGGGGTCATGAAGCAGAAAGAGATTCTGCAACAACAGAATACGAGCTGGCTGATAATAAGGATAGAGCGCAAGCATACTCCGGAGATCGTATAAGGTCTCCTTGTTTAGATTCTCCGGATGATTAATAAGATTGGCTATATCCATAGGACGATAAGCGATTATGTGGGGTGATCAGAATAATAGTCAATGAAATTAAAATACTGATGTGGAATGGCTACCAGTTAGCAACAGTTGCGTTGAATATCTGGTCGGTAAGGTCCTTCACCATCTGTGTAACGAGTTCCTCCTGTACAGAATTCAGACTACGTACTGTTTCATAGCTTGAAGTAGCTGTGAACTGTCGTTCAAAGTCTTGGCTATGGTTTGTATTGTTTGTGAAGCGTACATTGACAGTGATGGAAAGTTCTGTTTGTGCAGAATATCCTTCACTTGATACGCTCTTATTACGTTGCTGATACTGTGTGATTTCACCTTCAATCTTCATATCACCATTACGCTTTACTTGTTGTAGGCGTGTATGGTTAGCAAAGACATCTTTCAATTGATTGTTGAACATTGGTCCCATTGGTCCCCATACATAGGTAGAGCGGATAGGGAAATCTGCAATTTGAATGGTACGTACTTTACTGTAATCAATACTTGCACCATTAAATTTATAGGATACACTGCAAGCTGCTAATAAGAGCAAGCAGATGGCTGTCACACCCCATGTCAGTGGGCGAATAGATGTGAATTTCTTTCCTATCTTCATTGTTTTCTAAGAGGGTAGTCCCTTTTGTGTCTATTGATTAATCTTTGTCTAATCCGTATTGTCTGATTCGTCGATAGAGTGTGCGGTCGCTGATACCCAACTCTAAAGCAGCTTTCTTACGATTTCCATTGTTACGCTCTAAGGCTTTCTCCACCAGTTGCTTTCCAATGTCGTTGAGGTTGAGTGTTTCTGGTTCAGAAATTTCTTCTGCCACAGCGTCTTCAACCTGTTCTATCGTTCTTGTTGGAGTGATAGGCTGTTTGTTTGTGGTGGCAGGAAGATTAGAAATTGTTGACGGTGCAGGCTGGAAACCGCTTGCACCATTGAGTTGTCTGCTTTCCTCCAACTGCTTACGAACGTTGTTGAGGTCACGTCGTAAGTCGCTTACATTACCTCTTAACTCATAGAGAATTTTATAGAGAATCTCACGTTCACTCTCATAGCTATGTGAACCACCACTTTGTATCGTAGCAAGCTGTGTGCTGTCTTGGTCACGTGGGATGAAATGTAGCAATGTTTCTGCATCAATCTCACGCTTCTCGCTCAGGACAGACATCTGCTCAGTAATGTTCTTTAATTGACGAACATTGCCAGGCCATTTGTACTGTAACAGAATCTGGCGTGCTTCATCTGTAAGTGTAATCTTTGGAAGACGATACTTCTCTGCCATCTGCATAGCAAAGAGACGGAAGAGAAGTACGATATCCTCACCACGATCTCGGAGCGGTGGCATCTGAATCGGAATCGTGTTAAGACGATAGTACAAATCTTCACGGAACTTACCTTCGCTAACAGCTTTCTGCATGTTGACGTTAGTAGCAGCTACGATACGTACATCCGTCTTACGGATTTCCTGACCACCAACACGGATATATTCACCTGTTTCGAGTACGCGAAGTAGTCGAGCTTGCGTTGCTAAAGGAAGTTCACCCACCTCGTCGAGGAAGATGGTTCCTTTGTTGGCTATACCGAAATAACCTTCACTATCGCCAATAGCTCCTGTGAAAGAACCCTTCTCATGACCGAAAAGTTCACTATCAATGGTCCCTTCTGGGATAGAACCACAGTTGATAGCAAAGTATTTCTCGCGACGACGAGGAGAATTGTCGTGGATTACACGTGGGATAATCTCCTTACCAACACCGCTCTCACCGATAATCAGTACAGACAAATCAGTGGGTGCTACCTGTAAAGCAACATCCAGTGCACGATTCAGTCCGTCGTTGTTACCGACAATGTTATATCGTTGTTTGGTCCTCTGTAATTCTGTTGTATTCATTTAACTGACAAATTTACCTATTTAATTTGAAAAAGCTGCAACTTTGGCAGACTTTAACAACTTTCTTTCTGTCTTTCTTTGTTGTTTTTCAGTGGAATGAATCAACTTGTTCTAAATTATTCTCAAGAAGAAAAAGATTTCTTTTCATAAAGATAATTTATGATGTATAAAACTACCGAGTGTATATTACTTGTTTTTCTTTCTGTCCAGTTTGATAAGCAATAAGCCAATAGCTGTCCAAATAAGTTCACGGATACGGACAAGTAGAGCAACGAAAATGCCCGCTTCGAGCGTGAGTCCTAAGCCTTTAACAGACATCAGGAAACCTCCTTCACGACCACCTAATTGTAGAGGTATGAAGAAGAGCATATTAGCAAAGAGAGAGGTGAACGCAAGAATGAGAATGCAATCAAAGTAATTGACAGAAGGTAGCAATACCAGAAGGATGAAGAATATCTCTAAAGCACTGCAAATTCTGCAAGATAATTCAAGCAGAACAACGGTGAGGAAGGTACGTGGGTTTTGGTTGTGCAATGATGCTATCTGTGTGTCAATTCTGTCAAGTTCTTCCTTATGGTTGGCAACAAAAGGTTCTGCCCATTTCTTAACAAAAGGAATGTGGCGAACAAGGTTCATTACGCGGACTGCCAATCCTTTTTTATAACCAGTGAGGAAGAACCAAATTGCAGATACGCAGAAAGCAAAAACGACAGCTAACATCGTACCCATCAGGAGGTTGACTGGTTGCGTGAAGATATAAAGGAAGATGGAAATAAGCCAAAACCAGAAATGACTAAAGATGTGTGTCATAGCATAAAGGACGACAGAAGATGTAGCACGTTCTGCTCCAATCTTCGGTGTCAGCTCCATGATACGATATGGTTCGCCACCCATTAGTCCTCCAGGAGTAGCGTAGTTAAGTGCAAAGCCTGATACAGTAACCTTATAAAGCCAGAAGAATGATACTTTCTTCCGTTCCTCAGCGTCTTGTGTCTGACTACGTATAATTGTAAACCAAGCTGCAGTATTAAAGATGTATAAGAATACCCATAGTACAACTACAGCAAAGAACCAGTAGCCTGCATGCTGTATTTTCTGCCATGCATCAGCAAAGTCAAGGTTGTACACCATAATACAGAGTACAACCAAGCCAAAAGTGAAGAAGATGTTCTGAAACTTTTTGTTCATAAGTCTTCTTATTTATATTTGTCGTAAGGAATGAAGGAAGACACGCTTAGTGTGTCTCCTTCGTATTACGGTTTTCACTATTGTTTGGTATGCGATCCTCACGCTTACGTGGAATAGCAAAGCGCACCTTGTCGCTTTCGTCTCTTCTTTCCTTGTAAAGCTTTGGAAGTGGATTGCCCATTGGTGCATCATATTCTGCACGATTGCGGAAGATGTCAATAGCAAGATAGATTGCATGACGGAATGGTAGTTCGTCAACAACGCCCTTACCTGCTAATGAAAGGCTATTAGGTATTTCTGCAGAAGTGCGAACGAGTGGCAATCCTGCTGTGTAAATGATACCATGAGATACAGAAAGCGTACGGAAAGGAGCAAGTCCTTGTTCGTAATACATTGCTAAGATACCATCAAAATGCTCTGTGTTATTGCAGCCAAAGAACGTATCGGCAGGATAAGGACCAAAGGCTTGTATGCCATTCTCAACAAGTTCGTCAATAGCTGGTAAGATTATCTCATGCTCTTCAGAGCCTAACAAACCATTGTCGCCAGCTTTAGGATTCAGTCCAAGTACTGCTATGCGTGGACAAGAAAGGCGGAAGTCGCGACGAAGACTCTTAAAGAGTGCACTTGCATTGTTAACAATACTTGCCTTTGATATTGATTCTGCTACTTGGCGCAGTGGGAGATTACGTGTAGCAAGGGCAACTCGCAGTCCATCGTTTATCAAGATTGACAAGCCTTGCTCCTCTGATTCCATGTGATCTTCAATGTAACGGCTCTGACCACTGAAGTGGAAGTGCTCATTATTGTCAATAGGAGCTGTAACGAGAACGTCAAATAGTCCTTGGCGATAGTCATCTAAGGCCTTGTCTACAGCACGTAAGCCAGCAATACCAGACTCCTCTGAGGCAACGCCCAAATCAACCTTGATTTCGTCATCAAATACAGGGAGCAGGTTGAGTCGTCCGTTCTGTGCTTCTGATGCATCTTTGATGATAGTGAAGTTAGCTTCTATGTCAAGTGCATTACGATGATAGGTGGCTACTTTAGGCGAACCATAGATGATAGGCGTACAAAGCTCCAGCATCTCTGGTTCGGCAAAGGTCTTAAAGATAAGCTCATATCCAATGCCGTTGGTATCTCCGTGTGTGATTGCTACGCGGACTCTTTTATTATCGTTCATATACTTATATCTTGTATTGTTTTGTTATATTCAGTTTCCTATTGGCTCTCTGTGTGTAGTCTGTTAGTCTTTTTGCGTTCTTATTTTTTACCTTTTTACTTTTTCCCTCTACCTCTTTCTTCTTCTATCTTCTTTGCTGTTGAGAGCAGACCGCAGGCTGCAAAGATATCCTGTCCACGACTGGCACGGATAGTTGTGAAGACTCCATGTTGTGTTAGATAGTTTCTGAATTTCTCCATTCTGTGGTCATCAACACCCTGCAATGGGATATTAGGGATAGGATGGAAGCGAATAAGATTCATTCGGCAGTCCAATCCTTTGAGTAGTTGTACGATAGCCTTGGCATGTTCCTCGCTGTCGTTGAAATCCTTGAAGACAATATATTCGAATGACAGACGGCGCTGATGAGAGAAGTCGTAATTGCTGAGTAACTCAATAATACTATCAATAGACATTCCTTTTTCCGCTGGCATCAACTCCGAACGTTGCTCGTGTAAAGGGGTGTGCATACTGATAGCAACATGGCAGTCACTCTCATCAAGGAATCGTTTTAGCTTTCCTTTGACACCCACACTGCTTACTGTGATTCGCTTTGGTGACCATCCGTAACCAAAGTCAGCAGTCATAATCTCTGTGGTACGCAGTACGTTGTCAAGGTTATCCATTGGCTCACCCTGACCCATGAAGACGATATTCGTCAATTTATCACGTTCTGGGAGGGAATAAATCTGATTAAGAATATCTGTAGCTGAAAGACTACCTTCGAAACCCTGCTTTCCTGTCTGGCAGAAGAGGCAGTTCATCTTACATCCTACTTGTGAAGAAACACAGAGTGTAGCACGGTCTTCGTCTGGAATATACACCGTTTCAACAAACTTACCGCTGTCAGTAGGGAAGAGATATTTGATGGTTCCGTCTTTAGAATGTTGTGCATCGATAGGCTCTTTGCAGCCAATAGCATATTCAGCAGCGAGTTTCTCTCTGTTTGCTTTTGAGATATTCGTCATCTCATCAATACTTTTCACATGCTGTGTATAGAGCCATTTGGCTATCTGTCCGCCTGTAAAAGCTGGCATTCCGAGCGACTTGGCAACCTCTTTTAGTTCGCCAAGTGTCATTCCCAACAAATACTTCTTTGCACTTTCCATTCTCGTTCTCAATGTTTTGTTGCTGCAAAGATAACGAAAAAATAGCTAATATTAGTGTTTTCCTTTCTTTTTTGAAAGGTAAGAACGATAATGAAAAAGAGAATGTATCAAAACAATATTGAATACACAGAATAGTTGCGTACAAAAAGTTTTATCTTTTAAGCAGTAAGTCTTGATACAATCCTCTTCCCTTTTATGCTATATTATTGCCTATTAAAACGAGATTTCAGTGTATCAAAGAGTTCGTAAATGTCAATTTTGAATAAATCAAAATGCTGGACATTATCCTTCTCTGTGAAACCTTTTTCAACCTTGTCAAAGCTCCCACACGCCATTTGGTCTACACATCCTGTATCATACATCGCTTTTAATTTAGGAAGAAGTTCTGAAGCTTGTAAATCCATTATGAAGGAGGTAAGGCTTCCTGCCAATACACCATCAATATATTGTACTTCTGGTAGTTTTTCAATCGCAAAGGTGATGATGTCATCGAACCATTCAATACACATTTGTCTCAGTTCGGGTTGTTTGAATGCTATTAGTGCCATGCTTTCAGCCAAGTATGCTTTATTGAATGAATATAGTCCAGGCTCTTTCATGAAACAGCGCAATTTATTAAAACTATCCGTTGTTGTCAATTTATATAAAGTCGGAACAAAAACATCATCACCACTATCGCCAAAATGGTATTCAAAGAAATCTTCAGATTGTCTGAGACATTCCAAGACAACGTCAAGGCTACTTTCGTTGTTTCCAACTTCTCCTAACAAGATGATAGCAGAAGCAAGGATTCCGTTGTAATCCCCATGATCAAAATTAAAAGGAATATTGCCATTAACTGTTATTGTCATGACATAGCGGATAATCTCTTCTAAATCCGAACGCAGCTCATCCTTTGGCAGAGCAAGAATTCGGTCAATTAATGTTTTTTCTAACCATAAAGAATTTTCTGGCTTGTTTAGTTCTTCTACAATCCATTCGTTGTGTACATTCAACGTTTCAGTATATCGCGGTGGTTTGTAGGTATATTTTGTGTCCATACCATAGGTAGGACATTTCATATAGTAACTATCATCTCCTATCAATTTTTTATTAGGGGAAAGGTATCTGAAGTCATTGCCATAAGTTTTTTTTAGTTTGGGAAGATATTTACTGGCAATATATGAGTCGATAGCAACAAGAAAGTGCTTGCCATCTTTGCCAAACTCATACTCAATGAGTGGTATATCTTCTGTGTCTTCTTCCAGCATATATTTTGTGAGTCTGAAGCTATCGTCTGGAGTTATTTCGATTTCTTCAGCAAAGTCAACAGCTCCATAAATAATATTGTGTGCTTCTTCGTAACTACATTCCTCAAGTTCAGATACTTCGCTGAGGTTTTCAAGGAAATCGTTGAAGTCTTCTTCTTCTATTCTAAGCTTATATAGAGAGTCTTTTACACCAGTGCAGTAAGTGTCTACGAGATAACATGCAAAGCTAATTTTACCGCCAGTATGTAATCTGGAAACTAAGACATATCCTTCTCCCATATTAAACAGCTCTGACGTACAATAGCATTTCCCGATTTTTAAGGATCTGGCTCTTGTTTTTATAAATTTTTCTGGTGAAAGAAACTGTTGTTGTTCACTCTTATTTGTTTTCTTCTTAGGCATATTTTTCTTTTTTGTTTTCAAAATATTATAATGCTTTAATCTGTTTGCTGGCTGTTCCTGATTATATTGATGTCTTAATAATAGTAGATTACTAAACCTCCTTTATTAAATTTTTAAGGCAAAGATAATAAAGAAAAAGGATAAATACAAGATAGAGGTTTATAATAATGCGATTATTCGTCGGTTGTGTTGGTTGATTGATGTGATATGAAGATTAAATTTACGTAAACATTACAAGACTTTAGTAATACTATTAATATTCTTTATAAATAGCTGAGGTAAGCCCTTCCTATGTCGTATACCATTTCTATTGGTGCAGCAAAGGTAAGGAGTAAAATAATAAAAAAGAAGGAATATTTTTATAAAGAACTCTGTATTTAATTCTCTATTTCGTTTTTCTTACAGTTGTTTTTGGCTTTTCATAGCTTTTTTGTATCTTTGAAGCGGATTTGGCTAAGCCAGTCCATTACATTGTTGGTAAATAAAGCATTCGCTATTATTCGCGTTCAGCCAAAAGCCTCGGAAACTTCTTGGAAATAATGTAACTTGAATAATATGTGACGGGCGTATCGTATGGTATGCTTCGGACAATTAATTAATAGCAATGCACACGCAATAGGCGTGGTGCATTCTTGTTAGTTGTCTGAGGTTTCCATCCGAGGCTGCCTCATAGCTGAACGCAATAAGGTGCATCCACGCCTTTATTGTGTCTTGGCGTGATTGATAGTCGTAATGCATAAGACTATCATTCATAATGGCAAATAAAAACCTAAATGCTGCAAAGACAGCTAAAAAAGACGAGTTTTATACGCAGTTGAGCGATATAGAACGAGAATTACAACATTATTGGAAACACTTCCGTGGAAAGACAGTACTCTGTAATTGTGATGACCCTTACGAGAGTAACTTCTTTAAATACTTTGCTTTACGCTTTAATCAGTTAGGATTAAAGAAACTTATCTGCACCTGTTATAATGGCTCTCCAATGCAAGGTAACGAGTTGGTGTTCCGTTTTGATGATGCAGACTCCGAACCACAGAAAGTTGCTTATAAGATGGAAGTAACCGAAGTGAAGGATATGAATGGGGATGGGGCAGTTGATTTATCCGATGTTCGCTACCTTTTAATGAATGATAAGAATGTGATGTCTATTCTGCAGACTGGTGATTTCCGTTCACCTGAGTGTGTTGCTCTTTTGAAGGAAGCTGATATCGTTGTTTCTAATCCGCCTTTCTCTTTATTCCGAGAGTATATAGGACAGTTAATGGCTTACGATAAGAAGTTTATTATTGTGGGGCATCAGAATGCTATTACGTATAAGGAAGTATTCCCACTCATCAAAGAGAATAAGCTATGGTTAGGTTATGGATTCAAAGGAGGAGCAACTCATTTCTATTCACCGTATGAAGATACGGCAACGGCTGGTAATCATAAAGAAGACCAAATACGTGTGTCTGGGGTCAATTGGTTTACTAACTTGGAAATACCCAAGCGCAATGAAGAGTTAGATTTAGTATGTCGCTATTCACCAGAGGAGTATCCAAAGTATGATAACTATGATGCTATAGAAGTAGGAAGGACTGCTGATATACCTTATGATTATGGAGAGGTTATGGGAGTTCCCATTACGTTTATGGATAAATATTGCCCTTCTCAATTTGAAATTATAGGAGCTTCAGAAAGCGAAGGAAAAGGTTTTTCTAATGGGTTATGGTCTTCGATAAGTGGAGTTGCTCAGCCTTTGGTAGGTGGAGTAAAGAAGTATAAACGTATTTTTATAAAGGGAAAAAAGAAAAATCAATAGCCTTAAATTATTATTTATAGCAAGAATTCTTATGATGACAATCAAACAAATAGAGGTAACTGTAGGTGATATAGCACGTGGTTACATTAATAACGAGGAACAGGGAGTACGTGGTTATGGTGGACAATTGGACATTCGCCCACCTTATCAACGTGAGTTTATATATAATGAGAACGAACAACAAGCTGTAATATCAACAGTTTTAAAAGGCTACCCACTGAATGTAATGTATTGGGTAAGGCGTAGTGAGGATGCAGAATGCCCTTATGAAGTGATGGATGGACAGCAAAGGACGCTCTCACTCTGTGAGTATGTAGATGGGAAGTTTGCTTATGACTTCAAAAACTTTTTCAATCAACCTGCAGATATACAGAAACTTATCCTCGATTATCCGTTGACTATCTACCTTTGTGAGGGCGAACCCTCGGAGAAGTTAGAATGGTTCAAGACAATAAACATCGCTGGTAAGCCCCTAAACGAGCAAGAAATAAATAATGCTGTCTATGCTGGTCCCTTTGTTACGGATGCTAAACGCCATTTCTCTAAGTCAAACTGTGGTGCATATCGTTTGGGAAAAGACTTGGTTAATGGTACGCCAATTCGGCAAGAGTTCTTGAAGAAGGCTTTGGAATGGATGGCAGAACACGAAACAAGAGAAGGAAAACCGCAGTCTGTGGTTGGTTATATGGCGGAACATCAGCATGACCCAAATGCAAATAATCTTTGGACTTACTTTCAGAATGTACTTAATTGGACTATAACAAACTTTGATTTGAAGAAGTTTAAAAAGATTATGAAGGGTCTTAATTGGGCTTTATACTATGATAAATATCACAGTACAACTCTTGATACAGCAGACTTAGCCAGCAGAATTTCTAAACTGATTCTTGATAGTGATGTGCAGAAACAAATGGGTATAATTCCATACGTGCTGACGGGAGATGAGCGTCACCTTGATTTGCGTTGTTTTCCAGATGATATTAAACAAGCTGTGTGGGAAAAGCAACATCATATTTGTCCGTCTTGTCAAAAAGAGTTTGATTATGAGTTTATGGAGGGTGACCATATTACTCCATGGCGTGAAGGTGGAAGAACTGTGATAGAAAACTGTCAGATGTTATGCCGTGAGTGTAATAGGCGGAAAGGAGGTCGGTAGGTTTCTTGTTTTTTATATGTTTTCGAAATAGGGGTGTTTGTTAGTTTTTAATCGTTAAAGGCATTTCTAATTACAAGCGAGTGTGATTTTCCTCAGCATCATTTTGTGTGGTGTTGAGGCTTAGCACCATTGGTGCTTACCATGAGCACAATATGTGTTCGGCACTAACACAACGATAATAAAGAACAAGGGAGGGGCTTATGGTTCCTATTAAGGCAGTTTAATAGTGGTTGTTAAGCATATTATAGATGCAAAATGATGTTAAAATTAATGTGTAATCGCTTGCGATATAAGCATCTTTTTATAACTTTGCAATTGAGAATAATGGTTTAGAAAGATTCGAGTAATAAAAGATTGTAAAGACGATTAGTAAGTAAAGGTATTTTAGGGGGCGTGACACTGATATCAGTTAGCGCTGGGAGAGGGTGATGCGCCCCCATTTAAAAGAAACAGGATGAACAAAGTAAAGATGATTTTCCGCCTCCTTTTAGGAGCCTTTATGACGTATGCAGGTGTTTCTCACCTGACTTTTAACCGATTGGAGTTCGTGGCACAGGTGCCTATGTGGCTTCGATTCTCAGAAGGATTTACCGATTTCGTGGTACTTTCTTCAGGTGTAGTAGAGATTGCTTTGGGTTTGAGTATGCTATTCTTGTATAAGCATAAGGCGGTAGTAGGAGCGTTGCTCGCCCTCTTTTTTGTACTCATCTTCCCTGGAAACCTCAATCAATATTTCTATCATATTGATTCATTCGGGTTGAATACTGACACTGCACGTCTTATCCGACTATTCTTCCAGCCAGTACTGATAGCATGGGCATTGTGGTCTACTGGTGGTTGGCAGGTTTGCAAAGAATGGATGTCGAGATTAAGAAAATAAATCGTAAGGATTAGGAATCAACTTTGATAGGGTAGAAACTTCCTTGGTCGATACTTTCCAAGGCTATGATAGACGAAACACACGAGTTTGAAATATCACTTTTATGGCGTAAAAAATATTATTGTAGAATTTAATAAAGAGTAAAGAATTATGGCAACAGTTTATGATTTCAATTTGAAAGATAAGAAAGGTAACGAGGTAAGTCTCGAGACATATAAGGGTAAGGTACTTCTTATCGTAAACACAGCGACAGGTTGTGGTTTTACTCCACAGTATGAGGAGTTGGAGGCAATGTATCGCAGCCTGAAGGAGAAGGGTCTTGAGATTCTCGATATTCCATGTGACCAGTTCGGTCATCAGGCTCCAGGTACAGACGAGGAGATTCACGAGTTCTGTACAGCAAAGTTTGGTACTGACTTCCCACAGTTCAAGAAGAGCGAGGTGAATGGTGCTAACGAGCTCCCTCTCTACACATGGTTGAAGAGTGAGAAGGGCTATGCAGGTGGTGCATACGAGGAGAAGTTGGCTGCTATTATGGAAGACCTTTACAACAAGGCAAACACAGAGCCACGCAAGCAGAACGACATCCAGTGGAACTTCACAAAGTTCCTCGTTAACCGCAATGGTGAGGTTGTTGCACGCTTTGAGCCTACAGTAAACCTCAAGGAGGTTCAGAAGGCTGTTGAGGCTGCGCTTTAATCAGAAGCTGATAAGTAAGTTTTAATAGTCCCCTGTGGGACAATCGTTTAGGAGTTGAAGGTTTTAGTGGGGTTAAGCCATTACTGTTTCTTTTCGGAGGGCAGCAGTGTAAGGATATGAAAGGTATCGGCTTAACCCCTACTAAATTTCTTCGCTCCTTTTTTATTAAGACAATTTGGAGTACGAATGGCTGTAGATATAGAGGCATTTCGCAAGGAAGTTTATAATGTTGTGGCGTTAATTCCGAGCGGTCGTGTACTGAGTTATGGACAGATAGCATAGCTTGTAGGCTGTCCTCGTCATGCTCGTTTGGTTGGAAAAGTACTACATGGCGTATCTGAAACAGAAAATTTGCCATGTCATCGAGTTGTAAATGGTAACGGACGTATGGCTCCTTGTTGGGAAGAACAGCGCGGTTTGTTGGAAGCAGAAGGGATAACCTTCCGTGCAAATGGCTGTGTAGATATGAGAAAGTGGCAATGGAAACTGGAGGAGTAAGGTTTCTGTAGTCATTTATTCCTGAAACATTGTGGTCTAATGACCGATTTGGGTTAAATGTGTGAACGCTTTTTGTATTGTTTTAACAGAGGGACCGAAGTTACTCATTAAACAAAAATATGGTTCTTCCGAAATATGGGGTGATAAACTAAAAGTCTTAAATAATAGGCACACGGAGTTACGGAGGGGACGGAAGTAACGCAATGGCACGGAGGTGCCGACGGCACAAAGAGGGACGGAGGTGTAGCGTACAGATTTTTGATAGCTAATTTGGGATAAATGCTTTGTATATAAATTGCTAATAGAATTGGCAAACAAGCTCCGTCGCTCTATGCACCGACGGTGCCTCTGTGACTTCCATTGCTTTGTTTTAATAATTCTCCGTCCTCTCTTTTTCTCCGTGTGACATTTCCTCAGAAACCTAACCTTAAGTAGCAAACCTTATCACTTCAAAATCCTGAAGACCCAAAAATATGACTAAGACAGTCAACTATCTGTCCTATTATCATCCTCTTTCATTGAAAACCTTTTCATATTAATACTTCGAAAATCTGCAAGTAGGGGCTTGAAAAATTATTACATAATCTCAAATAAGACATCTATACATAACGGCAAAAACACATACAAAATATAGGTTTGTAACCATAAGGAAATCAATTAGTTACAAAGTCGCAAAGTGAAAGGTGCTTAATTGGACTTCAAACGGGCGTTAGTAAGGGTCTTAAAGGGCACCTTTTGCAAGTCAATTGGGCGTCTTTTAGAAGCTGAAAGAGCATGTATTAGTTTTAAACCACATGAAAATAGTTTACAAGCTTCAACTAATGAGGGAATAAGTTGTTTGTAGAAGGCAGATAGACATCGCACCTAATTACATTTGTCATATAGTTTATCCCCCTTTATAAAACCATCTAAATGGGGGTAATTATTCCGTTTATGTGGATTAATCTCATTCTGTTAACAATCTACAAATTTAACGGAAGAACTTTTTTTTATCCTTACTCTGTGACTATATTATAACGATAAGATACAAAGTAAAACCCTTTCTTTTTGATTTATGTCCGTCATTCCTTTGTAGACTGAAATAAAAGCATTAATTTTGTAGGCATAAAAAGAAAAGCAAATGCAGGCAATGATTTTTGCAGCCGGACTCGGTACCCGTTTGAAACCGCTTACTGACACAATGCCAAAAGCGTTGGTAAGGGTGGGAGGTGCGCCACTGCTTGAGCATGTAATCAGGAGATTAATAGATGCTGGATGCAGTCGTATGGTTGTTAATGTACATCATTTTGCAAGCCAGATAACAGACTATTTGGATGCACACAACTATGGTGTGGATATCTATGTGTCTGATGAAACAGAGCAGCTCCTTGACACCGGTGGTGGTATCAAGCGAGCTGCTTCGCTTTTTGATCAGTATCAGCCAGTGCTGATTCACAATGTTGACATATTAAGTAATGTGGATTTAGCTGCTTTCTATCGCTATGCTTTAGAAACAAAGGCAGATGCTCTGCTGTTGGTAAGCCGTCGTGTGACCCAACGTTACTTGATATTTGATAGTAATATGCGCTTGGTGGGCTGGACAAATGTGGCTACAGGTGAGGTGAAGTCACCTCATGCCGAGATACGTCAGTTGCATTTCGTCTCACCAACAGAGGAAGAAAGTTCTTATTATCAGAACAACTGTTACCTCTGTGCCTTCTCTGGTATACACGTGTTAGCTCCCTCTGCGGTACAAACCGTTGAGGCTGTTGATCAGGATAAGTTCCCCATTATGGACTTCTATCTCAACAATTGCGACACACTTGATATCCGTGGCGAACTAAAAACCGACCTTCATCTACTTGATGTAGGCAAACTCGACAGCTTACAAGCTGCTGAAGACTTTATTGCAAATTCAGAGTATCAAAGCTCCAAGACGGAGAACTGATATTTTTAAATACATTCATTTACATGCAACAGAAGATTATCATTTTGGATTTCGGCTCACAGACGACACAGCTTATTGGGCGTCGTGTACGTGAGTTGGATACCTTCTGCGAGATCCTCCCTTACAACAAGTTCCCGAAGGACGACCCATCAGTGATTGGTGTGATTCTTTCTGGTTCACCTTATTCCGTACATGATCCAGAGGCTTTCAAGGTAGACCTCAGTCAGTTTATCGGTAAGATTCCAGTGCTCGGTATCTGTTATGGTGCTCAGTACATCTCTTATTCAAATGGAGGTAAGGTTGAGCAGACGGGTACACGTGAGTATGGTCGTGCCAACTTAGAGAGTATCGACCTTAACAATCGCCTTTTTGCAGGCTTTGAGAAAGGCTCGCAGGTATGGATGAGTCATGGTGATACGATTACTGCAATCCCAGAGGATTACGACATTATAGCTTCTACTGGTGATGTTAAGTATGCTGCCTTTGCATCAAAGACACAGCCAGTATGGGCAGTACAGTTCCATCCAGAGGTTTACCACTCATTGCAGGGTAAGCAGTTGTTGGAGAACTTCGTTGTGAATATCTGTGGTAGCAAGCAGGAGTGGAGTGCAGCTTCATTCGTAGAGAGTGCTGTTCAGGAGATTCGTGAGCAGGTGGGTAACGACCGTGTTATCCTTGGTCTTTCTGGTGGTGTTGACTCTTCTGTTTGTGCAGTATTGCTCAATAAGGCTATCGGCAAGAACCTTACTTGTATCTTCGTAGACCATGGTATGCTCCGTAAGAATGAGTTTACAAAGGTGATGGAAGCTTATAAGGGACTTGGACTGAACGTTATCGGCGTTGATGCATCGGAACAGTTCTTTAAGGATTTGGAAGGTGTTACCGACCCAGAGCAGAAGCGCAAGATTATTGGTCGTGACTTCGTTGAGGTATTTAACGCTGAGGCTAAGAAGATTACGGATGCTAAGTGGCTCGCACAGGGTACTATCTACCCAGACCGTATTGAGAGCCTTAGCATTACGGGTATGGTTATCAAGAGTCACCATAACGTAGGTGGACTTCCAGAGGAGATGCATCTTCAGCTTTGTGAGCCACTCCGTTGGCTCTTCAAAGACGAGGTTCGCCGTGTAGGTTATGAGCTTGGAATGCCAGAACGCCTTATCAAGCGTCATCCATTCCCTGGTCCTGGTCTTGCTGTTCGTATCTTGGGCGACATCACTCGTGATAAGGTCCGTATCCTTCAAGATGCAGATGATATCTATATTGAGAAGATGCACAACTATACTATGCCAGATGGTTCAAGTCTTTACGACCATGTTTGGCAGGCAGGTACCGTATTGCTCTCTACGATTCGTTCTGTAGGAGTGATGGGTGATGAGCGTACTTACGAGCATCCAGTTGCTCTTCGTGCTGTTACATCAATGGACGCAATGACAGCTGACTGGGCACACCTCCCTTATGATTTCATGGCAGATGTTTCTAATGAAATCATTCGTAAGGTGAAGGGAGTTAACCGCGTATGTTACGATATATCTTCAAAACCACCTTCAACAATTGAGTGGGAGTAAGAAGGAAAACAGACAAAATAAAAGGATAGGGACGCAGTTGTGTCCCTATTTTTCGTTATACAATATTATAAAGAAATAAGAACAGGATTTGTATAGGACTTTAGGATAGTGTAAGATATTGTTTGTTGCATTGATAATCAGGTTGTAAAGTCTTGTTTTACTTGGTTGGTTTCATTACAGTCTTTTAATCATTGCAAATTATTTACGTGAAAAAAAATATTTATTTTCATGAAGAAAAATATTTATGTTCATGAAAATAATTCTTTTTTATCGTGAAGAAAATTCGAAAGTAACACTTTGTAGACTGAATAAAGGGCAAGGTTCATGGTCTTGAAACAGTGTTTTAACAGCTTTAGAAGGCTGATATTAGGACGAAGGTGGCGGGAAGGAAAAGTGGTTTGGTAATCTTAATGGAAAGAAATTAGCACTGTTGTTAATAAAAAAAGTCCGAAGACTCATAGTGAGTCTTCGAACTGATTATATCTGTATTTCAGATAGTTGCTTACTTGTTCTTCAGCAAATCGCGAATCTCAGAGAGCAGTTTTTCCTCGTTAGTTGGCTCTGGATCAGGTGCAGGAGCAGCTGGTTCCTCTTCCTTCTTCTTAGAGAGCTTGTTGATACCCTTTACCATCATGAATACGCAGAAAGCGATGATAATGAAGTCAAGCAATGTCTGCAAGAAGTTACCATAGTTAATGGTTGCTGGAGCAGGAGCAGTTACACCAGGGATTTCTACTTGTGGAAGTGTGTACTTAAGGTCTGAAAAGTTAACGCCACCGATAAGCCATCCGATAGGAGGCATGATGATATCGTCAACGATAGATGAAACAATCTTGCCGAAAGCACCACCGATGATTACACCGACAGCCATATCAACGGCATTACCCTTTACTGCAAATTCCTTGAATTCTTGAATAAGTTTGCTCATAATTAATTTTGTTGTTAATTTGTTTGTTTGTCTTGCGTTTTTATACTAATACCCTTTCTTTTGTTATATAGACTTTGCAATCTTGGTTTGTTAGATTGCATAGAATTGCCTATGTGTGCGAAACGAGTTATTTTTTATAATAATTAATACGCTAAGCGACTGCAAAAATAAAAAAAAAATTGTATCTTTGCAATCGTAAGATAGAAAATCTTCTATAAGGAGGTAAAAAGAAATTCGTTTTTATAAACTTTTATAAATAATTTAAAGTAAAATGGTAAATGTAGCTATTAACGGCTTTGGCCGTATTGGTCGTCTCGCATTCCGTCAGATGTTCGAGGCTGAAGGTTATGAGGTTGTTGCAATTAACGACTTGACAAGTCCTAAGATGCTTGCTCATCTGTTGAAGTATGATACCGCTCAGGGTGGTTTCGCTGGCAAGTTCGGTGAGGGTAAGCACACTGTAGAGGCTACTGAGAATTCTATCATCGTTGATGGTAAGGAGATTAAGATCTCTGCTGAGATGGACGCTGCTAACTGCCCATGGGCTGCTAACAACGTAGACGTAGTTCTCGAGTGTACAGGTTTCTACACATCTAAGGAGAAGGCTTCTGCTCACCTCAAGGCTGGTGCTAAGAAGGTAGTTATCTCTGCTCCTGCAGGTAACGATCTCCCAACAGTTGTTTTCAATACTAACCACAAGACTTTGACTGCAGCTGATACTGTTATTTCTGCAGCTTCTTGTACAACAAACTGCTTGGCTCCAATGGCAGCTGCGTTGAACGCATATGCTCCAATCCAGTCAGGTATCATGTCAACAATCCACGCTTACACTGGTGACCAGATGATTCTCGATGGTCCACAGCGCAAGGGTGACCTCCGTCGTTCACGTGCAGGTGCTTGCAACATCGTTCCTAACTCAACTGGTGCTGCTAAGGCTATCGGTCTCGTTATCCCAGAGTTGAATGGTAAGTTGATCGGTTCTGCACAGCGCGTTCCAACTCCAACAGGTTCTACAACAATCCTCGTTGCTGTTGTTAAGGGTAAGGACGTAACTGTTGAGGGTATCAACGCTGCAATGAAGGCTGCTTCAACTGAGAGCTTCGGTTATACTGAGGATCAGATCGTTTCTTCTGATATCATCGGTATGCGTTTCGGTTCTTTGTTCGATGCAACTCAGACTATGGTAAGCAAGATCAGCGATGATTGCTACCAGGTACAGGTTGTTTCTTGGTACGACAATGAGAATTCATATACTTCTCAGATGGTTCGTACAATCAAGTACTTCGCAGAGTTGAAGTAATACCAACCGGAAGGTCATCTGCAATCCTCTCTTGCGTAGAGAGTGATTGACGGATAAAATAATAGTCCCTGTCAGCTTGCTGGCAGGGATTTTTTTGTTATCTTTGCGACATGAAGAACGAACAGATAGGTGAGGGTACGGCTGCAGGTATAGCTCTTGACAAGCGTATGATAACCATTCTTGGTCCTACGGCTTCGGGTAAGACCGATCTTGCTGCACATTTGGCTGCTCGGCTTAACGCTGAAATCATCAGTGCAGATAGCCGTCAGGTCTATCGTGGTATGGATATTGGTACGGGTAAAGACTTGGCTGATTACACAGTTGAGGGGCATGCAATACCTTATCACCTTATAGATATATGTGAACCCGGTACGAAGTATAATCTTTTTCGCTATCAACAGGATTTCCTTGATAGTTATGAAGATATACGGAGTAGGGGAGTGTTGCCTATTCTCTGCGGCGGTACAGGTCTTTATATTGAAGCTGTGCTGAAGGGGTATAGCCTTTCGCCAGTGCCACAGAATCCTGAACTGCGTAAGGAGTTAGAGGAAAAGTCGCTTGAGGAATTGACGGCAATGTTGGTTGAACTGAAGAAAAAGAATCATTCCGTCATGCACAACAAGACGGATGTTGATTCTTGTCAGCGTGCTATTCGTGCGATAGAGATAGAAACCTATAATCTCACAAAGCCAACAGAAGAGCGGCAATGTCCACCAATTGAGTCATTAATAATAGGTGTAGACATAGATCGTGAAGCACGAAGAAAGAAGATAACCAACCGCTTAAAAGCACGTCTTGAAGAAGGAATGGTTGGCGAGATAGAAGGATTACTGAAGCAGGGTATACCTGCAGAAGACCTTATCTATTATGGTTTGGAATATAAGTTTGTGACAGAGTATCTCATAGGAAAGCTGTCTTACAATGAGATGTTCCGACAGTTAGAAATCGCCATTCATCAGTTTGCTAAGCGACAGATGACGTGGTTTCGTGGTATGGAGCGTCGTGGCTTTACGATTCGTTGGGTAAATGCTGCACAAAAGATGGAAGATAAAATTGAAGAAATATTGAGCTTATGGTAGAGGAAGGAAGATGGGGCATCATTTATTGTCCGAAGGGAGGATTACTTGGTAATCCAGTAAAGCGTTGGGAACAAGCTGAACGCTGTTTGCAAGCACACAACATACAGTATGATATGGTGCAAAGTGAGAATCCACGTAGTGTGGATAGACTCGTGCGGATGCTGATTAGTAATGGTTATAAAACTATTATTATCTATGGCGGTGACTCTGCGTTAAATGATGCGGTCAACTATCTCATGCTCTTAGAACCAGAAGAGCGTGAGCGTATTACGTTGGGTGTTATCCCGAATGGCGTGTTAAATGACTTTGCACACTTCTGGGGTTTCGATGAGTCACATTTAGAACAGACGATTGTTTGGCTCAAGCAGAAGCGTGTAAGACGAGTAGATGTTGGCTGTATTCGCTACGAGAATAAGAAGAATGAGCGTTGCCGTCGATATTTCCTTAACTGTGTAAACATTGGCATGGTGGCAAATATCATGAGTCTTCGTCGCCGTTTGCGCCACCTTTTTATATCCCGCACAATCTCCTTCATCCTCTCTTGCTTCCTACTAATGTTCCAGCGTATGGATTATTTCATGTCGCTGAAAATCAATGTAGATAGTATAAAACAGCGTCTGATGACTGTTTGTATTGGTAATGCCCAGGGTTATGGGCAGACCCCGAATGCTGTACCTTATAATGGTCTGCTCGATGTTTCCATCGTTTCTCAGCCAAAGCTGTGGCAAGCAATGGAAGGAATGTATCTCTTGTTGAGAGATAAGATATTGAATCATCGTAATGTGATGCCCTATAGAACGCAGGAGCTGAGTGGACAAATAGCTGAGCACACACCAGTCAGTGTTGATGGTCGACGCTTGAATGGCACGCCTGTTGGTACGTTTACGATTGGTGTTGAGAAAGAAGTTATAAACTTCCTTATTCCAGATTAACCTTTTACTATTAGATAGTTATAGATTTTGTCTAAACTACTTATAGAAATGTTGAACGCTGGTTATGAGTGCTCAGCAAAGTGTTTTCGTGTACGTAGGTTTTAGTGGCATTCTCTCTCTTATTATAGAGATAGTAGTTACTCTCTTCTTACCTTTTTTGCTAACGTTTTATAGCCCCGCACAATATGTGCGGAGGCTTCGCACACATGGTGTTGGTGCTTAGTACGCATGGTCTTGTGTACCAAATATTTTGCAATCTATTGTTAGGATAAGCGCAGATTGTTGTTACGAAAAATGTTATATTTTACTCTAAAAAAAATAGGACTTTCTTGGTTAGGAAACAACACAAAAACAAGAAATTCTGAAACATTGTAGTCTAATGATTGATTTGGGTTTAAATATGTTCAAGCACTGATAAGCCAGTTGAAAGAAAAATCAAATTTGCTGTCACTTCTGTCATCTCGTATAAGATGCTAACAAATTAGTTTACAGTTAGTTATATGAGAATGTTAAAATGACAGCAAATTAAATTAAAAGTAAATTTGTAATAAGAGTTATATTACCCTTCTCATTCTATTAAGTATTATAACTGCAAACACAAGAAAACTGAATATTTCGAATATGAGAATGGGAGACTTGTAGAGGAATGTTTTATTGTACACTAATAATTGAAAATATTATCTTACTTTATGATGCCATTATGAAAAATATTTGTATCTTTGAAGAGCCGAAGGGCAAAGTCTGTAAAGACTTTTACCAAAGGATAAATAAAAACCAAACAATAAACCTTAAAAGACATGAGCTACTTAAAATTTGAAAAAGCTCTGATGACCAATCTTCAAGATTCGCTTCCCAGAGAGCTGTTACGAACGAATCGCTCTGGTGCCTATTCTTGTTCGACGATTGTTGATTGTAACACACGCAAGTACCATGGACTGCTTGTTGTTCCTGTTCCTGAACTGGACGACGAGAATCACGTACTGCTGAGTTCGCTCGATCCTACCGTCATTCAGCATGGTGCCTCTTTCAATCTGGGTTTGCACAAGTATCAGGGCAATAACTTTAGTCCACAAGGACATAAGTATATTCGTGAATTTGACTGTGATACTGTGCCAACTACGCTTTATAGGGTAGGCGGTGTCTTGTTAAAAAAAGAGGTTGTCTTCCAGCATTATGAAGACCGTATTTTAATCCGTTATACTTTATTAGAGGCTCACTCAAAGACTACTTTGCAGTTCCGCCCATTCCTTGCCTTTCGTAGTGTTCGCCAGTTTACTCATGAAAATGGTGCTGCTAATCGTTCGTATGAGGTTGTGGATAATGGTATCAGCACGTGTATGTATGCTGGTTATCCATCGCTTTTTATGCAGTTCTCAAAGAAGAATGAGTTTCACTTTGAACCCTACTGGTATCGTGGATTGGAATATCCAAAGGAGCAGGAGCGTGGTTATGCTTCTAATGAGGACCTTTATGTACCTGGCTATTTTGAGATGAATATCAGCAAGGGCGAAAGTATTGTCTTTGCAGCATCAACAGCAGAATGTCGTACATCAACTTTGAAGAATCTGTTTGATAAGGAAGTGGAGTCACGTAGTCCACGTGATAACTTCTTCCACTGCCTTGTTAATGCTGCTCATCAGTTCCATAATCGTACAAAGAACGATGAGCGTTATATTCTTGCAGGCTATCCTTGGTTCAAGTGTCGTGCTCGTGATCAATTCATTGCTTTACCAGGACTTACTTTGAGTATCGAAGAACAAGATTACTTCGAACTGGTAATGGAGACCGCAGCAAAGGGATTACGTGAGTTTATGGAAGGTAAGCCGCTCAGCGTGAAGATATACGAGATGGAGAAACCAGACGTTCCTCTTTGGTGCGTGTGGGCTATACAACAGTATGCTAAGGAGGCTGGTAAGGAGCGTTGTAGAAAACTCTACATGGGTTTGATTCGTGATATTGTTGATTATCTCTTAGCAAGTAAGCATCCAAACCTCACTTTAGATACGAATGGATTGCTCTATGCTGATGCAAAGGGAGAAGCGATTACATGGATGAATTCTATGAATAATGGTCAACCAGTTGTTCCACGCTCTGGGTATATCGTAGAGTTTAATGCGCTATGGTACAATGCACTACGCTTTACAGCCGCAATGGAGATGGAGAGTGGTAATGAAGAGCGTGCAAACGAACTTGATGCACTTGCAGAGAAATGTAAGGTCTCATTTGTTGAAACATTCCTCAATGAGTATGGCTACCTTTATGACTATGTTGATGGTAGAATGGTTGACTGGAGTGTACGCCCTAATATGGTGTTTGCTGTAGCACTTGATTATTCTCCACTTGACCAAAAGAAGAGGAGGGGAGTCTTAGATGTTTGTACACGAGAGCTACTTACACCAAAGGGACTGCGTTCGCTTTCTCCAAAGAGTGGCGGATATAATCCGATGTATACTGGCCCACAGAGTCAACGCGACCTTGCCTATCATCAAGGAACAGCTTGGCCATGGTTGGGTGGCTTCTATCTTGAGGCCTGCTTGAAGCTTTATAAGCAGACACGTCTGAGCTTTGTAGAACGTCAGTTGGTAGGTTATGAAGATGAGATGATTAACCATTGTCTTAGTACACTACCAGAACTCTTCGACGGTAATCCACCATTTAATGGACGTGGAGCTATCTCCTTTGCCATGAATGTAGCTGAGGTGCTTCGTACGTTAGAATTACTTGAGAAGTATAAATTTTAAGAGGAGGAACCAGTATGAAAGTTTTAATGTTTGGATGGGAGTATCCTCCTCATGTATATGGTGGTTTAGCAACTGCTAACTTTGGTATTTCAGAAGGTCTGCATGCACAGGGTGATGTTGAGACGATTCTCTGTTTGCCACATCCTTTTGGTGATGAAGACCATACTTATGCTGAGATTGTAGCAATGAATCATGTGCCTATCGCTTATCGTGAATTGGGTTATGATTATGTAAAGAGTCGTCTTGGCAATATTATGTCACCAGAACTTTACTACAAGTTGCGTGAGCATATTTATGCCGACTTCAATTATATGAACGTCAATGACCTTGGTGCAATGGATTTTGCCGGAGGTTATCCTTCCAATCTGCACGAGGAAATTAATAATTATTCGATTATTGCTGGTGTTGTTGCACGTACTTATGAATTCGATATTATTCATGCACATGACTGGTTGACTTATCCTGCGGGTATTCATGCCAAGCGTGTGTCAGGTAAGCCTTTGTGCATCCATGTACATGCAACCGACTTCGACCGTTCACGTGGTAAGGTTAATCCAACCGTATATGGTATAGAAAAGGATGGTATGGACAATGCTGATTGCATTATGTGTGTATCAGAGCTTACACGCCAGACGGTAATTAATCAGTATCATCAGGACCCACGTAAAGTGTTTACGGTTCATAATGCCGTTTATCCTTTGCCACAGGAGATTGTCGATATCCCACGTCCTGACCATAAGGGTAAGGAGAAGATTGTTACTTTCCTTGGTCGTTTGACGATGCAGAAAGGACCAGAGTACTTTGTTGAGGCTGCCAATATGGTGCTTCATCGTACACGTAACGTTCGTTTCTGTATGGCAGGCTCAGGCGATATGATGGACCAGATGATTTATCTTGCTGCTGAAAGAGGTATTGCGGATCGTTTCCATTTCCCTGGTTTTATGCGTGGGAAGCAGGTTTATGAGTGTTTGAAGGCCTCTGATGTCTATGTTATGCCGTCAGTCAGTGAGCCTTTTGGTATCTCTCCTTTGGAGGCAATGCAATGTGGTACACCAAGTATCATTTCAAAACAGAGCGGTTGTGCAGAAATTCTTAACAACTGCATCAAGGTAGACTATTGGGATATTCATGCGCTTGCTGATGCTATTTACTCCATTTGTCATAATGAGAGTCTCTTCGATTATCTCTCCGTAGAGGGTAAGCGGGAAGTGGACCAGATAACATGGGAGAAGGTTGGTGCGTGGATTCGTGAACTTTACCTTCGTACCTTGGGTTGGCAGTGAAATCCATGAGAGTACTAATAACCTTTTTAAAACTAAAACAAAAAGATAATGAAAACAATCTGTTTATATTTCGAGATACACCAGGTCATTCACCTGAAACGCTACCGCTTCTTTGATATTGGTACCGACCATTATTATTATGACGATTTTGAGAACGAACGTTCTGTATCAGAAATCGCTGAGAGAAGCTATATGCCTGCATTGGATACGCTGTTGCAGATGATTAAAGATAATGGGAAAGCATTTAAGGTAGCCTTCTCACTTTCGGGTGTGGGTATTGAGCAACTTGAGATGCATGCTCCACAGGTGCTTGACAAACTGCAAGAACTGAATAATACAGGCTGTGTAGAATTTCTTGCAGAACCTTATTCTCATGGTTTGGCATCATTAGCTAATGAGGAAAGCTTCAAGTCTGAAGTAAAGCGTCAGGCTCAGAAGATTAAGGAATACTTTGGTCAGACACCAAAGATATTGCGTAACTCATCACTTATTTATAGTGACGATATTGGTTTGATAGCTTCTCAGATGGGCTTTAAGGGAATGTTGACAGAGGGTGCAAAGCATGTCTTGGGTTGGAAGAGTCCACATTATGTATATAACTGTGCGCTTGCTCCTAACTTAAAACTTCTGTTGCGTGATGTGAAGTTGAGTGATGATATCTCATTGCGTTTCAATAATTCAGATTGGGACGGCTATCCATTGTTTGCTGATACGTATATGGCACAGATTGCAGCACTCCCAGATGAAGAGCAGGTAATCGGTATCTTTATGAACCTTTCAGCACTTGGTATAGAACAGCCATTGTCAAGTAATATTCTTGAATTCTTCAAGGCGTTACCAGTTTGTGCTAAGCAGCAGGGTATTACCTTCTCTACTCCAACAGAAATTTGCATGAAATTGAAGAGTGTTGACAATCTCTATGTGCCAGATACCTTGAGTTGGATGGATGAAGAACGTGATGTCAGCACATGGTTGGGTAATCCAATGCAGCGTGAAGCATTCAATAAATTGTATAGTATTGCTGACCGTGTACGTATTGCTAACGACCCACGTATCAATCAAGATTGGGACTATTTGCAGGCAAGTGATAACTTCCGTTTTATGTCAACCAAACCTTCACGTGTTGGAATGGATCGTGGTATCTATGATAGTCCATTTGATGCCTTCACCAATTATATGAATATTCTTGGCGACTTCTTGAATCGTGTCAATACACTTTATCCTGCTGATATTGATAATGAGGAGTTGAATAGCTTGCTTACCACTATCCGCAACCAAGGCGATGAGATTGAAATGAGAACTAATGATATTAGTAATCTTCAAGCAAAGGTTGATAAATTGGAAGTTGAAGGTGATAAACTCCGTGCGCAGTTAGAGAAGAAATCGTCAGCGAAGAAGGCTACTACATCAAAGACTGCAGCAAAGAAACCTGTCAAGAAAGCTTCTGCTAAAAAAGCTGTAAAGGCTGTTGCTGAAGAAGTGAAAGCTAAGTAAGTCTTTTATAACAATACGGTTTAACGCTCATATAGCAAACTGGTGAATCTATCAGTTATGCTATATGAGCGTTTTTTACAAATAACGTATTTTCATATCATTGGTTTTGTAAACTATTTTTTATATGATTTGGAGTCAATACATACTCTTTTGGCTTCTAAAAGACGCCTAATAGGCTTGCAAAAGATGCCCTTTTGAAGTCTAACTAACGCCCTTTTGAAGTTCAATTAGGCACCTTTTCTTGTACTACCTTATAATCAATTGATTTTCTTTTAGTTACAAACCAGCTTCTGATATGTGTTTTTGCTATTATATGTAGAGGTATTATCTGAAATTATGTAATGATTTTTTTAAGCTTTATTTGAATCTTTGAAGTATTTTAGAAAAAGTTTTCTTTGTCTGATAGTGATAATAAAATAGGTAGTGATACCATCCAATATGGAACTTATTTCTCCTCCATTGGAACGCAGCACCAGCGAGAAACTTTGAGCATTACACCTATGCCTGGGATTTCTTTTAGGAGATAATACTTCTTGCTTGAGCGAACTAATCGCCCAGTCATTCCCTTTAATGGTCCAAACTTAACAAGAACCTCGTCCCCAGCTTTCATTTGTGCTTCGTCTGAAGAAAGGAACTTACGCATCGTTATCTCTGGATTACACATCAAACGGAACTCATACATCTGGTCATGGGGGATAAGAGCATACTCTTGTGAATCCTTAGCTTTCTGTACAACGCTAATCTTATAGTTGGCTTCTTGTACAATTTTCTGAAATGAAATGTCTTCTCCAGGTTTCTTAACAAAGATAAGATTACGAACAACAGGACGAAGAACAGAGTGGGGTTTACCATCATGTCCTTCTACATCGACATATTGTTCTGGAACGAAACATTCCAAACCATGACTTGTAAAGTAGGATCTCACCTCTTCAAGCTTCAGTGTGAATAGCCTAACTGCATACCAAGGCGTTCCATCATCAATGACTCCATCTATATAGCTTGCTGCTGTTGTCATAGTTTGTACAAGAATAATTATTTGTTAGATGTGTAACCAATTAGCCATAATCCTTTTCCCATCTGGTGTTAGAACGCTCTCTGGGTGGAATTGGATGCCATAGATGTTATGCGTTCTATGGCGTAATGCCATGATTAGTCCCTCTTTGCTTTCGGCTATTATTTCTAAGCAATCGGGGAAGTTTGTTCTCTCTACGACCCAACTATGATAGCGTCCCACGAGAAAGTTTTTAGGCAAACCAGCAAATAATGGCGTTTCAACGATTTGTGTGGTTTCAGTTGTTACACCATGGAAGACATCAGACAAATTCTTCAACTTTGCTCCGAATACCTCACCAATGGCTTGATGTCCTAAGCAAACGCCCAAGATAGGTTTTACCCCAGCGTAACGATGAATAACGTCCAATAGTAAGCCAGCTTCTGAAGGAACCCCAGGGCCAGGACTTAAAACAATACGATCGTAGTTATTCAAATCTTCAAGGGAGAACTGATTGTTGCGAACTACCGTTACATCAACTCCTAATTCCTTTATGAGATGAACAAGATTATAGGTGAAAGAATCGTAGTTATCAATGATAACACAATTTGTTTTCATTCGTGTATCAACCTTCTAATCAATAGACTTACTTTACCTTCTCAAGAAAGTCCTTTAGTAAAGCAACATCCTTTACCGCTGGTGCTGTCTCAAACTTCTCGTTCACACTGATACCATAGAACTGGGGATGAGAAAAACCTTTAATCTTCTCAACATCTTCGGTACCAATATTTCCACTTACAAGGAAAGGAACTTTCCCGTCATACGCTTCCAAAATACTCCAATCCTTTAGATTCTCTTGGATGTCAAAGAGGAAATAATCAACCCCTTCTGCATATTCCTTGTATTTCTCAATGTCCTCACGCTTTGTAATGACAATACGCTTCATGATCTTTATCCCAGCATGAATATCTGGATCAAGGGTACGGCGAAGATTATCAATCATCACCATACTTTCTTCTCCATTAAGTTGGACAATATCAAGATTGAAGTTTACAACACGTGTAACAATATTCTGTGGCATGTCATCAGCAAAGACTCCACAAAGAGTAGGTCTTTGTTGCTGTTGAGATGATTCGTGTTCAGATAAGGCAGACAGCGTCCCATAATCGGGAATAATACCAGCACATGACGATATCTGACTAACGTAACGTTCGCTTTTAGGAAGGAAATTCAATCCCACCCAGTCTATGCCAAGTTGAGAAACTTCGTGAATATTGTGGGCATCACGCATGCCGCATACCTTTATAATCATATAGATATAAAATTCTCAAATACTTTTACGCTACAAACTTACATAAAATTATCGAATTATACGCTTGTGTAATGGAGAAAAGCTCTTTTATTTAGAGGAAAGACGAATTAAGAGGAATGATTCAAGAGTATTCCTATAAAATTAATGTATTTAACCTAAATCTCTAAGTTTGTAATTCATATTGCAAACTTAGAGATTTGGATTCAAAGTGAAAATATTCTTGTAGGAAGATATAATAATATCTATTAGATAGCGTTTAGATGACATATAACTCTCAACAACTTATTTTTGGCCTATGGTTAGAATATTTACTTCCGAAGAACTTAAGCCGTCTGAGAAGACGCTTAATATTATCCGACAGATAGCTTATACCTATCGTGTTATAAAAATCAATGGGAAGATGCAAACCTTCTGTTTGAATTAATATTTATATGGAAATAATAGTATCACCTTCCCTGCTCTCCGCTGACTTCCTTCATTTGGATAAGGAGATTGAAATGATTAATGAAAGTGAGGCTGATTGGCTTCACATGGATGTAATGGATGGCGTCTTTGTGCCTAATATCTCTTTTGGCTTTCCTGTGCTTGAAGCAGTAGGTAAGGCATGTAAGAAGCCAATGGACGTACACTTTATGATTGTTCATCCAGAGAACTATATTCAACAGACAGCTGATACTGGTGCAGCTATCATGAATGTTCAGTATGAGGCTTGTGTTCATTTACATCGAACGATACAAGCGATTCATGCTGTTGGTATGAAAGCAGGTGTGACGCTTAATCCTTCAACACCTGTCAATGTTCTTGAGGATATCATTGGTGATGTGGATATCGTTCAGCTCATGAGTGTAAACCCAGGTTTTGGTGGACAGAAATTCATAGAGAGCAGTATCAAGAAAGTACAACGCCTTCGTCAGTTGATTGACCGTGAAGGTAGTAAAGCTCTGATAGAGGTTGATGGCGGTGTACAGGCTGACACGGCTCCTCGTTTGGTTGAAGCTGGTGTCGACATTCTTGTTAGTGGCAGTTATGTCTTTAAGGCTGCAGATCCTAAGGCAACTATCCATTCACTCAAACAATTACATAGATAATTATAAGGTATAAAAGATACCCTCACTTGTTCTTAACTTGATAGTTAAGAGATAAGTGAGGGTGTTTTGTATCGTTAAGAAAAGAACTATTTTTTCTTATGTTAGTTGCAAACTTACTTTGTGTTCACGAACCATTCTCCGCAAGTTGAATATGGCGTAACGCATACGCCCAAGGCTGGTGTTAATGCTAACACCCGTCGTCTCAGCAATCTCTTTAAAAGACATCTCTTGGTAAAAACGCATAAATACCACTTCACGTTGTGTCGCAGGAAGAAGGTTCATCATTCGTTTTACATCAGAGAGTGTCTGACTGTTAATGAATTGACACTCAATGTTATCAATAACAGTATCATCACCACCAACATTAGATAGGTCATTATCCTTAGGGGCATCAATCACTTTATCTGCACGCTGCGCACGATACCAGTCCATAATCACATTATGAGCGATACGCATAATCCATGCAGAGAACTTACCAGTTGGTGAGTATCTTCCCTGTTGCAACTTCGTGATAATCTTTACGAAGGTTTCTTGAAACAAGTCATCAGCAGCATCCCTATCACGCACAACGAATAGAATATACGAAAAAAGTTTCGATTGATTGCGCGATAGCAACAAATCGAAAGCATCGTTGCTTCCTTCAATGTATGACAATGCCAACTGCTCGTCGGTCATCTCATTCAGATTCTTCATTTTCAATTTTCTTTCTTATGAAGTAGAAGTTTATCGATAGGCTTTTCTAACTTATATAATTATTTGGGAATGCAAATATAATCATTTTTCTTATTTAGAGCAAATCTTTTATATAAAAAGTCACTCATCCAACCATTCACTTGCTAATATATGTTTTTTCATTCCTGGTATTCCTAAGTACTTTTGTTTAATTCCGAAGAAGGCAATATGTTTACCATAGTTTTGCGGATTGGCTGCTAAGCCTATTGCTTCTTTCATTTGTTTGTTGACCATTTGAATGGAAATAACATTCTCAGGCTCAGACTCTTCTGGGTCATCAGCTAATAGGATTGCAGAGTCATACGTGAAAGGTGCTTCCCATTCAGCCTGCTTGATGCTTCGTTTGCAAGCACCAACAATATAACCATGTACCCAAACTTCATTATTCCCAAAGTCTCCTTTAATAAATTCCGAAACAGTATAGATCTTCGCTTCATTAGGTGAGTGAGAAGGTGAGTGCTTTTCTGTTTCGTCTTCATTATCATCATCTGATGGTAGAATTGTTTTACCACAACTAAACAATAGTACAGCTGCGAAAAGTAAGAAGGAAAGTTGGTTTATCTTCATAGAATTAAGTTTAATAATCTGATACAAAGGTAAGTAAAGATTATCAATAAGTCAAGTGTTGAACTCGTTTTTCTGAAATGTAGGTAAATAAAAAAGAGGTTGGTGCAGGAAGCTACCAACCTCGAAAATGATTTAGCAAAATATCTAAATCAGTGAAAAACACATCGCAAATATAGGATAAATAGTGGAATAAAACAAATTTTATCAACAAAAAAATATGTTTTTAACATTGTATGCGCACACATGGACTAAATATGAAACGATAGGTTCTTCTGAAATATGCCGTGATAAAGACGCTATATTTGGTGTAAAACGATAATACCTCTTTATACGAATAGTTTTATTCTTACTTTGCTGTCACTTTTAACACTTTGCGTAATACTGCTGTAAATGAGTAAGTTATATTCTTGAAGTGACTGACAGAAGTGACAGGAACTTTATTTTTGGGAGAATTGCTTTGCTGTAACCGTTTTTCTTATTTTATATTTAGTGATAAGACGAAAGAGATAATGACAACGCAGAAGTCATTCATTGACTATACTGAAATCTAAGGGTTTGTAGTGAAATAGATGTGCCAATATAAAAGAATGATTCCAACAGTAGTCGTATATCGGAGGAGTCAAACATGAGTACATGCTAAAAATAATTCGTATAAGGATTATACATTGATTTATAATTGCATATATCATAATTATTAGCTAAATTTGCATTGTATTTAAACCTTTTTATTAATTAAATAAAGTTATTATGAATAAAATTCTACGCTTTGCTTTTGTTGCAGCATTCGCTGCTGTTAGTTCTTTATCATTTGCACAGACTCAAACTACTTTTGAGCTTTCGTCAGCTGAAAGCTATAAGCAGTTCGGATTAGCAGGTCAGTCATCTCAAACATCCAAAGATGGTGATTTTACGGAGGATAAGTCTGTAACATCGGGTGATGTAAAACTCACCGTCTCTACAAGTGGAGGAAAGACTGCAAACCGAATGTGGAAAGGTGCGTTGAGAATGTATGGTGGAACCCTTACTGTTGAAAGTGCTAATGACAATATTGTTAAGGTTGTTTATGCTGTATTTTTCGATAATTGGGATGCAAGTAACAATGTTAATAATCAGGAACTTGAGATGACTTCGGAGAAAGAAGGGACGAAGGTTTTTAAGTTCTACAATTGGACTGGAGTCTCAAAGAAAGTAGTTCTCAATGTAAAAAAGGCTTTTCTTAGAAGTGTTACAATAACGTCAGTTACTGCTGCTGGTATCAAGAATGTTCAGACGATTGAGGTAAATGAGAATGCACCTATCTATAACCTCGCTGGTCAGCGTGTAGGTAAGGATTACAAGGGTGTAGTTATTCAGAACGGTAAGAAGTTTATCAAGAAGTAAACAGTTTATTGAGTTGTCTGGTAAATCTCTCTCATTGAATATAGTTATAGTGTCTTATTATATAAATGCAGGCATTTCTGAACACGTTTTCTAATCTTTAACCAATGTGTTGAGTGTCCGCACATGTTGTGTTGATGCCTAACACATGTAGTGTGGATGCTTAGCACATATAGTGCGGTTGGCAAACAGACATCGTTTTGTAGGCAATCACCATTAGAATATGATAGACGGGTAGAAGTCGTTTGCCGTTTGGAAGCGTGTGTGTCTCTCTTAAGAAAGAGCGATATTTTGATGAACAGAGAGTTTAACTTAGGCTTTTAAGTACAATCAAATAGATTAACTTGTTTGAAATGAGCGTGTTATTAGAGTATTTTACACGCCTAATCATATAAAAAAGCACCAAAGAAACGATATATTTCTTTGGTGCTTTTATCATGTCATATTCTTAGATTAGAATTCACTTGTAAAGTGGAAACGGATATTCTCAAAGTCTTGCTGTGCCATGCTTAGCACATAACCTGAGTCAGCGAGGAAGACGTCACGTCCCTCAATATCCTTAGCCATATACTGGTATTTACGCTTTTTGAAGTTCTCTAACTCTTTCTCGTCGTCAGCCTCAATCCAACAAGCTTTATAGAGGTGTACAGGCTCCCAACGACACTTGGCATTATACTCATGCTCCAATCGATACTGGATAACTTCAAACTGAAGTTGTCCAACGGTTCCCACGATACGACGGTTATTGAATTGATTGACAAATGACTGTGCAACGCCTTCATTCATCAACTGCTCTATACCTTTTTGGAACTGCTTAGACTTCATAGGGTCATCGTTCTCAATGTATTTGAATAGTTCTGGTGAGAAGCTTGGCAGGCCACGGAAGTGGATGTTTTCTCCCTCAGTTAGTGTGTCACCAATCTTAAATACACCACCACTATCAGGCAGACCAACGATGTCACCAGGGTAAGCCTCTTCTACTGTACTCTTGCGTTGAGCCATAAACTGAGTAGGAGAGGAGAAGCGCATCGTCTTTCCATTACGAATGTGGAGGTAAGGCTGGTTACGTTGGAACTTACCAGAACATACCTTACAGAAAGCGATACAACTACGGTGGTTAGGGTCGATATTGGCTGTAATCTTGAAGATAAAGCCTGTGAACTTTGGTTCACTTGGCTCAACCATACGCTCTTCTGCCTTAGTTGGACGTGGACTTGGTGCTATTTCAACGAAACAATCGAGCAACTCTTGCACACCAAAGTTATTCAATGCAGATCCGAAAAACACTGGTGCAACCGCTGCACGGCGATAAGCTTCAACATCAAAGTCAGGGTAAACACCATTGACTAACTCAAGGTCGTTGCGTAGCTGTTCAGCAAAGTCAGCACCTACTTGCTCGTCCAAATCATTTGAGTTGATATCTACTTCAATTTTCTCTGTCACACGCTGCTTGTTAGGTGTAAAGAGGTTCAACTGCTGTTCGTAGATATTATATACACCTTTGAAACGCTGTCCCTGGCCGATAGGCCATGAGAGTGGACGTACACTAATCTTGAGTTCTTCTTCCAACTCGTCTAAAACCTCGAATGGATCACGACCTTCACGGTCCATCTTATTGATAAAGATGATAACTGGTGTGTTGCGCATACGACACACCTCCATCAACTTACGCGTCTGAGCTTCCACACCCTTGGCAGAGTCAACAACGATGATAGCAGAGTCAACAGCCGTCAGTGTGCGATAAGTATCTTCTGCAAAGTCTTGGTGACCAGGAGTATCAAGGATATTTACCTTATAATCTTTATAGTCAAACTCCATTACAGAAGTTGATACAGAGATACCACGCTGTTTCTCAATATCCATCCAATCGGATGTAGCTGTCTTACGTATCTTGTTGCTCTTCACCGCACCAGCAACCTGAATCTGACCACCGAAGAGAAGGAATTTCTCAGTCAAAGTAGTCTTACCAGCATCTGGGTGAGAGATTATGGCGAACGTTCGCCTGCGTTCTATTTCATTCATTTGTTTTATATTCTTTGGGAGTAAAAACCTTGTCTGCTGTTGTTGAAGTGGAGCTAACTAATTAGCTTATAATTCTTTAAATCAATTTATAGCTGAACTAAGTCTAACAATGTTTCTTTTTAACTCCTATTATTTGTCTTATTCCTGTAAGCCTTTCATGCACTTCTTCAGTGAATCAACCCAATATGGAATCTTTATGCCAAAGGTTTCCTTAATCTTTGTCTTATCAAGGACAGAGTAGGCAGGACGTGTAACAGGTGAAGGGAACTCGTCGCTGTGGCAAGGTTGGATGTCACATGCTGTGTTTCCTGCAAGTTCTGCAATCTTTATAGTGAAGTCATACCAGCTACATACACCCTCATTAGAGAAGTGGTAGATGCCACTATTTCCTTTATACTTGCGGTTCTCAACGATATCGAAGATGGCATCTGCTAAGTCGCCAGCATAGGTTGGTGTTCCGCACTGGTCGAATACAACCTTCAGCTGTGGCTTAGTAGCTGTGAGATTCATCATTGTCTTCACGAAGTTATGACCAAACTCGCTGTAAAGCCATGCTGTACGAAGAATAATATGGTTTACACCAGTAGCTTGAATCTTCTCCTCACCATGTAGTTTTGTTAAACCATAAACGCCAGTAGGAGTACCCTTCATGTCCTCTTTACAAGGAGTATTATATGGGTCGCCACCGAAGACATAGTCTGTGCTGACATGAACAAGCAGGCCACCAACCTCTTTCATAGCCTTTGCAAGGTTCTCTGGTGCAGTCGCATTGAGTAATTCAACAATCTCACCCGCCGTCTCTGCTTTGTCCACATTGGTCCACGCAGCGCAGTTGATGATACATTCAACCTTATTGTCTTGTACCATCTTGCGGATGTCTTCGAGATTAGTAATGTCTAACTTCGTATATCCCTCACATACGTCCGTGAAGATATAGTGGTCTTTACTCTGTTTAGATACAAGCTGTATCTCATTGCCAAGCTGTCCGTTAGCTCCAGTAACTAAAATATTCATAAGCTATCTCCTTTATTCTTCGCCGAAGTTTAAGCCTTCAGTCTTATCCTTTATGTAGTAGTCTGACAACATACCAATGAAGGTTGTTATCTCGTTAAGCGCACGAGTTGTCTCTGGGGTAATCTCTTTCTTCTGCAAACGAAGTATCATCACTCCATAAAGAAGGTCGAAACAAGTTTCGATCTCACTCTTTCCTAACTGCGCAGCAACACTCTTTAAGCGTTCATCATTTGTACGTGCCATCTTGTCTGCTGTACGTTTTGTCTTACCTCTTAGCTCAACAATGAATGGTAAGACACGATAATATTCAGCAGAATAGAACGGAAACTTTGATGATTGCAGCAACTGTGCGTGCAACTCTGTAAGGTCCTGCATGAGCACCTTGTTAATCTGTAGGTGTCCACCTTCTCGACAACCTTCTTGATTCATCATGCGTACAAGGTCGCCAAACCAGTCTTCCTCTTCCTCCTTTTGTTCTTCGGTGTATTGGAACTGGTCGATATATTCTTTACGGATTCGTGTCAATGAGCAACCGTAAGCACGGATAGTATCTTCTATCTGCCACATATAAAGCAGATATTCTGCTATACTCTTCTTTCTTAATTCCTTAGCTACAAACATAAATTATCCTTATTCCATTAATCCGTCAATAGTTGGCAGATGATAAAGATTAAATACTGTACCCACAAGCATAATGATAGAAAACAGAATGACAACAGAACCTATAACCTTATTTATAATAAGAATACCGTTGACATCAAACTTTCCTCTAATCTTATCTATCAACCATGATAAGCCATACCACCAAAGTAACGCACCAGCAGGGATACAGGCAAAACCTATAATCATCTCTAATGGGCGATTGGGCTGTACGAAAGCGAATTGTGCGTAACTTGCAATAAAGAGGAAGATAATCATTGGATTAGAGAGGGTTACCAAGAAGGCTGTAACGCCATTATGGAAGAGAGACCCCTTCTCCTTACCACTCTGATGAGCTTTCTTCATCGGATCTGACTTGAAGCAATAGACTCCAAAGAGTAATAATAATACACTTCCTGTAATCTGTACTATCAACTTATATGTAGGGTTTTCTAAAGGTCCCATAATGAAACTCATACCTAACCCTACGATAAGTGCATAAATTGTGTCGCTGATAGCGGCTCCAATACCTGTTATAAAACCATACCAACGCCCCTTGTTCAAAGTTCGTTGTATACATAATATTCCAACTGGACCCATGGGAGCCGATGCTATAATTCCAATAAGCAGTCCCTTGAAGATGAAATCCAGTATATCTAATTGAATAGGAAATTGCATGCTTGTTATTTTGGGTGCAAAATTGCAAAAATAATACGAGATAAGCAAATTTACCTAACAAAACTTTGTGGCATTCCTCTTTTTTTCATAACTTTGCCCATAGTATATTCAAACTAAAAACTTATTATGTCATGGACGTAACAGAGCAGAAACCAGTTGTAACTGGATTGGAAAAGCCATTTGTAATTGGCTTGGATTTAGGAGGAACAAATGCAGTATTCGGTGTCGTAGATCAGCGTGGTCAAGTACTTGCCACCAATTCTATTAAGACACAGGCTTATAAGACAGTCGAAGATTTTGTAGAAGCAGGTGTAGAGGCTATACGTCCTCTCGTTGCTAAATATGGTGGAATAGGTCAGTTCCGTGCTATGGGTATTGGTGCACCTAATGGTAACTTCTATCGTGGCACGATTGAGTTCGCACCAAACCTCTCATGGGGACACGATGGTGTTGTGCCATTGGGCGAAATGTTCTCGCAGAAGTTAGGTATTCCTGTTGGTCTTACCAACGATGCGAATGCTGCTGCTATCGGTGAGATGCAGTATGGTGTAGCACGCGGCTTGAAGGATTTCATCATGATTACTCTTGGTACAGGCGTAGGCTCAGGTATTGTTATCAATGGTCAGATGGTCTATGGTTCTGATGGCTTTGCTGGTGAGTTGGGTCATATGATTATGGTTCGTGGAGAGAAGGGTCGCACTTGTGGTTGTGGTCGTACAGGTTGTTTGGAAACTTACTGCTCTGCAACAGGTGTTGCTCGTACCGCTCGTGAGTTCTTGAAGAATAGCAAGGAAGACTCTTTGTTGCGTGAGATGAAGCCAGAAGATATCACTTCTTTGGATGTTTCTATTGCTGCTGGTCGTGGCGATGCACTTGCTAAGCGTGTTTACGAGTTCACTGGTAATATGTTAGGTGAGGCTTGTGCTGACTTCGCAACCTTCTCTTCTCCAGAGGCTTTCATCTTCTTTGGTGGTCTAACTAAGGCTGGTGACTTATTGATGGAACCTATCATGCGTTCTTATAAGGAGCATGCTTTGGAAATCTTCAAGGACAAACCAAAGTTCTTGGTAAGTTCGCTTGACGATGCTGCAGCAGCCGTTCTCGGTGCTTCAGCTATTGGTTGGGAATTGTAATTAATGATATAAAGTTCAGAGTTCTTTTGAGTTATATGTGCAGTTTGTCTGCTTGTCTACTTGAAAGAGTCTAAAACTTATATATTCAAAGTAGGGACAAACATCCTTGTCAGACATTCTTTTTATACTTAAAAGAACTGACTTACGAGGTTGTTTGTCCCTATTTTGCTTTTTCTATATTGCTAACTTTATGCGATTTCCTTTTTGTAATGGTGTCTACAGGCTATGTCTAAGTTGATAGAAGGTGATTTTCAATAAATTACCTATGTGTGTCTTGCTATATTGATAGTGTTAAAAAGATTTTTTCTACCCGTATTCTTTCTATGTGTTGCTATTCCGCACATCTCGTGTTGATGCCCCGCACATATTGTGCTGATGCTTCGCACCAATGGTGTTGGGTATAGAATGTCTTGCTAAACATTGATTAGAAGGAGGCAATTTGTAGTTAGTATAGAATTGTTCAGTCAAAAGTAATCATATGGAAGATTCTTCGTTTGAAAGTTATATCAGGCTTTAAAACTCTTTGTAGACTTTCTTTTTGTAGTTTTTGTTTTGTGTTCTCGTTTTTTTAATCTAACTTTGCGAATACTTATAATACTTAGAAAGAAAAAACAATAACAGAAGATGAAACAGGAAGACGACATTAAGAAAGCGATTGAAGTGATGAGAAAGGGTGGTATCATTCTTTACCCAACTGATACAGTGTGGGGTATAGGTTGTGATGCTACCAATGCGGAAGCTGTAGCAAAGGTATATGCCTTGAAACGCAGAGACGATTCGAAGGCTCTTATTTGCTTAGTTGATTCTGATAACCGACTTCAGCGTTATGTTCGCAATGTTCCTGATGTTGCTTGGCAGTTGATAGAAGCTGTTGAGAAACCAACAACATTGATTCTTGATGGTGCTGTTAATCTTGCTCCAAATCTGATAGCAGAAGATGGCTCTATAGGTATTCGCATTACAAAGGAGCCCTTCTCACATGAGTTATGCTATCGATTCCAGAAGGCTATTGTAAGTACTTCGGCAAATGTCAGTGGTGAACCTGCTGCGCAGAATTATCGTGATATCTCACAGGAGATTCTTGATGGTGTTGACTATGTTTGTGAGTCAAGACGTCAGGAGCACAAACCACATACTCCATCCAGCATTATCAAATTGTCTGCTGATGGCGAAGTAAAAGTTATAAGGAAATAATTGAATAGATAGATGAAAGTATCAGGTAGTCAGGACATTATTTCTCGACTTGATAATTGGCGAAAGAATCATGTTTCCAATCGCGAGTTAGTCTTAGTACTGGCGTTTGCTATTGGTCTTCTTGCTTCATTGGCAGCATATATTCTTCACTTTATTATCAAATTGATAGAGGAATTAGTAACCTCTGGTTTCGATGTTGCAACGATTAACTGGCTCTATCTCATCTATCCAATCGTAGGTATTTGGCTGACAAGTCTATTTGTTAAGTATGTTGTACGTGATAATATTTCGCATGGTATTACGCGTGTCCTCTATGCTATTTCTACGAAACAATCTCGTTTGAAAGCTCATAATACTTGGTCGTCTATCGTTGCCTCTGCCATTACGATTGGTTTTGGTGGTTCGGTAGGAGCAGAGGCACCTATTGTGTTGACGGGTTCAGCTATTGGTAGCAACCTCGGACGTATCTTTAATTTAGATAATCGCACACTCATGCTTCTTGTGGGTTGTGGTGCAACGGCGGCTGTATCTGGTATTTTCAAGGCTCCAATAGCAGGATTGGTATTTACATTGGAAGTGTTGATGGTCGATTTGACCATGGCTTCTCTTTTGCCAATATTGATTGCATCAGTGACGGCAACGTGTTTCTCCTATTTCTTCACAGGTGGTTCGTCAATGTTTCATTTCCAAATGGATAACATTTGGGGACTTGATCGCGTTCCACCGACAATCTTGTTAGGTATCGGTTGCGGTTTTGTGTCACTCTACTTCATGCGCTTAATGTCATGGTGTGAGAATGGTTATGGGAAACTTTCTTCTAAGCCTTATCTGAAACTTCTTGTGGGTGGCTTAGTGCTTTCTCCGCTTATTTTCCTCTTTCCCTCTCTCTATGGTGAAGGCTATGATAGTTTGAGATTGTTTATAGAAGGGAAGACAGAGGCTGACTGGATGCAAATCATGAGTGGTTCTATGTTTGCTGAAAAATCAAATTTCTTACTGCTTTATGTGGGCTTAGTTGTAATGACGAAGGTCTTTGCAACCAGTGCAACAAATGGTGCAGGCGGTTGTGGTGGAACCTTTGCGCCTTCGTTGTTCATCGGTGGTTTTGGTGGTTTCTTCTTTGCTCGTTTTTGGAATATGCAGCAACTTGGTGTTTATATTCCAGAGAAGAACTTTACGCTCTATGGTATGGCAGCTGTGATGTCGGCTGTGATGCATGCACCTTTAACGGGTATCTTCCTGATTGCCGAGCTAACAGGCGGTTATCAACTCTTCATCCCATTGATTATCGTGACTATCAGTTCTTATCTTACGATAAATATCTTTGAACATCATAGTATATATGCTGTACGTTTGGCAAAGCAAGGTAAACTTCTCACACACCATACAGATAAGTCTATCCTCACTTTGATGAGTATGGATAAGATTATCGATCATGACTTTACATCTGTCGGACCGGATATGGAGATGGGAAAACTTATTCATGCTATCAGTTCAAGTCGCAATGATTATATTCCTGTGCTCGATGAGTCTCGTAAGTTATTAGGTGAGATTGATATTAACAATCTACGGCATATTATTTTCCGTACAGAACTTTATCACCGTTTCCATGTCAATCAATTGATGTCGCCACCAGCAGCAATGCTCGGTGTCAACGACCCAATGGAGGATGTGATGAAGACTTTTGAACGTACGGGTGCACAGTATTTACCTGTTGTGAATATTGATAGCCAGTTGGTTGGCTATATCTCTCGAGCTCGCCTTTATAGTATGTATCGTCAGTTTGTAGCAGACTTTAGTGCGGAATAAAATAGATATCTGCCGTCTCTTACTTATTATCTCATCTCTTGTTAAATTCCCAAAGATAATGAAAAAAGAAAATATACGTATTGTTTTCATGGGTACTCCAGAGTTTGCTGTGGAGTCGTTGAAAGCATTAGTTGAGAATGGATATAATGTTGTAGCTGTAGTCACACAGCCTGATAAACCTGTTGGACGTCATCAAGAACAGCTGCAGCCATCACCGGTGAAACTCTATGCACTTGAACATAACCTGCCTGTTTTGCAGCCTGTAAAGATGAAGGATGCTGATTTTATAGAAGAGTTGCGTTCTTATAAAGCTGATATGCAGGTGGTTGTAGCCTTTCGTATGTTGCCGGAGATGGTGTGGAGTATGCCTCGTCTGGGTACGTTTAATGTACATGCAGCCTTGCTTCCGCAGTACCGTGGTGCTGCTCCTATCAACTGGGCGGTTATCAATGGTGAGACCGAGACCGGTGTGACGACCTTCTTCCTTGATAAAGACATTGATACTGGTCGCATTATCCTTCAAAAACCATTTGCTATTCCTGATACAGCTGATGTTGAGTATGTCTATGATGGCTTGATGTATTTAGGTGCAAAGATTGCTATGGAAACAATTGATCTCATAGCATCTAAATTGCCTGAAGATAGTCTGGATAATGTTGATTTCTCTGCAGTTCTTGATGGCATAAGTGCTCCTCAGGTGTGTGAAGATGCCGAATTACATCATGCACCGAAGATATTCAAAGAGACTTGCGAAATCAATTGGAACCAGTCTGCTAAGAAAGTTTATGATTTTGTGCGTGGGCTTAGTCCTTATCCTGGTACTTGGAGTACACTCTGTTCTATTGAAGACAATGGAGTAAAGCCTTTGATTATGAAGGTTTATAAGACAGCTAAGTCAGACCGCGCATCTGTAGGTACCCCTGGTACGCTCGTTGTAGAAAAGACCCGTCTCTATGTCAATACGTCTGATAACCTCTTGGAACTTCTTGATATTCAGTTGACTGGTAAGAAACGAATGGATGTTCGCTCATTCTTAAATGGGTTTAAGGATATAGAGAAGTACCTCTTCCAGACAGAATGACGATAGTTTAGACAGAATGACATAAAGACATATTGCTTTAATGACATATTCTAAGGGAAGACAGAATGACATAAAGACATATTGCTTTAATGACATATTTTAATATGGGACGTGTAGGCTGTGAATTAAGATATCTTATGTAGTTCTGTCTGATAGCCTATACTTAACTTCTTTCCAAACAACAATATATGTCATTAAAACAATATGTCTTTATGTCATTCTGGCTAAATATTTGTCATTCTGTCTAAACTCTTGTCTTTCTGTCTTGTTTTATAGTCTCACTGGCATTGTTATTTGTAGTTCAGTGAAGTCTGCCTTCGTTGCATGTGCATTAACGCTAAAGCCTAAAGTAAGATTCTTTAGCTTAGGGAAACTATAGAATACACCAACTTGTTCGTGATAAGGTCTTTCCAATCCATTACGTGATTTATAACCCATGTGTCGGTAGAGGTAATAGCCTAAGCTGACACGAACAGACATGTTACCATAAAAGATCTCATGACGACCTTCAATGCTCAGTGACCACGGACTATGCTTCTCTCCGATGTATCCATGTTCTTTATCATGTTGTGCAACCCTACTGGCATAATCTCCATAAAAAAGACCAAAGCCTACTCCAGATGCCCAGCGACGTGCATAACGATAGAGTAGGTGAGTATGGAAAGAATAGGCTCCGTAGAAAGCAAACTGCTCTCTACGATAATCAGGATGTCCTTGTGGCGTTTCAAATTGTGTCTGCTGCCAATCCTCAAGTAAGGTTTTACCACCTATTCCAAGGGTAAATTCCGTAAACCAATACTTTTGGAAGGGATCTTTATGATGTGTGTTCCCCTTTGCAACCTTCGTTGTTTCCTTCTCTGGTTCGTATACAATACCAAGGAATGGACCTAAATAGTTTGCTCCTTTGTTGGGTCGTGCCATAGCCCCATTGCTATGATGTGCAAAGTCTAATCCTGCCTTTACACTCCACTCTTTTGCCACCTTATATTGTCCGTACAGTCCTGCTGTAAAGAATATATTAAGGTGCGAGCCAATATATTCGTTGTCAATATTGTTCTTCTGGTTATATTTTAGCGAAGTATAGCCTACACCTGTGCCTAAGTAATAGCCCCATTGCCAGCGTTCACTACGATAAAGTGGACGATTAAACGTACCATAGAGGGTTAGGAAGTTCCCTAATTTACTGGTATAATTTACTGGCTGTGCCTCTCCCCATGGGGTATCTTTATGCATAGTAGTCCCATGGTTAAGGTTATAGCGCAGACCAACAGAGAAGGTAGGGTAGTTATAATCACGTGCAAAATCATTCTCTGTTGGTGTAATATTTACTTGCGCAGCTATGGCATGCGTCTCTTTCGTCTTAGTCCAGATACGTGGTTCCTTGTCTATACATAAAGTTTGGGCAGGGATATAACGCATCTCTACCCCTGTTTTGGGTATAGCAATAGAATCACACTCCTCTGCAGAAGCAACTGCAGAGAGTAGTAAAAAAGGTATGAAAAGGAGTTTTCTCACTTGTTTTCAGGTGGTATTAAAGCACCTGTATTCTGTAGCCAAGTGTTACTTCCAACATACTATTTCGAGCATTCTTTAACAAATCCTTTGCTTCAGTGTCTCTTGCTAACTTTCTGAAGTATAGGTTGTAACGTGCTTCTATCTGCCATTGCTTCCATTCATAGCTGACGCCAAGAGGAAGTGCGACATCACCACTATGGATATGATTCTTGAGGTTGATATCTTCACCATTTTTCTCTTTAGCATGTGCACTGATAACATATCCTGCGTGTACTCCAGTAGTGAAACTCCATGGTAAGTCTGCCCAAGGATACCAACGTACTATATAATTAGTGTTGATATAATGCAAATTGACATTGTATGGACCATATTTTTGTATAATAGGGTTCCCATAGTCGTCTGTGGCGTTGATATTACGATAGATACCTGAACCTCCTTGGTGGCTATATTGCATTTCAACGTCTATTGCAAGGTTTTTAGCCACGAAGACTTCAACGTATGCACCACCAACAGCCCCCAACTTAAAATTGTTATCAACGCCTAAGAGGTTTGATAAGTTTAATCCAACTTTTGGGGCTGCATAGATGTCCCAAATTGTATGCTCACCAGTTGGTTTGGTATCTTGAACAATGGCTCCTTTAACGTCTTGGTAGCCTTCTTTAACAACTTCTCCAATACGTTTCGCAGCGTTCTTGTTTATTACCTGAGCCTGTCCGTTTGTCAATGCCCCTAAAAGGATGGCAGCAATCAATATAATCTTTTTCATTTTTTAGGATAACTGATTCTGTTGCAAAGATAGTGAATTTTCTTCAAACCATTGATATCTTGTGGCTTTTTCATACATATAAAGATAGAGAATACAATACAGAATGACATAAAAGTATAGATAATGTTAAGCCAGAATGACATAAAGAGGTAGATAATGTTAAGCCAGAATGACAAAAAGACATATTTTTAATGACATATTTTAATTGATGCTATAATGCCATAAAAACATATTCTTTAATGACATATTTCAATGCAGCATACATGGCTGGAGCATTAGGTATGTCCCTATGCATTATGTCTTAGCTTTGTCATCATACGTGCGGGGTATCTCGGTGATTACTCCCCTCCCTTTGGGGGAGGGGCGAGGGGGAGGGCCAGTTGGTGGGTCAGGCCTTGTTGCTTTTTCTTTCTTTTTTATATCGTGTGCCTACAATTATTCTATGAATATTCTTTCTTTTCTCATTTTTTTTATTTAATTTTGTACCCATAATAAAGGAAATTAGAACTATTAACAGAATGATTCTGCGAACGAAGCATCTACTGAATTGACCAACACAGTCTTATTGTTTAAGTTAACGATTGTTACTGTACCACGTCTATTTGTTTTTTGCCCATTCGTTCTTATGTGGAGTGACCGTGATAGTTGTCAGCCTGCAAGCTATTCATTGTTTGTAGGGAGGAGATGATATTTTCTCTTTTTAGCCTTAATCGGTATCTACGTCTTCTTTGGTTTGTTCTCTTTTCCTTATCTAATCTAAGAGTATCTTAATATTATGAATAACCAATGGAAACAAACGAATCTCTGAGCTTAGAAACTTTCCCTAAGAGTTATGAAGCTTGCTTTTTGGAATCTTGTTCTGTAAAAGAGGACTGTCTGCATCATTTATATTTCAAACTACAGCCATCTACCAATACATGGGGAGGAGCTATTTATCCATCTGCACTCTTACCGGAGAACCTTGTGAATGGTTGTTGTAAGAAATTTCAAGACAGAAAGTTAGTCACTTGTTATGCAGGGTTCGCGCACTTCTTCGATGAGGTGCGACGTAAGGACTTACCCACTCTCCGTAATGAGATATATTCTTACTTTCGTGGACGTAGTAATTTCTATCGTTACGGTAATGCTGAGAATGGCTACCTCTTTACACATCAAATGGCAGAAAATATTAAAGTTATATTCAAAAAATATGGCTACGATGCACCCCGATACGACAGAACATTTGAGTCTTTGTCTTTTCACGAACAAAGATAGGCTCAGTTATACCATCAAAGTATTTTAATTAACTCATAATAGACCATCTTTTATTTCTGTCCAGTAGCCCCGTACACTCTGTCCGAAGCCTTCGGACAAATTGTCCGATTACTTCGGAAGTATTAAAAAGAGCTTCAGGGAATGATTAATCAAGGTGTATATGTGATGAACGTTATGTTTTCTGTTCATAAAGTACTCGGTTTACAAGATAGTTACAGATTTTGTCTAAAATAAAAAAAGAACAAAAATTTAGTTTTGTTACATACTAAATCTTATTTATCTGGTATTTTGATTCTATATGAAATAGGGGCACAAGCATATTACATTTATTCCTATATGGTTTGTGCTTTGTATAAATAATCATTTTTATTGCTGGTGTATAAGATCAGTTTATGTAGCATTGCAATATTACTTTCTTATCTTCTTAAAATACTAAATATATATTTAGGTTCAACTAAGCGTATAAAATTTATATCTATTTTTAAGTACAATTAAATTGTTTAAAATAGTTTAAGACTTGTCTGACATTTCCATACAATATGTTCGGAATATTTGGAAGATGTTTTAGAGAATCATCAATAGTTGTTAGGTGATTGACAGAATACAATAATTATTATTCTAATATGTAAAGTGGAGTATGATGTACGAATTTGTAAGTTAAGAAAAATAATATTACTCTCTGTGTAGAATCATAATAAAGAACAATACATGAATAAAAGGTATTTAAATTTTGAGTTGTTGCGTATTATAGCCATGTTATTTATTGTAATTTGGCATTTTATAGTGAAAGGAACTATTCATTGTGAAAGTGGTAATCCATTGTCTTATATTCAGGGTGCTCCAACATACAATGTGATATTATATTCAATTATGATCATTGTTTCATCATGTGGCGTCAATTCATTTGTTCTTCTTTCAGGTTATTTTTTATCTTCTTCTTCTACCTTAAGAGTTGATCGTATCTTTCATATATGGATAATAACATTCTTCTATTTGTTTCTAATTGGTTTTGTTACTTATTTCTTTTTCCCAGGACCCTCTTTTTTAGATGTTGTAAAGACGTTACGTCCAATTTCTGGAGGTAATTATTGGTTTATTAAATGCTATATTGGAATGGTGCTTTTGGCTCCTTTTCTATCAACGGTTCTTAATTTATTAAATAAAAGGGCGCATTTAGTTTTAATAATTATAATGTTCTTGTTGGCGTTTCATTATACTGGCTTTTATTTTGATGCAAATAATCGATTAAGGCTTTTTGTATTGTTATTTATTATTTCTGCATATATTAGAAGATTTGATATGCCTTCTTTAATTAATAAATATTCGTGGAATATTTTATTTAGTATATGGTGTATCCAAATGATTATTACTGTATTTGGAGTATATCTAGGACGGAGTGAAACTGGAATTAAAGGTTGGGCTACAGATAATGATTCTTTGACGATAGTAACATCCACTTTATTTTTTATTGGTTTTAAGAATTTACATTTTTCTAAATGTAAGAAGTCTTTGGAGTATATCTCCAAGTACACATTTGCTGTTTACTTGATTCATGATAATCAATATGCTGCAGATTTACTGTGGAATAAATGGTTGCATATAAGTCTTTTCTCTCCTTTATATGTTTTATATATAGTTTTTATTCCAATATTAATTTATACAGTTTGTATTTTATGTGACATAGTTAGAAATTATTTATTCCAATTATTTTGTATACCTGAGTTAGAATGTAAAATAAAAAAATATAATGTATTACTTGATTAATAGCTCTCATAAGATATTCTAAAGAGTAAGTTTTATTCTTATGTTTATGTTAAAAACTTTTCTTTTTTAATGGCAGACATAATTTCATCAAATAAGACAATAGCAAAAAACACTCTTCTTACGTATGGGAGAATGCTGTTTAATCTTGTCGTATCTCTTTATACGTCACGTGTAATCCTTCAAGTACTGGGGGTTGATGATCTCGGTACCTATCAGGTTGTTGGTGGTATAGTTTCTATTTTTACCTTTATTGGAGGTGCTATGGCTGGTGCGACTTCTCGTTTTCTTGCATACGAAATACCGTTAGGTAATCTAGAACGTCTAAGAAAAACCTTTTCTGCTTCTCTGAATGTCAACTTGATTTCTGCTGTTCTTTTTGCTTTAATTGCAGAAACAGTTGGTGTTTGGTTAGTGTTAAATGTATTGTCAATTCCGCCTGGTCGTGAAAGTGCTGCGATGATAGTGTATCAGTTTTCTATCCTTTCAACTGTTTTAACTTTCATACAGACTCCGTATAATGCTGCTCTTATTGCGCATGAAAAGATATCTATCTTTGCGTATATAGGAATTCTTGATACATTTTTGAAGTTATTGATTTGTTATCTTGTAATAGTTGTTCCTATGGATAAATTGGTAGCGTATGCCATACTAATTTCGTTAACAGGAGCTACTATTCAGTTAATATACTGGATATATTGTAAACGTCATTTCGAGGAGTGTGTTTTCTCTTGGAAGATTGACAAAGAGGTGATGAAACCTTTATTAACTTTTTCAGGATGGGACTTGTTTAATAATTTTTGTTTTGGAATTAAACAACAAGGATTAAACATATTACTTAATACTTTTTTCTCTGTTGCTATAAATGCTGCATGTGGTTTTTCAAATACGATTTATGCAACTGTACGTGGCTTTGCTAATAACTTTATGATTTCTGTTCGTCCAGTTATCACTAAATGTTATTCTATTAAAGATTATGATAGGATGCAAGAACTTATAATTGATAGTTCTAATTTTTCATTTTCTTTAATGCTATTGCTATCAATGCCTTTCTTTTTTGAAGGTGATTTTATTGTAACATTATGGCTTAAGAATCCTCCTGAGTGGACTGTTATTTTTTGCCAATTACAATTGTCGACTTGTATCATAGCAGTTTTGTTTTCACCAATTTATTATGGTATTGTTGCTACAGGAAAAAATAAGCTTTATGCGATACAAGATGGTTTCTTGATGTTATTATCACTTCCTACAACTTATTTTTTTC
>ERZ773024.15-NODE-15-length-57050-cov-11.410001_pt1 | contig 57050 bp, 37 predicted proteins | sample MGYA00511667_ERZ773024 | MGnify/ENA primary metagenome ERZ773024 (study PRJEB29015, sample SAMEA2738117) | human oral metagenome | biome: human oral; feature: human-associated habitat; material: saliva | place: China | collected 2258 ... | reverse complement strand
TAATCCGTGAAAAGCTTGACAAGGGGTATCCCAGTTTTGTATCTTTGCAAGCGAAAATAAGGAAGAGCTATGACACGCTAAGCGTGATTCCTACAAACTAACGGTATCTTCCTTTTTGAATTCATTTTCTTAAATCTTTTTATTCATGTGTACAGATTTTTCTAACATGCCCACAGACTGGGCAGTGTGCTTTATGCACGATTGTATTCTTAAAGAGCAGTGCCTACGCTATTATGCTGGTAAGTTGCTCCCTGTCGACCAACACTCGGCATTGACGATTCGCCCTTCTACCCGTTCTACCAACGGTTGTAAGGAGTTTCACACGATGCAGACAGAACGATTAGCATGGGGATTTTCACTTCTTTTTGATGATGTCAAGCACAATGACTACCGTTCTCTGCGGCGCTCAATGGAAACCCATTTCGGAAGTCGTTTTGTCTACTATCGTTACCATCGGGGGTTTAATAAACTGAGTGAGGAAGAGCAGCAATGGGTTGATGAGCTTTTTCTTCATTATGGCTATGCAGCCCCTCGTGTTTACGATAACTACCAGACGTGCTGGAAATATTAGAAGAGTGTCTTCGGAAAGGACTAAAGAGTACAAAGGAGTGATGGGAGTTAAGACGTTAATTAACGCCCCGCACATCATGTGCTAATGCTCCGCACGAGTGGTGCTTACCACCAACACACGTGGTGCGGGTATGCTTTTTAAAAGTAATTCATTTTTGTATACGGAATGACTTACGTACTGGGAAAGGAAAAGACATGGTAACAGTTTTGCACTTTTACGCTTTATCCTTTCTCACAAGTAACTTGTCTATTCATCAACTTTAAAACAATCATTTATGAAAAGTAAGAATCTAAAGAACATTAAAGCTGAAAATCAGCGAAACAGACAGTCGGAAAGACTTAAAAACGACATTACTCGTCGGTTGCTCAACTATCTTGAGCGGAAGTATGAAATGAGATATAACACCGCCTTAGGGTGTACGGAAATCCGTAAGGCAGGGAGTGATGAACCTTTTATGCCTGCGGATGAACGGATGCGCAACACAATCGCTATTAAGGCGCGTCTTGATGGGATTGATGCGTGGGACAAAGATATCCGACGATATACGGAGTCGAGCTTTGTCAAGGCTTTTAATCCTGTGGACGATTTCCTCAATAGTCTGCGTGGGCGATGGGACGGAAAGGACCATATCAAGGCTTTGGCTGACTGTGTTCCTAATGACAATGCACGGTGGGCAGACTGGTTCCACACGTGGTTTCTGGCGATGGTGGCACAATGGATGGGCTTAGATACAGCACATGGCAATAGTGTGGCACCGCTACTCATCTCACGACAGGGCTATCGAAAGTCTACCTTCTGCAAACGTTTGCTGCCCGAAGTGTTGCAGTGGGGATATAATGACAACCTTGTCATCAGTGAGAAGCAGAATACGCTGCGGGCAATGACACAGTCGCTGCTGATAAACATTGATGAGTTCAATGCCCTGTCGGCTAAGACGCAAGACGGTTTTTTGAAGAATGTCATGCAGCTCGCAAGTGTAAAACTCCGTCAGCCTTACCGCCAACAGCAGCTTACGTTGCCACGTGTTGCCTCTTTCATTGCTACGGCAAACGTCTCGGATGTCTTTAGCGATCCCAGTGGCTGTCGCCGTTTTATAGCAGTCACGCTGACAGGTCCCATCCGTCTGCCCGACCGCATAGACTATGAGCAGCTTTATGCGCAGGCGGTTGCCGAACTTGAGGCTGGTAGACGATACTGGTTTGATGAGGCTGACACCCAAGAGATTATGGCAAACAACTTGCAGTATCAGCAGCACACCCCTGCTGAGGCTCTCTTCTTTGAGTGCTTTTCCATTCCTAAGGACTTGGCAAAGGGTGCCTATATGACAGCTGCCTCCATCTTTGGTCTTCTCCGCCAGCGATATGGCAGTCAGTTACACCTGACAAGCCTCTCCCATTTTGGTCGTGTTCTTGCCAACATTCCGAACCTCCACAGTAAACATTCTTCGCATGGCACAGAGTATTTGGTGGCGGTACGTAGTAGCCTTGGCCAGTCTGCCTCTTCCATCTTAAATCGTTAGTTGTTATCCGAATAAACTTTCAAAGTTGCTGTCACTACTGTCACTCCTTGATGCGTTGTAAGTTGTTTATAATCTGTCGGTTGCGTGAAGTGTTAAAAGTGACAGCAACTAAAAACAAAACTATGTTAGCTTTATTGACATTCAGCATGAAAAGTTTTTTGTAAAAAACCTTTTATCTTTATTTTTTATATAAATATTTTATATTATATTTGCAAGGTGTTACCCATGTTAATGGGAAGTGTAACTAAAAACTCATCTATAAAAGAGCGCAAGGAAGGACACTATATATTTTCTTGTTCGTAAATGGCGATAAAGTGTGAGATATTTAATATCTAAGCTACAAAGTGTTCTATGTCTTGCTGCTATGAAAAAGATAAAAGCTACAAAACTGATAAGATGAAAAAAGAAGTAATTCAAGAACTATACAATGGCTTTGAAGCTGTGGCTGTAGAAGTTGAGGATATAGAATGTTGGAGTGCACGTGAACTCCAATTACTTTTGGGATATTCAAAATGGGAGAATTTCTCGAAAGTAATTGATAAAGCTAAGACGGCTTGTGTCAATGTTGGCTATCTCGTTTCTGACCATTTTCCTGACGTCAGGAAAATGGTTCATCTCGGGTCTGGGTCCGAACGTGAAATTGATGATATTCTTTTAACTCGCAATGCTTGTTACCTCATTGCACAAAATGCTGACCCTCTTATGGAAAGGTATTTATCCTTTTGTGAATATTTATATTCCTATGTAAAAGAGTCTCAAGTGAAATGTGGGTTGGAGTCAAATAAAAAAAAACGAATATCTATCGGCAATGCGTGATAGTGTATCAGATAGTACACACATCAAGGCTTTGGTACAGCCTGCAGTCACCACCAAGATTCATGACCGAGAAATGTTCATGAAAGGTATTGATTATTCATATTATTATGAACAAGAATAGAAATTATACATCTGCAGTTACTTATTAAAAACATTCAAATTATAATTAGTTGTAAAATATGGCAACCAATCAGAATTATCCTCATTTCTTACAAAATGCCCCATGTGGAGAAGACCTATTTGAAGGGAAATCACACGAAACAATTGCAAAGAACATAAAGAAACTTATAATGTCCAATGATACTTGCAGAGTGATTGGTATAGATGGTGGTTGGGGATCAGGCAAATCAAATTTAATCAAACTGGTAAAAAAACAACTTGAAGAAGACACAAACACTAAAGGGAAATATCATATTTTTGAATATGATGCTTGGGGGTTTCAAACTGATCTTCAAAGACGAAGTATCTTAGAAAATCTTACATCATTTATCGTTAAAGAGTTTCCTGGCTTAGATAAGAAAAAATGGGAAGGGCGTCTATATAAATTATTATCACGGAAGCGAAGTGCAGGTGCTAAGACTGTTAAAGAACTGAGTGCTGTTTCAAAGGTAGCTTCAGTATTATCAATTCTTAGTCCACTATTCTTTATACTGCTAAGACTTCTGAATAGTTCTACAACGATATATGTAGTTTATTCTGTACTTTTTGCTATTGTTCTCTTTGTGACATATAGGTTGCAAGTCTCTAATATGATAAAGTATGGTCAAGACACATCATTTAAGAATGTATTGCATGAATTATTCTTTTCATATCTTGATTATAAAGGGGAGGAAACTTTAGAAGAAATTCTAAAGTATGAAACAATATATGAAGAAGAACCTTCTTCAAGAGATTTCAAAACATGGATTAACGATATAAATAAGGATTTGTCAAAGTTAAAGCAGAATTTAATTATCGTCTTTGATAATATGGATAGACTCCCAAAGAAAAAAGTGCAGGAACTTTGGGCGGCAATTCATACATTTTTTGCAGAAGAAGCATATTCTAATATTCATATTATTATACCTTTTGACAGAGAACATGTCAAAACAGCATTTAAGGCAGAAAACATAGAATATCAAGCAAAATCATGTTCCAATCAAGACACAGTCATCTCAGACAATCTTAATGAAATCTCTTATGGAGACGATTTTATAAATAAGACATTTAATGTTGTTTATAGGGTCTCTCCTCCTACTATGCGTAATTGGAAAGAGTATTTTAGAACTATTTGGAAAAGTGCTTTTGGTGATGGTTCTAAACCAGATGAGTCTGTGCCCCAGGTGTATGACCTATTGACAAGTGCACACACCCCGCGTAAAATAATAGCTTTCATTAATGAGTTTGTTTCTATTAAACAACTCTTCGCAGGGGAGAATATTCCTGATAAGTATATTGCAATTTTCATCTTAAAGAAAAATGAGATTTCTAAAAATCCAAATAAAGAGATTTTATCTCCCAACTATTTAGGTACTTTATCGTTTCTCTATGGTAGTGATACTGATTTACCTAAGTATATTTCTGCACTATACTACCAATTACCAGTGGAAAAAGCTTTGGATTTGATATATGTAGATCAACTGAAACGTGCGCTCGATGAAGGAAATGTTGAACGTGTAAAAGATATTCAGAACTTAGCACTATTCCCAAATCTATTAGAAAATGCGATTGCATCTATAACAAATACAGCAAATACCACTATGGTATTAAATCAATGTTTGAACAAAAATAACTCTTTTGAGAAAGGTATTTGGACTTGTGTCTGGAAAAGTCTTAAAGAGAGAGAAGAAGACACCTTACAAGATTACCAAAAGGTTTTGCTTACTAAGATACCTAATAGCAAGGATAAAGAAGCGTATCTTAAAAAAATAATTACATGTTTTTATAATAGGACCATCTTTGATGCAATTGACTTTTATAATGACATAAAAGAATTGAGTATAATTGATGGTATCAATCCAATAAAATACTTGGAAGATAAGGTTATAGAACATCAAGATTTTCTTAAATATATTGCTATTTCAGGTAAAGACTATGGTAAGTACCGTATAAAATGTGACAATGATAAATTGGATGAATACCTTGGTACTATTGATGTTAATGAAATCAGTAAAGTTTCAGCTATAAAATATATTGTAGATGAGTACAAATTACCAAAATATAAAGATAATCTAAATGTATTGATAGATCAGAATACTAATTCTACTGATTCAACTAAAATTTTATATAATCATCTGAAGGAGTTAGATAAGCCCGTAGAAAAAGTGCTTAGTGACCATATCATATACTCTTTAGCAAGTTCTATTAGCAATGATGAAGTTTTTTATGTCGATCTTTTATGCATGCGAATGGCAAAAGGTTCTTCGTACAATTCTTCATACGATTCTCCTTTTACAGAGGCTTTATCTAAAACAGATGAAGTTTGGGTAGATAAAATTGCATCTCAAATAGAAAATTATATTTGTTATGGAGATTTATTGAAGAATACTCCGTTGATGGATTATGCTTTATACAAAGCTGTTGTTATAAGGTTAACAGAAGAATCTTATGGCGTGCAAAGCCTAAATATAAAAGAAACTCTATTTAGATATGATAGCATACTGAATAGTTTGGAAAAACTTAGTCCACAGAGTTTGCTTAAAAATTTAGATGGATGGAGTAAATATGCAGTAAAGTATATAGATGAAAATAATGTTAAGAATATACCGATACGGTTTTTTAAGGATGCTTTGTCTATTGATAACAAATTAACTATACATTGTATTCAAACTGCAAAAAGATACATAGCGACAATTCATAAAGATAGTTGGAAAGATGCAATTAAAGAAAACACCTATGATTATCAGTTAATGAGTGTATTAAGGTATGATACACAGATGTGTTTTGAAGCCTTTAAGGGAGTTGTAGAAGAAAGTTGTGTTAGTCAATCTTTAAGCCTGTCAATTGAAACTTATAAAGAGTTGATGTCAATATTTAGCAAACGTTCTTTTGTTAGTTTCTTTAAGAAAATACGCGATTTGTACTGTAATGGAAGTGCTATTATGACACTTGATTTATTTAAATTAATAGGGGAGGGATTAATGTCGAATGGGAAATTAGAAGAAAAGGAAGAATCGTTACGAACGATTTTTATTTCTTCCCTTTTAGATGATTCTAATATTATAATTTTATTACTCAAACACAACAAAATATTAAGTAAAATTGTTATGAAAGCACCTTCCGATGAATCACAGGATTTTATTGATAAGCTTAAAACAATATACCCGTCTTATATGGAGAATGAAGAGATAAAGCTCCTTTTCTCTAATTTGAAAATTGAAATACCAATTCAAAAAAATGAAAAATAAAAACAATATGAAGCTGTACAGAGTCGATAAGAGATTATATGATGTAGGAGCAGAAATACTGCCAGATACCCATTACTCGCAAGAATTTAATAAAGAAGATAAAGGGATATTAGAGAAGCTACTTGATGACAAAAAACATATAACACGAACTCGTAAAGAGTGCTTATTCCTTTTTAATTCATTATATCACGCTTTGATTTTCTTCTCTAAGTATGGAGGCTATATTTATGAAGTAGCCCCAGAACAGGAATTATTCCGAGGAGATATGAATAAACTTGATAATATACTTGATGCTTTACGCTTTTGTGGTGAAGATGGAATTGATTCATTTGTAAACGAATATTGGAAAGATGGGACACATACCTTCAGCCCCTGTTATGAGGTTCTTTGTAAAAAAGCTATAGTTATAAAGCGTATAGAATTAGAGATAACTAAAGAAGACTTTTATCGAGAGCTAAAAAATGCTGGTAATTGTGTAGAACAAACGAGAACCTATCATGAACTATTTAACGAGCAGTATCAAGTCTAATGTGCAAGGGATGATAACATTCAATATAGTTCCTGATCAATACTACTTATTTTGAGGGAATATTTTGTTATATAAGAATGTAAATTGCTGATAATCAGTGTAGGATATATTTGAAGAGGAAATTCCTACTTGTATATAAAGGAACCCACAACAACCATCCTGTTGCTGTGGGTTTATATTTGGAAGTTGGTAAACTAAGATGTCCTCTATCCCAACGTCAACTCAACGATATAATCAATATCGGTGGGGATGGTGTCGAGGTTGAGGGTGATACCATTACCAGTCTTTGTGAAGTTGACACGCTTGTTGGTACCAAAGACGGTGGCAGACCTGATTTTGTGGTTGCCAGTAGGGATGAAGAGGCTGGAGTCCATACAGTTTAGGATGTGGATGTAGAGTTTGTTACCACGTTGTGTACTTACGCCCCAGTCGTGTGGACCAACGATGCCGCCACGTGTACCGTAGATGGTTTCACCATATTGGTTCAGCCATTTACCTAAGGACTGAAGACGGTCGAGGGCAAGTTTGGGAAGGGATCCACCTGGTTCCGGACCGATGTTGAGGAGGAGGTTGGCATTCTTTCCTGCAGCACGAACGAGCATCTGAATCAACTCTTTTGGTGATTTGTAGAGGGTGTCAGTGATGTTGTAACCCCAATGCTCGTTGATAGTCTGGCATGATTCTAAGGGTAGGCGACCGATGCTCTGTCCAGACAATCCCGCCTTGTTCTCACCCGGTAGGTCACGTTCGAAGATTTGGATATCCTCGCCAGGGAAAGGAGTATGATGGTGGTTGTTAGCGACGAGGCACTGTGGCTGCAGCTTATGAATCAAAGCATACTGCTCTTCCAACTGCCAATCGAAAGGCTTTGCATCGCTGTCATGATCCCACCAGCCATCAAACCAGATTGCCCCCACCTTTCCATAGTTAGTGAGTAATTCCGTCAACTGCGTGTTCATAAACTTGTAATAGCTTGCCCAGTTAGCCTTCTCTTTTGGTCTACTAGTGCCAGTTCCTGTTCTTCCCACTGGATAGTCTTCGCGTCCCCAGTCAAGGTGAGAATAGTAAAGATGCAACTTGATACCATTTCGTTGACAAGCATCAGCCATTTCTTTAATGATGTCACGTTTGAAAGGAGTACCATCAACGGAATTATACGAGCTGGTAGCCGTCTTAAAGAGTGAGAATCCATCGTGGTGGCGTGTCGTAATGGTAATATACTTTGCGCCAGCAGCCTTGATAGCTTTTACCCAAGCATCCGCATCGAACTCTGAAGGATAGAACGTCTTTGCCAACTTAGGATATTCCTTGTAGTTGATATCCCTGTTGGTCATAATCCATTCGGTAGTACCCATCATTGAGTAGAGTCCCCAATGCAGGAAGATACCGAACTTATCGTCTTGGAACTGTTCGCGTGCTTTAAGATTCTCTGCTGTTGGATGGTAAGTCTCTTGTGCCATACCGAGGTAACTCGTCAGCAGTGTTGCGATAAAAAGTAGAGTCTTCTTCATGTAAGAATTTTGTTGTTTAGATTTTGAGTACAAAGATAATAAAAGTACAGCAGATAATGCCCCACTTAGTAAAGAAAGTGTAGATACAAGCATGGGGGTAGGGTGATGTTATGAAAGAAAACTTAGTCTGTTGGTTGTTGTGTCGGTGGATTCAAGAATGTATAAATATCTTCTTTCAATCTTAGGAATGGTTCAGCGTTCGTATAACCAACATTGCGACGGAGCATAGGGATAATCGCCTCCGTACTATGACCATAACTTGATAGTTCGTTTCGACGTTGCGTATCGTGTACTGCATTGCGGTTAATCTCGTCTTCACGTTCGCGAATGAGGATGTCACATACTCGTTTCAATACTGGTACGATGATGTTATCGAAGAGGTGGTGCCCTTGAATATATAGATAGGTGGTTGAGGGTGTAACACCTAAGGAACGCAGTTCGTCTTTTAGTTTTAGATAGCTATCCTTTGCGTTCGGATTCTCCTTTTGTAGTTGTCGTACACGCATCTGCACCTTATGGCGTAGCCGTTGAATACTTTCAGTTGCCCCTTGTAGAGAGAAATTACCAATCTCCACAACTCGATTAAAGTCGGAGATCGTAAAACGTCGATGAATACCTTGGCGATAATGCCAGATACTCCAGACAAAGAGGGGATGTATACTCTCACTGTATAGCTTTAGGAACTCTTCGAAATTAAAGATAGAATGGTCGTTGAGCGTTACTGCTACAGTCACATCATGTAGGCTCGGTGCGTAGCATTGTAGGTTTTCAATAGCATAAGCATACGTATGGAAAACGTATGGGTTGTTGATTACTTCATCGGATAGTGGGGTAGTTCCTTGTAGCAGATAGTCATAATCAGCATCAACGCAAGCAATCATGTTTTCACCAATGTTCTGTGAAACAAGGTTCATCAATACCGACCGTTTACCCTTGGTAAGGTTTAATCGCGATGGTAACATTACTTCAAAGTAGCGTTCCTCATTCTCAAAACCGCTTAAGACAGTGCGCCAAAAGAAGATATCGTCATACGCTTCCACGTATGCGATAATCTTTCTCCGTGCCCGCTTACTGTTCAAACGGTTTGCTGCATCAATATAAGCCGATGATAGGTTGTCGCTCAGTCTTTTTCCCATCGCTCCCTCCTTCAGACAATCATTTATCGGTTATGTCCGTAACCTCTGTCACACGATCAATCCATCCGTTCATGATGACAGCCGGACTGTGTGTCGTAAGTATAATCTGAACATTCGGATTCAGTTCTAAGATGAGATCGATTAAGCGTTTCTGCCACTCTATATGCAGACTCACTTCTGGCTCGTCCATAAAGAGAACGTAATGTTCATTGTCTTCTACCAATACAGTCAGTAGGATGACCAAAATCTGCTTCTCGCCACTTGAGAGCTGATAGGGAGCGAGGACTTCACCTAATGAAGAGAACTTTATCTCATTCTCCGAGCGAATAATCTTCTTACCAGTTTCCGTGAAGAGGTCGTCTAAGATGTCTTGAAAGCGTTTCTTAGGTTGAGAAATCTGCTGCGCCTTCTCTGCAGCATCTGCCTCACCACTTTGTAAGGTCTCGATAATACGATTACCGATGTTCACTTGATAGTCAAGATACTTACGTTGAAGTTGGAAAAGCTGCCAATCAAGTTCTGTAACAAGATCGACGTTAATCTTGCTGATACTATCCGAGTTCATCAGTGGACGGTCAAACGAGCGGATGATATCATAACGTATCCACCGCGCATCATTAGGACTTACCTTCAGTCGGACACCTTTCAGTGAATGGCTGGGGAATTCACCACCTTGCGACAGACTGCGTACCACCTTATTAAGTATGGTACTCTTTCCGACACCATTGATACCACTTAGGATATTCACCTGTCGGTCCAGTGTCCAACGGATATGTTTCTTCCCGCTCCAAAGCGAGTCAATCTCAATCTCTTCTATGTAATCTGCGTATTTCTGCATACTCGTAGATATTGTGACAATCGTAGTGCAAATATAAGGAATTTTGCGTTAATGGCAATAAGAATGCTTTATTTTAATACAAATACCACGTTTGTGGTATGCTAAATAACATAAAGAGAGTATTTCACATGTTGGTAAATGTCCGTACCTTTGCATCCGTAAACAATTAGTAAGAAATCAAAACTCAAAAGAATATGGCAAAGGTAGTAAACAAACTCACAGAACTTATCGGTAATACACCACTGTTAGCACTTAATAAATTCTCTGTAGAAAGAGGACTCAAGACTCCTGTTCTTGCAAAGGTAGAGTATTTCAATCCTGGGGGTAGTGTGAAGGACCGTATAGCATTGGCTATGATAGAGGATGCTGAGGCTAAGGGACTATTAAAGCCAGGAGCAACTATCATCGAGCCAACCAGTGGAAATACAGGTGTTGGCTTGGCTTTAGTGTCAGCAGTGAAGGGTTATAAACTTATTCTCACCATGCCAGAAACCATGAGTGTGGAGCGTCGCAACCTTGTAAAGGCTTACGGTGCTACTGTGAAGTTGACAAGTGGAAAGGATGGTATGAAGGGTGCTATCAAGGCTGCGGAGGAGTTGAGAGATTCTATTCCAGGTAGTATTATTCTTCAGCAGTTCGAGAATCAGGCTAATCCAGAACGTCACTATCTTACTACTGGTCCTGAGATTTGGCGCGATACAGATGGTAAGGTTGATGTGTTTGTAGCTGGTGTAGGTACTGGCGGTACGGTGAGTGGTATCGGTCGCTACCTCAAGGAGCAGAATCCTGATGTGAAGGTTATTGCTGTTGAGCCAACTTCATCTCCTGTATTGAGCGGTGGCGAGAGTGGACCACATAAGATTCAGGGTATTGGTGCAGGCTTTGTGCCAAACACTTATAATAATAAGTATGTTGATGAGATTTTCCAAGTAGAGAATGATCAAGCTATCCTTGCTGGTCGTCAGTTGGCGCAACAAGAAGGTTTGTTGGTTGGTATTTCTTCTGGTGCTGCAGCTTTTGCAGCTACCGAGATTGCTAAGCGTCCTGAGAATGCAGGTAAGACCATCGTAACCTTGCTGCCAGATACAGGTGAGCGTTATCTCTCAACAGTGCTTTACGCCTTTGACGAGTATCCTCTTTAATAGTTTTCAAATTCTAAAATACTTTCTCAACAGACTGCTTATGTCCTTAAGACACGGCAGTCTGTTTTTGTCTTTAGATAGGAAGATAATGCTTTTATAGTTTGATAAATACTATTTTGATATGCGAAAATGTTTTACACAAATAGTGCTTTAACTCCTATTGATACTGTAAAATAATGCTTTAGCTCTCCTCTCTATAACCTTCAGATTATCAAGTGATTGCAAACTTGTAAAAGTAAAGGTGCTTATTAGGCTTCTTAAAGGGCGTTAGTAACACCTCAAAAGGGCATCTTTTGCAAGCTAAAAGGGCGTTAATTCGAGCGTAGAAGATGCTTGATAAAAAACGAGGAGTAGAAAAATTATTACATCTTAGACTGATTTCTTCTCCATTCTTTCCTTTTGGAGAGAGTGGAGAAGAGGTTTCTTTATTATTTTTGTAATAGGAAGGTTTGTGTCTGTCAAGTGTTCTGATTGCTCCACATCTCCTTTGATGCTGCTTCAAGATACCATCGCATAGCAGTCTCGTCGTCTATGCGTAGGACCTTGATGACTATGAGATTTGGAAATCGCGATTTCCAAATCTCATAGTCATCAATAAGAAGATAAAACCTACGAAAGGAACGAAGGTACCTTGAACTAAAGCCTTTACCATAGGTATGGGTTAACTGTGTTGAGAGATTATTGATAATCTCTTCGCCATATTCAGCACGTTCTTTACCACTTTGTTCTTCTTCAACAATACGTTTCCCTATGTTCCAGTAGGTTTCTATCATTGATTTGTTGACAGCGGCATAAGCCTGTTGACGTCCTTGCTCGATGATGCCACAGACATCACTGAATAAGTTTGGTGATGTTAATTTATTGTTCATGTTTAGTCATTTATTATGTTGTTCTTAATAGATTTCATAGGTTTTATTGGTTATAAGGAAAAGAAGCTGATTCAACTTCTTTTCCAAATGTCGTATTTTTCCTTTCCGAAAGTTGTCTTACCTTGTCAGACTAAGTCTTAGGCTCACACCAAAGTCGTGGGTGGTTGTAGGGTAACTGCCTGATGAGAGGAGTGGGGTATTGATCTGTAAGTCGTAGTAGAGGCTGGCAGTAACCAAACGGCTCAAGGTATAGTCGCTCAAGAAAGAGAACTTGAAAGCAGTATTACCGCTTGAAGCTGCTGATGTCAGCGAAGCAATGTCACGTGTGAGCGATGCTTGCTGACGATAGCTCATGTCAAGACGTAGGTTCAGGTCACGGTTCAGTCCGCTGCTTTGACGAGACGAACTGTTGTCTTGCTGTGAGGAGTCTGATGTCTTTTTCTTCTTACCCTTTGCCACACGTCGTGTACCATTGTTGAAAAGATTGAAGTCGTTGATTCTATAACCAATACCGATAACCCAGTCTTTTGATGAGGCTTCATTCAACTGTACACTGGTCATCGAGAGTGATAACACACGTGTCTGGCGATATTCCAAGCGTGCAGTGAGGTTGTTCTGAAGAGTTACATCAACACCTAACAGAGGTGAGAAAGCCTCGTTGATACTCACCTGTGAGATGTTATACATCGAACTTGGGATTGGGTTACCCGTAGTTGCATCGGTAATGAAACCGAGTCCGTTCATGTATTCCTGCCATGTGCTATAGCTCTGATAAGAACCGATAGCAAAGATACAGCGGTAAGCATGATTGATGTTGACACTCTTGAAGAACTGTTCAAAGAATGGCAAGCGTGAAAGACCACTGTAACGGATAGACCAGTTAGGCAATAAACTGCGCAAAGAAGGGAAGATGTTGAGTCCGTTTCCACTCATGCTGGTGTACGCATTGAGGAAAGCAGGAACCATTACATCTGCACTATACTTATTAACAGAACCTACTGCAGGAGTGAAGTGTCCGCCACCAAATGAAGCAGGGTAGGTTGCATTGTTATATTGTGCCTCAACACGGTCGCGATAACTGTCGAGTGACTGTACGAAACGATTAAATGTTGAACTATGATAGCCGTTGTTGGCATTGCCCTGACTTTCGAATGCAGTACCTAATGAAAGGGTTGTCATCGTGAGTGAACCGCTCTGTGTAGTAGGCGTACCCGTGTACATATACTGGATACTCCGTGAGGTAGTCTGCATACGACTGGCAGTAAGGTCAATCTTAAAGTCCTTAAATGGTTCAAGTGTCATACGAATCTGCAAGTCTTCGGTGCGATTCGTTACAGCAGGTGTAGCCACACTATCGTTCATAAGCAACCAATGGTTGTCACGTGCCTTACCGATATAATCATCATCAATAAGACCGAAAGCGAAGTCAAGACCAGGTGATAAGGCACCTGTTCCACGCGTCTGTCCAAAGGCATCACCAACCGTTGGTATAAAGCCAGGCAGTGCCATTGCATATTGGTCACGATAAGAAATACTTGCCGAACGTACCATCATCAGCGCACGTGCCACACATTGTGCTGTCTTATACCAACCCTTATTATCGAGTGGTTCTTTAGGCGTTACGGTAAGCTTCATGCGGATAGCAGAGTCTGTACGATTAAAAACTTTCAACTGCGTATCACCTACCTTACGATACTTAATCTTGATAGCCTTTCCTCTTTCGTCTTTAGCCGAGATCATAAGGCGTTTTGTATTCTTGCCATGTGAAACGAGGATAGCAGAATCGGCATTGATAACGATTTCCTTTTCAAAGCTCTTCTGGTTCTTTGGCAGTGCTTTCTTCTTGTCGTCGTCTTTATCTTTCTCCTTCCTTTCTTTTTCTTTCTTTTCTCTCTCAGCCTTCTTCTGTTCTGCTGTCAGCTTAGGACGAGTTGGGCGAGTACGGTTGAAGCGTTCGTTAGTATTCTTTAAGAAAGGAATATGATTATAGAGTCGTTCAAAGTTGAAAGTACTATTGATGTTCAAAGCACGGTTACTTGTGATGGTATTACCGAGCGAAGTACCATTATCAAGGCTCGTTCCACGCACCCAAGTGTAAGATGCCGTATAATTCGCATCAGCATTTACCCAATCAAAGATAGGTAGAAGGTTGAGTGGAAGTTGATAAGAAAGCGTGAAGTTCTGTTGGTAATCGAGTGGAGTACCGAAGTGCTTAATACTTGTCCATACCGAGTCTTTCCATGCCTGATAACGGTCGGCATAGAGGTCTTTATTGATAGGTGTGTAAGGCTCTTCAATCTCAGCATGTGTCGCACTCTGGAAGTTCATGTGGAGATTGCGTGTCAAGTCCCAACGTAGAGCGAAGTCACGGTTCCAAAGGAACTGCTCGCTGAAGGTAAGAGGCAACAGACTGTTCTCAGTTGATTCCATATCACGTTCCTGTAACTCGTAGTAGTTGCGCACCATTTCAGTGTTGAAGGTTACGTTCTGTGGTAGCCAGTTCAGTCCGAAGCGTTTGAGGATTTCAAACCATTTCGACCTACTCTTGATAAGACGCTTGAAAGGTTCCCAAGACTTATATACTGGTGTCCAGTTATAGTTCAATGCTCCACGCCAGTTGTCTTCATTCTCATAGACCGTTGTCTCACCCGATGTGTGAGAGTGAGAGTGGCTATAAGAGAATGAGAAGTTGGCAGGGTCGTATGGCATAGGATGGTTCTTTGTCTGAATACCGACACGTACGTTAGACAAAGAGAAGTTCGTTGTCAGACGTTTTGTAACGGCAATAGACTCAATAGAATCACGCTCTTGACGGTTTGCGGTACCATCAAGGGCATCCTTCAATTCCATATCCGTGTCGAGTGGATTATACTTAGGACGACTCTCGCTCTTGGTTACGCTGTAATATAATGGTGCTGATACCTTTGCTTTGTCTGGGAAGAACTTTCCTAACTCAAGACTTGTGGTGACAGAAACATCCGTCTTAGACTCCTGCTGTCGTTCGTTAACACCCTGTTCCAAACCACCGAAGCCGTCAGTGCTATGGCTGGCATTGACATCCACTGTACCGAAGTCAGACAGCTGTAGGTTGAGCTGACCTCTTGCTGCCCATCCACCTTCGTTGTTAAACTCTCGTAGACGTAGCTCATTCACCCATACCTCTCCACTCTTCTGACTGCTGGAAAGGTTGCGAACACCAATAATCATCGTCTTTACTTCACCAAGGGTTGGGTTACCCATCACCGTTACTTTATTAGCAGGATGATCGGTGTCGTATACAGAGAAAGCACGGTTATAGCTTGCTGTTCCTGAACCACGTGCCTGATTACGTTGCTTCTTCACGGAGGTGAGGAGCTTCAATGGTATGTCGAGCATGTTCTCCTCAGGCCATACAATACGTCGCTCTTTCCCTGTGTTTGTATCGTAATGACCTGGAGCTGACAGCTTCAAAGGAATTTCATACTCGTAGTAATTGTTCTTGTAGTCAGAACCCAAACGGATGAACACAGCCAACTGGTTATCTGTAAGATTAGTTGTATTCTGTTCAAAGGCATTCGCATGTACGAACATCTGCAGGCGTTTGTACTGGCGAAGGTCGAGGGTTGTATTCTTATAGACAGCCTTTGACTCTCCAGTTCCAAGATTGTTGACAACCATAGAGAGCGCTTGCTCATTCTCCTCAACCAACTGTGGCTGGTTAGGGTCCTTTCCACGTTCAATGCCTGGAGGTATTACATAGTTTACAGGAGTCTTATCATTGTTTTCTTCAAGGCTCACGGCACTCACTGACATCGTACCCGAGTTGCTTGCAGAGTTGGTAAGGTTCTGCTGATACTGACGCCACTTACCACTTACAAGGTCGAAGGTGCCAAAGCGGAGTACGATAGGCTTTGCAAAACCAGTGAGGAACATACGCATAAAGCGGATGCTGGTAAAGTCGCTGATATTACCCACACGCTTTTGGAACTCCTCTAAAGGAATACGGAACTGATACCATGTGACAGGTTCAGAGCCACCCTTACGCAGTGAGGCTGAGGCTACACGCTTATCAACAATGAAGTTCTGACCTACGACAAGGTCTTGTGGACGAATACTAATATGATACTGGTAGTACTTCTCGTATTCGTTCAATGTATAGTCCTGATTGATGTCCTCTACATCAGGTGTTGTCTTGTATGAGGTGTCATAACGCTCGTTATTGTTATCATTGTCTGGTGAGTTACCCTGTGGGTTGTTGATGCGCTTATATCGTTCAAGGATAGAAGCCTTCTTTGCATCCCAATCAGAACCACGGAAGTAGTGGTAGTCATCTTTGGCAGGGTCTGCCCATATCGAGTCGAAGACTGCCTGATTGGTATTGGCACGAGCAGCTGTAAGGAAGTTCTGATAAGAAGCAAACTGTTGTTCTTCTTCATCAGTCAATCCATTAAAGCCGACATCCTGTTTCGCACGACTACCCTTTGAGGTTGCGAAGGCGTAAGTTATTGTACTTTGTGTTGGTATTTTACCCCATTGTGTGGTTGTCCATGAGTGGCTACCATCTACTGGCATACCACTCTCATAGAACTTCTTACCATCTTTCAGTACGTCTTCAGACACCTCTCCAAGGTTGATGTAGAAGTCACCACCATACTGGTTCGCATTTGGTAGTCGGTTGGAGTAGATGAATGGGTCGAGCATCCAGAACTCTATATATTCGATGTTAGCTGTCTGGAAGTCATTTGTATCCAACTTACGCATCATACCTCCCCATGTTCCAGTAGGATTCGTGAGGTGTCCGTTGATGTCTATATTTGGATTGAAGTTATATGGTCCACGCTCAGAAGGATAGTAAGCGAGGTTCAGAATATTCAATGTAGAGGTAGAACCACTGTAGTTTCGGTCCCGAATTGGGAACAATTCGGTAACTGGAATTTCGCGTACGTAATGGTTAGAGAGCTGCTCAAGATCACTCTTGATATGTCCTGGAGTCAAAGAACTACTACGACGAGTGAAGAGTGGATCGATAGTGTACCATGCCAACAGACTTCGGTTGAAGCCACTGCGAAGGGTTGTCTTATCTGAATATTCAGGGAAGTCTGATGGTACACTTGAGATGATCCAAGAGGTTGGCTGACTTACGTCGATGGTTGTCTTTGATCCCTCAAAGTCATCGAGATAAGAAGCATTGTCCTGTGTTCCCTTGCTCTGACCAGCCAATAACTGTGCAAACTCAGCAGAGAAGGTGATGTAAGAAGGCTGGGTTACGTGCAGGAATGGAACCTTGTTGAGCATATTTGTAAGCCACTGACTCTCTTTCTTCCAGTTGATGTTCAATCCCCAAATGGTGTTGTTGAGCGGTTCAGAACCCATATTCACCTTAGTTGTCAATGGTTGTTCAGAGAGGTGCATGAAGGTACCACCAATCTGGAAGTCCTTCGAGAAGTCGTACTCCCAGTTTACACCAATCATCGTCTTACGCTCCTGTTGATAAGCACTCTGGCTTTCCAGTGAGACATTGACTGCCGTACCTGCATCGATAATACTCTGATTAAGGATAGTCACTTCACCAGCACTGTAATCAACGCTATAGTCAGAACCCTCATTCAAGGTCACACCACCCGCAGTTACTATTACCGAGCCCTGTGGAACGTTATAGGCTCCAAGGGAGATAACGTTGGCTGCCGAACCACGATACTGTCCAACAAGGACGAACTTATCTTTCTCGGCAATCTGTTTAGCGATAGTCTTTGTAGAATCGTAAAGTTGTTCGAAAACGTACTTATTCGCAATAGCTGTAGTAACACCCTTATCCGTCAATGCCTTCCGAAGTCCATTACCGAAAGGTTCAGCCATTGGGAAGAACACACGTCCGTTGCTGACAGTATAGCCCTCAACGTAATCAAAATAACCATTGGAATGTGGATTGTTATTATTATCCAATCGGTCAGCATTGAGAAGTTTGATGAGCGTTTGGTTCTTTACTTGTGGTTCTGGGATGTATGAAATGTATACACCTGTCGTATCACTCTGATACTTTACGTCAAGGCGGAACTTATCACGCTCAATATTAGAAGCTAAATAATAAACGTTTTTCATCATCAAATCCCAGTTTCCTTGCTTAGGATTATTGCTGGTGTTCTTCAATGACTTGACGAAGAGTGCCTCATTGATATTGGTACGGTCGCTGGCAAACTCACCCACCTGATAGGTTACGCCACCATAGGTATATTCGTAGGCAATCGCCAATACTTGATCAGTCTGTAGACCGCTTTTCAGTGAGATATAACCCAAGGCATTGTTGACCGTGTATTCAGAACTATTGAGCAGTCGGGCATTTGCCAACTTCTCGTAGTCGTTACCACCCACAAGTCCTGCACCATCAAGGATACTCGTCACTTGGTCTATGTTACGAGCAGCAGGATAGGTCTGTGTAATAGTGGTGTATTCTGTATTGGCATTGTTCGTTGGTACGGGTCCGTTACCAGTCCCCCACAGGTCGGTACGGCTTATCTTCTTGTTTTCACCGAGGTCGGTCAGTGCAACAATGTTACGTGTGTTACTCGTTGTTCCAGTCTTATTTGTCACCCATACCTCCACACGATTGATCGTTACACCTGTCTTGAGGTTAGGCAATGACTTCATTGCTGCGTCATAGTTGTCGCGGAAATATTGTGAGAGGAAGAAGTGATGATTCTCTTCATAGTCGGCAGCATCAATCTCAAATGGTGTAAGCTGTTTGCCACCACGTGAACTAACGCTCTTGTTAGAACTCTTCTTCTGTGATAATACGGTCTGTAACTTCAGTTTACCAAACTGCATATCGGTACGAATACCGAAGAGGGCTGATGCTCCCTGTACGAGAGAGTTGTTAGAAGGGAAGGTAACATTACCACCCTCAACGAGTTTGATAATCTCGTCTTCCTTTCCTTCATATCTTAGTTTGAAGTTCTGTGTATCAAAGTCGAAGGTTGCATCAGTGTTGTAGTTAAGGTTCATGTTCACCTTATCACCCACCTTACCATTCACGTTGACATTGATTTTCTCATCAAAGTCCATTGCCGTTGTCTTACGATTACGGATAGGCAGTGATGGGTTATCAATGTTCTTGATGTTTGCACCGAACTTCAATTCAGCCGAACCCTGTGTCTTAATACGTACACCACCAGGACCGAATATCTTCTCAGCAGGACCCAATGAAAAGTGCATATCCGTAAAGTCGAACTTATCCTTACCCTTCTCCCTTAGTATCTCTTGGTTCTTAGAACGGTAGTAATCGGTAAAGCTACGCTTCTCTGTCCACTTCCGATACTCCTCTGGCGTCATCATAATCGGCGCCATCACGTAGGTCTTACCAATCTTATAACCAATGATATAGCGGTCGAGCGAATCGTTATACTCCACAGTCTGTCGCATATTCTCTGGTCGGATAAGGTCGGTAGAGTTCTCCTTGAGGTCGTCGTATGTAATCGGGGTTGTGCGCTGCACCTTCCAACGAGGGTGTAGCAAGGAGTCAGGAATAGTCTCCTCATCAATCTCCACTTCAATAGGCTTCGCTTTCTTAACCGTATCTGGTGGTGCCACCCTATAGACGAGTTTAGCAATCGGTGCAAAACCAAGTGCCGAGCGTCCCCAACTCAACAGTCCGATACTGCCGAGAAGTATGATAATAAGGATGGATATGTAATACTTTCTTTTCAAGAAGATAAGTGGTTCTATACCTCCCCAAGCCCCTCCAAAGGAGGGGATATGTTGGAGTAAGTGGATAGTTCTAACCAATGGTAAGCCTTAACATACAGCGAAGTGCAGTTGTAGGCGGTAATCACTCTCCCCTCTCTTTTGGAGAGGGGATGGGGGAGGGGCCAGCTGTGGGGGCAGGTCGTTGGTTCGCTTTTTACTTAATCATCTTCAACGCTAACTTAACAACCTGCTCTACTGGTAGGTCTGGTTGTTCAGCGAGGATACTCACAACAACCTTTGCAGATGGGGCAGGGGAGAAGCCTAACATCGTCAATGCACTGACGGCTTCGTCCTTGATAGCAGCGTTGACAGCTGGTGTGTTAGGCTGGCTACTAACGTGTAGTTCGTCAGCAATACCGCTCTGCATAATCTTGTCCTTCAAGTCAACGATGATACGTTGTGCCGTACGGAGTCCGATTCCTTTCACCGTCTTCAACATCTTCTCGTCACCATTGGCAATGACATTGCAAAGTTCTGCAGGTGTCAGTGATGAGAGAATCATACGAGCGGTATTAGCACCGACTCCCGAAACGGTAATCAATAATCGATAGAGCGAGCGTTCTTGCTTATTGGCAAAGCCATAGAGCGTATAGTTATCGTCGCGTCCACCTGTCATAATAGCCTCGTGCACATAGAGTTTTACAGCTGTCTTACCCTGTATGGCACTATAAGTATTGAGCGAAATGTTCAGTGCATAACCCACACCATGTGCCTCGACAACAGCCAAAGCAGGTGTCAGGTCAGCTAATTCGCCCCTGATGTATTCAATCATAATCTAATAAAAATAATCCTTACCGTGGTAAGGGGTTTTGTATATACAGAATTAATAACGTAATAGAATAATAAAATATTGTATTACAAAAGGTATAAATAAAAAAAGAAGGCACAACCGGGCACCACCAACTGGCCACCAACTGGCCCCTCCCCCTTACCCCTCCCCCAAAGGGAGGGGCGTGAAATGTACCGTATGCTTATAGATTGCTTGCAAGAAAAGAGTCAACTCCCAAATAGAATAACTTGTTTACACATAAACTTGTCTACCTGTAAACTCGTGTACTAACCACAAGGGGTATCTCGGTAATCACGCCCCTCCCTTTGGGGGAGGGGTAAGGGGGAGGGGCCAGTTGGTGGTGGCCAGTTGTAGGCTCGAGTGGTTGTCGGTTCTTTTTAATTACATAATTATGTTAAAATACTTTTTGTGTTATACTTTCTTTAAATAAAACGTTACTTTTGTAGGAGATAATGAGAACTAAACTGTTAAAGGTAAAGAATATGAAAAAGATTAGAGCAGCCGTCGTAGGCTATGGTAACATTGGTGTTTACAGTGTTCAGGCACTTGAAGCAGCAAAGGATTTTGAGATTGCAGGTATCGTTCGCCGTCAGGGTGACAAGGATAAACCATTGGAACTGACCCCATACGAGGTTGTTGATGATATAGCAAAGTTGAAAGATGTTGATGTGGCTATCCTCGCAGCACCAACTCGTAGCTGTCCAGAATATGCTGAGAAGATTTCTGCATTGGGTATCAATACTGTAGATTCTTTTGATATTCACGGTTCAATCCTTGACTATCGTACTAAGCAAATGGAGAACAACAAGCGTACTAACACCGTTAGTGTTATTGCTGCTGGTTGGGATCCAGGTTCAGACTCAGTTGTTCGTATCTTGTTAGAGAGCCTCGCACCAGAAGGTCTTTCTTATACCAACTTTGGTCCAGGTCGTTCAATGGGTCACTCTGTTGTGGCTCGTAGTAAGAAGGGCGTTAAGGAAGCTTTGTCAATGACTATTCCTCTCGGTGAGGGAATTCATCGCCGTATGGTTTATGTTGAGTTAGAAGAGGGTGCCAACCTTGAGGATGTAACAAAGGAACTTAAGGCTGATGACTACTTTGCACACGACGAGTTACACGTATTTGCCGTACCAAGCGTCGCAGCTTTGAACGATGTTGGTCATGGCGTTCACATGACTCGTAAGGGTGTGAGTGGTAAGACTCATAACCAGCACTTCTCTTTCGACATGTCTATCAATAACCCTGCGCTCACAGCACAGGTACTTGTTAACGTGGCACGTGCAAGTATGCGCCTTGCTCCGGGTTGCTATACAATGCCTGAGATTCCAGTCATTGATATGCTCCCAGGCAACCGCGAGGATATTATTGCAACTTTGGTTTAAGGCTATTAGTCTTATTAGCCCTATTAGTCCAATTAGGCTAACAAGCCCAATAACCTCCCCCCCCCTAATAATGGCAACCACTCGTTGGTTGCCATTATCTTTTTATGTAATATATTGACGTACAAAGGCTTTTTTTTGTACTTTTGCAGTTAATATGAGAACTTTCCAACATAAAGTGACGATAAATGACATGGGAGCCATCGTGGTTTTTGCCCTTGCAGCCTTCTTCTGTCTTTGGCATCGTACGAATAGTCTGATGGTTGTATTAGGCTTCTTGCTTATTGTTGTGACGATAAGAGCCGTTGATCGTGCCATTCATACTAAATACGTGTTGACTGATGACGGTGTTTTGCAGATAAAGACAGGAAGAGTTGGACTGACAAAGCGTGTTTTGCTCAGTGATGTGAAGACTATTGAGAAACGGCCATTTGCCTTTCGTCTCGGTTATTATGCATTGTTAGAGATGATGAATGGCAGTGTTGTCAGCGTACAGCCTGATAATGTTGATAACTTTTTGTCAGCACTGAAAAAACGATTAGAAAAGAAAGATAACGAAGTATGAAATTAAAATACTTATCGGCACTAATCTTCGGTGTCGTATTGAGTTTGCCTGTACAAGCGCAGGTATATTTAGATAGTACGGAGGTTGCGAATATACTTCATCCGAAAGCAGTTACAGCTGTTCAACCTAAGGTGACTTCTGCTACTAATGATGTCAGCGAGGAAGAGGAAGATACAGATAGTATCATCCCTGCTTTTACCACGGATAGCCATCTTAGTTGGAAGGAGAATATCAATGCCCGATTGGATGGTATACTCCGAAGTCCGCTTTTAGAAACGGTGCAGACAAGTGTGATGGTATGGGATTTGACGGATGATGTTCCTGTCTATCAGTTTCGCGAACGTCTTCACATGCGCCCTGCTTCTACGATGAAGTGTGTTACTGCTATCGCAACATTGGATAAGCTCGGAGCTGATTATGACTTTAAGACAAACCTTTACTATACGGGTGTGATTGACGACTCTACGCAAGTACTGCGTGGCGACCTCTATTGTGTTGGTGGTATGGACCCTATGCTCTCTTCTTCAGATTTGACAGAGATGGCACGTGCCGTACGTAACTTAGGTATCAAGACGATAGAAGGCAGTGTCTATGCCGACCTCTCTTTTAAGGATCGCGACCGTTTGGGCGAGGGTTGGTGTTGGGATGATAAGAATCCTACGCTCTCTCCTTTGTTGGTTGATGGTAAGGACGAATTCACCTATCGTCTCTCTCGTAAGTTAGAAGATATGGGTGTGTCGGTGAATGGTTCTACTGGCGAACGTCAGCTACCCACTGATGCACAGTTGCTAACGACACGTACACACTCTATCCGTCAGGTTCTCCATCGTATGATGAAGGTGAGTGACAACCTCTATGCAGAGTCTATGTTCTATCAGTTGGCTGCTAATGGTGGCACACGATGGGCGAGTGCGAAGTCTGCACGCCAGTATGAGAATGCACTCTTCAGTCGTATCGGACTGAATCCTCGTGATTATAATGTTGCTGATGGTTCTGGCTTGTCTCTGTATAACTATGTAAGTGCCGAACTTGAAACAAAGCTCTTGCGCTATGCTTATCAGCGTTCTGATATCTATGGTGCCTATCTTGAAGCACAGCCGATAGCTGGCGTAGACGGAACTTTGAGGAGCCGAATGCGTGGTACGGCAGCAGCTGGTAACGTACGTGCAAAGACGGGTACGGTGAAGGGTGTCAGCTCACTTGCGGGTTATCTCACTGCTTCTAATGGTCATCTGCTTTGTTTCTCTATTATTAATAATGGTGGACTCAGCAATGGACCTATGCGTAATTTCCAAAACAAGATTTGTGTGGCGTTGTGCCAATAGGGCTTATTAGGCTAATTAGCCTTATTTGTCCAATTAGCCCAATTAGCCTTATTAGCCCAATAACCCTTTAAAAAGAAAAGAATTTATGATACCAAAGCTTCCCCATCATCTTCTTGAGGACATTCTTGAAGAGATAAGAATCTTCGTCGAGAATATTATTGAGTCAGTCGGTGTACATGGTCATACCGTTCCTGTATTGCGTCATGTCTTATTGACATTAGTAGCAATCTTGTTGGCTTTCATTGCCGAACGAATCTGTAAATACTTATTCGTTCCCCTTGTTCTTCGTCTGGTAAAGCGTACGCAAGCTCGATGGGACGATGTAGTCCTTGACCATCAAGTGTTGCGCACAGCCTGCCACATCGTCCCAGCCTTGGTGATATGGCAGTTGATGCCGCTTGTCTTCTATCAGTACCATGTTGTTCAGGTGGCTTTGACACGATTAACTGCTGTCTATCTTACCGTAGCAACGACGCGACTTGTGACGAAACTCATCGACCGTCTACGCTATCTCAACACAAAACCCGGTGACTCGACGAGCCTTTATCTTAAGTCTTTCTGTGGCGTATTGAAGATTCTTGCTATCTTTATTGCTGTGATTGTGGTGGTTGGAATCCTTATTAATCGTAGTCCAATGACGTTGTTGGCTGGCTTAGGAGCAACCTCTGCCGTTCTTATGTTAGTCTTTAAGGACACGATTGATGGTCTTGTTGCTGGTGTCCGTCTGACGAGTAACGAGATGATACATATTGGTGACCATATTGCCTTGCCCGGAGGCTTTGTGGATGGAACGGTCATTGATATCACACTCACAACTGTAAAGATTCGTCAGGGCGATAATACGATTACCACCGTACCGCCTCTTACATTAGTTAGTGGAATGTTCCAAAACTGGAAAGGATTGGAGGATGTAGAGGGACAAAGGGTCAAGAAGATGATTTATTTTGATGTTCGCAGCATTCGTATTGCTGACGATGGACTCAAACAACAGCTAATTGATAAGAGACTTGCTAAGGCGGACGACCTAAAGGGTGAGGTTGTGACGACTGCTCTCTTCCGTCGTTATATGGAGCATTACCTTGCCAAGCGTGAGGATGTCAATGCGAAGATGCCTCTCCTCGTACGTCAATTGGAGGCAACACAGGCGGGTATCCCTATGGAACTTTACTTCTTCCTACGTCAGAAAGACTGGATTCCTTACGAGCATGCCATGGCTGACATCCTCGAACACGTTTATGCCTATGCCAACGAGTTCGGCTTGAAGGTCTATGCACAAGCCCCTGTGCAGTAAAAGAGTTGGTAGAGGAGTTTCGTTTAAACCCTCAACACAATATGTGCGGAGCATCAACACGACATGTGCGGAGGCTCCGCACATATCGTGCGAAGGCTTAGCTCCATTCATAAAGTTGCTTTGTTAAACCCCAAAGAAGTTCAAATCAAAGTGAAAGAATTGGAAAATAATTTGTACATTTGTAGTCGTCTTGCTTGGTAGAGGGCAAGCACAATCTATAATTCGTAAACTGATAACGATGATAACTGGCGAGATAAAAACCAAGATTGACCAGATATGGGACACCTTCCACGTCTCTGGTATCACCAATCCTATTACTGTTTTAGAGCAAATGACCTATATCTTCTTTATGAAGATGCTTGACGACAAGCAGCTACAAGAGGAAGATATGGCACGCGACTTTGATACCGAAGTAAAGAATCCTACCTTTCTTGTTGGGCAGAACTGGTTTAATCCTGTTACCAAACAGAACGTGCCCTACGAGAGTATGCGGTGGTCGGTGTTCCGCCATACGGGTCCTGAAAACATGTTCCAGATGGTTCGTCAGAATGTCTTTGAGTTTATCAAAACCATCGGAACAGGTGAGGAGAGTGCTTACAGCAGGTATATGCAGTCGGCTACCTTCCTTATCTCTGATGCTCGTACGCTGACGAAGGTGGTCGATGGGGTCGATGCCCTCGACATGAACAACCGTGATGCGATGGGCGATGTCTATGAGTATATCCTCGGTAAGATGGCTGCTTCGGGAACGAACGGACAGTTTCGTACGCCTCGTCACATTATCCGTATGATTGTGGATATGATGCAGCCGACGCCTAACGACTTTATCTGCGACCCTGCGATGGGTAGTGCGGGCTTCTTGGTGGAGGCAGTGAAGTATATCAAGGAGCATCACGAGCGGGCACTCTATACGGCAGAATCGGTGAAGCATATCAAGTCTTCGCTCGTCAATGGTTACGATACCGACCCTACGATGCTGCGTATCGGTGCAATGAACCTCCTCTTGCATGACATCACAGCACCCGAATTGGCACGTCGCGACTCCCTTTCTGAGCAGAACAATGACGAGTCTTGCTACACACTCATCCTTGCCAACCCACCCTTTGCGGGCAGTCTTGACAAGGGAAATATAAACAAGAAGATTCTTGCCTACGCTGACACGAAGAAGACGGAGCTACTCTTTCTTGCCCAGTTTGTACGTTCGTTGGAGGTGGGCGGTCGTTGTGCGAGCATCGTTCCAGACGGTGTTCTCTTCGGAACGTCCAAGGCACACATCGCAATGCGTAAGGAACTTGTCGACAATCAGCAGTTGGTGGCTGTTGTCTCTATGCCGAGTGGTGTCTTCAAACCCTACGCTGGTGTTAGCACGGCAGTACTTGTCTTTACCAAGACCAACAGTGGTGGAACGGATAAGGTATGGTTCTATGATATGCAGGCAGACGGCTTTTCGCTCGACGACAAGCGTTCGCCGATAGCTGAGAATGACATCCCTGATGTTGTCAACCGCTTCCATAACCTTGCTGACGAAGCTAATCGCAGTCGTAAGGAGCAGAGCTTTATGGTGCCAGTTGATGAGATTCGTGCGAATGATTACGACCTCTCCATTAATAAGTATAAGGAGGTAGAGCGTGAGAAAGTCACCTACGAACCAGTTAGCGACATCCTTTCTCGTCTAAAAGCGAATGAGGCGGATTATCTAAGTGGTTATAATGTACTCATGGAAATGTTAGAGGAGGGAGTGAATGAATAATCAGCTGACTTTTACAAGGGTATATTCTCTTGGTTGCGAGAGGGTAAGCAAGGGGATTGCTATGCAGTTGTTTGAACGGAATCAAGCTTGTTTCATGATGCAAAAGGAGGTGTGCGTATGAGAGAAGGATGGGAGTATAAGAAGTTAGGACAGGTCTGTACAAGTGATCTTGGTAAGACACTTAATAAGTCAAAGGATAGAGGAGAACTTCATCCTTACCTCTGCTCGATTAATATATTATGGGATAAAATAGACTTATCTACCCTTAAACAGGCTTGTTTTGAGGCTGATGAGCAAGAGAAATATACTGTGAGAAAGGGTGATTTGCTTGTATGTGAGGGAGGAGATACTGGTCGTTCTGCTATTTGGGATAGGGATGAAACGATATTGTATCAGAATGCTTTGCATCGTCTACGTTTCCATGAATCTGTTTCCCCGAAGTTTGTTCTTTTCTATTTAATGTACCTAAAGGATATAGGAGAGATTGATAATAAATATAGTAAAGGTGTAACTATAAAGCACCTTGTAAAGAAAGCCTTATTATCAATACCACTTCCAATCCCTCCCAAGTCTACCCAGCTCTCCATTGTCTCCGAACTTGATAAGCTAAACGAGCTGATACGGATTAAGAAAGAGCAGCTAAAAGACTATGATACACTTGCACAAAGCATCTTCTATGAGATGTTTGGGGACCCTGTGGAGAATGAGAAAGGGTGGGAAGTGAAGACGTTTGGGGAAATAGGAACCTTAGAAAGGGGTGCTGGAATATCTAAAAAAGACTTCGTAGATGATGGTTTACCATGTATTCATTATGGTCAGCTACATACAATATTTGGTGCATATACAAGAAAACCCATAACCTTTATACCTAAAGACTTACTTCCTAAGTATAAGATTGCACATTCAGGTGATCTTATTTTAGCGATTACCAGTGAGGATGTTGAGGGTTCTTGTAAAAGCACAGCATGGCTTGGAAACTTTGATGTGGTTGTCGGCTCAGATGCAGCAATATTCCATCATAACCAGAATGGCATATACCTTTCGTATTACACAAGGACAAAAGCGTTCTATAATGAGAAGGCAAAATATGCTAAAGGGTTTAAGGTGACGCATATATCAACAAAAGAGATTGCAAGTATATCTATATGTATTCCTCCTATCTCCATACAGAATACATTCGCAAATAAGATAAAACAGATAGAGAAACAGAAAGCTATTATTCAGAAGATAATTATGGATTTAGAGACTCTACTTGCTTCTCGAATGCAATATTGGTTTGATTAATTTGTTGACAAGACTTACAAAAAGATTTTTGGAGACTTAATATAATCTACGAGTAAGATAAAAACATAAAGACGAAGAAAGACGACATGGCTAAAAACTTTGATTACATACGATTGGTAGCAGACGAAATACCCAGCTTTAAGAGCTTGCATAACTATTGCAGGTTGGCTGAAGAACAACAACCTATCTATCCTGATGCGTCTGCCAACAACGCTCGTAAGGCTCTTGAGTGGCTGATGAAGAACATGCTGAAGATTAAAGGTGTGACTGTTGACGAGCGGATGACACTCAACGATATGTTACGTCTGCCAGAGACAGACGCTTTTATCAACCACGATTATAGGTTTTCGGACGATATCTATTTAGTAAAGAAGATAGGCAATGCAGCCAGCCATGACGGTGCCGAACCTGTCAATCGTGTGAAGGCTTTCCGTTGTCTTCGTGCGCTTTATAATGTCGTAGCAGGTTTTATGGGGCGTTGGGATGCCGTGAAGAATATCCCACCCTTCGATGCAACCCTTATCTCTGCACCGACTACTACGGTTGCCCTCGTTACGAGTCCTGAACCAAAGGTAGAGATGGAGGTGGTCAATAGCGTACAGAAAGAGACGCTCGACGACCCACAACCGGTGGTGATTCCTCGCGAAAGTCTTGAAAGTGAGGCGGTGACAAGGAGGTATCTCATCGACTATATGCTCGAGGAGGCAGGTTGGGAACTCTTAGACGTGAAGGGAATGGTGCAGGGCGGAAAGGCTTGTATAGAAGTGGAAGTAGATGGAATGCCCACTGCTTCGGGGAAAGGTTATGCCGACTATGTTCTCTTTAGCCGTGGCGGAAAGCCCTTAGCAGTCATTGAAGCCAAGGCAACTAACCATGCCGTAACAGAAGGACGGCACCAAGCAACGCTTTATGCTGACTGCTTAGAGAAGCGATATGGCGTGCGCCCTGTCATCTATTATACCAATGGCTTTACGACAAAAGTCATTGACGGAATGGGCTATCCAGACCGTGACGTGATTTCCTTTCACTCTATGGACGACCTCGAAAGGCTGATACAGAAGCGCGGAAGGGCAGAGATAAAGGACGTGACGATAAAAGCTGATATCACAGACCGCCCTTATCAGCAGACGGCTATCAAGCGTATTGTGGAGTGGTTTAACGCTAAGCATCGTCGTGGATTGCTCGTCTTAGCAACAGGAACGGGCAAGACACGTGTGAGTATCTCGCTCTGCGACATCCTTATGCGCAATGACTGGGTGAAGAATGTACTCTTTCTTGCAGACCGTACGGCACTCGTCGGTCAGGCACATAAAAACTATGAAGCCTTGCTGCCGAGTGTTTCTATGTCGGTGCTCAGCGAAGAGAAGGCACCTGACATGCAGGCACGTATCCTCTTTTCTACCTATCAAACGATGATAAACTACCTCGACAGAGAGGATAAAACCTTTAGTGTTGGCCGCTTCGACCTCATCATCATCGACGAAGCTCATCGAAGTGTCTTTGGTAGATATGGTGCTATCTTCAACTATTTCGACTCGTTGCTCATCGGTCTGACAGCCACCCCACGTGACGAGATAGACCGTAATACCTACGACCTTCTACAGTTAGATAATGGTATGCCTAACTACAGTTACGACATTGATGAGGCTGTCAGGGATGGCTATCTCTGTCCTTATAAGACACTGCAGTATCACTCTAAGATAATGGAACGTGGTGCAAAATGGGATGAAATGTCGAAGGAGGACCGTGAAGAAGTAGAAAGACTAATGGACTATGAGAAGTCTTTAGCAGGCTTAGGACCCGACGACGAATATCATCGTGACATCCTTCCGCAAGAGATTTTCAAGTATCTTTTCAACATAGATACCGTTGACAAGGTATTGATGGAGTTGATGGAAAAGGGTTTGAAGGTGAAGAGTGGGGAGGAGATAGGTAAGACTATCATCTTTGCCATGAACCACAAGCACGCAGAACTCATCGTTGAACGCTTCCGTACGCTCTATCCTGAGAAAGATCCCGACTACTGTCAGTTGATTGATAACTATGTCAACAAGGCGGACAAGCTTATACGCAAGTTTGAACAGATGGATAAGAACCCACAGATAGCTGTCAGTGTCGATATGCTTGACACAGGTGTTGACGTGCCATCGGTGCTTAACCTCGTCTTCTTCAAGTGTGTGAAGTCAAAGATTAAGTTTATGCAGATGATAGGACGTGGCACGCGTCTCTGTCCGAAGGTGTTTGGTGATGCTGACAAGAAAGAGTTCTATATCTTTGATTGGTGTAATAACTTCGAGTATTTCTCAGTACATAGTGATGGCGCAAACCCTGTCGCTGTGAAGTCGTTGACAGAACGACTCTATGCGTTGAGGCTTGATATCGCTGCTGCACTACAGTCGGCAGAACATCAAGAGAAGGAAGAGGACCGTCGACTACATGACGAGTTGAAGGCTATCCTACATGCACAGGTGAGCCAACTCAGTAGGGCACGCATTGATGTCAGAGCGCATCTGCAGACGATAGAACCCTATCGTGAGCGGGAAGCGTGGGTTTGTCTGAGTGATTTAGCCGTTGCCGAATTGAAGGGAATAGCCCATTTGTTGCCCCGTCCGAAGGAGAATGAGGCTGCAAAGAAGTTTGATGTGCTGATGCTCTATCTGCAGTTAGAGCAGGTAGACAGTACGGTGAAGGCTGATAACAGTCGTGCGAGTGTGATTAAGATTGCGCAACTCTTAGAGAAGAAAGCCACTATCCCAGCTGTGAGAGAGCGGATGGAAACGATTAAGGAGGTGCAGACAGCTGTCTTCTGGGAACATAGTACGCTGAATAGTCTTGAACGAGTGAGGAAGGAACTACGTGAGTTGGTGCATGTGTTAGCCGAGAGTAGGGACGAGAGAAGATTTGTTATCAATATCGAAGATGCAATCAGTTCGGATGCTGTGGCTGCTCCTGTCACGCTGAAGGCTACCTATCACGACCGTGTGATAGACTATTTGGCAAAGCATACGGACAATGAAGTATTAAGAAAGATACAGAACTTTGAGCAGCTGACGACGGATGATGTCAATGAGTTGCAACGTATCTTCTGGGAGGAATTAGGTACGCGTACGGAGTTTGATGAGGCTACGAATGGAAAGAAATATAATCATAATGTGGCTGCGTTTATCCGTGTCATTCAAGGTGTCGACCGCCAGAAAGCGTTAGCCCTCTATACCCGCTTTATCAAAGACGGCAACCTGACAGGTGAGCAAGAACAGTATCTGAAAGAGATACTGAACTATCTCAGCGAGAATGGTGACCTGCAAATGAGTGACTTCATGGAGTACCCACTGAACCGAAACAGGTGGCGGGATGTCTTTGGGGAGTATTTTGTGGGACTAAAAGACTTTGTGAATGAGTTGCATAAGGTGATTAGTTGACAGGTTGACAAGTAGACGAGTTTACGAGTAGACAAGTTGCTTGTGGTGTTGGCAATTATTTAAGTTGATGAGTTGACAAGTTTACGAGTTGACAAGTTGACAAGTTGCTTGCGATGTTGGTAATCATTTCAGTTTATGAAGTTGACAAGTTGACAAGTAGACGAGTTGATAAGTTGCTTGAATGTTGGCGGGTCAACTTGTTAACTCGTGAATCTGTTATCTCATCACTCCATTAATTTATCAATTTAACAATGTTACAAGTAACTTACCCACTTATAAATTCGTCATCTTTCCAATCCTTGGTAGGATGTGCAGTTATGCTGTTAGGCATAAAGGCAATGATATACTTGTGCAATTATATTTTCTACCGTTTCTCTCCTGTCCGTTCTTCTCCCGATGTGACAACACTCTCAGGGTGGGCAATGGTAGGACTTTTTGTAGCCTTTGTTTGTCCTATCGCCTTTTTTTTCTGCGAATTGGGAGGATTATTTTCTGATCAACTGGTCAGGACGCTACTTCCCATTATAGTAATACTGATGGTAGTCTTGCCAATAGGCATCTTCAAGTATGAGAAAAGGGCTTGGTTGCGCCGTAATCCTAAGCATAGCAGACTGTTTCTGCCAAAATACAATAAAAGAGTCATAAATTTCGGTGTGTCAATCAGCAAGGTTGATGATATTACTTATGGACGTGGCGTAAGTTTCTCGTGGTTTGATGGATATTTTATCGCTGCCGGAAGGCACAGGGTGACCTTTCAATTCTATGAATACAGGTTTTTGAAATACCGCGCTGGGCATAAGATTATCTATAAGAAAGAAATGGAATTCAATTTCCATCCAGGTGCAGTCTATGTGATAGAGGTCTTGCCGGATATACAGACATTCCGTATAGTTGAAGATAAAACACGGTTTGTGTAGGGATAGAACGATAGGGGCTGCGGTTAGTAGCTTGGGTATTGAAAAAACATGATATAGGCTTTTTAACATGGGAAAAGTTTCATTCTACAAAATAAAATACTATCTTTGTGAAGAATCTTTTGTGTTAACTAACCCTATAAATAGATATACGTATGAAATATTGGAAACCTATTAACTGTCTGGCTATGTGCTGCCTATCAGTGCTGATGTTGTCATGTACGACGGAGAATGCAGTTGTTGGGAATGTTGGGATAAGTGATGTGAAATCGTCAGGCTGCAAAGCCTCAGCCTCTATGATGGAGTCTCGGCCTGATTACTATAATCATTTCATAGGGCAAAAGTCAGTGTTACGTCTCTTACTCGGTAAAGAGAATACCGTCACGGCACGTTTTGCAGACGTCATGGATAACTGTGCAATCGACCTGTTTCATGTAGCAGCAAGCAGCAGTGAGGGTAAGATTGTTCTCATCCTGTATCCCGATAAGGACATGATGACAAACTGCATCTGTCGCTATGATGTTGATTTCAAGATAAATAATATGCCTTCTGGCAACTATCAGTTGGAGGTTTATCACACTACCGCCGATAAACAGATTAACAAAGACAACCAGATTTTTAGCGGAACTGTAAACTTAGAGAAAGGGAAGGAACTTATACTGACAATGAGCCGGTAAGGAATAAGTGTGGAGAGTTGGGTTGTGGTGGCTTGGTTATACAAGTGCCTCTACCTTACTTTCTACAGCTTTATGGTGGAATGGTTAGCTGTGATGTCAGCTTGAAGTTGCTTTTAAGCTACTGGTTCAATTGTTCTTTGAGGATAAGAAAATCCCTAAAAAAATATTTTCCTGTCATATCTGTCATACAAAAGTAGTGCTTAACTTGTTGGTTGATAGCGTAGTTACGTGAAATGTTAAATGTGACAGCAACTAAAAACAAAGCTATTTTCGTAATAATTGGTGTTTTCTTACTAACGTAAGTAGATTTTATTGCTACCTATTTTGAGGAAACTTATATGGTAAAAGACAAAAGAGCAAAACAGCAAAAAACTCTTTTATCGTTTTATTCTTTTGTCTTCCAGTCTTAATTCGCAGTAAGAAACACATTGGACACAGGTAATCATAATTATGAATTGTGAATTATGAATTATGAATTCTGGATGAATTAACCTTGTTCTATTGCAACTGCATTATGCCGTCTTTGTTAACACTCGTCACACCCTTTACTTTCTTGAAATCAGCGATAGCTTGATCGATGTCGTGTTTCTCGTCAACTTTGACTGCTACACCACTGAACTCCTTGTATTTGTAGAGTAGGGTACAGCCCTGTTTCTTGATGGCTTTCAGTAGTTGTTTGTTGCCTGTCTTCTTGTCGAAGAAGATGATCAATGTGTGGCTGACAGGTGTTTTCTCTCTTTCACGCTTAGCCTTCTCTAAGCCTTCACCACCATCATCACCATTCATTATCTGCTCCTTGATAGGGCATTGTGCAGATGCTGTTGTTGACTGAATGAACAATAAGCCCATTAGCAACATACTTGCTTTAAAATATTTCTTCATCTTGTTTTCTCCTTTTAATATGAATGACAAAGATAGTTATAAATAAGCAGATAACTACTAAGATTTATAATTATTTCAGTTTTCTTTCTCCCCGTTCTGCATATTATCTTTGCAAATGAAAGTATTTGGTGGGGGATGATGTTAGAATTCTCTATGTGTGAATATTAGTTGTTTATAGTGATTCAACAACCTCTTTTCCTATGCATTGTACAAGTTTTGCTCTGAAAAAATCAGAGATCTGTATCTTTTAGATGATTAAGAGAATAAGAAAGGATAAAAGGTAACTGGGTTACGAGTTGGAAACAAGTGATTTTCTTATTCTTTCTTTACTCTGCAATTTTGCAACCGAGTTGCAAAAAGAAATTTCTACCTTTGCAGCGTGATGAAGAAGAAAGTTTACATATTCTGTATTTGGTTGGCAACATTACTAATGTTGTCAACGGCATTCTTGCCTCACCATCATCACTTAAAAATGCTATGTTTTACCCAAGAGAAGTGTCAGGTAGATAATCGTGTTAATGACCAGCACACAACACATCAAACTACTGGGACGGAAAGTGGATGTGCAATAGAGCAAATCAAACAAGCATTTACAACCGAGAAGAACTTACATCAGGGCGAACAATCTCTTTTGCATGAAATATGCTTGCTGTATTCTGTCCTGTCTGCACTCTTTTATTTTCGAACAAATAACTTATCTCTTAGAAAGTTCTTCCGTAATCCTATAATTCTTCTACATGACGGATGGATTACGTCGCGTGGACTACGGGCACCACCTACATTATAATTATATACAGCATTATTTTTTCAGGAAGTGTTCAATTTTCAAATACTTTCTGTTGATGTAGCATATAATTATATATAAACATGATAAATCGAATTATTTATTTTTCAATCAAACATAAGTTTGTGGTGGGATTACTATTGGTTGCCATCATCTCAGGTGGTATTTATTCGTTACGTACCATCAATGTAGACTCAACCCCTGATATAACGAATAACCAAGTACAAGTTATTACGGTGTCAGAAAATTTATCAACAGCTGATATTGAGCAATTTGTTACTTATCCTGTTGAACTTGCAATGTCGAATCTTCCTGGTGTGGAAGATATCCGTTCGGTTTCTCGATTTGGACTATCGGTAGTTACCATTATTTTCAAAGATGATATGGGTACTTATTTGCCTCGGCAATTAGTACAGGAGAAATTGGAAGAAGTGCGTAATGAGATTCCCAAGGATTTCGGAACACCTGAAATGGGACCGATAACAACTGGTCTGGGTGAAATTTACCAATATACGCTTGTTCCTAAGGACACAACTCGCTATACACCACAAGAATTGCGGACAATGCAAGACTGGATAGTCAAACGCCGATTGTCCATGCTACCAGGTGTGGTAGAAGTGAACTCATTTGGTGGCAGTATAAAGCAATATGAGGTAGCACTCAATCCAGAAAGGCTCAATGCAATGAAAGTGAGTATTGGCGAAGTTTACGAAGCTTTGAGTCAGAATAATGTAAACACAGGAGGTGCTTATATAGAGAAGAGTCACATGGCTAATTTTATTCGTGGAGAAGGACTTGTTAAGTCGTTAGATGATATTAGGAATATCGTTGTGAAGAATAATAATGGTCGACCAATTCTTATTGGCGACATCGCAGACAAAGTAGACTTTGGCTCTCAGGTTCGTTATGGTGCATTCACACAAGATGGTCATGAAGCCGTAGGTGGTATGATATTAATGCTAAAAGGAGCAAACTCGGATAAAGTGGTGACAGCTGTGAAGGAGAGAATGAACGAAGTTCAAAAGTCGCTTCCATCCGATATAGAATTAAAACCATTTCTCGATCGTTCCAACCTGATAGAACGCACGACAAGCACTATTTCACGCAATCTGATAGAAGGTGCGCTTATTGTTATTTTTGTACTTGTCTTATTGTTGGGTAGTGTTCGTGGAGGTCTTATAACGGCATCCGTTATACCACTTTCACTACTTTTCGCTTTCATCTTAATGAAAATCTTTGGTGTATGGGCAAATTTAATGAGCCTTGGTGCTATAGATTTCGGTATCATTGTAGATGGAGCAGTAATTATTGTCGAAGGAATCGTTTTCGAAATTGAAAGGAGAATAAGCCGTCAGAAAGCTGTACTCAATCGTGCAGAAATGGATAAAATCAGTTATGAGGCTGCTTCCACAATGATGCACTCTGCGTTTTTTGGACAGCTCATTATCCTCATCGTGTTTACACCAATATTGTTCCTTGCTGGTGTAAGTGGGAAAATGTTCGCACCTATGGCTTATACGTTCTCGTTCGCTGTACTCGGAGCGCTCATTCTCTGCCTAACCTATGTACCAATGGTATCTTCTTTATTGATGAAACCAGCAGCAAATGCTAATAGCCGTATGGCCCGCACAGAACGATGGTTAGAAAAACTGAGTAATAGGTTGGTCGCTGTAATCACCCATATATATCAACCTATGCTTCGTTTTGCATTGCGACATAAGCAAAGTGTTATCATATCAGCCGTTGTTTTGTTTACTTCCTCTGCATTTGTTTTTGGTAAGATGGGAGGAGAATTTATTCCCGAACTTGATGAAGGAGACATAGCTATGCAAACATTTTTAAGACCAGGAAGTTCTCTTTCTGAAACCATTAAGAGAGAAAAGGAAGTGGAAACGCTATTACTAAAAAGTTTTCCGGAAATTAAAACGGTATGTGCACGTATTGGCGTTGCTGATATTCCTACAGATCCAATGGGCTTCGACTATACCGATAGTTTCATTATTTTAGAGAAAGACAAAAGCAAATGGACCTCGGCAAAAAACAAAGAAGAACTGATTGAAAAAATAAAGAAAAAGTTACAAACCCTACCAGGATTGAACTTTTCTTTCTCTCAGCCTGTAGCACTCCGTTTCAATGAATTGCTTACAGGCGTTCGTGAGGATGTTGCTGTAAAACTCTATGGTGACGATCTTGACAAACTAAACGAACTGGGAGAGCAAATGGTGAATATAATAAGTAAAATACCAGGTGCAGAAGATGTGGCACTTGAACGTACTGCAGGACTTCCACAAATTACTGTGAGATATGACCGCAAGCGCTTAGCACAATACGGATTACAAATAGAAAAACTCAACCGATATGTGAGTGCTGCTTTTGCAGGTAGTTCAGCAGGTGTAGTATTTGAGGGAGAAAAGCGCTTCGACCTTGTCATACGCTTAAATGACAATTACCGAAAGGATATCAGCAATTTGAAGAATCTGTTTGTTGACCTCCCCAATGGGATACAGATACCTTTACGTGAAGTGGCAGATATAAGTTACCAAGCAGGACCGATGCAAATCTCTCGTGACCAAACTTCTCGGCGTATTTATGTAGGAGTTAATGTGCGTGGAAGAGACGTTGAATCTGTGGTAGCCGATATCCAACAACAATTGGGAAAGCAATTAAAATTACCCGCAGGATACTATGTTACGTATGGAGGCGAATATCAAAACTTGCAGGAAGCCAAGGCACGTTTGATGATTGTTTTGCCTATAGCATTATTACTCATCTTCTTGCTACTTTATTTTGCACTGAAATCGTTTAAACAAAGTATAATGATATACATGGCCGTTCCACTTGCAACAATGGGAGGTGTCTTTGCATTGGCAGTGCGAGGAATGTCGTTCTCTATTTCTGCAGGTGTAGGATTTATTGTCTTGTTCGGTGTAGCCGTACTTAACGGACTTGTACTCATCAATCGTTTTAATTCATTAAAACAAGAAGGAATGAACAACATCAATAGAAGAATATTAGTTGGGACACGTGAGCGCATTCGTCCTATATTACTTACTGCAACTGCAGCTATGCTTGGTTTCTTACCTATGGCTGTTTCTACATCAGCTGGCGCTGAGGTACAACGACCATTAGCGACAGTTGTTATCGGCGGACTCTTCACTGCCACATTGCTCACATTGATTATTATTCCAGTTCTTTATGCTTTGGAAGAGAGAATGAAAAAAATATCGTTCAAACGAATACTTCCTCTTTCTATCATTGCTGTCCTATTTTTGGTAAATACCCCTAATCAGGCACATGCGCAACAAAAGGTAAATTTGAAACAAGCACTAATATTAGCTGAACAATACTATCCTTCAATGAAAGCTGCACAATTAAGTGTGAAACGTGAAACGGAAATGAAAGCGGGTGTGAACGATATTGGAACAACTGAGTTCTCATCAGGAGCAGATGAGATAGGAAAAGGCAAAGATGGAATTTTCACACTTTTGTCTGTGCGTCAAAATCTCAATATACTTGGTAATAAAGTACGAACTCGCTATCAGGAGCAGGCTATCACGACTGCACAAGCTGCAGTTGAACTCACACGGCAACAGCTTCAGAAAAGTGTTTGCCAAGCCTATGTTGCTGCATACGTGACAAATAAACGAATGAAAGTATATGCTATAATTGACTCTATCTATCGCAATTTCGAACATGCAGCTAAAGTAAAGTATGATGCTCGAGAAATATCTTACTTAGAGTATCTTACTGCCAAGAAGAAATCCAGGCAAATAGTAGAAGATAAACTACAAGCTACAGACGACTATCATGCAGCAGTCTTACAGCTTTCACAATGGCTGGGAAGTGAGGTTTACGAACCTACAACTGCACCTGAAGAACACCTGATGGTGGTTAAAAGCGACAGTCTGATAGGTACAGCTTTGACTAAATTCTATGCTGAAAAGGTAAGGTTAGCAGATGAAGGAATTACTTTGGAAAGGTCGAAGTCTCTTCCTACATTCTTCGTGGAAGGTGGAACAAAGATGTTGGGTAATCGAGCTGGATATTGGAGCATTAATGCAGGCATTAGTATTCCCTTGTTCAAGAAGACTTATCAGGCACGTGAAAGAGCTGCACGCTTAGAACGGGATATAGCTCAGGCCAATTATGAAACAATAGAGATGACAATTCGAGCTGCCAAAAGAGTTACTGAAGCACAGTATGATAAGTTACAGCGCAAGTTAGTGTATTATCGTCAAACAGCACTACCCACAGCACGTGAGCAACAAAAAGGAGCCGCAGCAGCCTATCAGTTAGGAGCTACAGACTATGTAGGATTTATTCAGACAATGGGAGATGCTGTGCAAACTGAGCTTGACTATTGGACTGCTTATGAACAACTCCTCCAAACGCAAATAGATTTACAATATCCAAATATATAATGATAATGAAAAAAAATATATTCATATACATAGTTGCCGCCTTGTTTGTAACATCGTGTGGCACAAAAGAAGTAAAAGAAAATAAAGAAGCAACAGAATCGACCTCGAACACTGTTGAACTTACTGATAAACAACTCAAACAGCTTGATATTACTACGGGTACATTAGTTTATACATCCTTTCAAGGAAATGTTGAAGCAAGTGGTCGATTACAGACCTCTCCTCAAGGAGAAGCATCGGTAGCACCAAAGATAGGAGCAACTGTGCAACGTATTCTTGTGCGTGAGGGACAAGAAGTTAGTAAAGGACAAATCTTAGCTTACTTATCCCATCCCGACTTAATAGACATACAATCCCGCTATCTTACGGCTGTTAATCGTCGCGATTATCTTTACAGAGAGTATATACGACAAAGTAAGATGATGAATGAGCGTGTGGGGGTTGGTAAAGACTTCGACCGCACTAAGTCTGAACTTCAAATTGCCAATAGTGAACTAAGTATGCTCTCTACACAAATGCAACAGTTAGGTATATCTCCATCAGCAGTGCGAGATGGGAAAGCATCTACAAACATTGCTGTGAGGAGCCCCATCGCTGGTACTATAGAGCAAATAAATGTAGAGATAGGACAATATGCAGCACCCGAAACGGTGATGATAAGAATAGTAAACACGCAAAGTATTTTTGCCGAACTGCAGGTATATCAGCGTGATATACCAAAGCTACAAAAGAACCAAGAGGTTATTTTACAGACACAAACAGATGGTGGACAGGTTTATAACGGAAAAGTGTTTTCAATAGGAAGTACTTTTGATAGTAATACACAAGCAGTTCCCGTAAGAGTGAACATCTATAGCAAGAAAGATGCACTTATTGCAGGGCTCTATGTAGAGGCTCGTATAGCAACAAAGGCAACCAAAATGAAGGCTGTCCCTGCAGAAGCCATAGTAGACGATGCTGGGAATTCTTATATTTTTACCGCAACCAAAGTAAAAGGCAACTGGAGGTTTACTCCTCTTGCTGTCAAAAAAATAAAGGAGGAAAATGGTATGGTAGCTGTGCAGCCTGTTCAGAATAATGCGAAAATAGATATCGTTGCATTATCTGGTGCCTACTACCTGCTTTCTGATATGAAAAAGGGAGAAACTGGGGAAGAATAATAGCGGAAAGTCTACTTTTATATTATCTTTGCAAAACAGTCTACAATAGAGGTTGTAATTGTGCATTAATCAATTAAAACGATAAGTTTTGATAGGAAATCAAGAAATAATTTAGATTTATAGTCTTGCCTATCCAGCTCATCTTAGCTGTTATGGAGGAAAAGTTAGCGGCATTCAATGTTTTGCAATTATTATAAATAAAAGCGAAGGGAAATAGTTCCTCCACCCTTCGCTTTTATTTCATATATTGTTTGATATTTATGCTTCTTCTGTCTCTTCTTCCACAGCCTTGAACTGCTCAAGGTCTTCTGGGTTGAAGGCTTTGATATAAGCAGTATGACCGATAACTTCTTCCTCAGCCATGCGAACAAAGACATGAGCAGATTTCTTGAAGAGGTCTGGTGCTTTAGAAGCATCCTCGATAAGGAGGAGAGAACCGATGATATCGGCTGTCATGTTGTAAAGACGGCGTGCAAGGAAGTCATGAATATCCTGGTTTTCGCTTGCGTTAACCTTCTCAACAGCCTCTTCGTAGAGCTGGACGAGTTTAGCTACACGCTCACGCAGACCCTTCATGCAGTCGCAAGAGAGTTCGCCCTCAAGCATCTCCTTCATGATAGAGAGGTAGGTACCGTTAGTGATGTAACGTACAGCAGCAACAACCTGCAACTGTGTTGTACCCTCATAGATAGAGAAGATACGTGCATCACGATACAGACGCTGACACTTGTACTCCATGATGAAACCAGAACCACCATGGATAGAGATAGAGTCGTAGGCTGTCTGGTTAGCATACTCAGAGTTGATACCCTTTGCCAATGGTGTAAAGGCATCAGCAAGGCGGGTATATTTCTTCATTTCCTGACGCTCTTCAGGGGTGAGCTTCTGGTCACGTGCAATATCTTCCAAAGCCTTGTAGATATCAACATAGCGAGCAGTCTGGTATAAGAGAGAACGACCAGCATCGAGTTTTGCCTTCATACGAGAGAGCATATCGTAGACAGCAGGGAAGTTGACAATCTTCTTGCCGAACTGTGCACGATCCTTAGCATAAGCCAAGCCCTCGTTGTAAGCCTCCTGCTCAAGACCGACAGACTGTGCAGCGATACCAAGACGGGCGCCATTCATCAATGCCATTACGTACTTGATAAGACCCATTCGGCTGCTACCACAGAGCTCTGCCTTTGCATTCTTGTAAACAAGTTCGCAGGTAGGAGAACCGTGGATACCGAGTTTATGCTCAATATGGCGTACGTCAACACCGCCATTACGCTTGTCATAGATGAACATAGAAAGACCGCGACCATCACGTGTACCCTCTTCTGAACGTGCAAGAACGAGGTGGATGTCAGAGTCGCCATTGGTAATGAAACGTTTCACACCATTCAAACGCCAGCAGTTCTCCTTCTCATCGAAGGTAGCTTTGAGCATTACACGCTGAAGGTCGGAACCAGCATCAGGCTCGGTGAGGTCCATTGACATCATCTCACCCTCACAGATACGAGGAATATACTTCTGACGCTGCTCCTCATTACCAAACTCATAGAGTGTGTCGATACAAGACTGCAAAGACCAGATGTTCTGGAAACCAGCATCGGCAGCAGCAATCAACTCAGACATCATAGAGAAGACAACGTTTGGAAGGTTCAGTCCACCATAACGGCGAGGCATAGAAACGCCCCACAATCCAGCCTGACGTGTAGCCTGGATATTCTCCAAGGTCTTGCTGGCATAGTGCATACGGTTGTCGATAAGGTGTGGACCTTCGATGTCTACAGCCTCAGAGTTAGGTGCAATGATGTTTGCTGTTATGTCACCAGTGATATCCAAGATGCGCTTGTAGTTCTCGATAGCATCCTCATAGTTTACTGGTGCATCAGCGTGTGTAGAAGCATCAGCGTAGTTACGCTCTTTCAGTTCTACGATGCGTTTCATCAATGGGTGCTCCAAGTGAAACGCTATTTCTGGGTGGTCAGTATAATAATTTGCCATGATAAAAAATGTAAGAGTGGCCCCTCCCCCTTGCCCCTCCCCCGAAGGGAGGGGAGTAGAATGTACTGATTCTTACGGTTAGGGTCTCTTTTTATTCGTTGTTTATAAATTCGGTTATTTGTTCTATCACATTGTCTATGTCCGTGTATATTTCTTCGTTGGTGAATCTAAGCACATTAAAGCCCATTTCGTTGAGGTATTCTGTTCTTGTTTCATCGTCTACCTCTTGTAGCGGTTGCTTATGGTAAGCCCCATCTACTTCTATGACTAAGTTTTGTGAAAGACAAGCAAAGTCTACAATAAAGTCACCTATAGGATGCTGTCTTCTGAAATGACATTCGCCCCTTGTACCTTTTAATTCTTTCCATAGAATCTCTTCTGCCAAAGTCATCTCGTTTCGATTCTCCTTTGCAAAGTCTTTTAGAATATGGTATCTATCAGGTGAAGCTGTCTTGTAGGTGCATTTCTTTCTATTTTCTTTAGTCATAGGTCGGTAGTTAGTCAATATACTGGTTTTGATTTTGTGGTAGTAAGCATATAGCAGTAGCATACCATGACTCCCTTCTCGCATTTTACTCCCCTCCCTTCGGGGGAGGGGTAAGGGGGAGGGGCCACTTCTTTGTTACTTACTATTCTGCTTATAATACTTTATCAACTTCGGAACAACCTCTTCAACGGTGCCATTGATGATATAGTCAGCGATGGCATTGATAGGAGCGTCTGGGTCGTTGTTGATAGAGATGACGATACCACTGTCCTGCATACCAGCAATGTGCTGAATCTGTCCAGAGATACCACAAGCGATGTAAACCTTTGGATGGACGGTGACACCGGTCTGACCAATCTGACGATCGTGGTCTACCCAACCTGCATCAACAGCGGCACGGCTGGCACCAACCTCTCCATGAAGCTCTTTAGCTAACTTAAAGAGTAAGTCGAAACCCTCTTTAGAGCCAACACCATAGCCACCACAGATAACGATAGAAGCTTCCTTGAGGTTGTTCTGTGCAGGCTCAACATGACGGTCGATAACCTTTACGACATAGTCAACCTCTGGGACATACTTCGCTACATCTGGATAGACAACCTCGCCCTTTGCCTCACCCTCATAGATAGCCTTTTGCATAACGCCAGAGCGTACGGTAGCCATCTGTGGACGGTGGTCAGGATTGACGATGGTTGCTACGATGTTACCACCGAAGGCAGGACGAATCTGATAGAGCAGGTTCTCATAACGCTTACCTGCTTTCTTATCTTCGTAGTCACCAATCTCAAGTTGAGTACAATCGGCGGTAAGACCACTTGTCAGGGATGATGACACACGTGGACCGAGGTCACGACCGATAACTGTAGCACCCATCAAACAGATCTGTGGTTTCTCCTCAGTGAAGAGGTTTACAAGAATGTCTGTGTGTGGTGCTGATGTGTAAGGGAAGAGTTCCTCACCATCAAAGACAAAGAGTTTGTCTACGCCGTATGGTAGGATTTGGTCTTCTACCTTTCCTTTGATGCCACTACCAGCAGCGATGGCATGGAGTTCCACACCTAACTCATTTGCGAGCTTGCGACCCTTGGTCAACAGCTCCTGTGAAACCTCCTGTACGGTGGTTTCCTCTATTTCGCAATATACAAATACGTTGTTCATAAATAAAATCTTCGACCAAGCACTAATCCAACTAACTGCCCCCAACTGGCCCCTCCTCCTTACCCCTCCCCCAGAGGGAGGGGAGTGAAATGTGTCACTTGCTGTAGGGTAACTGGCTTATTAGAAGGTTGTTCATATTTTTCCCCCTTATGATGTCTGTAGCTAATAAAAAGCATCAGGACATTCTACGCCCCTTCCTCTGGGGGAGGGGATGGGGGAGGGGCCAGTCGGTTGACTTGTTAGTCGGTTGGTTAGTTGTTCTGTCGTTTTTAACCAATAATCTTCTCTCCTAACAGTTCTTTGATGAGTCCTTCTACATCCCCATCTGAGCTGGTGAGGGTCTTGCTCTCCTTAGCTTGGAAGACGATGTTCTGAACAGACTTCACCTTTGTTGGTGAACCACTTAGACCGCACTGTTCCTCGTCACCGTTGACATCGGCAACTGACCACTGGTTCAGTGTGAGGTAAGGACGCTCCTCGTAGAGCTGTGTCCAAGGCTCATCACCTTTGCGTTCCATAGGACAAGTAGCATACTTGTACTTCATCACGAGTTTGGCATTGCAAGGACGTGCTGGAGCAGCAGTACCATTCACTGTGATGAGAACTGGTAATGGTGCAACAACAGTCTCTACACCACCATCGATATGACGGCGGATAGTAGCCTTACCATCCTCAATCTTCAGGATTTCCTCTGCGTAAGTAACTTGATTGAGTCCTAACTTCTGTGCAACCTGTGGTCCTACCTGTGCGGTATCACCATCGATAGCCTGTCGTCCACCGATGATAATGTCTACATCACCGATTTTCTGTACAGCTGTCGCTAAAGCATAAGAAGTAGCGAGTGTGTCAGCACCAGCAAACTTACGATCGGTAAGCAACCAGCCGGTATCAGCACCACGATAGAGTCCCTGTCGGATGATTTCTCCGGCGCGTGGAGGTCCCATGGTTAAGATTCCTACAGTAGAGCCTGGGTTCTGTTCCTTCAGTCTCAGAGCCTGCTCCAAAGCGTTTAGGTCTTCAGGGTTGAAGATGGCAGGCAGTGCGGCACGGTTTACCGTTCCTTCGGCTGTCATGGCATCTTTTCCCACATTTCTTGTGTCAGGTACCTGCTTAGCAAGTACTACAATTTTCAAACTCATAAATATAATAATGTGTTATTTAATATTCAATTGCTTTGGTTGAGGGCAAAAGTACAGTTTTTTTGCAACATAAACAAAAAAAGTTGCACAAAAACCGCTTAACTGTGTTTAGGTTTGTTCGGAGCTATCCTATGAGCTGTTTTGTTGAAGTTAGAGGAGGTGTTGTAGTTTAAGAGAGTTGTACCCTCACTTATTTTGCGGAAGTAAAGCTCTAATAACCGATTTGAACTTAAGTGTATAGCATAGAAATGATGCGAAGGTTGATAGATGATAATATCTCCTTTACTATTTAAAAACCCTTAATTTCAATGGAAAAGCTCTGTCAGATTCCTCTTTTTATAGCCTTTTCAATCTTGTTATATTCGTACTATATAGAATTATTTACGTGAACAGAAAGAATTATTTTCATGAAAAGAAATATTTTTGTTCATGAAGATAAATAATTTTTTTCATGAAAATAATTTCATGAAGTTGTATGTATCATGATGAAGAAGGGCGTGTATAGTTATGATACAATATGTTTATAAGTACATAATTTATCTAATATAAGAAGATAATATTGTGTGTACTTTTATTTTTTCATACCTTTGCGTGGTGAGTTCTAACCCTTTTGAAGTTTTGATACTTGCAGTTCCTTGAAGATAAAAGATTTTTGCAAATAAATAAAGTTAATATAGCAAATGAATAAACGTACTATCGTTAGCATTGTCTTTTTATGTCTTTCTGTGACTTCATTTGCGCAGAAGGCGTTCGTTATTTGGGATAAAGCAAATAATATCCCAGTGAGCAGAGCAAGTGTATATACCACTTACATGGGGAAAGTGAGGAGTATGTTTAGCGACCAACAGGGGAGAGTCGTTGTGGATTTTGCTTTTGATAATCTGATGATCTCGCATATAAACTATCAGAAAGAAAGCGTGAAAGTATTGTCTGATACACTGTTTATGGAGCAAAGTATGCAGTTGCTTTCGGAAGTTGTCGTGAGTCCTGCGGGCGAGCCAGCATGGATTAAACCCATGTTGATGGAATTTGTAAAGACGAAAGCAAAGAAGTATGGAAGTAATGGAGTTCTAAGATATGAGTATCAGACACAGAATGTAGGCGATACGGTGTTATATCGCTTTGTAAGTAATGGACTGGTAAGAAAGAAGGAACTCTTTGAAATCTCTCCTTTGGGGAATATTATCACCTTTAAGGATAAGTCAGCTGGTTGTGACTATAGTAACCTTAAAAACACGCTTTACCATGACTTTGTTTCTGATATGGATGAGAAGTTTGTGAAGGAACATCGGTTCTATGTGGATAATGAGTCTGAAAGCTTGGGTGTCAATGTGGTAAGACTCCTATTCAAGTCGAAAAAAGATTGGAAAGATTCGGGTTATTTATGTATAGATACCCTACAAAATGTCATCCTCAGAGCAAAACGTTCTACGGGGTTGGCTTATAATGTGCAGCACCGTACTAATGCACTTGTGCGCTCAACAATCAATGCTATATACGGACATCAATATAAGGACTGGCAGATTGATGTTGAGGCAGAGTATCGCTCATTGGATAACTCCTTTTATCTAAGTAGTTGTCGCTATTCTAATTATATTCAAGAAGAGTTTGACGGAAAGAAGAAAAAAGGAGTTGAAGTTTATAATGTTACCTCTATTTATGAGGCACAACCTTATCTGAAAAACGAGGTGGGTGAAGGAACAGAATTTCTTTTATTGCCTCAACCTTTTGCAATGAAGATTATTATGTGCAAAAAAGAAAGAGGACAAGAGGAATTGCTGCAGGATGTGAAGAAAGAATATAACGTTTATTGAATCCTATGTGAGAATTTATCAAGGGCTCCATAGGGCAATAAAAGAAAGATGTAACGATTCAGGGATATGGCGTATAAATTATTGTTGATTATCTGTATGCTACATAAATTGATACATACGAATTCTGGTAAAGCATGTCATTTCGCACTTCTTGGGGGTTCTTCCGTTAAACGCATAGACATTTTTTCGTATAGCTTTAATGGTAAACCAAAGATATAGATTAAACAAATAGACAACCAAGATAGTCTTGGCTGTCTATTTTATTCACTCTCCGACACTGATAACCATTTCTTTTTAAAACGTCAAAAATTTGTAGATAGGATGTTGAAAAATCATTACATAAATTCATGTAAAACACCTAAAAGAAAGCAGAAAAACACGTGTAAAAAGCGAGATTGCAACCAACAGTAAATCAACTGGTTATGAAGTCGTGCAAGAAAAGGTGCTTAATTAGACTTCAAAAGGGCGTTAGTAAAGACCTTAAAGGGCATCTATTGCAAGTCAATTAGGCATCTTTTCAAAGCTAAAAGAGCATGTTTTGGTTTTGAATCACACGAAAATAGTTTACAAGTGTGGTGACACCAAGAGACATACGATATCATGGCGAGCTAAAAGAGTCCCAACTAACTTGATGACATTTGAGGAGTGTAAGATAGATGGCGTTCCTTGTTCTGTAGTTGAAGAAATGTCATATAAAAAGAATTGTCATAAGATAGCGAATCAAAATGGTAATCTTGCTGACTATGTTATCAATATAGTCGTTGATAGGAAGTAAGCGTTAAGGACAAGAAACATTTATTCAGGTTGTAGATACGTGTGATGTGTCTGGGTCTTGGAATAACTTTGCTACAGATGATAACTATCTGTAGCAAAGTTTTCTTATAAGCTGTATCTATCTTTTTTCTTGTTCTAACTTTGCTATCTCATTGGTTTGTGTTATCTTTGTAGCATAATGATAGATAGACCGACTGTAGATAGGATTATGAATGCGTCGAATATCGTTGAGGTAGTCAGCGATTTCGTTTCTTTACGCAAGACGGGAACAAGCTATAAAGGTTTGTGCCCTTTTCATGATGACCGTACACCATCGTTTTCCGTTAGTCCTGTGAAAGGTGTTTACAAATGCTTTTCGTGTGGTGCAGCGGGTAATGCTGTGAAGTTTATCATGGAGCATGAGCAGATGACTTATCCTGAAGCCTTGAAGTGGCTTGCGAATAAGTATCATATTGAGGTGCATGAGCGAGAACTGACGAATGAGGAAAAGCAGCAGGAGAATGAACGAGAATCAATGTTCTTGGTCAATGAGTGGGCTGCAAAGTACTTTAATGATATCTTGCACAACGATGTTGATGGTATGGCTATTGGTATGCAGTATTTCCGCAGCCGTGGTTTTAGAGATGATATCATTCGTAAGTTTCAGTTAGGTTTCTGTCTTTCAAGTCGTCATGCCTTTGCTGATGCAGCCTTAAAGGCAGGTTTCCAAAGAGATTTTCTTATAAAGACAGGTCTTTGCTTCGAGCGTGAGAATGGAGAACTTATCGACCGTTTCAATGGGCGTGTGATGTTCCCATGGGTGAGTGTGAGCGGTAAGGTGACTGCCTTTGGTGGTCGTCTGCTGGATTCTCGTACAAAGGGCGTTAGTCAGAAGTATGTCAATTCTCCCGATAGCGTTATCTATCATAAAGAGAGAGAACTCTATGGTATCTTCCAAGCAAAGAAAGCGATTGCTAAGCACGACCTCGTTTATATGGTGGAGGGATATACGGACGTTGTCTCTATGCACCAGTGTGGTATTGAGAATGTCGTAGCTAATAGTGGTACGGCACTTTCAGTACATCAGATACGTCTTTTGCACCGCTTTACTCCTAATATCGTTCTACTTTATGATGGCGATGAGGCTGGTCAGCATGCTGCTTTACGAGGTACGGATATGCTGTTGGCAGAAGGTATGAATGTGAAGGTGCTGTTACTTCCTGACGGTAAAGACCCAGATGAGTTCGCACGTAGTTACAGTGCAGAAGATTTCAGAAAATATATTGAAGATAATCAGACAGACTTCATCGTCTTTAAGATTAACGTACTATTAAAGGGTGTTACTGATCCAATTAAGCGTTCAGAGGCAGTTGGTTCAATAGTGCAAAGCATTTCTGTTATTAAGGACCCGATACTCCGTGATACCTATATCCGTGAGTGTGCGAATCGTACAGGTGTGTCAGAGAGAACCTTGATGGAACAGATGAATCGTAATATCTATTCTAATCGGGAACAACAGACACGTGAACAACAGCAACATCGGGCTGCGGTAATGGAGGAGCAACGGGAGGATGCAATGGCTGTAGCCTCTAAACCGACAACATCGAAGGTAGAGCAAATGCTTATCCAAGCTGTCGTCAAGGATGGTGAGAAGGTTATCTTCCGTGATGTGAAAGATGAGAATAGCGGAGAGACATATAACCTGACCGTAGCACAATATATTGCTTATGACCTTAGTAGTGATAATCTTGGTTTCTCAAATGAACTTTATACTAAGATACTGCAGGAGGCTGTAGAGCATTGTGGTGAAGAAGGGTTCAGAGCTGAAGAGTATTTCACACAGCATGCAGATATCAATATCGCATCTGTAGCAGTGAGATTGAGCGTAGATCGTTTCCAGCTTGCAGAGAGTCTGCAAGTGAAAGAAACGGAACAAACATTGCGTGATCGTGTTATACATCTTGTAGCTGACTTCCGTTTGGAATATCTTTCTTCCTATTTGAAGGAATTGGAGACACGACTTTCGCAAGAGAAAGATTCAGAAAAGATGAAAGAGATTATGGGAGAAATTATGAGGACACAGAACCTTCGTAATGAATTAGCAAAGAAAACAGGTAGTAATATTCTGGTATGATGAATATGATAAGAAACTTATTCAAACCATCACTTCGTCTCTCAGACCTTGATTTAAGTGAGAATAAAAGGATAGTCTCAAAGGCACTGAAGGCACTCAACTGTACTGGGGAATGGAGAAAAGAGGGTGATGCAGCACTTGTTCGTTATACATTTCAGAGTGGACATTTTGGTATTCGTATTATCGGTAATTGTCCACAGGTGGAATTGTCATACCTTTTCTTTGCTGAGGCTGAGATGAAAGATATAAATATTGTGCGCCATGTGTGCAATCACTTTAATCTTAATTCTACCGGTCCACGGTTTAGTTATAGTATCAATGAGGAAACAAATATCATTGATATGCATATCCTAACACCCCTTCTTTTAGATGACGATCGCGCAAAAGATATTCTTTCTTCGGCTATGGTAGATATGTTTTTATGGCAGAATTCTTTTATTAGAAGTCTGACAGATGTGAAGAAGGAAGCAAAAAGTTCGGCTACGAGTGATTTGGAATGGTCTGAGAAGGAAGTTGCGCGTGATTTCTTTCTCCTTCGAGAACAGGAGTTAAGACATCAGAAGAAAGGTGCAGAGTGGCGTCAGAATGATAAGGAAGCTGCAACTTTGAAGCAGTGGATGGATAAGGTTTTTGGTTTGGTGGATGTTGTCTTCTCTGAGTTGACGGTGGTAACAGATACCGTAACAGTTATCAACGAGCGTGAATCTATAGCATCCTATAATCTGTCCGACATTCTGATTGCAGATGGAGCGTTTGTTCGACAGAAGGCAATGCTTGATCTTGTGTTCTTCCTCCCAGCTCATCCTACGACACGTCGCCGTATGACTTTTAGTATTCAGCAGGCTGATGGTTGTGAAGATGTGCTTTACTATCAGGTAGTTGCTACATTGTTACCATTGCCATCAGGGATTGGTAGACCCCTTCATTCGAAGGAAGTACAGGTGCAGTCGCACTCTGTCTTGTTGGCATACGACCTTCGCTCAACAAAGCAGTTGCAGGATGAGTTCGTTTATATGTGGAAGGAGGCTAAGAGTAAGGTAGCTAATGGTGAGGAGAACCAACTAACCGAAGAGCAACGATTGATTGCCAATGTGGAGAGTGTGGATGCTTCTCGTTTTGTTTATCGTAGTCGGACTCTTCATCGTCAGAAGCGTTACTATGAAGCGATTTCTTGTTTGGAGAATGCTTACCGCCTTTTAAATTCTAATATAGATAAAAAGAGTCTGGAAGAACGGAACCTCTTCTTAGAGGTCTGCTATATGTTAGGCTTCTGCTATAACGAGTTACAACAGTATGATAGGGCTTATTACTACCTTACGTTTGTAACAGGAGTTAATCGCACTCTTTATGCTGAGGAGTATGTTAACTGTATGATTTATTTGGGTGATTATCGTTCGCTGATGACCATAGACGGAATCTTGGAAGACTTACATAATTCTATTGTTGAAGATGAAGAAGGCGAAGTTGAACAATCGGTGCACCCTTTTCTACAGTTCCTTTACCGACGAAAGGCTTATGTCTTGGTAGAGTTGCATAGGTTTGATGAAGCGGAAGAAATGCTTCGTCAGATGATAGATGACCCTGAGTCAGGTGATTTTGCATTAGACGAGTTGGCATATATTCAGCAGTTACGAGAGAAGGATAAGACTGGCGGAACAGACGAATCGAATAGTTAAGGAGAATATAGATGATTTATGTTCATTGGGCATTCTTAGCAGTCTACGTTGTTGTCATCATTATGGTGATGGTACGCGTATTGATGGATAACCGACAGCCAGCCAAGACAATGGCTTGGATGTTGGTGCTAACGTTTATCCCAATGTTAGGTATTATTCTTTACTTCTTCTTTGGTCAGACTACACGTAAAGAACGTAAGATATGGCAGTATAGTATGGACCAATTGACCAAGCATTCCATGTTGGAGTTTGTAGAACAGAAGCGTCTTCATCTGCCTAATGAGTATCGAGAACTCATCAACCTCTTTATGAATCAGAATTGGGTCTTACCATTTAAGAATAACGAAACAGAGATTTATACTTCTGGGTACGAGTTCTTTCCTTCTTTGTTAATGGAGATTGGTAAGGCTGAACACCATATTCATTTAGATACTTTTATTATTGCCAGTGACCCCTTGGGACAGATTGTTGCTGATGCTTTGATTGATAAAGCACGACAGGGAGTTGAGGTACGTGTCATCTATGATGATGTAGGTTCTTGGAAAACAAAGAATCGTTTCTTTGACCGTATGCGTGCTGAAGGAATAAAAGTATATGCCTTTATGTCTGTACGCTTCCCAATCTTTACCAGTAAGGTGAACTATCGTAATCATCGTAAGATATGTGTCATTGATGGTGAGGTGGGCTTTATCGGTGGTATGAATATTGCCAATCGTTATGTGAAGGGGATAAAGAAATTGGCTTGGCGTGATACGCATGTTAAGATAACTGGTGCAGCGGTATATGGTTTGCAACGTGCCTTTTTGGTAGATTGGTTCTTTGTGAGTCGTGAACTAATAACCAACCATGTTTATTATCCTGTCAGTAAGGTTACTGAGAATGATAGTCTTATTCAGATTGTCACCAGTAGTCCAACAAGTTTATGGCCTGAGATAGAGCAAGGCTACGTAAGGGTACTTACCAGTGCAAAGCAATATGTCTATATGGAAACACCTTACTTCCTTCCTACCGACCCAATCCTCTTTGCTATGCGTACTGCAGCCTTGTCGGGAGTAGATGTAAGACTGATGATTCCTTACGAGACAGACACAAAGATTGTGGAATGGGCTTCACGCACTTATGTTTTAGCAACGGTGAAAGCAGGAGTAAAAGTTTATTTATATAAGGCTGGTTTTAATCATTCGAAACTTCTTGTTGCCGATGATAGTATAGCAACGATTGGTTCTACTAATGTTGACTTTCGTAGCTTTGAGAATGACTTTGAAGCAAATGCTTTCTTCTATGATAAGAAAATAGCATTAGAAGTAAAGGATATCTTCTTAAAGGACCAAGAAGAGTGTGTTGCCTTAGAAGATGTGCGAAACCTTACACATCGTTCCTTTCTACAGCGGTTGTGGGAGTCAATGGTAAGACTCTTGAGTCCACTGTTGTAAAGGTAAGAAACCTTTACCCTAAATTAGATAATATTGTTAACTTTCCGATATAACTCTTTTATAGACAGTTTTACGGATAAAGCTGTGTTTATCTAAACAAAGTGAAGTTCACACTACCATAGCTTCTGTGTTCAATGAAGTGCGGGTGAGCGGAGAAATCATTGTTCTTACCATGTTCAAAGACCAGTAGACCATCTTCCTTCAATAAGTCATATTGGAAGATGAGGTCTGGAATCGTCTCCAACTCTGGCAATGCGTATGGAGGGTCAGCAAAGATCAGATCAAATTTCTGATGACAACTTTTTAAGAAACGGAACACATCTCCTTTTATCAATATATTATCTTTTGTGCCAAGCTTTTCCATACATTGGCTGATGAAGCGGGCATGGTCACGGTCTTTCTCTACGCTTATCACTTGTTGGCAACCACGTGATAAGAGTTCTAAGGATATACTACCCGTACCAGCAAAGAGGTCGAGTGCTGTTGTTTCCTCCCAATCCACGTAAGCATTGATAACATTAAAGATGTTCTCTTTAGCAAAGTCTGTTGTAGGCCGTGCCTTGAAGGTACGTGGAATGTCAAAATGTCTGCCTTTATATTTTCCTGTTATAATTCGCATAGTTTCTATTTTTAGGAGATGAAGGAGTTAAGGAGTGAAATGGAGTTAAGACATTAGTCTCTATGGGAGATGTGTGAACTTAATTCACTCTACATTTTAATTCCAATCTTCTTCTTTTATTCCAGATAGATAGTTTTTATATCGTAGGGAATATCTGTACGTTTAGCTAACTGGCTATTATTGAAGTAAACTTCCTGGTTGATAACCCTACAGAACTTCAAATGCTGTTTTACTTTTTCAATGAGCCAATCTTGATAAGGAATGTCACCAACAATATATAACTCATCTTTCTCTACATCCATTCCTGTTAGCTTCCATATATAAAGGAGATAATACAAAGCATCATGCTCATTAGTTGCTTCGTATGAATTGCTGAAACGGAATCTGTTTTGTTGGAAACTGAAAACCTCCATACGCTTCTCATGGAAATAAGCATAGAGTTTTCTGCGTGGACCAGCGTATGAACGGCGATAGAGATGCGTCCATACCGACTGCATAAGTGGTTGTATACGAATATCCTTGAAATGGTCGTCGATAACGAGCTTGAGGTCTTTGTTAATTGCAAAGACAGCAATTGCATTCAAGTCTGGTAGAATACTTGATAGAATCTCCTCATTACCTTGTCTATGATAAGTGTGATGATAAAGCGTTTCGATATCCTGTGTACCAAAGTCATCAATAGGCATAAGCATCACAGGGGTATCAATCTCTGCTAACAAACGTTTGTATCCGCTCTGCAGCAATTCAGAAACCTTGAAGGCTTCGCGTAGATTGGCAGCAACAGAGATACCCATATTCATCTCGTAGGGTTCATAAACGAGCATACCATTCTCTTGTGGGTCACCCACAGCAAATGCCATGTTGTTCCTGCTAAATCTGATAGTAAGTCGCAGTTTTTTATCGGAGATATTATTGTCTGTTTCTGTCATTACGAACGTTGTATAGCTTTTTATCACCTGCAAACTTACACATTTTTTTCCGATTTTATTGGTTATCTGCTTGATAAATATCATCGAATGGTATTCTTTAAAGTATTAAAAAAGGGAAAATTAGCGTTTGATACTTAAAAAAGCTATAACTTTGCACTCGCTTATTAAATGCTATAACTATTCAAACGAAAATGTTTGATGGTGGTGTTGAATAATAACTTTTTTACATGGCAAGACAGTTCTTTGTTATCTTCGGATGCTTAGCATTGGGAGAGTTTATTGTTTGGGCTACAGGAATAAAACTGCCGTCCAGTATCATTGGTATGCTTCTTCTTACACTTTTTCTAAAGTTAGGATGGGTAAAGTTAGCTTGGGTGGAGCGATTGTCACAGCTTCTGATAGCAAATCTCGGCTTCTTCTTTGTACCGCCTGGGGTGGCTCTTATTCTCTATCTTGATCTTATTAAGGCTCAATGGTTCCCTATTGTTACTGCAACAGTGGTCAGTACTCTTCTTGTTCTTGTTGTTACAGGACAGATGCATCAGCTTGTCATAAAGTTTGAACGTCGGTTGATGGCTATGGACTTACTTCATCATCGTGCCCATGCGCAGAAGATGAAGAAGGTGCTGGAGGAAACCGAAGAGGTTGAGGCCATGGAAGAGGCTGAAAGAATAGAACTTGACAAAGCGTTACTCGGACAGGATAAGATAACTAAAAAGGAGGAAAAATAATGAATTCGTGGGATGAAACAATCGGTCAGACTATTGACCTTATACAGGATGGTAAAGATATCTTTTCCAATCAGTATGTTATTTTGGCATTAACTTTTGCTGCCTTCTTTTACATCAAACGTCTACAGCAGCGTACTGGTTGGATGTTACTTAATCCTATCTTGATAGCTATCGTTCTTATTATTGTCTATCTCAAGATAACTGGTGTTTCTTTTGCAGTCTATAAGCAAGGTGCCCAATTAATTGACTTCTGGCTTAAACCAGCAGTTGTAGCCTTAGGCGTACCACTTTATTTACAGCTTGATGCCATAAAGCGTCTGTGGTTACCAATCGTTCTGTCACAGTTTGTTGGCTGTTTGGTGGGTATTGTGAGTGTTGTTTTCGTAGCACAGCTTTGTGGCGCACCAGATATTATCGTTCTCTCAATGGCAAGCAAATCAGTAACAACACCTATCGCTATGGAGGTGACACAGAGCCTCGGTGGTATTCCTTCTCTTACTGCTGCCGTGGTGGTTGTCACTGGTATTATTGGTGCTTTGGTAGGCTTTAAGATGTTGTCCTATGGTCATGTAAATAGCCCTATCGCACAAGGTCTCTCTATGGGTGCTGCCTCTCATGCCGTTGGTGCATCAACAGCGATGGCATATAGTAGTAAGTATGGAGCTTTTGCGAGTTTAGGTATTACGCTAAATGGTATCTTCACAGCCCTGCTTACCCCAACGGTTCTCCGCCTAATGGGAATTATATAGGCGGTTTTGTGTTTTAGCGTGATGAAGTCTACTAAGGTAAGAAGGATTTTATATACACTATTCCACGAATAGTTTTAATTTCGTTTTGCTGTCACATTTAACATTTCGTGTAATCCTACTGTTACATAATAAGTTAACTAATGAATTAGGGTGACAGTAGTGACAGCAAAATTGTTTTCACTGGGAAATGCTTTTTAAAGGATACACAGTGTTAGGGCATGTAGAGACCATTTAATCAATAGGCGTCTTTTCAAAGCCAAATGAGTATCAATATGCACTTACTAATTGAATGTGTATCTTCGCCTTTGCCGTAAACTATTATTTTTAGAAGAGTTTGTTTAAGATAGCTCTTGAAATAGCTTCGGTGATATTCGCCACGCCTAATTTGTCAAAGGCGTGGCGTTTGTAGGTTTTAATAGAATCTAATGAGCGGCACATTCTGTCTGCTACTTCTGTCATTGTTAGTCCCGCTGCTGACAATCTAAGCACTTCGAGTTCCTCTTCTTTTAGCGAAACTCCTTCACATTCCATCCACCGATGGCTTTCGAAAGAGTACTTCCAATAATTGCGGAGTCCATTCTTGTGGAACTCTACATGTCCAACTGTTTTATGTGAAGATAGAGAAACAACACACATACCTATCCATATCTTGCCATCGTCAGTTAATAGTATAGGAGTAAGCTGGTGGTTGATTAGTCTGCTTCTTGTTCCACTCTTCAGATGAAAATGATATGACATGGAACATTGGTATTTATCAAC
>ERZ773024.14-NODE-14-length-58282-cov-10.599928_pt1 | contig 58282 bp, 48 predicted proteins | sample MGYA00511667_ERZ773024 | MGnify/ENA primary metagenome ERZ773024 (study PRJEB29015, sample SAMEA2738117) | human oral metagenome | biome: human oral; feature: human-associated habitat; material: saliva | place: China | collected 2258 ... | reverse complement strand
AGGCATAACCTGTATATACGCTTGAATCAATACCACAAGCCTCAAGGTCGTGTGGGTCAACCATACCGCAACCGAGGATTTCAACCCATCCTGTGTGCTTACAGAAACCACAACCTTCACCGCCACAGATGTTACAGCTGATATCCATCTCTGCACTTGGCTCAGTAAATGGGAAGTAGCTTGGGCGAAGACGAATCTTCGTATCTGCACCAAACATCTCACGTGCAAAGGTAAGAAGAACCTGCTTTAGGTCGGTGAAGCTGACATTCTTATCAACATATAAGCCCTCTACCTGATGGAAGAAACAGTGTGCACGGGCTGATATGGCTTCATTACGATATACACGACCTGGGCAAAGCACACGAATTGGAGGCTCATGAGTAGACATGTAATGTGCCTCGTCATTGGATGTATGGCTACGGAGAAGAACGTTCTTAGTAACATCCATGGTGTTGCTACGCTCAACGAAGAAGGTATCTTGCATGTCACGTGCAGGGTGATCAGCAGCAAAGTTCAACATAGTAAACACGTGCTGGTCGTCATCTATCTCTGGTCCTTGGTAGAGCGTGAAGCCCATTCGAGCAAAGATGTCAATGATTTCATTCTTTACCAGCGTCAGTGGATGACGTGTACCAAGGCTGATAGGGTAGGCGGTACGTGTCAAATCAATATCGTCACTCTGTGCCTCACTTGTCTCAAGTTGCTCTTTGAGATCATTAATCTTGTTCTGTGTGAGTTGCTTGAGTTCGTTGATTTTCATGCCAACTGCCTTCTTTTGGTCAGCTGCTACATTGCGAAACTCGCCCATCAACGCATTGATTTCACCTTTCTTACTTAGATATTTCAAGCGTAGTTGCTCTACATCATCTGCGCTTTTGGCCGTGAGTGTGCTTACTTCATTAAGAAGTTCTTGTATCTTGTCTAATAACATACTGCTTGATTATTTTCCTGCAAAGGTACGATTTATAATCGGAACGGAGAAATTACCATAATATAATTTTATACTTTTGCTACCTTATTAGAAATAAATGTCGTACTTTTGCAAGAAATTTGAGACGAATAAGAGTGAGTATGAGAAAAGTTTTTTTACTTGTTGTATGCGCCTGTACGGCGATGATAGCTATAACCACTGGTTGCACTAACAAAAAAGTAGAAGGAGCTGATAGCACAACGGCTGATTCTTCAGAGGTTGGCGATGCAGCAATAGATTCCGTAGATTCTGCTGCAGAGGTCATCGCATCAACACCAATGCCTAAGGCTGCCGATCAGTTGTTTGATGATTTCTTCTTTAATTTTATTGCAAATAAAAAGCTACAAAGGAACCGTATAAAGTTTCCTTTACCTGTAGTGAGAAACAATGGGACTCAGAAGTTGCAGAAGGGTCAATGGAAGATGGACTCTTTCTTCCGTCCACAAGGTTATTATACACTGATATTTGATAAGGAAGCACAGATGAAATATTCTAAGTCAACAGACTTAGACAGTGTTATCGTGGAGAAGATCTATTTGAGAAAAGGTATCGTTGAACAATATTGGTTTGATCACCAAGACGGGATTTGGGAGTTGAATAAGATACGTGATATCTCATTTAAGGAGAGTTATAATGCATCTTTCTTCTCTTTCCTTTCTCGTTTCTTTGCTAACAGAGGTAAAGGTTTCGTGAAAAATCCTTTGGCGTACACGGGCCCAGACCCCAATGGTGAAGAAGTTGCCACTATAAATACAACAATCCCAGCTGATGAATGGTCCTCGTTCTTACCAGAGATTCCTGGTGAAATGATTTATAATATTCTCTATGGACAGAAATATACGGAGACTGATCGTAAGATACTGACTTTCCGAGGACTTGCAAATGGAGCAGAAACACAGCTTATCTTTAAACGTCATGGGGAAGATTGGCGCTTAGAAAAGATAGTTGCATATTAATAGGAATTTATGAATCAATTTAAGTTATATAGCTTACTTTCTCATAATACCTTTGGTATTGACGTGCAGTGTCGTCGTTTTGTTGAATATGAAACGCTTGAAGAAGCGCAGCTTGTAGTGCGCTCTTTGACAGCTGATGATTATCCTTTGTTGATACTTGGAAGTGGAAGTAATCTCTTACTAACAGGTGATTACAATGGGACTGTACTGCATTCTGGTATCTCTTTCATAGAACAACTTGATGATGTGCATGTACGTTGTGGTTCTGGATATGTATGGGATGATTTTGTAGATTACTGTGTTAAGCATGAACTTTATGGAGCAGAGAACCTTTCTATCATCCCTGGTGAATGTGGGGCAAGCGCTGTTCAGAATATAGGTGCTTATGGTGCCGAAGCAAAAGACTTGATAGAAGAGGTTGAAGCTGTTGAAATTGCAACGGGAGTTGTTTGTCATTTTAAGAATGAAGAATGCCAGTATAGTTACCGGCAAAGTAGATTCAAGCATGATTGGCATAACAAGTATCTAATCACGTCGGTTACTTATCGTCTCTCAAAACAGTATCGTCCTAAACTTGATTATGGGAATATAAGATTTGCTTTAGCAGAGCGTGGCATAAAGAATCCTACCGCAGCAGAACTTCGTCAGACTATTATAGATATTCGTAACGCAAAACTCCCAGATCCAAAGAAGATTGGCAATGCGGGAAGTTTCTTTATGAATCCTATCTTACCAAAGGAAAAGTACGAGTCTTTGGCTTCGCTTTATGAAGGTATGCCACACTATACTATCGATGAAAACCATGAGAAAGTTCCTGCAGGATGGATGATAGAGCAATGTGGCTGGAAGGGGAAATCACTCGGTAACGTTGGTGTCTATGATAAACAAGCTTTGGTATTAGTGAATCATGGTGGAGCTACAGGTGCTGACGTCGTCCATCTGGTTGAGGCTATTCAACATGATGTAAAAGAGAAGTTTGGCGTAGAGATTCATCCAGAAGTGAACGTTATATAGTCTTTCTCGGCTTTGTTAGACTTCTAGAAGGGGTAGTTGGAAAGGTCTGGAAATGAATCTTTTTTATAAATAGTATCGTATTCTTGAAACAGGGAGAATATATAAGTGGCAAAGAATCAGTGAGATCTGATTCTCTGACAACTAAGATAAAAGAATCATTAGTGCCAAAGATGACCTTAACTTTTCTTGGTACAGGTACATCTAATGGTGTACCTGTCATTGGTTGTAATTGTAAGGTATGTAAAAGTAAAGACCCTAGAGATAACCGTTTACGTACTTCTGCCTTATTAGAAACAGAACATACGCGTGTTTTAATTGACTGTGGACCTGATTTCCGGCAGCAGATTCTCCCTTTACCATTCCGTAAGATAGATGCTCTATTGGTGACACACATACACTATGATCATGTTGGGGGAATTGATGATCTACGGCCTTATTGTGCGTTGGGTGATATAGATATTTATTCAAATGAGGATACTTGTGCTGGCCTTCGGCATAATTTCCCTTATTGTTTTACTGAGAAACTTTACCCAGGTGTACCTAAGTTGAACCTCCATGCGGTTCTTCCACATTCGCATTTCCAGATAGGAGAACTAGATGTTGTTCCCATTGTTGTTGTGCATGATAAGTTACCAATACTTGGTTTTCGTATAGGGAAGTTGGCTTATATTACAGATATGAAGACTATAGGTGATGCTGAGTTAACTTATTTAAAAGGTGTTGAAACATTAGTGGTAAATGGATTGCGTTGGGAACGGTCACATCATTCACATCAATTAATACCTGAAGCTATAAAATTTAGTAAGCGTATAGGTGCACAAAGAACCTATTTAACACACCTTACACATCAAGTTGGTTTGCATAAAGAAGCACAACAGAGATTACCTGAAGGTGTTTTTCTTGCCTGTGATGGTCTAAAAATAGTTATATAGTGTAGCTTTTCTATTTTCTGGGTAGTAGAATTTCATTCGTGTTTATCAATAACTCTGCTCATGTTTGTCATTAACACCATTGGTGCTTACTTACAACACAGTTCTAATACAATTGTTCTTGTACGTTGTTCTCTCTTCATTTCATAGCTCTATAATTGCATATTTGACTTGAATAACGTATAAAAACAAAAAACCATAGGACTGAGTCCTATGGTCATTTTCTCTCTTTTTTTCTGTTCGTTTGCTTACTTAGCAACTGAGTCAGCAGCAACTGAATCTGTAGCAGCAGAATCAGCGTTAGCGCTATCGTTCTGAACTGAGTCAGCAGATGTAGAGTCAGCGTTAGCAGCTGGCTTAGAGTTGTTGTGACAAGATGCTAAAGAGATAGCTGCAATAGCTACGAACATTAAAACTAATTTCTTCATTTTCTTTTGCTTTTTAAATCTGTAAAACAATCATTTGTTTGTTAAAACGATGCAAAGGTAAGTATTTTTTTTATACGGCAATAATATTTTTAGAACTTTTTTTGTTCTTCTTTTGTAACAAATTCGTAAGTTATTGATAATCAATAGGATATGAATATTAAATAAATGTTAAAGATTTTAATGTGTGCCTACACAATTTAAAAACCCTTTCTTTTTAGCGGCTTTTAAGCCTTGTTTTAGCGTGTAAAATCTTATTTTCAGTCTTTTTCTTGTTTTTTCTGATGTGTAAACGGGGTTATTTCTTTGGTTTTGTCTTCATTTTACTGTAACTTTGCAAGTTATATGATAGATACAGCAGCATTTCAAGGCAAGACAGCCAAGTTCTATACGTTGGGTTGTAAGCTCAACTTCTCAGAGACAAGTACCTTCGCGCGTACCTTATATAATATGGGCGTGCGTGAAGCGAAGAAGACTGAGCAGGCAGACATATGTCTGATTAATACCTGTTCGGTTACTGAGGTTGCTGACCATAAGTGCCGTCAGATCATCCATCGTATGGTGCGCCAGAACCCAGGTGCTTTCGTAATCGTGACAGGTTGTTATGCTCAGCTTGAGAGTGCAACGGTAGCGAAGATAGAAGGTGTTGACCTTGTGTTGGGTAGTAATGAGAAAGCCGACCTCGTACAGTATCTTAGTGATGCTTGGAATAAGGTCGATACAGCTAAAGAAGAGACGTCAGAGGGAGAGTATCACTCTGTAAAGACGAAGGATATTAAAAGTTTCCAAGCAAGTTGCTCACGTGGTAATCGTACACGCTACTTCCTAAAGGTGCAAGACGGATGTAATTACTTCTGTACTTATTGTACGATTCCTTTTGCTCGTGGATTCTCACGTAACCCGACTATTCAGTCGCTTGTTGCGCAGGCAGAAGAGGCTGCAAGAGAGGGTGGAAAGGAGATTGTATTGACGGGAGTGAATATAGGTGACTTCGGTAAGACCACAGGTGAGAGTTTCTTAGACCTCGTAAAAGCATTAGATAAGGTAGAGGGAATACAGCGTTTCCGTATTAGTTCGCTGGAACCCGACTTGATAGATGATGAGTTGATAGCGTATTGTGCAGAGTCACGAGCGTTTATGCCACATTTCCACATCCCACTTCAGAGTGGTTCTGATGAGGTGTTGGAGTTGATGCACCGTCGTTATGACACAGCACTCTTCGCTCGTAAGATAAAACTTATTAAGGAAAAGATGCCCGATGCATTTATCGGAGTAGATGTGATGGTAGGTTCTCGTGGCGAGCGTCCAGAGTATTTTGAGGATTGTTATAACTTCCTCGACTCCCTTCCAGTCACCCAACTCCATGTCTTCCCTTATTCAGAACGTCCAGGAACTGCGGCATTGTCAATCCCTTATGTGGTAGATGACCGTGAGAAGAAGCACCGTGCGCATAAGCTTTTGAAGCTCTCTGATGAGAAGACACGTGCCTTCTATGCGGAGCATATAGGGCAGGAGGTAGACGTCCTCTTTGAGAAAGCGGCACGAGGAAAGGCTATGCATGGCTTTACAGATAACTATATTCGTGTAGAATTATCGCCCGATCAGGCAAAGGAAGAATATGACAACCAGATTCTCCGAGTACGGTTGGGAGAGTTTAATTTCGATCAAAGTTCATTAAAGGCAGAACTCTTATGAAAGTAGCGATAGTCATATTGAACTGGAATGGACGAAGCATGATGGAGCAATATCTCCCTTCCGTGCTGAAATTCTCACGAGATGAAGCAGAGGTTATCATAGCCGACAATGCTTCAACAGATGACTCTGTCGCATGGTTGAAAGAAACTTATCCACATGTTCGCGTGATAGAATTAGCTGAGAACTACGGCTTTGCGGAAGGCTATAATCGTGCGCTAAAGCAGGTAGACAGCGAATATTACGTGTTGTTAAACAGTGATGTTGAGGTCACACACCACTGGCTTACGCCCCTCATCGAGGAGATGGACGCCCATGAGGACATAGCAGCTTGTCAGCCAAAATTGCTCTCTGTTGCGAATCGTGATGCTTTTGAGTATGCCGGTGCATCGGGAGGTTTCATAGATCGTTATGGCTATCCGTTCTGCCGTGGACGTATCTTTGACACGGTAGAGGATGATAATGGGCAGTATGATAATAGTGAAGAGGTACTTTGGGCAACAGGAGCTTGCTTGATGATACGTGCCAAAGACTATTGGGAAGCAGGTGGATTGGACGGCAGATTCTTTGCTCATAATGAAGAAATCGACCTCTGTTGGCGTCTGCATCAGATGGGTAAGCGCATCTTCTGTTTCCCTGAAAGCTATGTTTATCACGTTGGAGGCGGCACATTGCCTAAGTCAAATCCACGTAAAACCTTCCTGAACTTCCGTAATAACTTGACCATGTTATGGAAGAACTTACCAGAAGATGAATTGAAACATGTCATGCGCGTAAGATGGTTTTTAGACTATTTAGCTGCATTTCAAACGCTGATTCTGAATCATAATTGGGGTGAATTTAAGGCGATTTTCTCAGCTCGCAGGGCTTTTAAAAAGTGGCGACATGAGTTTGAGAGATTACCTATTCGTCTTGATGGAGTGGTGAAACATCGAGAAAATATCCCTTCTTGCACGAATGATGGACGTAAGAAATATGTCCTTCTTTGGCAATATTACGTGAAGGGTCGTAAGGTTTTTAGCTCCTTATCTGAATGAAAATGGGATATAGTTGCATGTTATTTTAATATTTTTAGCAGAACACTTGCGTTTTAAAATATATTTTAGTAATTTTGCAATCAATACTCAAATATTGTAAAAAGTAAACAGAAAGTAACCAGTGAGATATCTCTATTGCATATTATTAGTTGTTCTGTTCACCTGTGTAGGCTGTCAGTTCAAACTTTCATCTGATGACGTGAATGAAAATTCACTGTTATTAGAGATAGATCGCTATGACCGTTTGGAATATCGTTACTTGACAACAGGTGATTTCTCTGCGCTCCAGCAGATGAATACAGAGTATCCGATAGAGACCCGTACACTGATAGAGGATGTCGTAAAGATTGGTGAGATAACCGATCCAGACATCAATACAAAGTTCTTGAAGTTCTATCAAGACACGACTTTACAGTCTGTTATAGCAGCTGTAGAGTCGGAGTTTGCCAATACAGAAGACCTTGATCATCAGTTTAGTGGAGCTTTCAGACGACTGAAACAGGCTTTGCCGAACATTACAATTCCAAGAGTCTATGCGCAGATATCAGCTTTAGACCAAAGTGTTGTCGTGGGTAATGGTACTATCGGTATCTCGCTTGACAAGTATCTCGGTCCTAATTATCCTTTGTATGCGAAGTTTTATTCGCCAACACAGCGTAAACAGATGTCACGTGAATACATCCTTCCAGATTGTATGACATTCTATTTGATGAGTATCTATCCTTTGCAGCATTTTGAATCGCGTCCGCAAGTGGAGCGTGACTTGCAGATTGGAAAGATACAATGGATTGTCAATCAGATAATGACAAAGCGAACCTATCACAGTCGGTATGAGGAGGCTGTAGACAACTATATGAAGAAGAACCCTAAGACCTCTTATGAGGAACTGCTTCGTATGACAGACTTCTCCAAATTTACTGTTGTGGAGAGTTAATGAACATTGCTTGACGAAATCAAAAGAAAGATACTATCCCCTCTCAGAACCAATGGCATCGACCATATGAAAGGTTTTGCAGAGGGGATAATTGTATCACCAAGTTGTCAGAGCTTAACCTCTAATCAGTCGTTGGAAGATAAATTGCTCGTATCTCAGTGATATATTATAAGGTAATATGCCCTCAGCACAAATGGTGCTAAGCCTTCGCATCACATGTGCGGAGCCTTCGCACGAGGCTTGAATAGGGTAGGTGAAGTTTGTAACTATCATTTTATTTGAGGCAAGATACAAATAGTAGGCATACAAGGTGTATTTTTAAGTAAACAGTGTAAATAGTTTGTCATCTGTTGATAAGCTAATACTTTTCATGTGTATTTTATAGTGAACGATTAAATTTATCGTCATCTAATAACAAAAATGTCAGTTTGTTTTTGTTTATCTTCTTTTTTTTATATTTTTGTAGCAAGGTCTTTTATTTACTAACGCTTAAATAATAATTTATGGAAAAGGGGAGAGCCATTTGCAAAGTATTGAAGGATGTCCGTCAGAAAATAGCAACTGAGAACGGAATAAGCTATCATCCTGAAGAGTGTCATCATAAGGGCGAATGTACAGGTACGTGTCCCGGTTGTGAGAAGGAAATCCGTTATCTTGAAGAACAACTGAAGAATAAACAGCATAGCGGTTTAGGCTTGAAGGTGGCAGGTATCGCAGCTGGTGTCTGTGTGACAGTATTGCCAATGGCTGCTATGGTACAAGCTGAGAGTAAGATTAGTCTGGAGGCGAATCCCCAGCTCATAAAGCAGGATAGTATAAAAGTGGTAGACCTGACGAATGGTAATCCTGATGCTGTGCTTTTACGTGGACAGGTGCTTGATAAGGAAATAAAAGATTCATTACTTGGAGCAGTTGTTATGTTGAAAGGTTCAATAGCTCCAAATGGATTGGGGACGTGTACCAATGTGGATGGCTGGTATGCTGTGAAAGCTTTACCAACCGACACCTTAGAAGCTGGCTTTGTAGGCTATCATAAGACTTATGTAACGGTTAAAGAGCTGTTAGCGACAAAGGATAAGACGATTTATCTTGAGCAGGATACTACCAATTGGCATAAGACTATCACCCTTGGAGGCATAAAAGGAACAACAGGAAAGTATCATCCTAAGAAAGGACCTAAATCGCATAAGGAGAAGAATAAAAAGAAGTGTAAGTAAGGATAAGGATTATGGTAAAAGGAAAGAGTACTTGTAAGCTACTAAAGGATATTCGGCAGCAGATAGCGGATGCGAATGGTATCAGCTATCAACCTAAGGAGTGTCATCACAAGGGGGATTGTGCAGGTACTTGCCCTGCTTGTGAGGCGGAGATACGTTATCTTGAACATGAGTTAAAGGCACGTAAGGGCAATGGCTTCGGTATGAAGGTGGCTGGTATTGCTGCAGGTATCTGCGCTACGGTAATGCCGATGACTGCTGCTGCGCAAACTGTTAAGCCTGATAGTACGGCTAATCGTCCTGTAAAGACAGCTAAGAAAGGTGATGTAAAGGTAGTACACCTTTCTGATAGTTGTGCATCACCTGTGGTTGTACGTGGAATGGTCATAGACGCAGAAGATAAAGAACCTGTGATAGGTGCTTCTGTTGTTATAGACGGAACAAACAAGGGTGTGGCAACAAATATTGATGGACTTTTTGCTTTGAAGTTACCACCAGACACTTCGTTGGTTATTTCATATATAGGTTGTAAGGATAAGAAGGTTCGTGTAAGTTCGCTTTTGCATTCTGATGATAATGTTATTGTGCTGGAAGCCTCTGATTTATCGGGTTTATCGGGTATAGCAGGAGGGCTTGTAACCGTTTTGAACTACGATGACGTGTATGGTCATAGGACTTATAAGCCGAAATCGCATAAGGAGAAGAATAAAAAGAAGTGTAAGTAAGGATAAGGATTATGGTAAAAGGAAAGAGTACTTGTAAGCTACTAAAGGATATTCGGCAGCAGATAGCGGATGCGAATGGTATCAGTTATCAGCCTAAGGAGTGTCATCACGAAGGGGATTGTGCAGGCACTTGCCCTGCTTGTGAGGCGGAGATACGCTATTTAGAGACGCAGTTAAGAGAACGGAAACGCAAGGGATGGGGCATGAAAGTGGCTGGTTTGGCTGCAGGGCTATGCGTTGCTACGGTCCCGCTTACATCATGTCAGAACACTCCCAAAGCTTGCAACGTTGAGAGCAAAGCTCAGGATTCTGTAGATATGTTCGTTCAGGGCGAGACAGAAGTTATGCCAGAAGCACACACAAGAGATTTGAAGCACTCCATAACTATTAGTGGGCGAGTACTTAATGCGTCATCTGGTGATGCTGCTTCTGAGGTTAATATTATTATACAAGGTGGTAAGAAGAGAGTGTCTTTGGGCAAGGATGGAAGGTTTGACTTGCAGGTTAATCGCAATGACACGCTCGTGTTCTCATCTTATGGGTATATAGATAAGGTGATAGCAGTGAAGTCTATTCGTAATCCTAACGATATGGTTGTCCGTTTAGAACCCTCTCTCGCCGTTGTTGGAGGGATAGATAGGGCATATTTAGAAAAAGAGTTAGCCGATAGCGCAGCACCGCAATCACATAAAGAGAAATGCAATCAGAAATAACAGCACCGTTAATCGCTATTAATCGGCACAGACTCACCACGGATGGCGAAGGCGTAACAACATTGGTAGGCTTTCATGGTTGTCCGCTTCATTGCGAGTACTGCTTAAACGCTCAGTGCTTGCAGGCTGATGGTGTTTGGTGCAGGCTGACGCCCGGTGAGTTGTATAGTGAGGTGGAGATAGACGACCTTTACTTTATGGCAACGGGTGGCGGTATCTGTTTTGGCGGTGGTGAACCCCTTTTACGTTCAGACTTCATTAAAGCCTTTGCCGAGATAATGAATCCCGAATGGAAGTTGACAATAGAGACATCGCTCAACGTGCCGCTTGAGAATGTCAAAGCTATTGCCTCGTTGGTGCAGATGTGGTATGTAGATATTAAGGATATGAACCCTGATATCTACAAAGCATATGGATGTAAAGAGAATAAGCAGGTAGTTAGTAATCTTCAATGGTTAGCAGCGAATGGATATGCTGATAAGGTAATCATCCGTCTACCCTTGATACCTGAATATAATACAGACGAAGACCGCCAGATGAGTCAGCAACAATTGGAGAAGATGGGCTTTACAAACTTTGATAAGTTTAATTATATTGTGCGGTAGTAGCATTCATCTTATACAATATACATAGCGCATCTTTGTATTTTTACTTGAAAAGCATTATCTTTGCAATTAATAAAAGAAAGAGAGTATGAAGAAACCACTTGTCATTTTATCAATTATATTTCTGTTGTTGCCTATCACAGTAGCAGCACAGAGTTTCGACGCCTTATGGCAACAAGTAAATCAGGCTGAGCAAAAGGACTTACCAAAGACACAAATCAGCTTGTTAAAGAAGATTGAACAGAAAGCACAGAAAGAGAAAGCCTATGGGCAAATATTGGCTGCAAGTCTGTTAGCATCAAGGTTACAGACAGAGATTGCACCCGACTCTGCTGAAGTAGAGTTAAAGCGATTGAAGGCAAAGGTAAAGATGGTAGAAGGGAAGGATGAGGTCTTGTCGGCTGTCTACAACTGTATCTTGGGTGTGATAGGACGGAATGAAGAAAGTGGAAATGCTGACGACTACTTTAAGAAGGCTCTGGCTAACCCTTCTCTACTGGCAAGTCAGAAAGCAGCCGACTTTAAGCCTTTGATAAAGATAGGTAAAAACGATGATATCTTCAAGGGTGACCTGTTGCATGTTATTGGTATGCAAGTGGGTAACTACGACAAACTGCATAGCTATTATAAAAGCGTTGGAAACCGTGAGGCAGCTTGCTACACGGCATTGATGGGAATAAAGGAGGAGAAAGAGAGTATTCCAAAGCTCGACTCACTCATGCAAGTGTATAGCGACTTACCGATATGTGGGGAAGTTGCGTTGAAGCGTTATGCTTGTATGGGAGAAGATACTCCAGTTGAGGAAAAGATAGCATATATTGATAATGCACTTGTCCGTTGGGCATCATGGAATAGAATTGTATCATTACGTAATGCTCGTACAGAACTGACAAGACCGATGTTTGAAGTGAGTTTCGATAAGCGTAATGTTAGTTCGACGGAGAAGAATAACTGGGTTAAGCTGAATACGCGCAATGTGTCAGATGTAGTCATTACGGTTACGCGTACGAAACTATCAGGTAATCATTCTATCAGTTTTGTAGATAAAGACGACATGGCTAAGTTGAAGGCAAGTCTGTTGCCTGCAACAACGCAGACGATAAACCGTACGTTCACTGGTCATAAGGATTATGAAGCGGTGAAAGACTCTTTCTTAATGCCTACATTACCTCTGGGTGTTTACCTTATTAAGGTAGAAACGCCTAAAAAGAATTTTACACCGAAATATGCTTTCTACTATGTTAGTGACCTCTATGTCATGAGCGAACTGCAACCAAAGAAGAAAGCACGGTATGTTGTTGTCAATGTTGTGGATGGGCAACCAGTAGCAAATGCAACGGTTCAGGCTACCTATCCAAATTATTATAATGATAAGCCTTCTATCGTTAAGAAACTGGTTACGAACAAGAATGGAGAGGTAGTTTTTGACTCGGAAAGAACTACCCCTGACATCTATGTCTTTACGAATAAGGATAAAGCCTTTGAAGAAACTCAACTGGAGGGTTCGTATGACTACGACAAGGAGAACTATGACAAGATGGTAACTCAGGTCTTCACGGATAGAGGTATCTATCGTCCTGGGCAGACGGTGCATGCATCTGTCATCGCTTATCAGAACACAAAGCAAGACTATAAGACTAAGGCTGCAGGCGGACAAACCTTCGATATGGTTTTGAAAGATGCCAATTATAAGGAGATAGGACGTAAGTCAGTAACCACCGACCGTTTCGGTACTGCTGCAGCAGACTTTAATCTTCCAACAAGTGGACTGACAGGTAGTTTCTCTATTTATGCTGATTTTGGAACAAAAGGATCTAAGCGTTTTCAAGTAGATGAGTACAAGCGTCCAACGTTTGATGTAAACTTTGACGAGTATAAGGAGAAGTATGCTGTCGGTGATTCTATCAAGTTAATTGGTCGTGCCAAGAGTTTTGCTGGTGTACCCGTACAAGGTGCAAAGGTGCATTATGTCGTTACACGTAATATAAGCTATTGGAGTCGCTTTTATGAAGATAGTGAGGAAGTGAACGAGCAAGATGTTGTCACAGACGACAAGGGAGAGTTTGTTGTTACCGTACCTTTTGTCCTGTCTGATAAAGCCAAGAAGGAATTGAAGTCTGGTAAGGGTTATCGTTCACTTTTCTATAACTTCAGCGTTGAGGCTTCGGTGACCGATGCCGCAGGTGAGACACATGACGGTTTTACTTCATTGCCATTAGGAACAAAGGAGGCAAGTCTTTCTTGCAATATTCCTGAGAAGAACCTGCGTGACAGTCTTAAAACGATTAAGTTTAATTATCTCAATGCTGCAGGATCTCCTGTTGATGGAACAGTGAAGTATGTTATTGTACCACAGCAGAAGGATAAGAATAATTATGTTTATAGCGATTACAAGACCGCGAAGGCAAATGAAAATGTTGCTATAAAGGGTTTGTCTTCTGGTGCTTATCGCCTACATGCTATTTGCGGAACAGATACGATAGATGAGAATTTTGTCGTCTTCTCTTTTGATGATAAGCGTCCAGCTATTGAGACACATGACTGGTTCTATCTGAGTGGAAACCAATTCCCTCGCGATGGTGGTCCTATCTATATGCAGGTGGGTTCAAGTGATGAGAATCAGTATGTTGTTTATTCTATCTTCTCAGATAATAAAGTGATTGAAACAGGTTCTTTCAATCAAAGCAATAGTGTACAGACACGCAAGTTTGTCTATAAGGAAGAGTATGGTGATGAGATATTTCTTAATTATGCTTGGGTGAAGAATGGCATAATGTATTCTCATTCAGAGAGGATTACGCGTCCGTTACCAGATAAGAGCTTAATTGTGAAATGGAAGACTTTCCGTAATAAACTTATCCCTGGTCAGCAGGAAGAATGGACGGTAACCATTAATCGTCCTGATGGTAAGGCTGCCAATGCTCAACTGATGGCAACACTTTATGACAAGAGTCTTGATCAGTTCTTGTCTAATTCATGGAACTTAGGCAACTTCTTCTCGCTTAACTATACATCTGTTAATTGGGAGAGTCCTGACTATTCAGGTTTGGGTCTTTCATGGGAAGCTAATATCAAACCTTTTGATGTAGAGCTGTTGTCTTTCTCGAGATTTGATAGTCGCTTCTTAGAAGATTATGATACGCCAGATGCTTATATTTATTCAGCAAGAGAAGACCGAATGGTAAGCATGACACGTGCCGTTAAGTCAATGGCTTTGGCAAAGGAGTCTTCTATGAATGAGGTCGTTAAGGTTGGCTTCGGACCTACTAAGGAAATGAAAGTGAAATTTACAGCTCCTGTAGTAAAGAAAGATGAGGAGATAAAACCAGAGAAGGACGAACCGAAGAATGTAAAGCCTTCTATGCGTGAGAATCTCAATGAGACTGCCTTCTTCTATCCACAGTTGCAGACGGATGGAAAGGGTAATGTTAGTATTAAGTTTACGCTTCCAGAGAGCCTTACTACTTGGCATTTCATGGGATTGGCACACGATGAGGATATGAACAATGGCTTCCTTTCTGATGACATCGTTGCTCAGAAGACTTTGATGGTGCAGCCTAATATGCCTCGCTTTGTTCGTATCGGTGACGAGGCTATGGTTTCTGCTCGTTTGTTCAACCAATCTGAGAAAGATATCAATGCAAAAGCAAAGGTTGAAATCCTTGACCCAGCAACTGAGAAGGTGCTCTTTACGGATAGTAAAGCTATTGTTTTGAAGGCACAGGGGAGTGGTTCAGCAACTTATAGCTTAGCTTCTTTATTAGCAAAGAACGCAAATAAACTTACAGCTGACCAGTCTTTACTCGTTGTTCGTTTTACGGTTGAGGGCGATGGTTTCTCTGATGGTGAGCAACATTACCTCTCAGTACTTCAGAATAAGGAGTATGTAACAAACACCTATCCATTCACACAGAATGATGCTGGGGTGAAGACGATTAATGTTGGTAAGCTTTTCCCAAAGAAGAGTACGGACCAGAAGCTGACAGTAGAGTACACCAATAACCCTAATTGGCTGATGATTCAGGCATTGCCTTATGTGGCAAATGCAAGTGAAAAGAATGCAATCAGTCTTGTTTCGTCTTATTATGCAAACCGTTTGGGTAAGCAGATCATGAGTACTTCCCCATCGATTAAGCAGACTATTGAGCAATGGAAGAAGGAAACGGGTAAAGAAACGTCAATGATGTCGGCTTTGGAGAAGAATCAAGAACTCAAGTCTTTGACACTTGACGAGACTCCTTGGGTGATGGATGCTAAGAATGAAAGCGAACAGAAACAGCAACTCGTGCGTTTCTTCGATGAGAATCAGTTACAGAATAAATTGACATCAACATTCTCAAGTCTAAAGAAACTGCAAAACTCTGATGGTTCGTTCTCTTGGTGGTCAGGAATGAAGGGAAGTCTGTATATGACGGTTGCAGTGGCAAAGACACTCGCTCGTTTGCAGAACCTTACAAGTCCAAGCCCAGAGGTAACAAATATGATTAACGCTTCTTTCCGTTTTATGGATAAGAAGGTAGCTAAGTGTGTGGCTGAGATGAAGCGTGATGAGAAGAGGTATAATACGATACTCTTCCCATCTGATGACCTTTGTGATTATCTTTACACCAATGCTTTGTTCTATCATGACCGAGCTACAAATGACATAAAGTATCTCATCGACCGCCTGACCAAGAAGCCTACGGACTTAACTATCTACGGTAAAGCGAATACTGCAGTAATCCTTCAGCAGTATGGTAAGGTGGAAAAGGCACGTGAATACCTGCAGAGTATCAAGGAATATACGGTTTATACGGAGGAGAAGGGACGTTACTTCGATTCTAAAAACGCTTATTACAGCTGGCGTGATTATAAGATTCCAACAGAGGTGGCTGCTATTGAAGCGATAAAGACGATTACTCCTACTGATGGTAAGACGCTTGTAGAGATGCAGCGTTGGCTCTTGCAGGAGAAGCGTACGCAGGCTTGGGATACACCATTGAACTCAGTGAATGCTATTTGGGCATTTATGAACAATGGCAATTGGTTGATGCAGAATGGAGAGCATGCTACGTTGATGCTTGATAACAAACCATTGCAGACAACACAGCCTACGGCAGGTTTGGGTTATGTGAAGGCTACACAGCCAGTTGATTTCCAATCGTCTGAAAGTCATGATTTGGTTATCAGCAAGACAAGCACTGGTACAAGCTGGGGTGCTGTCTATGCACAGTTCTTCCAGACGTCAACAGATATCTCTGATGCCTCATCTGGCTTGAAGATTAAGCGTGAGGTCTTGGTTGATAGCGTACTGTTGAAGAGAGGAAGGAACCTTAAAGTTGGTGACAAGGTGCGTATCCGTTTGACGATCATTGCTGACCGTGATTACGACTTTGTACAAGTAGTTGACAAGCGTGCTGCCTGCCTTGAGCCTGTTAGTCAGTTGAGTGGATATCATTGGGGATACTACATTGCTCCAAAGGATTACACCACTAATTACTACTTCGACCAGATGGCAAAGGGTAAACATGTCGTTGAGACAGAATATTATATTGACCGAGCAGGTGTTTATCAGACAGGAACCTGCACTGCGCAATGTGCATACGCACCAGAGTATAGTGGACGTACTGGCGCGGAGGTTATACAAGTAAATGAGTAGACAAGTAGACGAGTTGACAAGTAAACAAGTTATTTGATAGAGTTGTCGAGTCAAAGTGTTGTTTTAACTCTATTCATTTTCAAGTAGATGAGTAGACAAGTGAACAAGTCTACAAGTAAACGAGTAAACAAGTTATATGATAGAGTTGTGGAGTAGGGGATGTTATCTTACCCCCCTAACTTCTCAACTCCTTAACTCCTTAAAAAGAAATGCTTCAAATAGAGATAGATAACGGTAGTGGTTTTTGCTTCGGTGTGACTACTGCCATTAAGAAAGCCGAAGAAGAATTGGCAAAGGGTACAAAGCTCTATTGCTTAGGTGATATCGTACATAACAGTATGGAGGTGGAACGCCTCACAAAGAAAGGGCTCATCACGATTAATCATGAGCAGATGCGCGAGCTTCATAACGTGAAGGTTTTGCTGCGTGCACATGGTGAACCACCTGAGACTTACGAACTTGCAAGACGTAATAACATTGAGATTATCGATGCTACTTGCCCTGTGGTTCTTGCCCTTCAGCGTCGTATTAAGACACAGTATGAGAAAGGCCGTCAACCTTCTTATATGATATCTTCAAAGGGCGGAGCTGCTGTTGATGAACCTTCAAGCCTTAAACCAGTAACAAATGAAGCGGTGGAAACCTCTATTTCTTCTGTTTCTCTTCCTCCTGCAGTAGGCGAGGGACAAGAACTTAGTGCCTCCTCTTCCATTGTTATCTTTGGAAAGAATGGTCATGCCGAGGTGCTTGGACTTGTTGGTCAGACCCATAGTCAGGCGATTGTGATAGAGAAGTTTGAAGATGTTAAGGCGTTAGACTTTAATAATGACATCTATCTCTACTCACAGACGACAAAGAGTTTGGATGAGTTTCATAAGATTATCGAATACATTCAAAGTCATATCTCACCCAAAGCAAAGTTTCAAAGCTTTGATACAATCTGCCGACAGGTTGCTAATCGTATGCCAAACATTTCTACCTTTGCTGCTCGTCACGATTTAATTCTCTTTGTGGCAGGCCGTAAGAGTTCAAATGGTAAGGTCCTCTTTCACGAATGTTTGAGTGTAAACCCAAACTCCCATCAAGTTGAGAGTGCAGACGAAATTGACATGAGTTGGTTTGATGGAGTCGAGACAGTAGGAATCTGTGGGGCTACGAGTACGCCAAAATGGCTGATGGAAGAATGCCGTGATGAGATACTCAGGCGTACGAAATAATAGCTTTATAATCCTCAAACAAAGAGATTAAACGCGAAAAACTATCAAATTTTGATAGTTTTTCGCGTTTTTTTTATACCTTTGCATCGTCAATCAAGATTTAATGTGACTTTTATTGCAACACTTGGGTTAGGTTTTATCTTGAAATGGCAGAATACAGGATAAAATTTGTTGGGTCTTCCAACAGTTTTATATGATGGAGTATGTCAGTTGTTGATGATAGGTTTTAGGGATTTGTTCGTGGACATAACATTACTCTAATCAACAAAAGAAGATATCATGTTGTCCCATATTATTTAAGTGAAGTATTCATCAATAGTGTTGCATAATAGATTTATGAAAGAACAAAAGAGTTTTCTTATCCCTATGGCATTTTTAGGACTTATGTTTTTCACTTGTGGATTTTCCTTGGGTATAAATTCATTGTTGGTTCCAGTATTGAAGGTGTCGTTAAGTGTTTCTTCAATGGAAGCATATATGCTCATTGGTGCAACATTCTTGCCTTTCCTTATCTTTGGCTATCCTGCGGGAATGTTAATTAGCAAGATAGGATATAAGCGTACGATGGCTATTGCGTTCGGAATGTTTGCCGTAGCTTTTGGAGTGTTTATCTTCTCGGCAGATGCAAAGAGTTTTCCTTTATTTTTGACAGCTTCCTTTTTCTGTGGAACAGCTAACACCTTCTTGCAGGCAGCTATAAATCCTTATGTTACGATATTAGGACCAACGGAGAGTGCTGCAAAGCGTATCTCTATTATGGGTATGATCAACAAGTTAGCTTGGCCAGTGTCACCCCTCTTTATTGCTCTTTTCGCAGGTGCTTCAGGTAGTGTTGCTATAGATGATTTAGGTAAACCTTTTGCTGTGATTATTTGTCTGTTCGTTGCTTTGGGTGTAGTGGCTCTTTTGTCACCATTGCCAGAGGTGAAGGCAGCAGGTGAGGATAGCAGTGAGACTGATGAGGTTGACCAAGAAGTATCTGCTTATGCAAACAGTAAGAAGTCTGTTTTCCAGTTCCCACACTTGGTTCTGGGTGCCATTGCCATCTTCTTTTATGTTGGTGCAGAGACTATCGTGTTGGGAACGCTCATTGACTATGCGAATGAGTTAGGACTTGCTCGTCCAGAAAACTATTCTTGGATAACTCCGATTAGTATTAGTATTGGATATATAGCAGGAATCATTCTGATTCCTAAGTATCTTTCTCAGATACGTGCTTTGCAGATTTGTTCATTCGTAGCCTTGTTGGGAACGACCCTCGTTGTTCTTCTTCCTGGAGTTTACAGTATCTATAGTGTCGGTGTTATGGCTTTAGGATGTTCACTGATGTGGCCAGCGTTTTGGCCTTTGGCATTGATGGATTTGGGTAAGTTTACCAAGAAGGGTTCATCACTCTTGACGATGGGACTTATCGGTGGAGCAGCAATTACAGTACTGTTTGGTCTTTTAAAGGATGTTTCAGATGCTCGATATGCCTATGGTCTTTGCTTTGTATGCTTTGGCTATATCTTGTTCTATGCGTTCAAGGGCTATAAGTTACGTTAATAGAAATAAGTAATGATAAAAAATAAACTGCCCGTAAGATACACGGGACAGCATTTTACTATAGATAAAGTGCTGATAGATGATGCAATTAAAATTGCGAAAATAAATGAATCCGACACTGTTATAGATATTGGTGCCGGAAAAGGATTTTTGACTGTTCATTTAGTTCGTCAATGCACAAATATAATTGCAATAGAGAATGATAAATCGCTATTGTCCATTCTAAAAAACAAGTTTTCTAACAACACGAATGTCAAAATTATTGATTGTGATTTTAGATGTTACACCATACCAAAAAGAAATTTTAAAGTTGTGTCTAATATCCCTTTCAGAATAACTTCTGAAATTTTAAAATCCTTGATGTTTGATAGTGTTGAGCATTTTATGGGTGGTTCATTGATAATGCAACTTGAACCTGCCCAAAAGTTATTTTCAAAAAAAGTTTTCAATCCATATATTGTGTTTTATCATACTTTTTTTGATTTAAAACTTATGTATGAAATATCTCATGAGAGTTTTTTGCCACCACCAAAAGTCAAGTCAGCACTTTTAAAGATTGAAAGAAAAAAAATGTCAATAAGTTATGAATTGAAAAGAAAATATCTGAATTTTCTCACTTTCTTGTTGCAAAAACCCGATTTGCCAGCCAGAACTGTATTAAAGACAATATTCAGAAAAAGTCAAGTCAGAGTTATTGCTGATAAATATGGAATAAATCTTAATTGTCAAATTGTTAGTTTGGCTGCAAAACAATGGGAATGTTGTTTTTTGGAAATGTTGGAGAGAGTTCCTGAAAAAAACCATCCCTCTTAATTGTTAGTTGATTAGAGTCTGATTCAGTAAAACAAAATTATTTTTTTTACTGAATCAAGATTAACTGTTTAATACACCATTTTAGTCATTAAGTAACTTCTATTTTACTTCCATGTAATATCCACAGGATTGCGTCTCGGAATAGAAGTTATTTTATAACTTGAATATCCAAATAGCATTGGACAAGCCGCTTTACGTTCTTCTGGTATTGATAACAAATCCTTTAATGGTTTATAATTGTCTATAGCCAACTTTACGAATCCAGCCCAACATGTACCGATACCAAAAGCGGGCGCAGCAATATCAAAATGAGTCAAAGCAATAATTGCTTCGGTAGGGTCATCAATTGGCTCAATAGGAACATGTGCAAAAAGTAAATGGGGAGCATTATGGCAAATCAAATCCAAACCACTATCCCAAGTTGAAATTATTGCAGGTACATAATCTGCTAGAGGATGTGATGTGTTTTGAATAGTTCGCATCCAATCAACGGTTAAACTTGCAACACGATTTACCTCTGATGGTTTATGAATAACAATCCATTTTACTGGTTGTCCATTCCCTCCAGATGGAGCATAACGGGCTATATCAATAACTTTAGCAATTAACTCTTTATTAACTGTCTTTGAAGAATAATGTCTCACAGAACGTCGACTTTTTATATACAATGCTATATTCTGTGGTTCAATCTGACTATCCAAAAAAGACGTATTAATTTTTTCGTCAAGAAGGAAATCTAAGGTAAGAGCCTTCTGTGCACAAAAAGACTCACAATGACCACATTTTAAACAATAATCCAATTTTTCTTCAGGTATGGTTGGATAATTTAAGGCTGTCGATTTATCAATGATTCCCATTACACATACAGTTGCGCAAGTATTGCATTTAGAACATGTTTTTCTGTCTATAAGAATTTGTGGCATTTTTGTCTCCTTTAAATTTTATTCATTCTTATCTAACGACGTTATAAGTTTCTGCATAATAACTTTTCCATTAGGTTGGAAGCAGTATTCTTATTACATTAAATAATCCTAAGTTACAATAGTTTTACGGGGTTGCCTTTACGAAGGTAATCCCGTTTTTTGTTTCTTTTATTATTGCGAAATATCTTTACGTAACTTCGGGTTAAATCTCCTTTTTATGCGTATAAAATAGCATTTCTAAACGTGTTTGTAACTATCAGATACACAGCACGTTAATAACCTGCATTTTAAAAGGTACTTATTAAGGGTCCAAAAGGGCGTTAGTAAGACTTCAAAAGGGCACCTTTTAGAAGCCTATTAAGCCTCTTTTCGAAGGCTAAAGACCATATATAAAATTTAAGGTGTGCGAAAAATATTTACATACGTTTGTCGGTTGTGGCTAAGGTGAGTGATAAAAGACAGAAAGACAATGTAAAGAATAGGCAAAGAAACAATATTTTAGGTTTCAATCAAATATTTGTGATAGATGTTATGAAATGATATGTTTTTAATATATAAACTTAAAAAATATTTGCAAGGTTTTTGTTTTTTGTGTACTTTTGTAGCTTCGCTGTTAAAAAGCGGCTTTAATAAAAAAGAATATCAGTATAATTTGTATTCTACTTTTTTAATTTATAAGAATAGTTCTAAACATTAAAGTACCAGAGGGGAAATGAGAAAAGAAATGCAAAAAAGTAATCTCGTATTACGAATTTGGGCAGTACTGGCTCTGATGTTAATGCTTAGTATAGGGTCAACCGTATCGGCACAAACACAAGATGTCGATAAGATGGTGGTGACGCTGTCTATGAAGCAAACAGACATGAAGACCTTCTTAGATGAAGTGTCAAAGCAAACAGGATTACAATTTGATGTGACTCCCGAACTACTATCTCAAGCGGAGAAAGTTAACATTGACGCACAAGCGCAGCCTGTTCGTGCCGTGTTAGGACAAGTCTTTAATAAGACTGGTTTTAGCTATAGTATTGATGGCAACAGCGTGAAACTTGTTCGTAAACCAACACAAGAGAAACGGAAGGGAGTATATGGACAGGTAACCGATAAAGACGGTTTGCCTCTGCCTGGTGTAACCATCCGAATGAAAGGCTTTAATGGCGGTTATATTACGAATCTTGACGGTCAGTATGAGATTAATACCGACTTGCCAGAGGTTACGCTCACCTTTAATTATATAGGATATAAGCCTTTAGAGAAAAAGGTAAAGAATGGTACGGCAGGTAACTTCACGATGCAGGAAGACGTTGGTGAGTTGGGTGAAGTTGTCGTAACAGGTTTTGCTACAAAGAATAGAAACAGTTTTACCGGTTCGCAGGTATCTATAAAGAAAGACGAATTATTGTCTGTCGGTACAAAGAATGTACTTACGAGTTTGGCTAATTTTGTGCCAGGTCTTAGCGTGTTAGAGGATAACCTTGGCGGATCTGACCCAAATAAGATTGCTGATATCAATATTCGTGGACGCGCTACCTTCTCAGGTCAAGCTAACTTACCTGTATTCGTTGTTGACGGTTCGCAGGTAAAGGTTGACTATGTCAATGATATGGATATGAACGATATCGAGTCAATCACCGTACTCAAAGATGCGTCGGCATCAGCACTCTATGGTGCGAAGGCTTCTGCAGGTGTTATCGTCATCACAACGAAGGCACTCAAGGGTGGTAAGTTGAGATTTAATTATAATGGAACATTACGTTTGTCAACTCCAGATTTGCGCGATTATAAATTACTTTCAGCATCACAAAAGCTTGAGTATGAGCGTTTGGCAGGTCTTTACACAGCGACTAACTTAGCGGACCAATATGCGCTGCAAAATAAGTATGCATCTTATTACAATCAGATTCAGGACGGTGTAACAACCGACTGGATTAAGAAGCCATTGCGTAATGCGGTTTCTTCACAGCATAGTGTAAGTATCGATGGAGGTGATGAGCACGCACGATACAACTTAGGTGTGCGTTATGGGGATGAGGAAGGTGTAATGAAGGGTTCGAGCCGTGAGCGTTTGTCAACAAACTTCAAGCTCTCATATAACCTTTCTGGTAAGTTCTTTATCAGTAATACGGCTACTATCTCATCTGTAAAATCAACTCAGTCGCCATATGGTGACTTCTCTGAGTGGGTGAAGCAGAACCCATATGAATATCCATATGATGAGTATGGCGCATTGAAACCAAAGTTGAATTATGACCTCTCTAACCCTTTGTATGAGGCATCGTTAGGTAGTTTCAACAGAGGAAATACGCTTGACGTATTAAACACAACAACACTTCAGTTATGGTTGGGTGAGAAGTTCAGAATTGATGGAGACTTCTCAATACAAAAGACGAAATATGAAGGACGTAACTTTGTGTCACCATTCTCGGCAGATCAGATTAAGAACGTAGCCGATGTGTCACGCAGAGGAAGCCTGACAGAGACTTTCACCAGTACAACGACCTATCAGGGTAAGTTGATGGTGTCATACAATAACTATATATTTAGTAAGCTGTTCCTTACCACGATGGCAGGTGCAACGATTGAGTCAAACTCTGTCGATGGTAGTAGGTATGGTTCTGTAGGTTATTATTCAGACAATGTAGCCCACCCATTGTTGGCAGGAAACTATCCAACAGGTAAACCAGGTGGTGTAGACAATAAGTATAATGGTGCAGGTTTCTTCGTAAACCTTAACACAATATGGGATAACCGTTACTTCTTAGATGTAATTTATCGTTATGAAGGTTCGTCTAAGTTTGGTAAGAACTCTCGTTTTGCACCTTTCTGGAGTGTGGGAACAGGATGGAATATTCATAATGAGAAGTTCCTTAAAGGTTCACCTTTCCAGTTGTTAAAGCTTCGTGCAAGTTTGGGTTATCTTGGAAACATCTCGTTTGAACCCTATCAGGCGTTGACAATGTATACCAGTTTGGCAGGTCTTAACTATATAAAAGGTATTGGTGCCGTACCAATGGGTATTGGAAACAAGAACCTTAAGTGGGAGAGAACACTCAGTGCCAACCTCGGTCTTGACCTCACAATGTTCAAGGGACGATGGGACTTCTCGGCAGATGTTTATGTAAAGAATACAGATAACTTGTTGCTTGACATCACTAAGGCTCCATCATTGGGTATCACCACGTCACGTGAGAATGTCGGAGAGGTAGAGAACCATGGATTCGAGTTCCAGACACGTGTCATTCCAATCAAGAATAAGGATTGGGAGTGGTCGTTGAGCCTTAACTACGCTTACAACAAGAATAAGATTAAGAAGATTAGTAACGCTCTTCGTGAACAAAACGAGAAGAACCAAGCAAAGGGTGGTGTGACACCATTGCCTATCTATGAGGAAGGTCAATCGTTGACAGCATTGAAGGTAGTTTCTTCAGCTGGTATCGACCCTATCACGGGTAATGAAGTTTTCATTAAGCGTGATGGCAGCCTTACGTTCGTTTACGATCCTAATGACAAGGTAGTATATGGCGATACCACGCCATTTGGTATGGGTTCAATCGGTTCTTACCTTACCTATAAGCAGTTCTCAATGGGAATGTCTATGCGTTATTCTTTCGGTGGAGCTGTCTATAACCAGACGTTAGCAAGTAAGGTGGAGGGTGCCGACCCACGCTATAACGCTGACGAACGTGTATTTAGCAGTAGATGGAAGGAAGTTGGTCAGCAAGCAAAGTACAAGCGAATTAGCGATTCAAGCGTACCTATGCAGACATCACGATTTGTTGAGACAAATAATTATATTACGCTGAGCAGTCTCTCGTTAGCATACGAAGTGCCATTGACATTCATTAAGCGATATGGCTTGAAGCGTTTACACTTGGAGATGTTGGCTAACGACCTCTTCTACCTCTCATCTGTAAAACGTGAGCGCGGATTAAGTTATCCTTATGAGCGAAGTGTAGAGTTCTCAGTAAGACTTGGATTTTAAACCGATGATGGCTGACACATTAATATAATGGTGAAAGACTATTTAGGTAACAATAAGAAAAAACGAATATGAAGAGAATATCATATTATACAAAACTATTGGTAGGTGCTGTTATGATGCTATCTGTGGTATCGTGTAACGACTTTATAAATGTTCAACCAGCAGGACAAGTTGATGAGGAAGAGCAGTTCTCATCTATCCGTGGTTTCCGTAATGCAATGTATGGTGCTTATGGTAGTATGGCAACATCAGACTTATATGGTGGCAACTTAGGCTTTGGTTTCGTAGACCAGTTAGGACAAATCTTTGGTTACGATAACTCATCAGAGACAAGCTACTTCGTAGGACAATACGATTATATGCGTAGTGATGTACGCTCAATCGTTGATGCTATTTGGACAAAGCAATATCAAGCAATAGCATATGTCAATAATATAATTGATCAAACAGAGAATGCTAAGTTTGAGCATGCGGAGCTGCCTTTGATGCGTGGTGAGTGCTATGGCTTACGTGCCTTTATGCACTTCGACCTTGTTCGTCTTTTTGCAGAAGACTATGGTCAAAGCAATGCATCAACACGTGGTATACCATACTCAACGACTTTCGACCTCAATAATAAGAAGTTATTGACTTTGCATAAAACGTACGAGGCGATATTGTCGGATTTGGATAAAGCTGAAGAACTTTTGAAGAACGATAATGTAGTAAACGTTGAGACAACAGCTTCCAGTGACTATCTGAAAGGACGTGCTGTGTTCTTTAATAAGTATGCTGTGGCTGCTACAAAGGCAAGAGTTTACTATGCTATGGGGGACGAGACGAATGCGGCTAAGTATGCTAAGCAGGTAATCGATGCAACCAATAACTTCTCATTGAAGAAGTATAGCTCATTGAGTGATGTAAAGCGTTTCCCTGCAGCAGGAGAGTTGATTTTCGGTTTGTATAACAATACGCTTTCAAGCACTATCTCTACACTTTTCTTATCACAGACTGCACGCGGTACATTCACAGAAGGACGTAGAGATCTGGAGAATCTGTATGAGACATCAGCTTTCTCGGCTACAAGTACAGACTTGCGTTACACTGGCTATTACAGACAGAATACTACACCAGATGGTTTGAAGACCTATTCTTTTGTAAGATTCTTAGAGAGTGATGCACAGGTGAATAGCAATCCTTTACAGGGCTTGACACTAATCCGTTTGCCAGAGATGTATTATATCTTAAGTGAATGTACATACGATAGTAATAAGACAGAGGCTGTTAGATTACTCAATGAAGTAAGAAAAAGTCGTGGATTAGAGGATGTTGATAGCGCAAAGGTAGCAACACGCGAGGCTTTCAATAAGGAGATGTTGCGTGAGCGTATGCGTGAGATGCCTGGAGAAGGACAAACGTTCTATGCGTTGAAGCACTATAACAAAGCATTTACTGACTTTAGAGGTATTACCACACGTCAGCCATCTAATTCCATCTTCGTCTTGCCTTGGCCAGAAACGGAGAAAGAGTTCGGAGGACAGTAAGTTATTAAACACTTTATGAAAATGAAAAAAACAATAAGAAATATACTACTTGTTTGCGCTGGTGTAACCATATTTGCAGCATGCAGCAACGTCGACTTTGATGGTGAACATAGTTCTGACGGCATGTTTGAACCAACAAATCAAGTTAGCTTCTATTATGCACAACCAGGTGATACCGTTGTGAATTACTCATTCGGAGTAAAGCCTGTTGATACACTTACACATGTGGTTTATCTCCCTGTGCAGCTCGTAGGTAATCTTTCAACTGAGGCGCAGTCTTTTAGTGTAGAAGTTGGTAAGGGTACAACAGCTGTCGCTGGGAAGCATTACACACTTAATGCTGACACCTTGCGTTTCGCTCCTAATGCTTATCGTACCTATGTTCCTGTAACGTTGATACGAGCTAACTTGTCAGAAGATAAGGATGATTCAATACGATTGGTATTGAATTTAGTAGGGAAGGATAAGTTGGGAACAAGACTTACCAAGAACAATACGGTAAAAATAACCTTTAACAACGTACTCTCTAAGCCTGATTTCTGGGAAGTGATGGAGAGTTATTGGGGTTTAGGAGCCTTTACCAAAAACAAGTATCGTAAGTTACTTGCTTATTATGACAGTAATGAGGCTACTATCAGAGATATCATAGAAGGCTCTGATGTAACGGCACAAGGCTATCTGTATCAGCATGTACAAGAGGTAGTTGCTTACTTTGCAGCGCATCCAGATGAGTTGTAAAAAGTAGGATAGGTATTGTTACTTGTCTTAAGGTATAATCGAGTGTACACTGAGTATCGTTTCAATAAGGAACTTTGGTTTACGATAAAACGATGATTATACCTTATGATAGAATGAATATTGGTAAACAGATAAATAAGAAATAAGATGATAAAGAAATATTTATATCTTCTCTTGGCACTCCCATTAGTGGCATTGTCATTTCAGTCATGTATAAAAGACGAGTCTTATGGTCCTTCTGGCAATTCGTCTAAGTTGTCATTGGCACAGGACTTACAGGAGAAATATACCCTCAATAGATGGGATACATTGAAGATTTCGCCTAATGTCGTACAGACAAATGAGCAAAAGAAGGTTGACTATGAGTGGGAAGTAAATGGTAAAGTGGTATCGACCGATGCTTCTCTTAAATATGTTTGTAAGGACTTCGGTTCTTTTCCATGTCGATTAAAGGTGAGCAATGGAGATAATATTCAATATTATGAGTTTGGACTAAATGTACAATACTCTTATGTTGATGGTCTTTACATATTAGCAAGTAATAGCGGAAAGACAATTGTTTCTTATCTGCCCGAGGAAGGAAGTACAAAGACTTTTGACTTAGATGTTCTGCAAAAGAATAACCCAAGCATTGATTTCACAGGAGAACCTAAGGGAATTGATTATGCGTTAGCACGTGATAACAAGACTCCACTCTTGTTTGTTGCCGTGGGAAGTCCAAGTACTATCTATGAGTTCGACGGTAATCTGATGAATATGCGTTTCACTACTAATAGTACAGGCGATGTTACATATCTTAGAAAGAGTGCCTTGACATATCCAAAGTCAATGCTGACAATGGTAAATCATGTGCCAAACCGATTGACACTCTCAGAGACAACACCCTTCAACTTAGGTAAGTCAATAAAGGATGCTTTAGGTTCAGACATATCTTTAGCTGATGCTGCTACAGCTTGGAAGCAGCAAGACCTACGTTATGTACAAGGCTACGTAATGTTTGATAATGCTGAAGGACGATTGGTCGCACAAAAGGTACAGGCTACAGGTAAGGTGCCTGTTGAGTTATTGAAAGGTAAGTTTACGGGTGAAACACTTGTTGGTATGGGACCTGTTGACAACGAGCGTAACATCGTTTTACTCACATGGAATGCTACTTCTTCAAAGTTTAAGTGCTATTATATCTTCCCAGGCTTCTATCCTTCTACAGCTACTAAGGTTGAGGCAGCAGTTGTAAAAGATGAGGCTGTTGTACCAGCTACTGCGGGTTTGACCACACAATCAGTTGTACGCGTATCTGCAGAGAAGAACTTAGTTTACTATTCTGCTGGTAATAAGCTGTATGCTTACAACGTATTGTCTGGTGGTAATTTCCCACAAAGCGCATTAACAACCTTTGGAGATGCCAGTGAGACTATCGCTGATATGCTCATCTTAGAAGGAAGCAATAAGCTTTATGTAGCTACAAATGCGGCTTCAGGTCAGCTTGTGGGAAGCATTTACTGTTTTGATATGAACGAAAACAAATTGCTTTGGGCGAAAAAGAATATTACTGGACGTATCAAGAGCATTACATACAGACAATAATGAATGTGGCATGTAAGGAGATTACATGCCACATTCAAACCATAATTCCGACATGAAAACAAACAATATAATGGTAACACTGCGCACAATAGGAATAGGCTTATTACTATTGTGCGTTAATGTTAGGGCTTTTGCCGATGATAAAAAAGGCGACGAAGACAAAAAAGCTAAGAAGGAAACAAAATACGATAAACTATTTAAGGACAAGAAGAAGGAAACTGCAAGTAGTAAGTTTATCACTGTACATAAGACTGATGGGAAGCTCTACTTGGAGGTCCCTGTTAAATACTTGCATAAAGAGATGTTGTTGGGTGGTGGTATCTCCTCAACAACAGACCCAACCTATCTGACCATTGGTACAAAGAGCTTCACTCCTTTGCATTTCTTTTTCGAAGTTCAAGACAGCAGCTTGGTGATGAAGACACCTAACAGTGTGGTTTATTCAGATGGTAGTGCAAGCGCTGAGATGCAAGAAGCCTTGAAGATTAGCTATCGTGACCCAGTCTTGATGGGCTTTAAGATTGCTGCTTACAACAATGATAGTTCGGCTATCGTGATAGATGCAACAGATCTCTTGGCACGTCCTAACAGTATGTTACCCATTATTCCAAAGAAGTCGGGTGATTTAGCATTGTCAGCTTCGCCTAAGAGCGAAATGTCTTATGTTAGAACGATTAAGAGTTTTGATCGTAATATAACGATAAACGTTGATTTCAACTATCTACTCACTGCCTCACTCATGTCTTTACCAGTTGCGAGTGAGATTCCAACGACCGTAGGTGTTACCTATAGTTTAGCACTATTGCCAGATAGCAAGATGCGCCAACGCGTAACAGATTCGCGTGTTGGTATTGCATCTGTATCTAAACTCACCTTCGATAATAACATAGCAAAAAGTAAGCAAACATTCATAGCACAACGTTGGAACCTCGTTCCACAGAATCTAAAGGCTTACGAACAAGGTAAGTTATCAAAGCCTGTTAAGCCAATATGCTTTTATATTGATGATGCCTTCCCTGTTGAATGGAAGAATGCGATAAAGCAAGGAGTAGAACTTTGGAATAAGGCTTTCGAACAAGCGGGTTATCAAAAGGCTATTGAAGCCTTAGACTTCCCAAAGAATGACCATAACTTCGATGCTGATGATATTGCCTATTCTTGCATTCGATACGTACCAAGTACAGCTGAAAAGGTTACATCTTCTTTTTTGGCGAACCCACAAACAGGAGAAATCATCAATGCTTCTGTGTTTGTTCCTGCCAATGTCGGCGATCAGATTTACCGTTGGTTATTCTTAGGTTCAGCAGCATCAGATGCCACAATGCGTACTTCTCATCTTCCACAAGACAAGTTCAATCAAGGATTGAAGTACATGGTAGCATGCGAAGTAGGGCGAAGCCTTGGTTTGCTTGATAATATAGGAGCTTCGTATTCCTATCCTGTTGACTCTCTTCGTAATAGCACATTCACACATACCAACAATCTTGCTGCATCAATAATGGCTAATACACCTTTTAATTATGTTGCTCAGCCAAGTGATAAGGGTGTTGTTTATATGCCAGAGAATGTTGGACAGTATGACAAGCATGCTATCGAATGGGCTTATCGTTATTTCGACCCATCAAAGACAAGTTTAAGTGCTGAAACCGATGCACTTGAGAAGATGGTTGATAAGCGTGTACAGAATCCTCGTTATCGTTTCTTCCGAACTTCTTCATTGATTTGGGACCCACGTGTACAAGAAGGTGCATTGGGTAGTGATGCGATTAAGGCAAGCGAATATGGATTGCGTAATATGCAAATCGTTGAAAACAACCTTTATAACTGGGTGAAAGACGATGATGATAGTCGCATCAAAGAGAAGTTATATCTGGCAATCTCTCAGCAGAGATATGCTTTCTTCAAACGTGTGTTGAGCAATGTTGGTGGTATCTTCTTAAACGATATGAAAGTAACATCGGGTGTTCCTCGCTATGAGGTGGTACCTAAAGCGCGTCAGCGTCAGGCGATGTTATGGTGCTTAAATCAAGCAAAGCATTTTAAGCAATATGCTAACCCAAGCTTTGAGCGTAAGGGATTCATGGCTATAAGCTATTACGACCAGCTCTTAGAGTTTATTGGATATGACCTCTTTGGTGTTCGTACACGCTTGGCAGTAGCATCACATCTGTCATCACAGAGTTATAGTCAGAAAGAATATTTCGACGATCTTTTCTCTTCACTCTTCCAAAGTGCACAATTGTGTAAGGCTCCATCTCAGGAGGAGCGAGTGTTACAACGTGCTTATCTAACGTATTCACGTGCGGTTATCGACAAGGCTAACAAGCAGGGTGGTAATGGTCCAGCAGCACTTCAGTCTACATCGGTTAACGGTAGTCAGACGAGTAGCACTGCCTATGGTAACCCTACAGCTTCACTCGCGCCAACAGTTGATGCTGCTTTGTTAGACGGCTCGGCTATTTACTTCTACACTTCACTGTTGAAGCTAAAGCCAATGTTGGAGAAGTGTGTCAAAGCAAACCTCTCACCTGATGCGCACTCACATTATTCTATGTTGCTCTTTAAGGTGAACAAAGCTTTGGAGGATGGTCAATGAAATATTCATTAATAGCTAATCAGTTAATGCGTCGCATACTATTACTTCTGCTTCTCTTCTCTCTGGTCGCAACATCGGGAGCGGCTTTCCCGTTTTCAAAACGTAAGAAGAAGGCGCAGAGCACACAAACAGAAAAGAAATCTGCTTACGAGCGTGCCCTCACGGAGCAATTAACGGAGTCGGTGCGTGGTAGCTTTGTCTCGTTTCATAAGACTGACGGACGTATATTGATGGAGCTTCCGAAGCAGTCTTTGGGGCGCGACATGATTATTGGCGTAACCATTTCGTCAGTATCAAATCCTAAGATGGGCGACTTAGGATTTAAGAATTCCAACTTAGTGCATGTGCGCTTCATAGAGAAAGATAGCTCTGTGGTGATGCAGGTGGTAAATACCGACTTGTTTGTACCAAAGAATCAGCCCTCAGCTACACTTGCTGCAAGGCTGAATTATGATAATCTTGATTTCTTTTCATTCCCTATCAAGGCGCATAACGACTCCACTGGAGCCGTGCTGTTCGATGCTTCGTCATTTATTCTAAAGGAGAATCGCTTCTTCCCAGTGATTGCTAAGAATGTAGGGTCGTACACTGTAAACTCATCTTTGAAAGAGAACCTTACAAGGGTGACGAAACTAAAAGTCTTCGATGAGAATGCCTGTGTCGGTATGGATAGGCATTACATCATTAGTCTCTCTGGTAAGAAAGGTTCGCCTATCACCAATTATCCCGTAACGATTGGCGTAAACTTTACGTTAGCTCTGTTACCAAACGACTTGATGACACCTCGTTTGAGCGATACACGTGTGGGAATGTTTCTTATGAACAAGGATGTTCTTAAGAAGGACGGATCAATTGATAAAGCAACATTCGTTAAGCGTTGGAGACTTGTACCGAAGGATACGGCTGCCTATTTTGCTGGCGAACTCTGTGAACCAACAAAGCCAATCGTCTATTATGTAGAGAATACATTCCCTCCACTTTGGAAACAAGCTATCAAAGCTGGTGTTCTATGGTGGAATAAGGCTTTCGAACGTATTGGGTTTAAGAATGTCATGCAGGTGGCAGACTTCCCTACGAACGACCCTAATTTCGATCCTGACAACTTCAAGTATTCTTGTGTCAGATACTTACCTACTGACGTTGAGAATGCTATGGGACCTTCGTGGACCGACCCTCGCACAGGAGAAGTAATCAATGCTACCGTTCTTGTTTATAATGATGTTGTAAACACGATTAACAACTGGCGATTTGTTCAGACGGCACAGATTGATCCTCGTGCACGTGGAGCACAGATGCCTGACAGTATTATAGAGGAGACACTCGAGTATATTATTGCGCACGAGATTGGTCATACGCTTGGATTTATGCACAACATGGCAGCATCTGCAGCACTTCCAACCGACTCGCTGCGTTCACCTGCCTTCACGCAAAAGTATGGTACAACGGCTTCCATCATGGATTATGCACGTTTTAATTATGTTGCGCAACCTACTGATTATGGCGTTAAACTTACTCCACCGCGCCTTGGTGTCTATGATTACTATGCTGTTGAGTGGGCTTACAAACTTTTCCCTGGTTCGAAGGGGTTTGAGGATGATGCTAAACAGCTGCGTTTGTTGGCTGATAAGCATGAGGGCGACCCTTTCTATCGTTATGGCTTACAGCAAACGGGAACGAAGTATGACCCTTCTGCTATTGAGGAAGACCTCGGTGACGACCCTGTAAAGTCGTCTACCTATGGTATGGACAATCTTCGAATGATTCTCAAGAACCTTGATCATTGGATTGGTGATGAGGATGGTGATAATCGTAAGGCTGAGTTATATAATGAGGTGCTGTCTCAAGCTATGCATTATGTACGTAATGTTAGTGTTAATGTTCCTGGCATCTACCTCTATCAAACAAGTGAGATGTCGGGCTTACCACGCTATAAAGTTGTGCCTAAGGCTAAGCAAAAAGAGTCTGTACAATGGCTTCTGAAGCAAGCACGCACGTTTGCAACGCTGGGTAACGATACAATCGAGAAGAAACTACCATTCGGAGCAAACAAGCCTTTTAAGATTTTAGCGCGTGATGTGCAGTCGCTTGCTATGATGGCAACGTCAAAGCTTGCTATTTCCTATTATCTTGACTCTACCTCTTATTCGCCAATTGAGTATATGGAGGATGTTTATCAAGATGTCTTTGGCAAGACGATTGCTGGTAAAGAGAATCTTTCAGTGGCTGACCTCTCTATGCAACGACTCTATGTCGACTTATTGCAAGAGGGTGTCTCTGATATGAAGCAAGCACCTAATGTTCATAATCTTCAGATGCCTTTGACTTCTGTAAATAGTGTTATCACTAATATGTTACGAAGAAACGAGGCTGAAAAAGAGTATACGGAATGTTGTTATTTGGCAGACAGACAACAAAGTTTAGATGATGATACTCATTTTCTTAATTTCGGTAATGGCTATGGTGAGCCAGAACCTTTGTGGGGGACAACTGTCAATCGCACTTCAGAGTTCCAATTAGAGTATGCGCAGAAGTTGCTTTCTTTGTTAGAAACAACCATTCCACGTGTTTCTTCTCCTGATTTGAAAGCACATTATATGCTTCTTGAAAAGCGTTTGAAGAAGTATTTGAAATAATAGAATTCTTCAATTCGATAAACTTAAAGCTCTCTATAATTCTCATAATTATAGGGAGTTTTTTGTTCTTTCGAAATATGAAGTGATAAACTAAAAGTCTTATATAATAGGCACACGGAGTCACGGAGAGTACGGAGGTAAACACAATGTCACAGAGGTGCCGACGGCACAAAGAGCGACGGAGATGTAGCGTACAGATTCTTGATAACTCTTTTTGAATAAACGCTTTGTATATACATTGCTAATAGAATAGGCAAACAGGCTCTGTCGCTCTATGTACCGACGGTGCCTCCGTTACTTCCATTGCTTTGTTTTAATAATCCTCCGTCCTCTCCTTTTCTCCGTGTGACATTCGTCAGAAACCTAACCTTAAACAGCAAACCTTATCACTCCAAAATCCTGAAGACACGTTTTTTGTTCTTTCGAAATATGAAGTTATAAACTTAACTTTAATATTATAAGAAACTACTTAGAGTTTGCGGTTAATTCTTAGGTGGGAAATGAGCAGAATCATATCCAGAAAAATGTTTACATAAATTCAAGGTCTGTGTAAGTAAAAGCTAAGAAAAGGGGCTTTTCTTCCGCCTTTGTAACTGAAAGATAATCAAGCGGTTGTAAAATGGCGTGTGTAAAGGTGCTTAATAAGGTTCTTAAAGGGCGTTAGTAAGACTTCAATTAACGCCCTTTAGAAGTGCTATAAAGCATTTTTTCATGTGTAAAAGAGCGTAGATTGAAAACGAAGATATGAAAAAACAGGACAAAGATGTCTTCATTGTCTCTGTTTTTGTATGAACGAGACTTTTATTATCGCTCGTAAAAGTTGCAGAAAGCAAGTAATTTTAGAGGATGAAAGACGTGCTTTCTCTCATTTTAATAATAGTGATAATGCTTATTAGTGATAGGAATAATGCTTATCAGCAGGAAGTTTTCACAACTTATTTAGCTGCCTCCTTGCTTATTTCTTTTTCTTTTTGAATAAGCTGAACTTATTAAAGGGACCTGATGATTGCTTACCGCCAAACATACGATAGAGCTTCCACGTAAGGATAAGTCCATCCAATACATTCGCACCAACATTGAATGCACCAGAGAAACGCTGGGTAGGTGTGTTCTTGTCTTTCGGCTTATGCATAAGCTCATTCCACAACCCCGCAATCTTGTTGCTATCCTTGGTCAAGTCTGTACGCAGCTGCGCCTTGCGCAAACGTATGTCGTTCAGCGACCTATAATTGGTTCCAAAGTGAGTGGTCTGTTCAGTCATAAGCTTATTTTGACATTAAGAGACTTCCCAAGAATCTTACCAATGGGCGTTCAATAAGGCTGCGACGTAGTAAGATGAAGAAGATGAGCAGTAGCAAATAGCCACCACCAACAATGAGGAAAGCCCAAATAAGTGAGCCCACCAATGTCTGCAATGCAAAGGCTGCAGCAAAGGAGAGATAAATTAGGGAAATTAATAAGATAGTGCAGAAGACAACCATGATTGTAATCACGGTCAGTAATCGCACGACCTTTTCAATTACATCGAGCTTCATGTACTCTGACTGAAGCCCGATATAATGCTTTAGCACCTCAACGAGTTGTGCTATTGTTTCTACGTTCTTATCGTTTGAGAACATCCTTTATAATTTAGATAGCATCTGAAGCTGCATCCTTGATATCCTCAACGAAATCCTCAGCTTCCTTGCGGCTGAGCTTGATATCATGCTTCTTGCAGAAATCGTCAACAGCATCAGAAATCTTTGAACGTGTGTCTGTACCCTTCTCTGGAGCCAAAAGAAGTCCGAGAGCTGCGCCTGTGATGCTACCACAGAGGAATGCGCAAACATAACCTAATGTCTTCATAATCTCTTATTTTTTTATTGTTAATGAATAGTTCTTTCTTTATCAATGGCAAATATAGTCAAAGTTTCGCATATTAGCAATAGATGGGAAGTATTTTTGTGTTAAAAATCTTACAAATAGTTTATTTAACAAACTTTATTGACGCTGCTTTCTTACTTCTCCTTCTTATTTTGTAACTTCGCACGATAATTAGATAGTAAATTAATAGTATAATCAATAAAAACTAAGGGATTATGAAGAAATTTATGGTTTTGGGCGCAGCTATGTGTGTGGCAATGGCTTTCACTGGCTGTAAGTCAAGCGAGAGTGCATACAAGAAGGCTTACGAGAAGGCTAAGTCTCAGGAGCAGAATACTACTACGAATAATGATGACAACGCAACTCAGCAGGATGCTGTGGTAGCTCCAGTAGAGACTCAGCCAGTTACGCAGGCTCCTGTTGTTGATAATTACGACAACGAGCCAGTACGCCGCGAGACTGTTTCTGTTGTAAATGGTTCTGGTTTGAAGGCTTACAGCGTAGTTGTTGGTTCATTCGGCGTTAAGTCTAATGCTGAGGGCTTGCAGCAGCGTTTGAAGAATGCTGGCTACGATGCTCAGGTTGCTTACAATGCTGGTAACAATATGTATCGCGTTGTTGCTTCTACTTACGATAGCAAGGCTTCAGCTGTTCAGAGCCGCAATCAGCTCCGTGCTACTTACGCTGATGCTTGGTTGCTCTCTCGATAAATGAGTAGAATTTTAGCGATAGATTACGGTAAAAAACGTACAGGATTAGCAGTCACCGACCCATTGTGCATCATTGCCAATGGGTTGGCGACTGTTCCTACGTCTGAACTTTTTGAGTTTTTGAACCAGTATATCGCAAAGGAAGCGGTCAGCCAGCTTGTCATTGGCAAACCTATACAGCCCAATGGTCAGCCGAGTGAGAACCTCGCTCGTGTGGAGCAATTTGTCAATCGTTGGCGCAAGGCACACCCAGAGTTGCCTATTGATTATTATGACGAGCGCTTTACGTCGGTTATCGCTCATCAAGCAATGATTGCGGGTGGGGTTAAGAAGAAGACCCGCCGTGAAGATAAGGGACTTGTTGACGAGATTTCGGCAACAATTATCCTACAAGATTATATGAGGTCCAAGGGGCTTTAATCCGTTTGAAGCTTATGTTTATTAAGCTTCGAAACGTTTGGAAATCAGACTCGTAAAGCCTTGAGTTGTTTGATTGTTAAGCTGATAGAGCTTTGCGCTATTTGATGATTAAACTTGTTGGACACCTATTAAGTTTAAAAGAAAGAAAAGAATATGGTATTACCCATTTACACATATGGTCAGCCAGTGTTGCGAAAGGTAGCCGAGGATATCCCCCTCGATTATCCCGACCTCCAAGAACTGATACAAAATATGTTTGAGACCAACACCGCCAGCGATGGTGTAGGTTTGGCAGCACCACAGATTGGTAAGTCTATCCGTGTCGTTGTTGTCGACTTAGATGTGCTCTCAGACACCTTCCCTGAGTATAAAGACTATCGTCACGCATTCATCAATGGTCACATCCTTGAGTATGATGACTCTGAGACGGAGACCTTGGAAGAGGGATGTCTCTCTCTGCCAGGTGTTCACGAGAGTGTGACACGTGCAAAGCGCGTCTACGTAAAGTGGTATGACGAGAACCTCGTTGAGCATGAGGAGTGGATTGATGGCTATCTTGCTCGAGTTATCCAGCATGAGTTTGATCACCTCGAAGGTCGTGTCTTCACTGATCGTCTCTCGGCATTCCGCAAGCAGATGATTACCAGCAAGCTCAAAGCCCTTCTGCAGGGAAAAGTTCGCTGCCACTATCGTGTGAAGGCTCCACGTAAGTAAGCCTATGTTGCGTGGTTTCGTAGTATCCTTGCTTTGCCTATTGGCATTACCGTCAGCAGCCCAATACAACGTCAAGAAGATGATGGAGGAGGGGAGGCGGACGCTTGATCAGGGATACTACGTTACTTCCATGCAGATTTTCTCCCGTATCGTTGCCCTCAAACCAAATTTATACGAGGCTTGGTATTTGATGGCATTGTCAAAGTATCACCTTGAAGACTATAAGGGTGCTGGTGATGATTGTCTCCGTGCTTTGACTTTACAGCCCTATATTGCTGATATCTACGAACTTTATGGTATGTCTAATATCCATGTGGAGCGTTACGACAGTGCTATCGTAGCCTTTACCCGTGCGCTTGACATTACCCCCGACAATCGCGACTATTGGTTTAATCGTGCTTATTGTCTCTATCAAGTGGGCGACAGCAAGGCTGCCCTTCAGCAACTTGATTATATCCTCAAGCGATGGAAATCATTCGATGCTGCCACCCAGCTTCGTGCCGACATCGTAGCGGGTAGGAAGCCAAAGCAACAGCCCATGAAGTCTAACACTCCTCAATTCTACAAGCTACCGAGTCTTCGCATTGAAAATGATGGCAAGCGTCCGTTGAAGCTTTGAACTTTGAGTATTGACCTTTGAACTTTGAGCATTGACCTTTGAACTTTATGATTTGTACTATTAACTTTGAACTATTAACTTTGAACTTTGAGGTTTGAACTTTGAACTTTATGATTTGTGACTACGAATTTCTCTAATTACGCTAACATTATTGCGATGTAATTCGTGTCATTCGCGTAATTCGTAGTTAACTTTGTGATTTACGTTTAACCCTTGAACTACATCGATAATCATAATTATGAATTGTGAAATTTGAATTTTATTTGGATTCTGAATTATAGTAGTAATCATAATTATGAATTATGAATTTTGAATTATGAATTAAAGAAGTAATCATAATTATGAATTCTGAATTGTGAATTATGAATTTTATTTGGATTATAAATTAACATCGGTAATCATAATTATGAATTGTGAATTCTGAATTATGAATTAAAAGTATTACCTTTGCCACATATTTGATTTATAAAACTAATTTGTAGTATGGTTAAAATCACTTTCCCAGACGGTTCCGTTCGTGAGTACGAGCAGGGCGTAACTGGTTTTCAAATCGCCGAGAGCATTTCGCCGGCTCTCGCCCGTGACGTTGTATCTTGCGGTGTAAATGGCGAAACAACAGAACTCAACCGTCCTATCAATGAGGACGCTACCATCGCACTTTACAAGTTCGATGACGAAGAAGGTAAGCACACCTTCTGGCACACTTCTGCCCACCTCCTCGCTGAGGCTTTGCAGGAGCTTTACCCAGGCATTCAGTTTGGTTTCGGTCCGGCTGTTGAGAACGGCTTCTTCTATGATGTGATGCCTGCAGAGGGTCAGACAATCTCTGAGAACGACTTCCCAAAGATTGAAGAGAAGATGCGTGAGCTTGCTAAGAAGAACGAGCCAGTCGTTCGTCGTAACGTCTCTAAGGCGGATGCTGTTAAGGAGTTTACTGCCGATGGACAGGAATACAAGGTGGAGCACATCGTAGAGGACCTCGAAGATGGCACTATCTCAACATATTCGCAGGGTAACTTCACCGACCTTTGCCGTGGCCCTCACCTCGTTTCAACAGGTGCTATCAAGGCTGTCAAGATAACCAGCGTTGCTGGAGCTTTCTGGCGTGGCGATGCTAAGCGTGAGCAGATGACACGTATCTATGGTATCACCTTCCCTAAGAAGAAGATGCTCGATGAATATCTCGAAATGCTTGAAGAGGCTAAGAAGCGCGACCACAGAAAGATTGGTAAGGAAATGGAACTCTTTATGTTCTCTGACCGTGTTGGTAAGGGTCTTCCTATCTGGTTGCCAAAGGGTACACAGCTGCGCCTGCGCTTGCAGGAGCTCTTGCGTCGTCTCCTCCGTCCTTACAACTATCAAGAGGTAATCACACCGGGAATCGGTGGCAAAAATCTCTACGTAACTTCTGGTCACTATGCTCACTATGGTAAGGATGCGTTCCAGCCAATCCACACACCAGAGGAGGATGAGGAGTATATGCTTAAGCCAATGAACTGTCCTCACCACTGTGAGATTTACGCTTACAAGCCACGTTCTTACAAAGATCTTCCACTGCGTATCGCAGAGTTCGGAACTGTGTTCCGCTACGAGAAGAGTGGTGAGCTTCACGGACTTACACGTGTTCGTACTTTTACACAGGATGATGCACACATCTTCGTGCGTCCTGACCAAGTAAAGGCAGAGTTTGAGAACAATATCGATATCATCCTCAAGGTGTTCAAAACCTTCGGTTTCGATAACTACGAGGCACAAATTTCCCTCCGCGACCCAGAGGATAAGGAGAAGTATATCGGCTCTGACGAGGTATGGGAAGAGAGCGAAGCAGCCATTAAGGAAGCATGCGCAGAGAAGGGTCTCAACGCTCGTGTAGAGCTTGGTGAGGCAGCGTTCTACGGTCCTAAGCTCGACTTCATGGTGAAGGATGCTATCGGTCGTCGTTGGCAGCTCGGTACAATTCAGGTAGACTATAACCTGCCTAACCGCTTCAAACTCGAATATACAGCAGAAGACAACTCTAAGAAGACACCAGTGATGGTTCACCGTGCACCATTCGGTTCACTCGAGCGATTCACAGCCGTTCTCATCGAGCACACAGCAGGTCACTTCCCACTCTGGTTGACACCTGATCAGGTTGCTATCCTCCCAATCTCTGAGAAGTATAACGACTATGCTCAGAAGGTGAAGGCTTACTTCGATGCGCACGACGTACGTTCAATCATGGACGACCGCAACGAGAAGATTGGTCGCAAGATTCGCGACAACGAGCTCAAGCGTGTTCCTTACATGGTTATCGTTGGCGAGAAAGAGGCAGCCGAGGGTCTTGTGTCAATGCGCCAGCAGGGCGGTGGCGAGCAGGCAACGATGACAATGGAAGCCTTCGCAGAGCGTATCAACAACGAGGTAGCTGAACAGCTGAAGGGGTTGGATTAGAAAAGGAAGCCCCACCCGACCTCCCCGAAAGGGGAGGAGTGCAAACTGCCAGCACAACAAGCAGCCCCTCCCCCTTACCCCTCCCCCATAGGGAGGGGAGTAAACACCGTGATACCCCTGTTGTTAGATAAGTGGTGGTATGCGAATAACATACTTGTTAGGGGGAAACAGAAGTTAGATAACATACTTGTTGGGGAAGAACAGAAGTTAGAAGCCTTATTGCTTTAGAGGCTAACATATTACTGACCCTCGTGGTCTTCCTTCTCTTCTAATCAAGGGGGGAGGAGAATCCCTTATGCGGCATCCATTAGTGGGTGCCGCTTTTTTTATTCCTTTGAGTTTGAACTTTGACCTTTGAGCATTGAACTCTTTTCCCTTTGAACTATTAACTTTGAACTTTGAGGTTTGAACTTTGAACTTTATGATTTGCGACTACGAATTTCTCTAATTACGCTAAAATTATTGCTAAGTAATTCATAATCCCCCTTTGACCCTTGAATAGAACTTTAGGGGGTATCTCGCTAATCACTCCCCTCTCCTTTCGGAGAGGGGTTGGGGGTGAGGCTGTGTGTCGGGCTTTACCTCACTTCCATAAACACCTTTTCTCCTTTCGCTATTGCCTCCGTCATCATCTTAACGAGTGTAAGCACGCAGCGGGTAGAGTCGAGCACATATCCTTTGCGGCGGTTGAAACCGAGGAGGATGCATCCCCGTGTGTCTTCTGGCTTATTCCCTGCATGAATCCTTATCCCCTCAAATTCCTTCACATTCAGCAGCAGCGGCAGCCATCGTCCGAACCGTCGGCTGCGTGTGATGAGGATGCGATAACGCCCTGTGGGGATAGCTCTGTATCCCTTGTATTTTGCAATTAGGATTGTCCCCAACGCGCTTCGTTCTGTAAGATGTAGTGAGGGCGGTTCGAGGCAGTCTGAAAAGAAGCGGTTGTTGACATACAAGCGTCCGATGGTGTATTTCGCTTGGTAATATTTTCTTATGAGTTTTATTTCCATAGCATGTACGTTTTAGGTTGGTAATATTTTTTATGAATTTTCATTTCCGTAGCATGTATTTTTAATCAGTAACCTTAATATGATTTTATGATTTGTGATTTGTGTGATTGACTGTAGTGTAGCAGATGTTCTATAGCGCTATAAGATATGTCTACCCTTGTTATAGACATTCTATAAGATTGTTAGAAGTGGCTTTTTACTCTTCTAATAAGATGTGGCAGCTATCTTACCTTCTCACTTATCCTGGCGAGTCTTCATCCATTTGCCATCTTCTTTCTTTTCAATCCATCCGCTTTTCTTCCATCTGTAGATGATGTTATTGATTACATTTCTGCTTACATTAGCCCCTTTCTCCTTTTGTAGGTCGTTAAAAGTGAATTCGGGTGGAAGTTTATCGAAGATGAAACCATTTCTCGACTGCCTTACCATTTCTTGTTCAGCCGACTTATATTCACTGAGTAGTGCTTCACCGAAGAAGTTGCATTGTTTCTCCAGTATATATTCGGCAGTCAATCGAGCAAAGTCCAATACCTTTTCGTTTTCTTCTCCTTCTAACAGACTGGCAACAACTCCGCAGCGAAAGCCTATCACGGCAGCACGCTTCCGATAGGTATCCTTCACGATGTCACCGTCTGCCATTGCCTCTATTCTTTTCTTCTCCACCCATTCACCAATGGCTTGTCTCAGCAAGGGAGTTTCAACGAAGCCTTGACGTGCACGCAGGGATGTTACAGCAGTGTCAATGTCAGTCGCCAATCCTTCGGCTTCCTTTCCGTAGACAGGCATTGGAGCAAAAGCTCCGTCGGGCATTTCAGCGATAAAGATGCGCGAGGAGAGTCCATTCTCAACGTTGTCATTCTTGAAACATCTCTTCAGTGCACCATACGTGCCGAGGATTGAGAAATTATAAGCCACAGGGACTACTCCGCTTTCTGCTTGATCTGAGTTGTAATCTTGTCCCCATACTCCGTTGTCGAAGGCGAGGCGATAGATGTCATACTTCTGCGACCACGAGCCTGCACCATTTGTTTTGCGCAGCGTGTCGAGTTCCTCACCAAAGGAGAAGAGCGTGTGTCCGCGTGAGTTCTTGAAGCGTTTCAATAATGTAGAACAACTAATTGTGATGGGAACTGAACGTATCAGCACACAAGGGTCTTCGGGTGCCTTTTCGTTGGCTTTGCGTCGCTTCTTCTCTTGTTTCCATTTATCTTCAATCTCACGTGCACGTGCGTCGTCTTCAAGCATCTGTTTCATCCACAGGTCGACTCTTGACTTGCACACACTCTTTCCTGATGCTTGTGGACCGACGATAACCGACATTAAGTTAAGTCTGTGCAGCTGTCCATCACAGTATCTTACCTGTACTCCGTCAGCGTAGGCAGCGGCAAGGGGAAGGACGGAGCAGAGGACAGGCATGTGCATATTTGCAGGCACACCTTCGAGCGTCTTGCGCAATACTGGTGGCAGCGTGTTGAGGATGTTGTTTGTGCAGGCAGTTTGCGCTTGCTGCTCTGTTTCTCTTTTTTCCTCAAACTGTTCAATGTCGTTTTCTGAGGGTGTTGTCGTGACAGCCTTGTTCCTGAGCGATTCCGTGTATATCTTTCTCAGTTGAAACGACATAGGGCGATTGGTGTTGGTGTATTTCTCATAGAAGTCTTTAATCAGCTGTTGGCAGTCACTCTCGCGTGCGTATGCTGGCATTCTGCATGCGATGATAGCCCTGAGCTGCTCCTGCGGTATGAGGCGGCAAATGCCCATAGAGAGCAGCGAGACGAGCGAGTTATGACGTGTACCCTTGTTGTTGAGTGCAGCGGGTGCCAAGCCTGATGCCGCCACAAAGGCGTCGAAGAGCAACTCCGTGTTGGGGTCGATGTCAACAGCTTCGTTGCTTGCGGCGGCTGTCTCCTCCGTAGGCTGTGGATGTTGCTGGTTGATAGTAGGTGTGGCAACGGTCTCAGACGTATCCGTATCTGTCTTCTGTGGTGTTGGTGTGGCAAACAACTGTTCCTTGTCGATGAAGAAGATGTAATCGGCTGGCACGGCAAAGGAGCAGCGTGCGTAATCCTTGCAAGCTTCATCAAAATCTTTCAGCCCCAGTTTTCCTGCAAGCCACTGCTGTCCCTGCGCTAAAGTCATCTTCTGCGGAAGCATGAAGACAATGCGCAGTCCCTCTGCCGATGGCGTCATGTGCACCAATACGATGCCCAACTCCTTCGTACGCTCTTTTACTTTTTCGTTGTAGAAGGTTTCGGGCGAAGGGATATGGTCGATGTCGAGAATAGACAGTCCTGAGGGAATTGCCTCAGCGTTGAGTCGACGACCATTCTTGAAGTGTGCATGAAAGCAGAAGGCTGGTAAACGTCGTTTTAACTCCGCTTTCTTTGTTGCGAAATCGTCACGACTCATCTCGCCACGCATCATTTGTTCGCGGTAGTCGGCAAGTTCAGCACAGATGTTGTTTACTATGGTCGAATGTATTACCACATCTAAGATGTCAGCTGTGCAGGGAACCGTGTGTTGGGCTCGGATATTTTGTATATAGTCGAACATTTTTGTTTATCTTTTTTATGGTTAAGTAAAAGCGTGGGGACTGCTTGTAGCTGATGTACAAGGGACAGCCCCACGTGTGGAATGATTGCTATGCAAGCAGGCTTCCTTCCATAAAGTTAATTGCCTGCTGACTTTCGTCGAAAACAATGTCAACGGGAGCCGCCTCGTCTGCTCGCTTTACCATGATGTAGAGCCTGACACGGTCGGGTGCCACTGTTGCTCGTCCGTGCTTCATGTTCAGTATGCGGTTGGGCGTTGCCGTTGAAGGCGTTTCTGTAGCAAAGGCACGGAAGTCAAATTCCTGCGGTGAGTTCATTGCGATAGAACCTCTTATTCTCTTACCGTTGGCTGCGATAATGCGCTGGTAGTCAGCGTCACTCATAATAACTTTGATCTGCATATTCTTATGATTTTTAATTGATTGTCTGGATTTCTGAAATACTTACGTTCTGGAACACCTTGTCGTTATACTCCGTTGTGTAGAAGTAGAGTTGTGCTGCGACGAGCGCACCCACTTCGAGTTCTTTCTCAGCCTCTGCATCAAAGAGAGTCGATGTGAAGCGGTCGGCAAATTTGCCTCCAAGCTGCTGCAACTGGATGTCACGGCAGTGCGAGGTGATTCCTTTCTGGTTGGTGTACGGGCGGATTTCTCCAAGTCCGGTAATCTTAAAGATGTTGTTCATAATTTTGTTTTGTTATTCCTCAGGCAACAGTGCCGTTGGTTTGTTTTACGTTTTGCAAAGTTATCTCGCTTCTGCAGCTGATGCAATTTTCTGAAACAATCGGTAGTTCCTTAAAATCTCTTAAATCTCTTTGTCAAATACCTTGTTTACAGAGGCTTTCAACGTTGATTCAGAAAGACTGATATTACTATGATCGTTGCTAACGAGGTATCTGAAGAAGATGCTTTTAGCCACTTTCAGTGGACTCTCTTGCTGCTCTCCTGGAGCTATTGTCAAGGCAATAAGGGTATAGAACCATGTGCGTTTTATCTTCTTCTTACCCTCTGCCGACAAGAACAATCCTTTTTCTCTCCGCAATGTCTTCACGTCATTGGATAAATAGGGTCGCAATTGATTGGTTAGCTCGTCCAAACGCTTGAAGTATTCCGGTCTGAACAGTTCGCATATCATTGTGTTCTCATCAAAAGGATATCTGCGCTTTGCTTTGCGCTGTTGCTGCACACGCTGCCGTGTGTAATGCTTTTTTCTCATTCTCCCAAGGGTTGTGAGAAGAGAAAGCACGGGAAACGCTGCGCAGCTTTACCTCATGAGATTTCTCCTGCTCACTCCGCTCGGGTGAAACAATCTGTTTTCTGTGGGTATTACCTCCTTTTTTCGATTTCCTTCTCCGCTCTCCGCGCCTTGTGTCTGAGAACTTCGTGTCTGAGAGCCTTGTGTCCGAGAACTTTAAGTGGAGCGGGAGCTCAGTCAATGCTGACCACCACTTCACATCTGGGCGGAAAAAGAGAATACCCACGCCAAGGTTTGTTCTGACCATGACGTGGGTGCAAAGTTATAGTGCAGAGTCATTTGCAAGAATCTCAGCCTTGCAGACGACTTATAAAAAAGTTATTTTTTAATTATCGAAAAATTATAAACTGATAGTCAATAAGTTATGAGAAAGTTTATAATTTGTTTATAGAAAGTTTATAATTTTCGGTTGCTTCCTTGAGATGTTTATATTGCCATTACGAATCCCTGTGTGCGTTTCATTTTAGTTGTGGTTGTTCTTCATAGTCATCCGATGAAAAAAAGAATGCGGAACTACCTGTTGAAAGGCAATCCCGCATTACTCTCTATGCGATTCAAGCTATTTGCTGTAGCTTTTTATTATTATACAGCCCAAAGGTTGAATCTATTATTATTCCAGTTGTCTATGTCTTTATATAGATTTGTTTTTTCAAATTCCTCTTTGCTAAAATAAGCTCTGATGAGGGCTGCAATAGCTATTTCACTATATTCTTTTGCTTTTGTAGCTTTAGAATGAAGTATATTGCGAATTGCAGAAACCAAATCATGTCCATTTGTGAATAAAACAAGGTCACCATCATTGATAGGGTTCTCTTGTATAAACTGGTTCATTGTATTCAAGTCTGGAAATGATGTTTTGTTAGAATTTCCTTTCTCTTTTACATGTTTAAGTACGTCCTCTACACTGACAGGTTGATTATTGGGGATTAATTTACATATTTTAATCTTTTTGAAGCTAATTCCGTCATTATTAGAATCTCCCTCAGTAAAAATCATTTTATCATTATAATAACGAAGATATGATAGGTTTTTTAGAGAGGTCATTGCGTCGAATGACAAATTTGGATATTCTTCTTTAATAGTTTCCCAACAAATACATTCACAGACCTTAGGAGTCAACATCAGAGTTTCCATATCGTGGGTGTCAGTTACCATAAGATTGGCAATGTTATGTTTGATTTGATTTATATGATCAAAGTCAGCATCCTTAATGCCTATGACGCAATCTTTGAGCTGCTCATCTTTGCTTACAATGCGCATAGAATTCTTTACTTTTAGGCAATTTTCAGCCAAAAAGAATTCTACGACCTGTATATTAAAGAACTGCTTCAAAGCTTTTTCATCGTCTTCCCCTTCAACGACAATTATTACTTCCTTATGATCAGGATGTTGTATAGTTAGCCTTATATCTGCTACGATATTTGGGGAATCGTTCGCCTCCAATACGGTGTTGCCTATTATTCTATTTTCTTCTACGAAAGATTGGGGCTCAAGTTCCTCCAATACGGAATTTTTCATTGTATCATTTGTTTGTTAAGTAATAAAGGTCTTGGGTCATACTAAATCCTTTGCTTACTATGCTTGGCGAATGAGTAGCAATAATGATTTGTAGCCGCTTGATATAAGCTATTTTCTTCATATCATCCACAACCGTCTTTTGCCATGCGACATGAAGCGAGTTTTCTGGCTCATCAATCAGCAATATTCCCTGGTCAGGCACTTCATATACTAAACGGTATAGCATAACGATTTCGTTCTGTTCACCACTGGAAAGTTGATGTGCCTTCAGAATATCACCTTTATCAGATTTGAACATAAAACCATGCTGAGGAGCGATTTCTACAGATTTGTTTGCAAAGCCCTTAGAGGATAGCATTTCTTGAAACAATTCTGTTTTTTTCGATATTGTTGAAATCTTGCTGAACTTTTCCTCGAGTCCTTTAAGATAGGCAAAGAGTACGGCCCTGTTTTTTTCGTTATATTCTGGAATTTCTACTTTAAGGGCAAGTTTATATTTAACGATTGTCTTCATCAGGCTCTCAACTTCATCCTTCAACTTATTGTATGAAGCCTGAGGGCAATCTTCATAATCTGGATATAATACTTTTTTGATAAATTTAGAATCGACTTCTTGTGAATATCGCAGATAGTCTTGTTGAGCGATCTCCAATTCAGCCATCAATGCCTCACGAACTTTCTCTATTGGTAGTTCATCATTCTCTTCATGAGCTTCATTATAGATTCGGTTTGCCGGTATATAGTAAGAACGTAAGGTTTTGAGTTGCATCAAGAACTGTTTCTGTCTATTTGCTTTGGCAATATATTCGTTAAATTCTTCGTTGTCTAATAAGATTTCTTCTTTTTTCTCTATTAGTCAAATCGTCAAACTTCCAACGTCTACTATATGTCTCTCTTAAGAATTTGTAGGTACGGCGTGCTTTTTCAATGTTTGTTCTATTATATACGAAATGAGTGAGTGGTTCCCCTGTAGCTTTGTTCCAGATAAATCTGACCTCTTTTTCTAACTCATCCTTATAGTCAATAGCAAATATACTTTCAACTTCTGTTTTATAATTCTGAGTGATATTTAATACAGTATTATTATCAAAAGAGATTATTATTTCGCTGAATTTAATAACATAGAAATAATATAGAGACTTAGGATTAAGGGATTTTAAAATTCGTAGAATGGTAGTCTTGCCATATCCATTAGGACCTGTGAGAATAGTTATCTGTTCTTTCTCTTCGCTATTGAAATCTATATCATAGTTATATTGGTCGTAAAGGTTTTTGATTTGTAGTCTTGAGATTTGCATGGTTTATTTATTATAATATTCACTTAACTCTTGTTGAAGAGAGTCGTTCACTGTATAGCTTGCTTCTTTTTCGATATTCTTGTTGCCTTCTGATTGGATTGCAGACATATACTCCGGATAATCGTCTCCTTTGGATACATTGTTTTTCCATTGCATAGCTCTAAGGTTTCTTGTAAAGTCATCACCCCCCAGAATAACAGGGAAAACATGGTCAACTTCCCATCCGAAGACAGAATCTCTCATCCCATAATGAGCCTTGAAGATCCACGCACCGCATGCATCTTTTCTTATAGAGTCTTTATCATAACCCTCTACAATCTGGGCATGATTCCAACAATATTCTTTCTTTTCTTCGTCAGTCATAATGATAAGTTTTTGACATTCAATTTTGTTGAATGCCTATCTATGTTGCAAAGATACTATTTTTTTTTGTTTTTGTTACTAAAATAACAAACAAAATATCATTGCTGTCTGCAGAATATTTTTTTGTTAGTAAAAGTTTAGGGACGGGATGCGGTCAGTTCCCCCCGATAATTTGTGTTTTATTCTCTCTTTTCGTAACGCTTTATACGTGGTGCATCTCACCTTTCACACCCCTCAATTATTCCCACGATGGCGTCATAATCTTCGGTGGTGATGCCGAAGGCGTTGCGGTCGTTGTTAGGGCGTTGGTGGGTGAGATAAGTGTTGTTGTTATTTCCGCCGATGGTTGTGTTGATTTGGTTCATGGGGATGTTTAGCTTTCGGAGCTTTACGAAGAGGGCGATGATGTTGAGTGCCATCTTGCGGTTTATGCCCCAGCTGTTGCCGTTGGGTTTTATCATTTCGAAGCGGGAGAGGAGGGAGTCGTCGCTGCAGATGGTCTCGAAACATTGCGTTAGGTCGTCGTAGTCGGGTTTATTCAGTAGCTTTTTTAGTCCTTGTGTGTTGGTCAGGACTTTTGTTAGGATGGCTTCTTGGCGTGCTTCCTTCTGTAGGGCAGGGGAGTCGGTGTCGTCGGTGTCGGCAAGGGGATTGTGGGGTTCGATGACGATTTTCTCTCCGTAAACATTTCTTTTCTTTGCAAAGAAGAGGTTAACGTATCGGTTGAAAGCGTTATCCCCGATTTCGTCCATTATAGTCTTTAAGATACCGTCGTTCTCGCTCTCTGGGTCCTGCTCATGTCCTGGTTCGATGTAGTTAAGGCTTCTCGTGGCGGTCACGGTCATGATGAGCTGGGCTGAAGCTTCTGCCTCAGCCCTTGTGCGGGTGGTGGTGTGCCTTCCTTGCTTGATGGTTTCGCAGTCTTTTATCAGCGTGGTATAGATGAAGGTGACTTCATCTAACTTGTTGCTCCCTGCTTTTTTGAGTTCATCAATGCAGCGTGTGCTCGTCTGCCAGATGTCCATTGCTGAGAGTTCTCCCGCCTCTCTTTGTAGGCGGTTCAGTGGCGATGCCCACTGCCTGAAGATGGAAGCTTCGCGCGAGTTGAGCACCTGCACTTTGTAGGTTTCGTTGTCAAGGTCTGTTAAAATCTCCATGCTGATGTGTCTTTTTTTTCGATAGCAATTTATGATGTTGCTTATTCCTTGTTATTCATGATAATCTCTATCATTTTCTTCTGGTGTTCGAGCATATCTTCGTGATTCCATTCAAAACCATTCTTACGCTTCAAATTAGCATCTTGGTTATCTTGGCATATTTGCAGCATAATTCTGAACTTTAGGGAGTTGATGCTTACCTGATTGGTCCTTGAGTCAAGATAGTGATTCTTTTTTACAATGGGGTCCCAGTTAGACCCCGAGCTATTTGCATCCGAGCCTATCATTGCAAAATTGCCAAAGCAGTTTATTTCCTCCATCTTGATAGGCTTGTCGTCTCCCGTCTTAGCTTGTGGGTAGAGATGCTCCAGACTTTTTCTTGTTCGAGAGAAATAGAAGGTTTTGAAAGTTTCCAACTCAAAGTCCTTACAACCTAATGCGCTTAAGAATTCTTTTCTAATATTGGAATCCTTTGTTGTGTTTTTTCCTCGCAGGTCTTCATCATATTTTTTCCAGAGTTTATAGTCTGTATAATTAAATACATACAAGGGTATGTTGTATGAGCCATTGGGGTATATACGGTTGAAGTCTCGCTCTACGTCTTCCAATTCAACGTTCAGTTTATTATTGTCAAGTATTGTCTCATCAAAACTATTTGGTTTTGGTTGATTCATATTGTTGAGCTTACTTGCGTCAAGATAGACATCAAAGAAATACTTGTCAGCCAGTTTTCTTAGAAATAGTACGTAATTATCAAGGTTTCTATCCTCGAACAAGTGATAGATGCAATAGAAAAGATAATTTTTTCTTTGCTTGGGCGTGAAGGCTACTTCAAACATAGAAAGCAATTGAATCGCTTCGTTTTGTTGTTCTTTTTCCCCTGTGTACAAATCTCTTAGATAAGCATGATTTTCGTCTCCCTTATGGTAAGTTTGCAACTTCCATGGATTCTCATTGGCTTTATCTTCACTATTTGTGTGATGTATTATGTAGTTGTCAAGATAGTACTTGGCCAAAAGAAGATTGTATGTGAAGTCCTTGACAAAGTCAGGAGTAAGGCTTACTTTGTCAAACTCATTGATTAGTTCCTTGTCATCAAGAATGAATTTCGAAAGGTCAAAATTATTCTTGTTCCGCATCCTCGTTATCTTCAGTACAATGAGCAGGAAGTTCGGGAAGTCTATTATGGGCTGAAAACGGTCGTTGATGTCGTTTCCCTCCTTCTTTTCTATTTTTGGTATAGATGCATTCAAAAGTTCTGAAATAGACTTTAACCCAAATGATGATGGTTCGCCCTTTATGGAAGAAGGAAATTTGTCGAAAGATTTTATCTCAAGGCTTTCCGTCGTATTACCAAAGTCACGTTCAACCTCTGGGATCTTCTGTTGGATGTAGAAGCCCATGTCACTGCAAGCCTCCCATATACGACTGAACTTTTCCATTGCATCCTTGTCTTCCTTTAATTGGTCGCAGAGCTTTGCCTTTACTATTTCGTGCTTTTCCAATTGTTCGCCGCGAGAGTTCATCACCTCAAAATAGTGATTCAGGTCTACATCCTTTGGCACAAGATAGTGGATGATATGCACTTTTTCCAAGAAGAATTGCTTGAACTTTTCAATATCATCTTTTTCGTTTCCGACAACCTCGTCGATAGCCTCTTTGGCATAGTCGTAGCCCTTACGAATAGCCATGTCTTCTTCACCCACAAAGTTAGGCATTTTCTCTAATGTCGCTGCCGAAATCTTTCTTGCAGAATAGGTAAGAGTATTTTTGAAATCCTTTTCGCCTAAAGCCTTCAGGATGATGTAGATCGTTGTCAGTCGCTGTTGTCCGTCAATAACTTCATAGATATTCTCATCTCGCTTGTATGTGACCAGCGTACCGATATAGTAGACTGTTTTTTTCAACGAGTCATGTACATCCTTTATCAATGCATATATTTCTTCACGTTCCCAAGCATAATTGCGCTGATAGATAGGTATTTTGTATAAGACAGAAGGTCCATCGTTTTGGAAATATATGTCCCGGATAGAACACTCCTTAAGGATGTTGCTCAATTCTTTCATTGTTGTCATTTTTATAGTAACCATTTATCTGAAAGAAATACAGATAGTTTTCGTATACATCGTCTTTCTTTAGTTCCTTCAATGTCTTGTAATTTTCATTACACTCATAACATTTATTTGCCCGACCATCCTTGATGTCATTTTTTGAAAGCTGGTTAAGCTTGTCTGCTAAGGCGTTCAGTAGCGAAGTTGGGGTGTCTTGTTGGGCAATCTGTTTGTACATATTGAATGTATTGATCTTATTGCTCCACCCCATAATGTAGTTTTGCGCAGAACGCCAACCAAGGTTAGCAAATTGCGCTCTCAAGGAATAAGCCCAAATGAAGGCGTATGTGACAAATTGCTCAAAGAGTTCAATATCTCCTTTTGTCGGATGTGTTTCTGGGCAGAACCTATCAACATATAGTAGAACAGAGGTGTCAAACATCAAGCGTGCTATGCCATTGCCTACTCCCTTCTTGAAGTGGTGATCTAAGGTTTTGACTATTATATTGTCGTTGATATAGAACCCCTCATACTTGTTGTTGTTTTGAATATCTTTTAATATATTATAATAGTGCTTTGTATATTTAAAGAACGGTTTACCTGCAATTATCGGTGTGTCCAATTGGAAAGCATTAACATTCTGTATTCCCGAGACAAAAGGCATTGCCGAAGTATTGATTATGTCAGCATAGCAATAGGCACTCTTATAGAATTGGGCATAGGGTGTTCTTGCTGAACGCGTAATGCCTTTGAACATCTGGATGTTATGTTTGTTTAGGGTCTTAGCCTTGTTGCCAGCTACCCATTCTTTGATACGATACAGGTAATTACCAAAGAGATTAGCCAGACTTCTTTGCGAGATTTGTTCCCAATCCTTTACAATTCTTTCTGTCTCTTCTTCGCTGACATCATACATCTCGCGAAGATGGTATGCTTTCAATAAGTCGTGGGGATAAAGTTCCTTTCCACGTGCATTTTGTGAGTCAAAGAACTGGAAGGCTTCCGACAAGTCGGTCGTTATCACAACAATCAGCTCACACTTGTCCTTGATATAGTCCTTGAGCTGACTCATCTCTCGTTGATGTTCTTCAGCAGAATTGCTGGTCCCCGCTTTTAATCCAACCCTACGGGAAAGTGCATTATAGTTGTTAGCGATATTGTGTTTGTTATATGCATTGTCATACACTTCTTGCTTCAAGAAATCGATACCCTTTTCTCCTAACGCTGTCAGGAGTAATGCGAATGTTATGGTGCGTTGCTGCCCGTCAACAATATCATATTGTTTGCAGCCCTCTGCTTGATTGTTTTCCTTTGCTTTGTGAAGGATAAGCGTACCCACCCTGTATTTTTCCTTGTTGCTGTTCTTAGCTTCAATAATGTCATCGAGCAATTGTATGGCATTCCGAGCAGTCCATTTATACGGCCGCTGATAGAGGGGCACACGTAGTTCTATGTTCTTAATGGGGTCCTTGCCATTCGTTATGGTCTTGTTAAGGAGCAAGTCGCCTATTGTTGTTATTGATAACGTTAAACTATTCATACAATATTGTTGGTCTGACTTCTATACATTGTAATCTGAACTATAGCAAAAAGTAATAGTTACAATTATTTTTTACATGTTCTTTCTTTAATCCAGTTCTGTTCTTCTTTCCTCCCCGTTTCAGATACTTCCTCAAAGGTTTGTATAGTGATAATGGATGTCTTTAGGGGTTGGCTCTTCTGCATTATGCTTCTTTTGAATGTTTCTGCACTTCAAAGTTACATAAAAAAATGAAATTATCTAAAAATATCCTTATGAAATTTTGTCCTATTGACATTGTCTTTCTAAGGTGCTATCATACAGTAGATTGAATCCTATGGTCTTATCTGGACTTACGAGAGCAAGGCGAGTTGAGCACCTGCACTCTGTAGGCTTCGTTGTCAAGGTCTGTCAGAATTTCCATTTTTCAATGTGTCTTGTTCAATTTTGTCTGCCAATGCCGCCAAGTGGTCTTTTGGATAGAGGTGTGGATTGTCGGGGCTCATTTTTGTGAAGGTAGCTTCCTCGAAGGTGATGAACTTGTAGCAGTTCTTTCCGACGTTTATTTTGCGCCTGCTGCCGTTGGGTGTGAGGCGGATAGAAGCTTCGCCACCGATGTTGCTTGCCACTTCCACGACATCTCTTGTCCACTGATCGTCAGGGTTGAGTTTTACGCTTTTTCCTGCGCCTGCATCGGTGACGAGTGTCACAGCGGACTCAGTGTCTTTGCGAATTCCCTGTATGAACTCGAAGCGTTTTGCAAGGCGTTCAAGGTTGGGTTTTGGCCATGTGAATTCGACTTTGCGAAAGCCTCTCGGATAGCTTTTTTTGTCTTGAGCAATATTCCAGAAGCGGGCTGCGTCGTAGATGTTCTTGAGGCTCAGTTTGAGCGAGAAACGTCGTTGCATAACGTGTGAGAGCGTTCTTTCGACGATGTTTTCGATGGTTTTGAGCGACTGGAAGGCAGAGGTTGAATTCTCAATTGCAATTGCCTGTACGCCAGGACGATTGTCGATGATAATGATGCAACTGCGATAGTCGTCGAAGGGAATCGACTTGAAGTTTTCATCGTGTCGTGTGCCACGGCAGTTCTTGAGAATTCTCAGCACGTAGACACCTTCTTCTTTGAATGGTTCGAGGAGGAAGTGGTGGAGATACTGCGTACCTCTTGCGTTTGTGAAGTGAATGCGCTGTGTCTTGGTATAGTCGTCAACAAGCACGTCGTCAAAACACGCCTGTCGTCGGGCAAAGTTTTCTTCTACTTCTTGCAGTCGTTCTTTGTCGTTAAAAATGTCGTCAGTGTCGATGCACTTCTCAAACATGTAGTTGTAAAGGGCAAAAAATTTCATTTCCGTTATGTCGTATTTTTTGGTTTTCAGTAAAGATATTAGTTCTGTTATGAACAGTTTTTACAGTTCTGTAAATCGTCAGACAATAGTTACGGCTGTGCTTTTCTCTGATGACTTCTCAGGATTGCATCTGCAAACTTACAAATAAATATTTACAAATTGTTAATAAAAGGAGAGAAAAATCACAATCACGTAATCACACAGTCATATTAAGGACCTTCGTGTTTTACTGCTATCAGAACGGCTCATTATATATTATTATTTATTAATAAGGTATTATATTATATGTAATCCCTTTCTTTTTACGTTGCAATTCCTTGTTATGATTTTATGATTTATGATTGGTGTGATTATTTTTTCTGCAATATGTGTAATGCCCCACACCCCCTCTTTGTTATCTCGTCCTTTTTAGTTGTCGCGAAGGTAGATAGGCGGGGCGCCTCTTTGTGGTAAGTTTACACTCTGTAAACACTCTGTAAATTAGATTGTTACAAGGTAAGATGCAGAACTTACAGTCGGCATAGCCCGAAAAATGCTGGTTTTTTAGGTAATCATGGGTAACTTTGCAAACAGAAAAAGCAAAACAACCAAACAACCAAACAACCAAACAATAACACAACAACACAACAACACAACAACTGGCCCCTCCCCCTCGCCCCTCCCCCAGAGGGAGGAGAGTGAATAGCGAGATACCCCTATCGTGATGATAGCAGTTCTTAAACGCAAAGATTAGCGCTCTTAAACGTAAAGATTAGTTCTCCCAAACTTATAGTATAGCATTAGTAAATAATTATTTCAAAGTTCAATCTTAAATTTTCAAAGTTCAAAGTTAATAGTTCAAATCATAAAGTTCAAAGTTCAAACCTCAAATTTCAAAGTTAATAGTTGAAATCATAAATTTCAAAGTTCAAAAGTCAAAGTTCAAAGTTAACTACGAATGACACGAATTACATCACAATAAGCATTAGCGTAATTAGAGAAATTCGTAGTGCTAATCAAAAAGTTAACTGCGAATTATGCGAATTGCACGAATGACTTCGCAATAATGATTCGTGACATTAGTGCCATTCGTAGTGCTAATCAAAAAGTTCAAAGTTCAATATTCAAAGTTCAAAGTAAATAGTTCAAACCTCAAAGTTAATACACTATGATTCATTACAAAATTTATCAGGACAAGCGCAAGACCAGTAAGCGTAAGGGATATTGGTATGCGCGCGCGGTGGTCGTTCAGACCTACGATTTGGAGAAGTTGGCGGAGTATATGTCTGCCCATAACACACCTTATTCTAAGGGTGCTATCGCTGGTGTGCTGACCGATATGGTGGCTTGCATCCGTGAGTTGGTACTGGAGGGTGTGGCAGTGAAAATCCCCGACTTGGCTATCTTCTCGGCAGGCATTCGCAGTCAGGGTGTGGAGAAGTTGGAGGACTTTACTCCGGCAAGGGATATCTATCAGCCTCACTTGCGTGCTCGTGCCTCTGGTTCGTTGATGACGGCTCGCTTGAAACATTCTGTGCGCCTGCGTGAGTACGATAAGTACGACCAGTCGCTCAAGGATAGCAGGAAGGGTAATAAGAAGGGTAAGCACCCAGCTAATGGGGCTACGCCTTCGGGACCTGAGCCTGGCGAGTCTACGGCTACGAGTGAGGGTGGACACGCGTAAAGCCCCAGCAACAACAACTGGCCAATCAACAACCAACAACTGGCCCCTCCCCCCTTGCCCCTCCCCCAAAGGGAGGGGAGTAGACAGCGAGATACCCCTATTGTTCTATTCAAAAGTCAAAGGAAAAGTCAAAAAGGATAGTTCAAAAGGGATAGCTCAAAAGGGATAGCTCAAAAGGGATAGCTCAAAAGAGATAGCTCAAATCATAAAGTTCAAAGTTCAAAGTTCAAATTTCAAAGTAAAAAGCCTTATGAAACACGAAAAATGGAAAACAATCATTAATGTGATTATCTCTGTGCTCACTGCCATTGCTACAACGCTGGGTATGTCGAGCTGTTTGTAAAGGGAAGCCCCCTCCGACCTCTACAGCCCCACCCGACCTCCCCGAAGGGGGAGGAGGCAAGTTTGCAAGTATTTTGCAGAAATTATCTAAGAAAAGAGTCAAAAGTCCTTATCCTCTTATGTGCGCATAGGCACTCCTCCCCCTTCGGGGAGGCTGGGTGGGGCTTTATTTTCCTCTTTATGTGAAAAATATAACTAAAACGCTTGGATAATCGGTTGGAAAATAGTAACTTTGCACGCGTTTAGCGAATTTAAACACATTAAAATAGTTGAATGAAGAATGACAAAATGAAAATGAAGTACCGCGTGAACGAGCAGATTCGCGTTCGGGAAGTACGTGTGGTAAGTGATGATGGAGCTGAGGTTATGCCTACGCGAAAGGCGTTGGAATTGGCTCAGAAAGAGGGAGTTGACCTTGTGGAGATTTCTCCTAACGCACAGCCACCGGTTTGTCGTATCATCGACTATTCTAAGTTCCTCTACCAGCAGAAGAAGCATCAGAAGGAGATGAAGCAGAAGCAGGTTAAGCAGGAGGTGAAGGAGATTCGTTTTGGTCCTCAGACGGATGAGCACGACTATAAGTTTAAGCTCAAGCATGCGCAGGAGTTCCTCAATGCAGGTAATAAGGTACGCGCATACGTGTTCTTCCGTGGTCGTTCGATTCTGTTTAAGGAGCAGGGCGAGGTGTTATTGCTTCGTTTTGCCAACGATCTTGAGGAGCTTGCAAAGGTAGAGCAGCTTCCGAAACTCGAAGGCAAGAAGATGTTCCTCTATCTTGCACCTAAGAAGGCAGGTGTTGCCAAGAAGAGTCAGCAGAAGCGCGACCGTGAGGAGGCAGAGGCTGGTGCGAAGGCAGGTGCTGAGGGCGTCAGCGAGGAGCCAAAGACGGATGGCGGTTTGTTTGCCAACGCTAAGAATGGTGCTGACGCATTGGAGAAACTGAATATTGACTAACGCCCGTTGGGTGTCTCCTCGTTATGAGGGGCGACATGGGCAACCTGTGCGTAACGTCCTGGTATATACGTTGCCACAGATGAATATAAA